>RCNB010000343.1_pt1 | contig 31801 bp, 23 predicted proteins | sample 2041321 | NCBI WGS metagenome assembly RCNB01 (sample SAMN09708232, study PRJNA481090) | Marine sediment metagenome, whole genome shotgun sequencing project.
ATAAATCAAATCTTTAAGATGATTGAATCTTATGACATCTCAGACTTTGGCCATAATTCTGCTAAATCTATTCAGTTGTTTACTGAGGCGGCAAGGCGTGCCTACGCCGACAGGAACTTCTTCCTGGGCGATCCGGATTTTGTAGTTATTCCTCTTGATGTTTTATTAAGCAAGCAGTATTTACAATCTCGTATGGAAAATTTTTCATTTGATGCGGCCACTCCCTCTAGCGAAGTGCAGCACGGTACAGTGGAAATTATAGAAAGCAGTGAGACTACTCATTATTCCATTGTTGACCAGATGGGAAATGCTGTTTCTGTTACTACAACCTTAAACGGGGCATATGGCTCAAAACTCTATTGTGATGAATTAGGGTTCTTTCTGAATAATCAAATGGATGATTTTAGCGCTAAACCGGGGGTGCCCAATATGTTTGGACTTATTGGAGCTGAAGCCAATAGTATAGCAGCCGAGAAACGAATGCTAAGCTCAATGACCCCAACTATTGTTGAAAAAGAAGGTGATCTTTGGATGGTTGTCGGTTCTCCGGGGGGATCTACAATAATTACAGCCGTTGCACAGACAATTCTAAACACTTATGAATTTAATTTGAGTATGCAGGAATCTGTAAACGCACCTAGATTCCATCACCAGTGGCTACCGGATCATATCGTTTTTGAGACAGAAGGATTTACAGATGCGCTGAAAATTGAGTTAAAATCTAAAGGTTACCATATTAATGAGAAACCCACACCTATCCTGGGAAAAGTGGATGCTATACTGGTTTTACCGGATGGCAGCCTTGAAGGAGGTGCAGATAAACGAGGAGATGATACGGCAATAGGTTTTTAAACCTTAGAAGTTTTGGATTAACGATTCTTTCTTAAATTTTAATCCCGTTTTTGAAAAATTATTTCCTTAGTTGGTTTTTTAACTCTTCCATAGATTCCTGCAATTGCCTTAGCAAGCCTTTTTCTGTTGTAGCATCTACCCCAAAAGTTATTTTGCTGCTTACCTGCCAAAGTTCCTGTATCTGCTCCGATTCTATTTCATAAGGTGGATAGATTTCGTTAAGTGAAATCAAAAGCATCTTTGAATTTCCAGGCAATTTCTCAATCTTTTTAACGAGTACAGCATCGTGTAGTACCACTACATAAATCTTATTGGGATTTATATCATCCAGCCCCTCCACTGCCTTAGCTAATACCCATTCGCCAGGCTGCAGATTAGGTAACATACTATCACCTTCAACCTGAAAGCCCCTGTAGGTAGCATTTCTGAATTCAGGAAGTGGGAGATCAAAGGCAGGTAATTGTTTGTACCAACTTGTGTCCTGAATATTTTGAGGATAACCCGCGGCAGCCTTTGCATTTACCAAAACCATATTGTCATTATCCGAAGAATCCACCGTTACAACTTTTGGGATAACACTGGTCCCCGAATAATTTAAATGTTGATTGTTACTATCGCCAAATAACCAAAGTGGGTTTACATTAAATTGTTTTAACATTTCAACGACAACCTTGCCAGAAAGTTTGGTACGTCCGCGTTCTATATCGGCAGTAGTATTAGGAATTCCCAGCATACCTGCAAATTCAGCCTGTGTATATCCCAAATCCCGCCTTATCTCAATAAATCTTTTTATAGTAAGTTCATTTTCCATTGCTATTTTCCTGTTTTTTCCGCCCTATACTTATGTTTAAAACCGTTTTCTTATCTATCAAACCATTAAATAATACTTCGCCTTATCTTATTTAGAAAAATTTCCCTATTCAGGATTATCAAATATACAAAATTTGGATTATATCCAAAATATTTTAGGAATATTTCCTAATTTAGGATATTTTCCATATTTTTGGAATATATACAAATGAACTTAGTTATGTTAGATGAGATTATTACTAAAAAACTTGGCCTATGGGCTCAAAGAGGATTAAATGACAGCTTTTATGTAAGCAGCAATAGAGAAGCCAAAAAAGAAAAGAGGCTGTCAAAGATTAAACAGAAGGTATCAAAGAATATATCCAAGAAATCAATTAACAAACAATTAAGCCTATTCTAAAAGTTATGGAAAGAGAAAAAATATTACTGTACGATGGGAGTTTCAATGGGTTTTTAACCTCAATATTTGTTGCATTTGAGCAAAAAATAAATGTTGCTGACATTCAAAGAAAAAGTCAGGTTCAAAAAGGCTTGTTTACTGAAACACAAATTATTTTAACACAAGTGCATAAAGCTAAGCGGGTATGGAATGGTATTAGCCAAAGAAGTAATAACGCAATGAAGAATATTTATTTTGCTTTTTTAAGTGAGACAGCTGGTATTGAACAATTGCTTTATTCATATATTCAAAAAATAGTAGCTAAAGGATCACCCAATCACATAGATTTAGCCGATGATATGGTTTTTAGGATAAATCATTTGGCAAATATAGTGAGTAAGAAAAAAAACCAGATGGAGGCATTTATGAAATTTAATGTCTCTACAGATGGTGTTCATTTTATTATTGTGGAACCCGAGTTTGACATATTACCTCTTGTATCAAAACACTTTAGGTCTAATTACAGCGACAGACAATGGATTATTTACGACATAAAGCGGAACTACGGCCTTTATTTTAACCTTCATACAATTCAATTAATGTCATTAGATACAAAAGACATAATAGCGAATGCCGGACCTTTAAATAATTTTATTCATACTAGTTCAATTAGTGTTATTGAATTGTGGAATACATATTTTTCCAACAATTCTATTAAATCTTTAATCTCCAATAAATTACATACGCATCAATTGCCTAAACGACGAAGGAAATATCAGCAAGATAAGGAAGCGGTATAGTATCATTGTTTTTGTTTTAATTGGACACCAAGAAGGCGATTTGCAATGGCGTATTTACAAGCCTTTAACAAAATCAAAATAAACCACGCTTCCTTTTTAGTCGTCAAAAACGTACCTTTGCAACTTTGTCTAATTCAATGATAAATTACGAGGAGAATATTGAAGTCAAGGGAGCACGCGTTCATAATTTAAAAAATATTGACGTAACCATCCCAAGAGAAAAACTGGTTGTAATAACCGGGCTTTCAGGAAGTGGCAAATCTTCATTGGCTTTCGATACTATTTACGCTGAAGGCCAGCGTCGCTATATAGAGACCTTTTCTTCTTATGCAAGACAATTTTTGGGAGGACTTGAGCGTCCCGACGTAGATAAAATCGATGGGCTGTCTCCGGTTATCGCGATAGAACAGAAAACCACTTCAAAATCACCGCGTTCTACGGTGGGAACAATTACTGAAGTTTACGATTTTCTTAGGTTATTGTTTGCCAGGGCCTCTGATGCCTATAGCTATAATACAGGCGAAAAAATGGTAAGCTATAGCGATGATAAGATTAAAGAGCTTATTAACGAAAGTTATTTTACCAAAAGGATCAGCATCCTGGCCCCGGTAATTAAATCTAGAAAAGGACATTATCGCGAACTTTTTGAGCAAATTGGAAAGCAAGGCTTCGTGAAAGTAAGGGTAAATGGTAAAATTATGGATATCACCAAAGGAATGAAGGTGGATAGATATAAAACCCATGATATTGAAATCGTCATAGACCGTCTGAAAATAGATGATAGTGAAAATTTGAATAAAAGACTTTCCGAATCAATAAATACAGCCATGTATAGTGGCGATAATGTCTTAATGGTTCTTGAAGAAGGTGAAGCAGTTCCAAGATATTTCAGCAGGGATTTAATGTGCCCTACTACCGGTATTTCATATCCTTCACCTGAGCCAAATACATTTTCCTTTAATTCTCCTAAAGGCATGTGCAACGATTGCAATGGCCTGGGGCATGTCTTCGAAGTAAACGAGAATAAAATTTTTCCGAATAAAAAATTATCCATACAATCAGGTGGCATTGCACCCCTTGGTGAGTATAAAAATTCATGGGCATTTAAGCAATTAGAAACAATAGCCAAACGATATGAATTTGAACTTACGGATGCCATATCAATAATTCCGGAGGAAGCACTTAAGACTATTCTATATGGAGGCTCTGAACAGTTTGAAGTTGATTCTAAAACCCTTGGTGTAAAAAGACTATACCACATAGACTATGAGGGTATTGCAAATTTTATAAAAAACCAGTACCATCAGGCAGATTCTACATCAATTAAGCGTTGGGCCAGAGATTTTATGGATAAAAGAACCTGCCCCACTTGCAATGGTTCAAGGTTAAAAATAGAATCACTTTATTATAAAATTGAGGATAGGAATATAGCAGAATTGTGTCAACTGGATATTTCTGATCTCGCCCGTTTTTTTGATCAACTTGATTCCAAACTAAAGGGAAATCAAAAAAAGATTGCCGAAGAGATCATAAAAGAGATTAAATCGAGGATTAAGTTTTTGTTAGATGTGGGCCTTGACTATTTGTCTCTGAACCGTAGCTCAAAATCACTTTCTGGAGGTGAAGCGCAACGTATAAGGCTCGCAACACAAATAGGATCCCAGTTGGTAGGGGTTCTATATATATTGGATGAACCCAGTATTGGATTGCATCAGCGTGACAACAATCGCCTGATCAAATCATTGGAATCACTTAGAGATATTGGAAATTCTGTAATTGTAGTTGAACACGACCGTGATATGATTGAAAATGCAGATCATGTGATTGATATAGGGCCACAGGCAGGAAAACACGGAGGCGAGATAATCTCAGAAGGAACTCCAGCTGAACTCATTCAACAACATACAATGACCTCTCAATATATAACAGGAGAAAAGGAAATTCCTATTCCTGATACAAGGAGAAAAGGGAATGGAAAAAGTTTAAGTTTGAAAGGCTGTACAGGCAATAATTTAAAGAATGTATCGGTAAAATTCCCTTTGGGGAAAATGATTGCCGTGACGGGTGTTTCAGGTAGTGGTAAATCAACACTAATTAATGAAACGCTTTATCCAATTATGAATGCCCATTATTTTAATGGTGTTAAAAAACCTATGCCATATACCGATATTAAAGGTCTCGAAAACATTGATAAAGTAATAGATATTAATCAGTCTCCTATTGGAAGAACTCCAAGGTCTAATCCGGCTACCTATACCGGTGTATTTGGAGAAATACGTGCCCTTTTTGCTAAAACACCTGAAGCAGCTATAAGGGGTTATAAACCGGGCCGGTTTAGTTTTAATGTAAAAGGTGGCAGATGTGAAACTTGTCAGGGAGGTGGATTGAGGGTAATTGAAATGAACTTTCTTCCCGATGTATATGTTGAATGTGAAACCTGTAATGGAAAACGATTTAACAGGGAGACTCTGGAAATAAGATATAAAGGGCAATCTATTGCGGATATTCTCGAAATGACTATTGACGAAGCGGTAACCTTTTTCGACCAGATACCAAAGATTTATAGAAAGTTAAAGACTATTCAAGATGTTGGACTAGGTTATATCTCATTAGGACAGCAATCAACTACACTTTCAGGTGGAGAAGCGCAACGGGTAAAACTTGCAACCGAATTGTCTAAGCGTGATACAGGAAACACTTTTTATATTTTGGATGAACCCACTACCGGACTTCATTTTGAGGATATTAGGGTCCTCATGGAAGTTTTAAATAAATTAGTAAACAAAGGAAATACCATTGTGATAATTGAACATAACATGGATGTCATAAAAATGGCCGATTACATAATTGACATAGGCTATGAAGGAGGCCGCGGAGGCGGCATGATAGTTGCAGCAGGGTCTCCTGAAGAAGTGGCTAAAGACGATAAAAGTTATACCGCATTTTACCTTAAAAAGGAATTTAGTTTAAAAAAATCGAAGCTGGAAGTTCGCGGTTAAATCTATAACTTTATGAGATCGACCAGTAAGTGACAAAAAAATAAAAATATGAGGAAAGAGAAGGATCATAAAGGATGGAATGAAATTAAAGCCAATGATTCATGGGCCATTTTTAAAATAATGGGTGAGTTTGTAAACGGTTTTGAAAAAATGAGCGCAATTGGCCCTTGTGTTACAATTTTTGGTTCTGCCAGAACCAAAGAGGATGCCAAATATTACCAACTTACTGTAAATGTTGCCAAAAAAGTATCAGAAGCTGGTTATGGTATTATTACAGGCGGCGGTCCTGGTATTATGGAAGCAGGTAATAGAGGAGCACATTTAGCGGGAGGAACCTCTGTTGGGCTGAATATAGATCTTCCTTTTGAACAACATGACAACCCATACATTGATGATGATAAGAGCCTGGATTTTGATTATTTCTTTGTACGAAAGGTAATGTTTGTAAAATACTCGCAGGCATTTGTGGTTTTACCTGGAGGATTTGGCACACTTGATGAACTCTTTGAAGCCATTACGCTAATTCAAACAAATAAAATTGGTAAATTCCCCATTATTCTGGTCGGAAGATCTTTTTGGAAAGGTTTGATAGACTGGATTAAAAGCACAATGCTGAATGCGGGTAATATTAGTAAGAAAGACCTGGAGTTAATACGCATTGTTGATACAGAGGAAGAGGTTGTAGAAATTATTGATGCTTTCTACAAAGGCCATACCTTGAGTCCAAATTTCTAATTATATATGTTGCTACAGCGCATTCCAACTTTTCTATCAATAGCTGCAATCTTGTATTTCATATTTGGGATTAGCAGTATATATGCGCAACATAATAACAGCCTAAAAGCCTCTTTGGAGTCCGAAACCAGAGAAATAAATATCCAACAGGAATTTGAATATTTAAATGATTCGCAGGATACCCTTAGCGTATTATATTTTAATGATTGGGCAAACGCCTATTCCGACAAAAGCACTGCCCTTGCAAAGCGATTCGAGGAGGAATTTAAAAAGAGTCTTCATTTAGCCAAAGAAAAAGATCGTGGCAGGACGGAAATTTTTACCATTGTAGATGATGAATACCGAGCTATCTCCTGGGGTAGAACATTTGGTCTGGATATTATCAAAATTGAACTTAATAGTCCTTTGGCTCCTGGTACTTCTGCTAAATTATTTATTACTTATACTGTCAAGCTCCCACCAAATAAGTATACTCCCTATGGATATAACAAAGAAGGAGGTTATTATTTAAAAGATTGGTATCTGACACCGGCTGTTTATGATGGTCAATGGCAATTGTATTCAAACAAAAATCTTGAAGACCTACATACGGGAAATACAAACACCAATATTATTTTCAGCTATCCTGATTCGTTATTCTTTGGCACTAATTTCAAGGAAGTAAATATAACAGGCTTTCCAGGAAAAAAACAGGCTACATTGGAAGGGGTAAACAGAAAGAGTTGTTACATTATTCTGAATTCACAAAAAAAGTTTACAAAACATGTCACTCCAGAATTAATAGTGGTTACAGATCTCAAGGCAACAAAATATGATGAAATTTCACAGGGTGTTTCAATTAATAGGATTTCTCGTTTTATTCATGATAATCTGGGAGACTTTCCTTATGAGCAGCTATTGGTAAGTGAAGTGGATTTTAATAAAAATCCAATTTATGGGTTAAATCAGCTACCTTCATTTATACGCCCTTATGAGAAGCAGTTCCAGTTTGAAATGACATTTATGAAAACTGCACTTAACAGTTCCATAAGAGAATCCATATTCCTTAATCCAAGAAAGGAAAAATGGGTTACAGATGCCGTGATCAATTACATAATGATCAAATTCGTGGAAGAGTTTTATCCCGATCAAAAACTGCTTGGAAAACTATCTAAGGGATGGCTGATTAAAGGATTTCATTTAGCTCAAATGGACTTCAATGAACAATATTCCTTTTTATATATGTTTACCGCAAGAAAAAATCTTGATCAGGCACTTACCACACCTAATGACTCTCTTATAAAATTTAATCAGAAAATAGCCAATACCTACAAAGCGGGACTCGGCTTGGCCTATCTGGCCGATTACACAAGTGTTGATAACATTGATACAGCTATCAAAGAGTTTTATGAACAATATAAATTAAAACCGGTAAGACCATCTGATTTCGAGCATGTTTTAAAAGAGAATTGCGAGAAAGATATCGATTGGTTCTTTAAAACTTATGTCTCAACAGATGAACGTATTGATTTTAAAATTACCAATGTAATTAAGACATTGGATTCGCTTACTGTGACACTCAAAAACAAAACGGGGACAGATGTACCAATATCCTTATTCGGATTGAAAAAAAACGAAGTAGTATCTGAATTTTGGTTTAATGGAATTAAAACCGAGGAAACTTTTACTATACCTCGAAATTTGGAAGATAAGTTAGTCCTAAATTACGATCATACAATTCCGGAATTTAATGAGAGAGATAACTGGAAAGCTCTAAAAGGTTTCTTTATCAGCAATAAAAAGTTAAAATTTCAATTTTTTAAAGATGCCGAAGATCCTTATTACAATCAAATTTTTTATATGCCAACATTGGGTTTTAATATATATGATGGTCTAGCTCCCGGGATTAGATTTACTAATAAAACACTTCTTGAACGACCTTTTGTATTTGATTTTTCTCCACAGTATTCATTCAGGGAAAAAACATTAGTTGGGAGTGGTAAACTTACCTACAGGCATTATCATGGAAAGAGTGGATTTTACGTTACTAATTATGCGGTGCGTGGATCTTCATCTCATTTTCAAGTCAATTCGCGCTATAGCACATTTACCCCCTCCGTTAGTTTTGGATGGCGCCCTGAAGACCTTATTTCTAATAAGCGGCAGTTACTCACCTTAAGATATGTTAATGTGTTTAGAAATATTGATCCAAACCTTGTTATAGAAACCGATCCCGATTATAGCGTATTGAATGCAAGGTTTAGACATACAAAAAACGGAATTATCGACTATTTTTCATGGTTTGCGGACGCTCAACATTCTACTGATTTTACCAAATTGGCGTTCAATCTCGAATACCGGAAACTGTTCGTAAATAATACCCAATTTAATTTTCGCTTTTTTGCCGGTAAGTTTTTAAGAAACAAGACAAGCGGAGATTATTTTAGTTTTGCCCTGGACAGGCCAACAGATTATTTATTTGATTACAATTACCTGGGTAGATCTGAAGATTCGGGGATATGGAGTCAACAATTAATTATTGCCGAAGGTGGTTTTAAATCTCAATTGGAGAATCCTTTTTCTAACGATTGGATCGCTACCACTAATTCTAGCGTAAATATTTGGAGATGGGTAGAAGTGTATGGCGATTTAGGATTTATCAAAAACCAAAATCAGCCCACAAGATTCGTATATGACTCAGGGATACGTCTTAATTTACTTACAGATTATTTTGAATTATATTTTCCCATATATTCTAATAACGGCTGGGAAATTGCACAGCCGAACTATGCAGAACGAATTCGTTTTATAATCACCCTAAGTCCTAAAACTTTATTAGGGCTTTTCACCAGGCAATGGTTTTAGAAATTATACTATTCTTAAAAAAATCCATTTTTATTTAATTATTTACAATAAATACTTCATTTTGAGTAGTTTTTATCTTTTTTTGTTCGCATAAAACCATTTTTTTTGATTGTAAAAATCATTCGATTTTCTTATTTTTGTTACAAATCTTTCCCTAATGAATTTAAAACTACAAACCAGTGATGACATTTCCTTTGAGGATTTTAGGGCACAGATTTTAAAAGATTATGAAATAGCAATCACCAGCCGGGAATGCAGCCTTTTAGGCAGAAGGGAAGTTCTGACAGGTAAAGCTAAATTTGGAATTTTTGGAGATGGAAAGGAATTACCTCAATTAGCAATGGCCAGATCTTTTAGAAACGGTGACTTTAGAAGTGGTTACTATAGAGATCAAACTTTTATGATGGCACTTGGGCAACTAAGCCCTAAAGACTTTTTTCATGGTCTGTACGCTACTGCAGATATTGAAAAAGAGCCAATGAGTGCCGGAAGGCAAATGGGGGGGCATTTTGGATCTCACAGCCTTAATCCAGACGGTTCATGGAAAGACCTCACCGCACAAAAAAATAGCAGTCCTGATATATCGCCTACGGCAGGTCAAATGCCGCGACTTCTTGGTCTGGCACAAGCTTCAAAAATCTACCGCAATGTCCAAGGGATAGATACCACTAATTTTTCCAATAATGGAAATGAAGTTGCCTGGGGTACAATAGGCAATGCCAGTACATCAGAAGGTCATTTTTTTGAAACATTTAATGCAGCCGGTGTTTTACAAGTGCCCATGATCATTAGTGTATGGGATGATAAATATGGAATTTCAGTGCCTGCCAGATTCCAAACAACCAAAGAAGATATTTCAGAGGTTCTTAAAGGATTCCAAAGAGATGAAAATAACAAGGGTTATGAGATTCTAAGGGTAAAAGGCTACGATTATACGGCACTAATTCATGCTTATGAAAATGCTTCTGAACTGGCAAGGGAAGAACATATACCTGTATTGATCCATGTAACTGAACTGACGCAACCTCAGGGGCATTCCACTTCAGGATCACAGGAAAGGTATAAAAGTGAGGATAGATTGCTCTGGGAAAAAGAAAATGATTGCAATAAGCGATTCAGAGAATGGATACTAGAAAACAAAATAACTGATAATGCATCTTTGTCAGCTATAGAATTAGCAATTAAAAAAGAGGTTAGGACTGCAAAAAAAGAGGCCTGGATAGAATTCTTATCTCCTCATAAAGAGGCTAAAAAAAATCTAATAGCACTTTTGGACAAACTGGCTATAAATAGTCCCAATAGGGCATCTATAACTAAAATCAAGAATGACCTTATTGCCATTGAAGAGCCACTAAAAAAAGATCTGGCTTCAAAGTCAAGAAAAGCCCTTCGCCACGTATTAGGTGAAAATTCTAAGGAAAAAGATGCCTTGTTAAAATGGGTTGAAAATTTTCTTAAAGACTCACAAATAAAATTCAGCTCCCACCTCAATAGCGAATTGTCCAACAAGGCAATAAACATTCAAGAAATAAGACCTATATACGATTCTAATCCTGAAAAGGTAGATGGAAGAATTATTCTTAGAGACAACTTTGACAAGCTTTTTGGCAAATATCCACACGCCCTCATTTTTGGAGAAGATAGTGGGGCTATTGGCGACGTAAACCAGGGGTTGGAAGGTCTTCAGAAGAAATATGGCGAATTGCGGATTGCTGATACAGGTATACGAGAGGCTACTATTATTGGTCAAGGGATTGGTTTGGCACTAAGGGGTCTCAGACCTATAGCGGAAATACAATATCTGGATTATCTATTATATTGCCTGCAGACTCTTAGTGATGATTTGGCAACAATACTTTATCGTACGGTTGGCAAACAAAAGGCACCACTAATAATTCGCACCAGGGGACATCGCTTGGAGGGTATTTGGCATTCTGGCTCTCAAATGGGGGGTATTATTCACTTCCTTCGGGGGATTTATGTGTTGGTGCCCAGGAATATGACTAAAGCAGCCGGCTTTTACAATACATTGATGAAAAGTGATGAACCGGCATTAATTATTGAAAGTTTAAACGGGTATAGGCTTAAGGAAGACAGACCTAATAACCTGGGTGAAATTTGCACCCCTATCGGAGTGGTTGAAATTGTTAAAGAAGGCACGGATATTACACTTTTGTCCTACGGTTCTACGCTGCGTATCGTTCAAAATACGGCTCAGGAATTAAAAGAAGTAGGAATTGATGCGGAGGTGATTGATGCACAGTCCTTACTCCCTTTTGACCTTACAAATACCGTCCTGAACAGTATCAAAAAAACCAGTAGACTGTTGGTCATTGATGAAGATGTACCCGGCGGATGTGCAGCCTATCTCATGCAGGATATTATAGAACGTCAGGGGGCTTATAAATACCTGGACAGTGCACCTCAAACCCTTACGGCAAAAGCTCACAGACCAGCCTATTCTTCAGATGGGGACTATTTTTCTAAACCAAATGCAGAAGACATATTTGAAAAGGTATATGATATTATGCATGAGGCATATCCAACTGAATATCCAAAACTTCGCTGAGAGAAATACTCTATAATTACTTTATTATGGTTTCGATTCAGATATATTTATTTAAATATGATGGCGCTATTCTGTCATATTACAATAGGTAGATTCTAAACTATTTGATAAAAAGTTATTAAAAAAAGCTTACTTTAGATTCTCCAATCTTAAAATGAATGACTAAAAAACTTAAAAGTGATATTGGTCTGGCAGTTCTGCGTATTTTTCCTTCTGCCTTTTTATTGTCTCATGGTATTCCCAAATTGCAAAAACTTTTAAATGGAGATTTTGAATTTGCCGATCCCATAGGAATCGGAGCTACACCTTCTCTGTTTCTTGCAGTTATTGGTGAAGTCATTTGCCCTATACTTGTAATAATTGGTTATAAAACCCGTTGGGCCACTTTACCAATTCTGATATTAATGGCTGTGGCCGCCTTTATTGTACACGGTTCAGATCCTTTTGGAATAAAAGAACTCGCTCTTTTGTACTTAGTTTGTTTCGCGGTTATAATGCTACTTGGTCCAGGACGTTATAGTATCGACAAAAAGTAAATTTTCTAAATTATTTTGACCAGAAGTTCTTTCAGAAGATCAGCTTGCGAAATATTATAAGCCCCTACCCCCTTCCCTTTTAAGTCCATTTCTCTTAAATAAGTAATAATACTGCTAACGCGCTTCATGGGATAATTTCTGGACGCAACCTGAAACTCTCCCACAAAATAAGGGTTGATCCGTAAAGCTGAAGCCACATTCTTAGGAGAATGGTCCGACAGTCCATGATATTGAAGTAACTGTGTGAAAAAGTTATGCAACAGGCTCACTGTAACAACAAAAGGGTTGTCCTTTGGATTCTGTGCAAAATAATTGATTATCATGGTAGCTTTGACAACATTTTTTTCTCCTATAGCCTTTTTTAATTCAAAATTATTGTAATCCTTACTTATACCTATATGTTTTTCAATAAGATCGGGGTTGATCTCGGTGTTCTTTGGAAGTACTAATTGTAATTTTTCTAATTCATTATTAATTCTACTCAGGTCTGTTCCCAAATACTCTACTAATAAAACTGAGGCCTTATGTGAAATCGCATAGCCCTTCTGTTTTAAGGTTAGTCTAATCCAATCTGAAACCTGATTTTCATACAGTTTTTTACTATCAAAAATGACACTTCCATTAGCCAGAAGAGTTTTGTGCAATTTTTTGCGTTTGTCCAATTTTTTGTATTTATAACAGAAAACCAGCACTGTTGAAGTTTGTGGATTGGCAGCATAAGCACTTAATTCCTCTATGTTTCTGGATAAATGCTGTGCTTCCTTCACAATGACTACCTGTCGTTCGGACATCATTGGATATCTCTTTGCATTGGACAATACCTGTTCCAGAGATACTTCCTTGCCGTATAAAACCATTTGATTAAAGTCCTTCTCTTCCTCGGTAAGAAGGTTATCACTAATAAACTGAGCTATTTTATCAATATAATAAGGTTCATCACCCATCAAAAAATATATAGGGCTTATGTTCCCGTTTCGGATGTTATTTACAATCTGCTTTACTTCTTCCATCCAAAAAAAATTACCAAATTTGTTTTATGCTATCTCTCAACTTTCCTGGCTACAATTTCCGATTCAAAAGTAGCGAAAATAAGCAGCAGATTTTTGACATAATTCGTAAAAAATTTGTTAGCCTGCAGCCGGAAGAATGGGTACGGCAGCATGTAATTCATTTTTTATGCGTGGATAAAAAGTATCCAACGTCTCTAATTAATGTTGAAAAAACCTTATCATTAAACGGTTTGAGAAAAAGATATGACATTGTAGTCTTTAATACAGATGGCAGTATTCATATTCTTGTAGAATGCAAATCGCCAAACATCATAATCTCACAAAACGTTTTTGATCAGATTGCACGTTATAACCTAAAAATGAAAGCAGAATACCTTATGGTCACCAATGGATTAGATCATTTTTACTGCAATATGAATTATGAAGAAGAAAAATATTCTTTTTTAAGGCAAATTCCTGATTTTAGCCGTTAATTTGCAACCGTTTTGAAATTTGCAATCGTCATACTTAATTGGAATGGAGAAGCGCTACTGGAGCGCTACCTGCCTTTGGTGGTTCAATATTCCGGTAACGCGGATATCTATGTAGCAGATAACGCCTCTACTGATGGTTCTGTGGCTTTTGTAAAAGAAAACTTTCCCAATGTAAACCTTATTCAAAATAGTTCAAATAACGGATTTGCTAAAGGATACAACGACGCATTAAAACAGGTGGACGCGGACATTTATTGTCTTTTAAATTCCGATGTTGAAGTTACACCCGGTTGGCTCGAGCCTATAAAAGAAGCATTTCTAAAATTTCCGGATGCCTCCATAATACAACCTAAGATTCTTGATCTGTTACAAAGAGATTGTTTTGAATATGCGGGAGCAGCAGGTGGTTTTTTAGATCAGTTTGGATATCCATTCTGCAGGGGGCGCATTTTTCAGGCCATCGAAAAAGATGAAGGTCAGTATGATGATACTACAGAAATTTTCTGGGCAACTGGTGCCAGTATGTTTATAAAAAGTGATGTTTTCGATAGCCTTGGAGGATTTGATGAGGACTATTTTGCGCATCAGGAGGAGGTTGATCTATGTTGGCGAGCACAAAATAAAGGATTAAAGGTTTACTACGTTGGAGCATCATATGTTTATCATCTAGGAGGTTCAACATTAAGTAATATGAACCCAAAAAAAACTTTTTTGAATTTTAGAAACTCACTTTTTTCTATTACTAAAAACCTCCCGCGAAAAAAGGCATTTTCTATAATTTTTGTTCGGCTTTTCCTTGATGGTATCGCGGCTATTAGATTTATTTTACAGCTTAAACCTGCTCATTGCTGGGCTATTGTTAAAGCACATTTAAGCTATTACAGGCATTTTGGTAAAATGTATAAGAAAAGGGAAAAGGACAATTTTATCCCATTGTATTACATTACAAAATCCATAGTATGGTCCTATTTCGTATATCAGGTAAAGAATTTTAACATTTTAGTAAAAGATTAACTAATTTTGAGAAATTAAAGGAAATCAAATGTCATAATTTTACCATGAATTAGGCGAAAGTTGATTTAAACAAACAATTAATTTTATATAAACATTATTATGAAAAAATTTATTCTAGGCTTTATTGGAATGGCAGTACTTTTATCATCTTGCGTATCGCAAAAGAAATATGCTGATTTAGAGTCGAAACAAAAAGAGACACAGGACCTGTTAAATTCTGCTACAGTTAAATTGAATTCCTGTATTGAGGAAAAGGCAACGGCAGATGCAAGATTGCAAACTTTGGAAGATCAGAATTCATTTCTGAAGGCAAACAATCAGGAGTTAATAAATAATATGGGGAACTTAACTACCCTAACAACAAAGGGTGCAGAAAATCTTGAAAAATCTTTGGAAAGTCTTCAGGAAAAAGATCTCACCATTCGTAAATTACAAAATGCAATCACCAGAAGAGATTCTGTAAACCTGGCACTAGTACAAAGCCTGAAAGGTGTTCTTGGAAATTTAGATGACCAGGATATTGAGATCAATGTTGAAAAAGGCGTAGTTTTTATTTCCATTTCGGATAAACTATTATTTAGCAGCGGAAGCTATAATGTTACGGCAAGAGCTAAGGAAATATTAGGTAAAGTTGCGCAAGTTGTAAACAACAAACCCGATTTTGAGTTTATGGTAGAAGGACATACCGATGATGTTCCTTACAGGAAAGGTGTCTTATTAGACAACTGGGATTTAAGTGTAAAAAGATCTACAGCTGTAATTCGTATTTTACAAAATGATTATAAAGTAGATCCAAAAAGGATGACTGCGGCCGGTAGATCACAGTATATTCCTATTTCTCAAACTGAAAAATCCAAAAACAGAAGAACAAGAATTGTAGTTCTTCCAAAAATTGATCAGTTCTATAGCATGATTGAAGAAGGAATGAAAGATCCTGCTATTAACGACTAAACATTAAATAATTTTATAAAAAAACCGCGGTCAATGACGGCGGTTTTTTTATATAATATCAGGATCTCCTTTGCCTTCCCTAAGTACTTCCGGTACGTCTCCTGAAAGATCAATAACAGTAGATCCTATATTGCCTCCATATCCTCCATCAATAACAATATCTACCAAGTTTTGCCACTTTTCAAAAATTAATTCAGGATCTGTAGTATATTCCAAAAGTTCATCTTCATCGCGAATTGAGGTTGATACAATTGGGTTCCCTAACTCTTCAACCAAAGCCCTTGCAATATTATTGTCAGGAACTCTTATACCCACAGTCTTTCTTTTCTTAAAATCCTTGGGCAATTTACTGCTTCCGGGCAATACAAAAGTATAAGGGCCGGGAAGGGCTCTCTTAAGAATCTTGAATGTCGGAGTATCTAATTGCCTCACATAATCTGAAAGATTACTAAGGTCGGCACAAACAAAGGACCAGTAAGCTTTTTCTAATTTAATTCCCTTTATACGCGCAATTTTTTCCATGGCTTTTGTACTGGTAATATCACAACCCAAGCCATAAACCGTATCCGTAGGATATATGATTAAACCTCCTTTTCGCAGAATGGATACAACCTTATCTATTTCTTTTGGATTAGGATTCTGTTCGTATATCTTAATGAATTCAGCCATTTTCTTAATAGATATTTGGAGTAAATATAATTGCGGTCAAACACAAATGAAAGGAATAGGAATACTATTTAACCTGATAGACACGTACATAATCTACCTCCATAACGGTAGGAAAAATGTCATCATTAACTCCTTCCAAACCTCCCCAATCACCTCCAACAGCTATATTCATTAAAAAATAAAATGTCCCTGAAAAAGGCCAATTTTCGACATTAGATATAGAAGGCCGCGGAAATATGAGCTTAATATTCTCCATATCATCTATGTAGAATTTCAGGTACTTGTCGGTCCACAGAATGCCATAATTATGAAATTCTTCTTCTATCGTCTCCAGTAAAACCGGTCCGGAAGTTACTTGTGTCCCATCTTTATGATTGTTAGCAACACTGTGAATGGAAAAATGAGTCTGATTAGGCTCAAAACTTACGTACTCCATGATATCTATTTCACCACAAGCCGGCCATCCCGCCGTTTGAATCGTAGTGCCCAGCATCCATAAGGCCGGCCATAAACCGTTGCCCTTATGATCAGGGATTTTTGCCCTGATCTCCATCCTACCATATTTAAAATGGGTTGTACTATTTAATCGTGCAGAAGTGTATTCCACTGTTCCCGGACCCAGTTCTGTTTTTTTCGCTATTATTTTAAGTGTTCCGTCGCTAACCGCAACATTTTCGCCTTCGGTATAATTCTGTAGTTCATTATTTCCCCAGCCGTGTGCACCCGTCTCAGAAATCCAATTTTCTTTGGTAATCGTATCTCCATCAAATTCGTCCTGCCAAACCAAAACTGCCTTATCCCAGTAATCAGCGGCATTAACATCAGGTAAACTATTAGTATCAATGGGCACGGGCAAAACTGCTGCCTGATCTTCCTGTGGATTGCTCGTACTACATCCAATCAGGAATACAGTAAAAAGGAAAAGAATATTCTTATACATTATTTTAAATTGGTCTGTTCTATTTTCCAAAGATAATATGAACTCTTATGGCTAGCTACTTAATTCGTCAATAGGTCAATATCTACTTCAATGTTAATTCATAGTCATAGATATTCTAATGATCAATAATTTCCAGTTTGGCAAATCGAAGAAGCAGCTTTTTTATATCACCTTTTACAAATTGTATTTCTGCCTTCTTGTCATTCCCGGCTCCTTCAATACGCAATACTTTACCACGACCAAAACGAGTATGATTTACCAAAGTACCTTCTGATAGATTTGGATCTATAGTATTTGTATTTCCAATTGGTTTGGATAATTCCGGTTTTAGTTTTCTAAGTTTTCGTAGTTGATTTTCATTGGGTTTTCCAACACCTGGTGGAATACCATTTTCAGGCTTAAGCTGTCGCAATCTTGACTTATCAACTTCACCAAAAATATCGGTATTAATTAAAGGTTTATATCGATAGGTATCAACAGGAGTCAGGTTCTCGATATACTTATCCTCTATTTCTTCAATAAAACGACTGGGTTCAGCATCAATTAATTTGCCCCAGCGATATCTGTTTTGGGTATATGTTAGATATGCCTGTTCCTCGGCACGGGTTAGCGCAACATAAAATAGCCTGCGCTCCTCTTCCAACTCACTTCGTGTATTCATGCTCATTGCAGAAGGGAAAAGATCTTCTTCCATCCCTACAATATAAACAAAAGGAAACTCCAATCCTTTTGCAAGGTGAATGGTCATTAGAGCCACCCGATCATCATCGCCGGTGTCCTTATCCAAATCTGTGGCCAGTGCTACATCTTCCAGAAACTCAGTAAGATCGCCTTTTGCATCCGCCAATTCCTTTTGCCCTTCAACAAAGTCTTTGATGCCATTTAATAATTCTTCAATATTCTCCATTCGGCCAATACCCTCGGGAGTACCGTCCTTCTTAAACTCCAGGAGGATACCGGTTTTCTTAGCCACGTGCTCAGCCAGAGTAAAAGCATCCGCATTCTCATTCATAATCTGAAAACTCTTTATCATATTAGTAAAATCTTCGAGTTTTCTTTTTGTACCTGTATTAATCTTTAAATCTATTTTATCTAAATTCTCCATTACTTCAAATATTGATCTTGAGTAATGGTTCGCGGCTACCGTTAGTCTGTCAACTGTGGTTTGGCCAATACCGCGAGTAGGGAAATTAATAACTCTTTTTAAAGCCTCTTCGTCATTTGGGTTGATTACGAGTCTAAGATAGCACAGCAAGTCCTTGATTTCTTTTCGCTGATAAAAAGAAAGTCCTCCATAAATCCTATATGGAATATCTCTTTTTCTTAAGGCATCTTCAATGCCTCGGGATTGAGAGTTTGTGCGATATAGAACCGCAAAATCTCCATTTGCCCGCTGGTTTTGCATTCTATTTTCAAAAATAGACCCTGCCACATATCTTCCTTCTTCAGCATCAGTAGTACTTCTGTGCAATTTTATTCTAGTACCCTCATCATTTGCTGTCCAAACTACCTTTTTCAGTTGGTTTTTATTGTTGGCAATGATTGAATTTGCAGCATTAACTATATTTTTGGTAGAGCGGTAATTTTGCTCTAACCTATACACGGCAACATCGTCATAGTCCCGCTGAAAGTTTAAGATGTTCGTTATGTTTGCGCCTCTGAAAGAGTAAATACTCTGAGCGTCATCGCCTACAACGCAAATATTTTGAAAGCGGTCAGCTAGCGCTTTTACAATAAGATATTGAGAGTGATTAGTATCCTGATACTCATCTACCAGAATATATCTGAACCTTTCCTGATATTTCATTAAAACTTCTGGAAAACGGCTTAATAATTCATTGGTACGCAAAAGTAAGTCATCAAAATCCATTGCACCGGCTTTAAAGCATCGGTCTACGTAGTTTTGATAAATATCACCCAGCCTGGGACGCTTTGCCATGGCGTCTGCCTCCATTAATTCGGGATTTTGGAAGTAGGCTTTAACGGTAATTAAACTGTTTTTGTAGGATGAAATACGATTTTGAATTTGTTTGTATTTATAAATGTCCTTATCTAATCCCATTTCTTTAATTATCGATGAAATTAAACGCTGTGAATCCTGAGTGTCATAAATGGTGTAATTACTTGGATAACCTAATTTATCACCATCAAAACGAAGTAAACGGGCAAAAATGGAGTGAAAAGTTCCCATCCATAAGTTCTTTGCTTCAGAGCCCCCCACAATACTGGCTATTCGCTTTTTCATTTCTCTCGCAGCCTTGTTTGTAAAGGTAAGTGCAAGAATATTAAAGGGATCAACGCCCTGCCCCATTAAGTGGGCAATTCTAAATGTAAGAACCCTGGTTTTTCCTGAACCGGCCCCGGCAATTACCATAAGAGGTCCTTCCTTGTGTAAAACAGGGCCTTTTTGAGCGTCATTTAAATCATCCAAAAATGTATTCAAGCTAGAGGCATTTTATAAAGTGAATTTAGCCATAATTAACCTCATGAAAAAGTTATAAACTAATATTTATGAACTTTGACTTCGTATTGTCTGCAATTTGAATATATTTAGAAAATCTATTTAACTACATGGCAAAATACTTACTTTTTAACTCCTTATTCTGCCTTCTATTCGGATTTACTTCTTTGCATTCGCAAACAAAAGAATCGGGTCCGGTTATTACCGGATATGGGGAAGTTTGGAGCATAAAGAATCCCGATTTCAAAACCAATCCCGCAAAAGAATACAAGGTGGTTTTTGATATAATGAACACTTCCGAATCCTCTGAACAGCTAAATAAAAGTATTGAAACGGCAGCTCGATTTTTAAATATGCACGCTCAGAGTGGTGTTCCGCTTGCCAATCTTAAAGTTGCCCTTGTAGTGCACAATAATGCCTCTAAAGATCTTCTGAAAAGTTCGGAATATAAAAGTAGATACGGTACAGATAATCCAAACGAAGAATTAATACAAAAACTTTTAGATGCCGGTGTTGAGATTGTATTTTGCGGTCAATCGTCCCTTTCGCGAAATATTCCTATTTCCGAAACAATTGATGGCGTTGAGCTGGCCTTATCTGCTATGACTGCATTAATTCAACTTCAGAATGATGATTTTCAACATATAAAATTTTAATACCATGAACAAATTAATACTAGTAACAGCATTTCTTTTCGGAAGCATATCAATGGCCCAGAAGCTGAACCTAACTAATGATTATAAACTTGTTGAAGATAAGGTTATTGAATGGAGAAGAGAAATACACCAAAATCCGGAATTGTCCAATCGTGAATTCAAGACTGCAGAAAAAATAGCTGCACATTTAAATTCATTGGGCATAGCGGTGCAAACTGGTGTTGCTCATACCGGAGTAGTTGGTGTTTTGAAAGGGAATCAACCGGGAAAAGTTGTAGCATTAAGGGCCGACATTGATGCGCTACCCGTGACTGAGCGTAATGATCTGGAATTTAAATCTACGGTTTCTTCAGAATTTCTTGGTGAAAAGGTAGGCGTCATGCATGCCTGTGGGCATGATACACATACGGCAATTTTAATGGGCGTAGCAGAGGTTCTGTCCAAAAACAGGGATAAAATAAAAGGTTCAGTAAAGTTTATATTTCAGCCTGCAGAAGAAGGACCGCCTCCGGGGGAAGAAGGCGGTGCACTACTAATGGTTAAAGAAGGCGTATTAAAAAATCCGGATGTAGATGCAATTTTTGGATTGCATATTAATTCTGCTACCCCTGTAGGCGTCATTAGATATAAATCCGGGGGCACAATGGCATCGGCACAACGTTTTGTAATCAATGTGAAAGGCAAGCAAACCCATGGGTCCCAACCCTGGTTGGGTGTAGACCCTATTCTTATTAGTGCAAAAATTATAGAAGGGCTGCAAACAATCATTAGCAGAGAATCTGATCTTACCAATGAGGCGGCTGTCATCTCCGTTGGTAAAATAAAAAGCGGGGTTCGTTTTAATATTATTCCTGAAAGTGCAGAATTGATTGGTACCATCCGGACACTGGATTACGATATGCAAAAAATGATTAACCGAAGAATGCAGGAAATGGTGCCTGCTATAGCTAAGGCTTATGGTGGTGAGGCATCGTTAGAAATTCACACAAATACAGCTATTACCTATAATGACCCAGACCTTGTTGTTCAAATGTTGCCCACTATACAACGTGCTGCTGGTGAGGTTAATGTCCAGACTCAGAACGCCGTTACCGGGGCGGAGGATTTCTCATATTTTCAGCAGCAGGTACCCGGGTTTTTCTTCTTTTTAGGTGGGATGACACCTGATTCGGAGGAGTCTTTTCCACACCATACCCCAGATTTTATGATTGATGATAGCGGTTTACTTCTAGGGGTAAAAACGCTTACGGAAATGAGCCTGGATTACTTAAATATGTAAGAATGGATTTTCTAACAGCCTTTAAACCGATAATTAATTACAAACATTCTATTTTAGAATACAATTATTTGACAAAGAAAGAATTGAAACTCTAAATGAGCTATTTTTGTGTCGCATTTTATAAGCAGGATTAAAAATCCTATTTTTTAATTAATCTAAATTCCTATGAATAGAATTACTTTATCACTACTCCTTTTAGTTTTGACAGGAACTATCTTACATGCGCAAAATAAAAAAGAGCTTATAGCTCAGGTTAACACATTGAATGCAGAGTTGGAAAGCACTAAGGCAGAACTTTTAGAATCCAATAAAAATGAAAAAATAAGTACAGCCAGGGCAAATTCTTTTGAAGGTCAGTTACAGGGGTTGGAGGAAAATAATGCTGCATTAATGCAAAACTTAAATAACCTCACGGCGCAATCTAATAACAAGCTGGACAACCTGAGCAGTGTAATGGAAAGTCTGAGAAGGAAAGAAGCGGAACTGAAATTTATTAACGATGCATTAACCAGTAATGACTCTATTTCGCTGCTCGTGCTTACCAATTTCAAGCAAACCTTGGGGGAAAATGCAAATATAAAAGTTGAAAGTGGATCAGTTATTGTAATTATGGATCATGCCACTTTATTTGGAGCCAATTCTAACAATACAGAATTACAAGCCGGAGCTACAGAACCTCTTAGTAAAATAGCAGGAGTAATTAAAGCAAATCCTGATATGGCTGTTACTCTTGAATTCCACACGGATGATGCCAGCAGCTGGGATATTGTCTATGGACAGGCTGCTTCGGTAACCACAATTATTGGCAATACTACGGATGTTAAAGCAAAACGAATTGCAGTCTCCAGAAAAACAGACTTATCCAATTCTTTATATATTAAGCTACACCCCAATTTCAATTTATTCTACCTCGCCGTAAGACAAAATATGAAGAAATGAAAGAAGGAATCCTCTGATATGGTTATAATGGAACTTTCCTATTAAGATAAAATGAAGCTATAATTTTTTAAATAATCTAACGTTCTACATCCATAAACCAAACTAAATTACCAAAACATGACTGGGGACGGAATTTTTCAACTATTCGCATATTTATTACCAGCCGTAGTTACCGGAGCTATAGCTTTTTATTTTTTTAGATTACATACCAGAAACGAGGAAGGTCGCAGAAGATTTTTACTTCACAAAGATTCGCAGAAAGATGCCATGCCTATACGCTTGCAAGCCTATGAGCGGATGGCACTGTTTTTAGAGCGAATCTCAATACCCAGTCTGGTGGTACGAGTGGCGCCAAAATCTGCTGATAAAAATGCTTATGAGCAATTATTGATCCGAAGTATTGAAAACGAATTCGATCACAATTTGTCACAACAGATCTATATGAGTGATGATTGTTGGAATATAATTAAAGCTGCTAAAAATGCTACAATTCAATCCATAAGAAAAGCTGGAATGAGTGAATCTGACTCCGCTGACAAGTTGCGTGAAGATATTCTAAATGAAACTATGGATAAACAATCTCCTTCGGCAACGGCTCTTGCCTATGTGAAAAAGGAAATTGGAGAAATTTGGTGATTAGTTTTAAGGAATGTGAATTACTGTTCCGGTTCAAAAGCACTTATTTCAACATTTTTAGTCTTTGCAAACTCAAATCCCTTTTGCCACCAGGATGTCATTTTCTCCTTATCGAAGATTAGTGAATTTGTTGTCAATACCGTAGGGGTGTAATAAAAATTGATTATTGCATTATTGTTGTTGGCAACGTATTTTCCAATTCTGATGTTCTGACGCTCAATTCTATCTAACATAAATGCAAACATACTTGTCAGAAGTGAAAATGCATTCTTGGAAGGCATTCTGTTAAAGTGAGTTACTTCAGTATGTAAAATAATAGCATCTACCTCTGTTGCCCCTCTCATAATCGCCTCTTCAATGGGTACCATACTGCCAAGTCCTCCATCGGCATATTCACAACCTTCTTTTCGTACCAAGCTCATAAAAGGCGTATAATTGCAAGAAATCCAAATCCATTCACAAAAATCTTCATACTCAAAGTCTTTAATAGACTTGTACTCAACAGCATTTAGAGAGAGATTGGAAACTGTAACTACAATGTCCTTTGGTCCGGATTTAAGAATCTCAAATTCTTCAGGTGTGATAGTGTTTTTTATAAGTTCTAAAAGATTATGGCTTTCACCAAAAGTTCTGCTACCCCTGTAAAAGTTCTTTAGCACATTCCAGTGGTTTATGCCAATATTGGCCACACCATATTTATTTTGAATCACAAAAGGGCAGTTGCTAAAGATACTGTCCTGATTCACCGAAGTATAAACTTCCTTTATTTTTTGAATCTTTTGAAGTGCCAGATGCGAAATTAGCAAGCTACCTGTAGATGTCCCAAGGAAAAGGTCATAATTGTGACCTAATTCCTGCATCAGGTATTGAGCAACCCCTCCTGCAAAGGCCCCTTTACTTCCACCACCGGATATAACTAAAGCTCTCATTCTGCCTCCAATTTACTTTTTATATAACGCAATTCTTTTCCATTTAGTTCTTTGGACAATTTAAGTAATCGCTCTTTTTGTTTGTCGTCTTTTAATAACCTTTCTATCAAGTTTCTGGCAAAATTTCTGAATTGCCAGGAATGATGAACTGAGGCATCAATTAAATCCAGCAGATTTTGATCTGTCAAAGGAAAAACCTCAGATAGTAAAGAAAAGGCATTCTGCCTTACCTCAAATGAATATTCAGCTGAGGTATATCCGAATAATTCTTCGGTATAATCTGCCTTCTGTACATCATCTAAATAGTCTTTCGTTAATACCGCCAAAAACAACCAAAGCAATCGTACATTTTTATTGGGAAGGCCAATAACTCCCTTAGTTCTTTCTAAATATGCTATTCTATCATTTGGATAGGATATCCACAAACGGTAAAGTGCATTTTCAATTGTAATATAACTTTTATCCTGCAATAATGATTCAAATTGTTTTTTAAGTCCGGAAGGAATTCTATCGGTTGTAATACATAAAGACTGTCTTGTCAGCAAGTCTTTAGTAGTAAAAGCATTTTTTAAAAAACTTTCGGACAAAGATTTATGATAGTCCAGGATGATATTTTCTTTTATCCTGGGCGATGAATTATTATCCCATACCTTTTTAATTAGTTGTTCATTATTGGTATTACTGGATGTCAATTCCCATTGAAGGTCAAAATAAGTTTGCAAATCAGTAGAAGATGATTCAAGTAATATTTTTGCCTCATCAAAAGGAAATTGTGTGCTTTTCAACCAAGTTTGCTCAAATTCTAACAAGTTCATTTCACTAACTCGTTGCATCTCGGAGATAAAATCAGATATAGTCACATTGGAATACTGATATTTGTTCAAATACGACTGAATACCTTCTTTATATGCTTTATCACCAAGCATATTTCTAAGAATGTGAAGTGCCCAAGCACCTTTTTCATAAAAGGTTAAACTACTCGCTTTAGGATTCGTTAGCGCTTCACCTTTTCCCTGACTGGATAATTTTTGCAATTGTTTAGCAGATTCATATAATTTCCAATAAAAATAATCTTCACCAAATAGTTTTTTTTCTGCCAGCAGTGCATAATATGTGGCAAATCCTTCATGAAGCCAGTGATGATTCCCATCTTTCTCAGTTACCAGATTCCCAAACCACTGGTGGGCCATTTCATGAGCGTTCACATTTACATAATTCTTATCCACAAAAGCAACACTGTCTATTACAAACCCATCAGAAAAAATGGTAGTCCCCGTATTTTCCATCCCCGCATATAAAAAATCACGTACAGGTATCTGTTTGTAATTCTGCCATGGATAGGCTATCCCGATTTCATCTGAAAGAAAATCTAAAATTTCCCCGCTATACCTGTAGGTTGGTTCTTCTTTTAAGCTATCCTGGGGGTAATAATAAAGCTCTATAGGAATTCCGCTCTTACTTTTAAACTTCTGACAGTTATAATTCCCAATTGCAAAAGCCAGCAGATAACTGCTCATTGGCTTGTTCATATCAAAGAACCAGGTTCTCAGGGATTCATTTAAAAGCGTATCCTTTAATTTACCATTTGCGATAACTTTATACGCTTTATCAAAAGTGATACTAAGATCAAACTCAACTTTCTCATTCATATCATCAAAACTGGGAAGCCAGTGACTGGTATATTTTCCCTGGCCCTGGGTCCATATTTGATTATTATCAGGAATTGAGTCTTCCCATCCTAAAAAGTAAACCGTTTGCTCTGGAATTGTGGAATAGTCCAGTGTTAACTTATACGTTTTGTCCTCTTTAAGTTTTTTATAAAAAATTATTTTTTCTTTAGTATTTGAATGTCGCACTTTTTTGCCGTTCAATAAAACAGATGAAAAGTCCATGTTTTTGGCATCTAAAAAAACAGAATCCGTCTTATTAAGTACTTTAAAGGAATACGTTACTTTACCATTTATTCTTTTATAATCTGGATCTGGAATTATATCTATATCCGCTTTAAAGAAATCAACTGAAGGCTGCGACTGACTAAATAAAAAACCCGTTAAAAGAAAGAATAAAAGTGAATTAATAAAATTCATAATTGTTATTGTACAATTCTCAGGCCAAAATTAGCATTTTGTGGTATTGCAGTTGTATGCAGTAACCATTATTTTTGTTCCATGAATACGAACTATCTTCAAACTCCTGTTACTTATCTGAAAGGTGTTGGTCCAAACAGGTCTGAATTACTGCACTCGGAGTTAGGGATAGTAACTTACCAGGATTTGATTAATCTGTTTCCCAATAGGTATATAGATAAAACAAGGTATTATAAAATTAATGAGTTACAAAGAGGAAATGCAGATGTTCAGCTTATTGGGAAAATCATCCATATTAAAACTGTAGAGCAAAAAAAGGGAAACCGGCTTGTCGCTACATTTCAGGATGCTACCGGCGAAATGGAGCTGGTTTGGTTCCGTGGACAGAAATGGATTCGTGAAAATATTAAATTGAATACTCCTTATGTCATTTTTGGAAGAACTAATTGGTTTAGTGGCAAATTTTCAATGCCACACCCGGAATTGGAAATACTTTCCGAGCATGAAAAAGGGATAAAGGTGTCTTTGCAACCTATATATCCCTCCACAGAAAAACTAAGTGCCAGGGGGATTACGAACAGAGTAATCAGCAAATTGGTGCAACAATTGTTTATAGAAACAAAGGGAGAATTTAAAGAAACCCTCTCCCCTACTATACTTGATGAACTCAGGCTGGTTTCAAAAACTGAGGCAATGTTCAATATTCACTTTCCTAAAAACCTTAAACTATTATCAAGAGCCCAATTTCGCCTGAAATTTGAAGAATTATTCTACATTCAATTACAGCTCATCTCAAAGAAGTTAATTCGAAAACAAAAAATAAAAGGTTATCCCTTTGAAAAAGTAGGTAACCTATTTAACAGTTTTTATAAAGACCATCTGCCATTTGAACTTACCTCTGCTCAAAAGAAAGTCATCAAAGAAATAAGGGCAGATCTTGGCAGCAAAGCTCAAATGAATCGTCTTTTACAGGGAGACGTGGGATCTGGCAAAACAGTAGTAGCATTAATGACTATTTTATTAGCATTAGATAATGGTTATCAGGCTTGTTTAGTGGCTCCTACTGAAATATTGGCTAACCAGCATTTTAAAGGAATAAAAGAATTATTGGATGACATTGGCGTCAGTATAGCTCTACTTACCGGATCAGTTAAAAAAGCCAGGAGAAAAGTTATTCATGAGCAACTCGAAGATGGCAGTCTTGATCTTCTTATTGGTACACATGCTGTATTAGAAGATAAAGTAAAATTTAAAAATCTGGGGTTAGCTATAGTTGATGAACAGCACAGGTTTGGTGTTGCTCAAAGATCCAAATTATGGCATAAGAATGAAGTACCCCCACACATATTGGTAATGACTGCGACCCCCATTCCAAGGACCTTGGCGATGAGCCTTTATGGGGATCTTGATATTTCAGTTATTGATGAGCTGCCACCTGGCAGGAAAGCTGTTAAGACGGTGCACAGATTTGACAAAAACCGATTAAAAGTGTTTCAATTCTTGCGAGATGAAATAAAGAAGGGAAGACAGATATATATTGTTTATCCGCTTATTCAGGAGTCAGAAGCATTAGATTATAAGGATTTGATGGATGGCTATGAGAGTATTGCACGTGATTTTCCATTACCGGATTATCAGATTTCAATAGTGCACGGCAAGATGAAACCACAGGACAAAGATTATGAGATGGAGCGCTTTGTTAAAGGAGAAACACACATAATGGTTGCCACAACAGTCATTGAAGTAGGTGTAAATATCCCTAATGCTTCCGTTATGATTATAGAAAGTGCAGAACGCTTCGGACTATCGCAATTACACCAACTAAGAGGTCGTGTTGGCCGCGGAGCAGAGCAGAGCTATTGTATCCTTATGAGTAGTCATAAATTAACTTCTGAGGCTAAAACCAGACTGGAAACCATGACAAGTACTAATGATGGATTTGAAATTGCGGAAGTAGATCTTAAACTTCGTGGACCAGGTGATTTGATGGGAACGCAGCAAAGTGGAATCTTAAACCTAAAAATTGCCGATATTGTTAAGGACAATGATATCTTAAAAACCGCCAGATACTATGCTATTAAGATTCTTAATGAAGATCCCGGATTGCAGAAAGAAGATAATAAACAAATTAGATATGCCTATGCCCAATTAATAAAGCACAAGAATATTTGGAATTATATAAGTTAAGAGCCGGATATTGTCCGGCTCCCATATTTCAAATTAATGCTGAAGTCTATTCAATTAATTCCCTCACCATTTTCTAGTTTAGTTATATTGGCAGCAATGGCATCTTTATTTTGCTGGTCTGGTGCTCTCTGAGCGGCAATTTTCAAATGCTTTAAAGCCGTCTTATAATTACCCATAGCGGAATAAGCTCTGGCTAATCCATAATCAACTGGCCATTGCCCTTTATTCTTTTTTGAATTCATTTTAAAAACTTCGAGAGCTTTTTCTTTCTCTCCCTGTACAATTAATTGCCTCCCATATCCATGAACCTCAAATAATGTTGCAAAGCCCAGGGCTTCATCCATAGCAGCATCGGCTTCCGCTGTTTTTCCCTGCTTAGTAAGAATTTTTGCTTTTGTACTAAGATTGTTAAAGGTTTTTTGACTAAAAAACATTCCTGCAATAGTGACATCTATCCACCCAAGTGCCTCATCAAGATCACCGCCATTATTCAGAGAAAAATTAGCCGCTTGTTCCCAGGTTTGACGATTAAATCCCGGGGAATTCTGCAGTTTATGTCGAATGTCTGCCAGGACAATATTAGTAACATCTACTTCAATTTTAAAAGGTATTCCTTTCTTTTCCCAATTTAAGGAAGCTATTGCTGAATTGGCTTCAACCTGAGTGAATTGGTAAGTAAGTTCTTCAGTATGCGGTATCTCCTTTGTCATAACATCAACCCTAAGGGCATCTTCAGCAGGATCATAAAAATAACTGCCCCAGGCCTTGTAGTTTTTTGAAAATATCACAGTCGCCTTGTTGTCTTCATAAATTATCATGTGAAGTCCATATTTTCCGGCACTCAATGTTTGCCCTTCAATCTTAACGTCATCTGTAAACTTGATTACTGTATTTTCATTTGCACCTGCCCGCCATGGAGATTCTTTTGCCGTACCAAAACCCAGATTGTTCATCCCATAGGGTACTAATTTACCCCATACTTCTCGATCTTTTACAGCTGGCCTTGAATAGGAAATTGAGATATCGGATATACCTATTCGCTGCGATACTTTTGCCTTCTGACTCCCTCTCGGCAGATCTAATTGTGCAATACCTTTAATGCAGAAAAACATTAGTATTACAAGAAAAAATACCGAGCCATTCATGTAATTTTTTTTCATCACTTACTTTCTTTAATTATTAATTATATAGTTAGAATCCATTAAAGATAGGAATAGGATTTTCTCGTAATAGTTACAGTAATGTTAAACCACAGTCAAGCCATGTTAAACCGGAATTACACATAAATTCTATACAAACTTTCACATACAGTTAAGAAGATAGATTACTGACCCTTGTTAACATAAAACTGAAAAGTGGACATGTTCAATTTATATAATTGATTATCAATAGTTTATATTGCTTAATAGCTAATTGAACATCGTAATTTAGAAGCACATTGTTTTACCCTCTTTTACTTGTATTTCATACATTTGTTAGCTGTGCTAAAAAGCTATTTATTAGTTATCAGAATATTTTATGAAAAAAACACTATTTGACAAAGTTTGGGACTCACATGTAGTCAAAAAGGTACTGAATGGACCTGACGTGCTTTTTATTGACCGTCATCTTGTTCATGAAGTGACAAGTCCAGTGGCATTTTTGGGTTTAAATAATAGAAAAATTAAGGTTATATATCCAGAACGTACTTTTGCCACGGCAGATCATAATACACCTACATTAAACCAACATCTGCCGGTTAAAGATCCCTTGTCCGCGAATCAGCTTAGGGCATTGGAGCAGAACGCTATGGAGCATCAAATTCCCTATTGGGGACTAGGTCACGAAAAAAACGGCATTGTCCATGTAATTGGCCCTGAGAATGGAATTACGTTACCGGGATCGACAATTGTTTGTGGTGACTCTCATACTTCAACGCATGGCGCTTTTGGTGCCATAGCATTTGGAATTGGGACTTCCGAGGTAGAAATGGTTTTGGCAACCCAGTGCATTATGCAGCCTAAAGCTAAAAGCATGCGTATTACTATAAATGGTAAATTAAATAATGCGGTTACACCGAAAGATGTGGCTCTTTATATTATTTCTAAATTGAGCACTTCGGGGGCTACCGGATATTTTGTTGAATACGCAGGAGATGTCTTTAAACAGATGTCTATGGAAGGACGTATGACTGTATGCAATTTAAGTATTGAAATGGGTGCGCGTGGGGGAATGATCGCTCCGGATGAAAAAACATTTGAATATATCAAAAATCGAGAGTATACACCAAAAGGTGAGGCCTGGAATAAGGCAATGACTTATTGGGAAACATTATTTACAGATGACGATTCTGTTTTTGATCACGAAATTACATTTAAGGGTGAAGATATAGAACCAATGATTACCTACGGAACTAATCCGGGAATGGGTATGGGAATATCAGGTGGTATCCCTAAATCTGATGCTTTTGAAGGTGGTGCCTCTACTTATAAAAAGTCTCTTCAATATATGAATTTTGAAGAGGGTGACAATATGCTGGGCAAAGAAATAGATTTTGTTTTTCTTGGAAGTTGTACTAATGGCCGGATTGAGGATTTCAGGGCATTTACGGGTCTGGTTAAAGGAAGACAAAAGGCGGAAAATGTAACTGCCTGGCTGGTTCCCGGCTCGCACAAAGTGGAAGACGCTATTAAAAAAGAAGGCTTGCTGGATATCCTGAATAAAGCTGGTTTTGAATTAAGAGAACCAGGCTGCTCTGCTTGTCTTGCCATGAATGATGATAAAATTCCCGCTGGTAAATATGCTGTGAGTACGTCTAACAGGAATTTTGAAGGAAGACAGGGGCCTGGAGCAAGAACACTTCTTGCTAGTCCTTTGGTAGCTGCCGCAGCAGCAGTAACAGGTAAGGTAACAGACCCAAGGGAGTTGATGGTTTTTGAAACAGCCTAATTTTTTTTATAATTAACTGATAAAAATACTAATGGCATACGATAATTTTAAAGTTTTAAGCAGTACAGCTGTTCCACTGCCAATAGAAAATGTGGATACGGATCAGATCATCCCTGCA
>RCNB010000347.1_pt1 | contig 31703 bp, 26 predicted proteins | sample 2041321 | NCBI WGS metagenome assembly RCNB01 (sample SAMN09708232, study PRJNA481090) | Marine sediment metagenome, whole genome shotgun sequencing project.
AATATCCATTCAATACGAGAACGTCCCAGGTAAGCATAGAATTGGGAAAATTGAAAACACCGATAAACGGAATGATATGCCAAAGTCGGGCCGGACCTCCCATGTCAGCCACAACAAAAGCAAGACACATGCAAAGCGCAGCAACTGCCATTCCTTCTCCGATGAGTACAGCTTGCTTAAAATCAATATCGTGTAAAATATAAGTTGGAAGTACCAGCATCACGGCAGCAGCGGCAACTCCTACTAAAAAAGTAAAATTCGAAATGTATAGGCCCCAACTAACACGATCATTCATTCCAGTAACACTCAGGCCATGTTCCAATTGTAAAAAATAGCAATACATACCTACAAGCATCAGCGCCGTAAGAACCGCCATCCAAATATGGTAATAAATGCCTCCGTGCGTTAAGTAAACTATGCTATCTTTTACTAATTTCCTAAATACCTTCATGCTTTTCTATTCCAAAAATTAATCCATATAATACCAAAACTTAGGTTCAGTGCCTAGATCTTCTTTAAGTCTAAATACTTTCTTATTTGCCAAAACCCATCTGATTTCACTTTCCGGATCTAATAGATTTCCAAATACTCGGGCCCCTGTAGGGCACGCATCTACACAAGCTGGGTTGTCACCATTTCTAGTGCGCTGAATGCAAAAAGTGCATTTTTCCATAACGCCTTTTTTTCTTAATCTATTTCCTAAATAGTGCTGATTTTTATTCACTTCCTCTTCCGGAACTTCTGGTGTGCTCCAATTGAATCTTCTTCCATCATATGGGCAAGCTGCCATACAATAACGACATCCAATGCACCAGTCGTAATCAATAACAACCAATCCGTCTTCCTCTCTCCATGTCGCTTCAACCGGGCATACTTCTATGCACGGCGGGTTGTCACAGTGGTAACATTGTGTCCCCATATAAAAATGACCCGCAGCAGGAACTTCATGATAGTAAGTGTCATCGGCTTCGCCAAAATTAAGGCCTTGACCATCTTTCATTTCATGGATGCGTATATATTGCATTTCTGAATCCCTATCTTGATTATTCTCTTTGACACAGGCATTGACGCAATCCATATATCCCTGACATTTTGAGATATTAAACGCGTATCCAAATAAAACGTCAGGATCCGCGTCTTTTGAAGAAATATCTATTTTTTTACCAGTTCGCAATTCATACGACCTGACGAGTCTGTCAACAGTGTTATCTTTTTCACCTTCTGACATTAATTTGTAATTGCCCTTAAAATACTCTTCCCATTCAATTTCAGATTTTTCTTTATGGGTGTCATCTGCTGCAACAGAGCATGAGGCATTGGCAGCACCTGCACCTATTAAAAGACCGGCAGTAAGTTTTCTAAAAGCCTGTCTTCTGCTCATGTTAACATCAAACACCTGATCGATACCATCTTTTGGTTTTGACTCTGAACTATCACAAGATTCTCCGGAACAACCGCATTTTTTCTCGCTCTTTTGACCTAGGTCTAATGTAAACCACTTTTTTATGTCTTTGTTTATCATACTTTTTAAACCTGTTTATTTGCGTTCTTCTACCATAGTAGAATTATACCTTGAGGGCCATCTTTTGGCAATTTGTGGTTGATGTGGATTATGACACTCAACACATAATTTTGATACTCTTTCACTTTTCCACCCGCTGATGTTTTTTCCATGAGCACCTCCAACCCAATCTTTTACTTCATTATGATGGCATTGGCTACAGAGTTTATAACTATAATCAAAATCAATGGGCTCGCCGGTAATGCTCTGTAGATTGTTCATGTTTTCACTATTATGGCATGATAGGCAAGCCATGGTTTTGGTGTCAGCATGATTAATAGTTATGTCCCAATGTGCTTTTTTTCCAAGTCCCTCTTTATGCAACTGAGCAACGGGTTTGCTATGACATTCGCTACAGGCATATGATTGGATGTTTGGTTTGCGTTTTTTTATGTAAAAATGGATATCATTTTCATCGATTTCGACCAATTCATTCATGTTAAATTTTTCACTATTTTGAATGCTATCTCTTACATATTGAACGCTTTTTGCTTCAATTTTTTCAACCAAATTGTGGTATTCTTTTTTCTTGCCTTTGCATGATGAAGCAAGAATCAATATGGAAATAGCCAATATTTTAAAACGCGAACTACTAAGCATATGCATTATTTTATTTCTCTTTTAAACGTTCCAATGTCTTTTGTTTTTTTCTCATTAATGACATGGCATTGCCTGCAATTTATTCTTTCAGGATGCGTTGTTCGGATCTCTTTTACGGCACTAGGGCCTGCATGACATGACAGACAATTCTCTCTTAATTGCAAGGAATGAGGAACAATGGGTGGACTTCCCTGAAGTGCCTGATTGCCAATTGTTGGCGGCTTGTTCCTTACCCAAGTTGATGGAACAAAAAATGATTTAGACTTGACTTGTACATGACACTGGACACAATTCGATTTATCCGGATGCGGGCTTACTGGTGTATAGGCCTGAAATTTATCAACAAAGCCTCCGTTCTCATGACACTTGAGACATGCTTTTGAACCTATCCCAGCTTCTTCAACAGGATGTGGAATGGTTGGGGGTGCTCCATAAAACGCCCGATTGTCATAATAACTTTTTAAATTTCTTTGATAATCCTGATCAAGAGGCATTATAGCATATTCCATAGCAAATCGTGACCTCTCAAACATCCCCGATTCTGAAGGAATAGATGATGATTCTCTAATTCTGCTTGTCTCAATAGTTGCTTCTTCATGAGATTCAAAATAACTATAGCTCCAAACTCCTATGGTTGCCCCTAAGAGTAAAATGAATAAAAATATGATGAACAATCTTTTCATGATATTATCCGCTTAGACTTTTTCAATTTTAACTGCACATTTTTTATAATCAGGTTCCTTAGATATTGGGCAAAACGCATCTAAAGTTGTATCATTGATCATCATGTTTTCATCGAAAAATGGAACAAAAACTTGCCCCTTTGTCGGTAGCCCTCTTTCATTTATGGAGGCTGGAAGAATTGTAACACCTCTTCTTGAGATGACCTTTACTTTTTCTCCATTACTAATTCCATAGGCCGCTGCGTCGTCAGGATGTAATTCTACATAAGCATTAGGCATTGCTTGATGCAATACCGGAATTCTTCTGGTCATTGAACCTGTATGCCAATGTTCTATGACCCTTCCGGTATTCAGCCAGAAAGGATATTCATTATCAGGTGATTCGGCAGCTGGTTCATATGGTCTTTGCCATATCACTGCACGACCATCAGGTTTACCATAAAATTCAAATTGTTTCCCATTTTCACAGGCTGGGTCATACGTGGCATTGTATCTCCATTTTGTTTCTTTGCCATCAACAAAAGGCCATATTACACCAGATTTTTCTTTTAACACCTCTAAAGGTGCCATCCCATGCTTTTTTCCTTCGTGGAATTGTCTGTATTCATTAAAGATTTCCTCTGCATGATTTTCTTCAGAGTAAGGAAAAAGATCTTCGAACCCCATTCTTCTGGCCACCTCAATTGTTTGCCAGGCATCAGGCATTGCTTCACCCGGAGGGTCAACCATTTTATCCCAATGTTGCGTTCTTCTTTCAGAATTTCCAAACATCCCACTCTTTTCAATGTGCCAGGCAGCTGGAAGAATAACATCGGCAACATCTGAAGTTGGCGTAGGAAAGACATCTGAAACCACTATAAAACGGTCTTCTTTTTCAGCTCCTTTTTTATACCTTCCAACGTTTGGTAACGAGACCAATGGATTTGTAACTTGTGTCCAAATAAACTTGATATCTCCTCTGTCAAGAGCTCTGAACATTTCAGTTGCATGATATGTTGGTTTGGAAGGAATCCTATCAACCGGAACTTTCCAGATTTTAGCTGCAAATTCTCTATTTTTTTGATTAGTAACTACCCCTTTTGGCAGTTTGTGTGTAAACGTTCCAACTTCCCTTGCGGTGCCACATGCACTAGGTTGGCCCGTAAGCGAAAATGGTCCATTACCTGGCTGGGAAATTTTCCCAGTGAGTAGATGAATATTATAAATGAGGTTATTCATCCATGTGCCACGTGTGTGTTGATTAACTCCCATACACCAATAAGACACAACCTTTTTATTTGGATCTCCATACAGATTCGCTAAGAATTTAATATCCTTAACTGAAACACCAGACATTCCTGAAATTTTTTCTGGTGTATAATCTTTTAAAAATTCTTTATAGGCTTCAAAATCAATTTTTTCTGGTTTGTCAGTGAAATTGAATTTGTCTTCAGTTCCATATCCTATGTTGGTAAGTCCTTTGTTAAAGTTGCAATAATCTTCAACGAATTTTTTGTTAACCCAGCCATTGTTGATAATTTCATAAGCAATGGCATTGGCCACGGCAAGATCGGTTTGTGGATGAAATAAGATAGACCTATCTGAAGCTGTACTGGATCTGGTGGTTCTAGTAGCAAAATCTATGATTGTAGCCCCTCTTTTTAATTGTTGATCCAACATTCTTGAGAATAGCACTGGATGCATTTCGGCCATATTATTTCCCCAGGTGATAAAAACATCGGCTTCATCAATATCATCGTAGCAGCCCATAGGTTCATCTGCTCCAAATGACGTAAGAAATCCTGTTACTGCACTGGCCATGCACAATCTTGCATTACAGTCTAAATTATTAGTGCCAATAGCCCCTTTCATAAATTTTGAAGCTACATAGCCTTCAGGAATGGTGGATTGACCTGAGGTATACATCGCTACGGAATCCTTACCATGCAGTTCAATTGTTTCTTTCATTTTTGAAGCAACTAGATCAAGAGCTTCTTCCATGGAGGTTTCTACATAAGTTCCATTTTTCTTGACAAGAGGCTTGGTCAACCTATCTTCTGCGTACATACATATCGTTTGGTGATATCCTTTAACACAACAAAGGCCTTTATTTACTGAAGATTTTGGATCACCTTTAACCGCTACGGCTTTATTGTTTTCCATACCAATTAATACACCACAACCAACCCCACAAAATCTGCAAGGTGCTTTGTTCCAAGTAAGCTCACCAAATGATTCAGCGTTGGTGATTTGCTCTTCTGCGAATACTATTCCTGGAAAAAATGAGGCGGCTGCAGTCATCGCGGAAGCTGCGGCCATCTTTTTTAAAAACTCTCTCCTGCTTGTAACTTTTTTAATCATAATATGATATAATTATTAAGAATCTGCATCAAATCCTGAAACCATTGAAAGCATTTTTAGACTACCAATGGCATTTATCTGCGAAAGGAGTTTGTGGTCTTCAATTTCGTTGTGAGTATCGGTTACCAGAACGGCTATATCCTGATTGGTAGACGGAATAATATCACAGCCATTTAAAGAAGATAATTCATTAAGAAGTTCACTGAATTTGCCATCATGAGGTCGGGCTAGGTAACTTTTTATGGGCATGGTTTGGATTTAATGTGACCTAAGTTACATAAAACAATTGTATAAACTCATAAAACTTATCCGTCAATAATAAAGGGTTTTCAACAGTGCTTGTTTCGGAGTTAATAATGTAAGAGCTAAATTCTGTTTTCATCACACCACAGCTAATCATCTTATGCCTATCCGTTTATGCATGGATTAGTTTGCATAAGCAAATAGCAATTAAAGGGATGAATCCTACATTTTTTGAGTTCTCAATGACTGATTATTTGACCACTATCAAAGCACTCCTGCTTTGATTTCTTCAACCACCTCAGGGTTTAAAAGTGTAGAAATATCTCCAAGGTTATCAGCCTCATTAGATGCAATTTTTCTAAGGATTCTACGCATGATTTTTCCAGATCTTGTTTTTGGTAGGCCTGATACAAATTGCACTTTATCCAATTTAGCAATGGCCCCAATAGTGCTCGCGATTAGCTTATTGATTTCGACCCTTAGATCTTCATCTGGAGTTGTGCATTCATCATATTTAGTAACATAGGCATAAAGCGCATTACCCTTTACATCATGAGGGAATCCTACTACAGCACATTCAACAATATCGGCATGCTCATCAATAGCATTTTCAATAGGAGCGGTCCCTAAATTATGGCCTGACACGATCACTACATCATCAACTCTACCAGTAATTCTAAAGTTACCACTAGCATCGCGATAAGCTCCATCACCAGTAAAGTACATGTTTTTATAGGTCGAAAAGTAAGTGTCTTTATATCTTTTATGATCACCGTAAATAGTTCTTGCAATTGAAGGCCAAGGTGCTTTCATAGCCAATCTGCCTTCTGAGGGTTCCATGCCTTTTTGAATCACCTCATTACCGTGTTCGTCCATCAATACGGGTTGAACCCCAGGTAATGGAAGCGTAGCAAAAGTCGGTCTTGTAGGAGTGATTCCTGCAATGGGTGAGATCATCATAGCTCCAGTTTCTGTTTGCCACCAAGTATCAACTATAGGGCAGTTGTTTTTTCCGATATTGTCATTATACCAGTGCCATGCCTCCTCATTAATTGGCTCTCCAACTGAACCCAATACTTTTAAGCTTGACAGATCATGCTTTTCAACAAGGCTTAAAGGGTGTTTGGCCAAAGCCCTAATTGCTGTCGGGGCTGTGTAAAAATGAGTCACATTCAGTTTGTCAACAATCTCCCAAAATCTTCCATAATCAGGGAAAGAAGGAACACCTTCAAACATGACTGTAGTAGCTCCTGCGCATAAGGGGCCATATATAATGTATGAATGTCCTGTAATCCAACCAATATCAGCTGTACACCAATAAACATCATCCTTTTTGCATTGGAACACGTTTTCAAAGGTATAGGTGGACCCTACCATATAGCCTCCGGTTGTATGTACCATGCCTTTAGGTTTTCCTGTAGATCCAGAAGTATATAATATAAATAATAAGTCTTCAGCATCCATTTCTTCAGCCTCACATGAACTATCTACTTTTTGCAGTTCATCAAACCAGAATTTGTCTCTCCCAGGAGTCATCTCTGTAGGTTCCACAGTCCTTCTATAAACAATAACATTTTCTACGGAAGGAGCGTCTATTAGGGCCTGATCACATACTTTTTTCAAATTGATGGGCTTGGTCCCTCTGTAAACTTCATTTGCTGTGATGAGCATTTTGCATTTAGAATCATTAATTCTGCTTGATAAAGCCGAAGAAGAAAAGCCCGCAAAAACAATTGAGTGCACGGCACCAATTCTGGCGCAAGCAAGCATTGCTATGGCCAATTCAGGGATCATTGGCATATATAAACATACACGATCACCTTTTTTTATCCCATTGTTTTTGAGCACGTTTGCAAAGCGTGAAACTTTTACATAAAGTTGGCGATAGCTAATATATCTAGACTCTTCATCAGGATCATTGGGCTCCCAAATTATGGCGGTCTTATTGCCAATGGTTTCCAAATGCCGATCAAGACAATTTTCAGTAATATTTAATTTTGCACCCTCAAACCATTTTATTTCTGGTTTAGAAAAATCCCAATCCAAAACCTTGTCCCATTTTTGCTTCCATTGAAAATGTTCGGCTACTTCAGCCCAAAAGGCCTCAGGATCATTGACACTTTGCTCATACTTTTCTTTATATTCTTTAAAAGTGTTGATTTGTAGGGATTTCATAAATTATTTTTTAAGTTTCTCAATCTCAGGCTACATGATTTGAGTGTTATTTATTATCAGGCTGTGATCCAATTAGGAGCAATATAAAATTAATGATAAAATTTATGAAAAAAAATCGACGAACGACTGAAAAAACTGATCAATGATCCTGCGGTTTACCTGAACCTGCCGGAATTCTGATGTTTTCAACCAATTCTTGAATTTCAAAAGGAGGTTTTGGAGTCACAGAGGCAACTGTCAAAGATACAATGAAGTTGATTATCATGGCTACAGTTCCAAATCCTTCTGGGGAAATACCAAACCACCAGTCGTCTTGAGTTCCTCCGCCGAACCAATCAAATTTAAATTTCATCATATAGTATAACATGCAAATCATACCAACAACCATACCGGCAACGGCCCCTTCTTTATTCATTCTTTTTACAAAAATCCCCAAAATAATAGCAGGAAAAAATGAAGCTGCGGCTAAGCCAAAGGCCAAGGCAACTGTAGCGGCTACAAAATCAGGAGGGTTTATTCCAAAATAGCCTGCAATTATAACGGCAACTATTGCAGATATTCTTGCGGCTATTAATTCTCCTTTTTCAGAAATATTTGGGTTGATCATTTTTTTAATAAGGTCATGAGATACTGAAGCAGAAATCACCAATAATAAGCCCGCAGCAGTGGATAAGGCGGCAGCCAAGCCCCCTGCAGCAACTAATGCGATGACCCAGTTTGGTAAATTAGCGATTTCCGGATTGGCTAGAACTATGATGTCTTTATCTACAATTAGCTCGTTGATCATTGGGTCTGCAACGTATTGAACGTTTCCATCCCCATTTTTGTCAACAAATTTCATGAGGCCAGTCTTTTCCCAGTTGGCCACCCAAGAAGGTAAATCTTTATATGGTTTATTAGAAACAGTTTCAATAAGATTTGTTCTGGCGAATACAGCGATAGCAGGAGCTGTTGTATAAAGTATTGCTATGAAAAACAGGGCCCAACCAGCCGATTTTCGGGCGTCACTTACTTTTTTCACTGTAAAGAATCGCACGATAACGTGAGGTAATCCGGCAGTTCCCACCATTAGGGCTGCGGTAATAAAAAAGACATCCAATTTAGATTTTGAGCCCGAAGTATATTCGTGAAAACCTAGATCTCGATGCAATCCATCTAATTTATCGAGTAAATAGAGACCATCTGTTCCTGTACTTCCAAAACCAATTTGTGGGATGGCAATCCCTGTCATTTGTATAGAAATAAATATGGCAGGCACCATAAATGCAAATATAAGCACGCAATACTGGGCAACTTGTGTGTAGGTAATACCTTTCATCCCTCCAAGAACGGCATAGAACAAAACGATAATCATTCCTATTAAGACGCCGGTAGTAATATCAACTTCAAGAAATCTTGAAAAAACAAGGCCTACCCCTCGCATTTGTCCCGCTACATAAGTAAAGGAAACAATTAAGGCACAAAATACAGCTACAGACCTTGCTACATTTGAATAATAGCGATCTCCGATAAAATCTGGAACAGTGAATTTCCCGAATTTACGTAAATAAGGAGCGAGAAGTAAAGCAAGTAAAACATATCCCCCGGTCCAACCCATGAGGTAGACTGAAGCATCGTAGCCACTAAACGAAATCAATCCTGCCATTGATATAAAAGAGGCAGCCGACATCCAATCAGCCGCAGTTGCCAGGCCGTTGGCTAATGGGGAAACTCCACCACCTGCCACGTAAAAATCCTTTGTTGATGAAGCTCGAGTCCAAATGGCGATTCCAATGTAAATTGAGAAAGTGATAGCGATTAGGAGCCAGGTCCAAATTTGTAATGTCATAATCTATTCGTTAACGCCGTATTTTTTATCGAGTTTATTCATGAGTCTAATATAAATCAGGATAATGAGAACAAAGAAATAAATGGATCCCTGTTGCGCAAACCAGAAGCCAAGTTTAAAACCACCAATTTTTATAGTATTTAATTGGTCAACGAGGATGATTCCCATAACATAGGATACGAAAAACCATATTAACAGTAGGATTCCCAAATATTTTAGGTTAGTCCTCCAATACTTTTTAAGATCTCTTTCAGGCATTTTAAATCTGGTTTGATAAGGCCAACTAATATAGAAATTATTTTTAGCTTGAACGAATAATTGTAAAAACAAGGCCTACTAGTTAGCTGGAAAGTAAAACATAACATATGAGAAAGAACATGAGGGTATTTAAGTATTATTGAATATTTTTGTTTTTCATTCAACCTTGATAATCATGACCAAATCTAATTTACTAGCACTTTTAGTATTGTTTCTAATTCCAATTGCATCTATTTATGGTCAGGACAAGAGTGTGGAAGAAGTTCTTGAAGGAAAGGTCTTATCAGAGGAAGGGCAAGGTGCAGTTGTTGTAAATGATATCGAGTTATTTTCTCAAATAGAGTTACCTCGATTTTATTCGAATAGAGATTTTGAATTAGCCTGGACCAATTCTAAGAATAAAAAGGACTTGGTTGAGAGTTTAGAATCTTCTTTTGATGAAGGATTAAGCCCAGAGGATTATCATCTTAAAATGATAAAGGATTTGATTAAAAAATCGAAAAAGGGCAAATTAAGTCATGAAGAAAAGGCTGATTTAGACTTGTTAATGACGGATGCCTTGATTCTTTATGCATCCCATCTTTTGGAAGGAAAACTAGAGCAGTCAGATTTAAGAAAGACTTGGGATGTTGAAGGGAATGAAGGACCTTCAAATGTGGATAGCCTTTTAACAGCAACGCTTTATAACAAAAAAATTAAAGTGGTTTTAGAAGGTTTTAAACCAAACCACTATATGTATAATCTAATGAAGTTTCAACTTAAGAAATTGAGGGCTGAGGCAAAAGAAGGTGGATGGCCAGAGGTTAGTGAAGGAGAAACTTTAAAGCCTGGTGATACGGCAGCAAGAGTTGTTGAGATAAGAAATTATTTAAACGCGGTGGGAGATCTGAAGAAGTATCCTGTTGAGAATGATAAGCTATTTGATACCGTAGTAGAAGTTGCGATTAAAAAATTCCAAGTCAGACATAAACTTATAAGTGATGGTGTTATTGGTAAAGAAACGGTTCAGCAAATGAGAGTTCCTATTGAAGATAGGATAGATGTTATCATCTTGAATTTAGAAAGAACTCGATGGATCTTTCATAATCCTGATGAAGATTTTCTCTTGGTTAATATTGCTGGTTTTCATGTTAAACGTTTAACAAATAGAAAAGAAGTATTTGATTCAAGGGTTATTGTTGGAAAATATCATAAAGAGTCTCCAGTTTTTAAAGGAGTAATGAAATATATAGTGATGAATCCTACTTGGACTTTACCCTATTCGATTTCTACTCATGAGACCTTACCCAGATTAAAGAAGGACCCCGGTTACTTGGAGGCCAAGCATATGGAAGTCATGGATAGAAATGGGAATTTATTGGACGCTTCTTCGATTGATTGGAGTCAGTATTCAAGAGGAAATTTCCCTTTTATTATTAGACAAAAGGCGGGTCCTTGGAATGCACTTGGAGAAGTTAAATTCATGTTCCCAAATAAGTATGCCGTATATCTTCATGACACTCCGTCAAGAGGATTGTTCAACCAACAAGACAGAGCCTTTAGCCATGGTTGCATTAGAACGGAAGACAAATGGGGTTTGATGATGAGTCTGATGGATGAGCCTGAAGTCTGGAATATGGACAAGATTAATGAGATATTAAAGTCTGGGAAAACAACTACAATAACATTACCTAAACCCATTAATATCTATCTGATATATTTGACGGCAGCTGTAGACCAAAGCAATAATCTGATGTTTATGAAAGACGTTTATAAAAGAGACAAGGCAGTAATATCTGCTTTAAAGGAGCCATTTCACTTTAAGAAAGTAAGGTGATTTGGGGTGAGGGGCTGAGACGTGAAACCCTCAGCTACGAGACCTTCACGAAATTATTTATAGTATTTTGGGAATTCTGTGAATAAGGTTTTACCGTCTTTTATGTTTTTCCAATGCTTGGTGTCAAACTCTATGGCAACAACACCGCAAGTTGGAACATGATGTATTTTTTTATTGCCAAATTTGTTTACGAAATCGCTTATTCCATGGTCATGACTGAATATAATTGCTGAATCAAATCCGTTGTCTAAAGCTTTCACAGTTTTTATAAGATAACCATCACTAAAGCTATAAAGCGATTTACTGATTTTTAAATTTGCCAAAGGATAATTAAAAGAATAGCTAAAAATCATTGCTGTATGCAGTGCTCTGTTGGCACAACTAGCTACAAACACCGATGGTGTTTGAATTTTTTTCTGTAATTCCTTGGATATTAAATAGGCGTCATTAATACCTCTTTTTTTAAGAGGTCTGTCTATGTCTTTAATGCCTTCGTATTCCCATGAGGATTTGGCATGACGCACAATGAATAGTGTTTTCATTTTATCAAGTCACAATTTTGATCAAAGATGTAATCAAATATAATCAATTAAGAGAACGATTGTTTTCTATTTATATTTTTTTTCATAAAACAAAAAAAATAAACAAATTTGATTTAAGGCTGAAGTCTGGAAATCCGCCACTCATATGTATCCTGGAGCGAATAAAGAATTCTGTCATGCATCCTGTTGGGTCTTCCTTGCCAGAACTCAAGCGAAATAGGTTTTACAATAAAGCCACCCCAGAAATCAGGTCTTGGAATCTCTTTGTTTTCATAGTCTTTTTCAAGCTGTTTTAACTTTTTATCCAAATCTTCTCTCGACTGTATTTCCTGACTTTGATCAGAGGCCCATGCTCCTAATTTACTACCGTCAGGGCGAGATTCAAAATATCCATCTGATAAGTTAGGGGCAATTTTTTCAGCTACTCCCTTGATGATAATTTGTCTTTCAAGCCCATGCCAAAATAGATTGAGGCAGAGATTTGGATTCGCCGCAATGGCCTTGCCTTTTTCACTGTTATAATTGGTATAAAAGATAAAACCTTCCCAAGTAAATTTTTTAAGTAGAACAATACGCGTTTTAGGAAAACCATCAAGCCCAATAGTGGAAACACTCATGGCATTGGTTTCTTCTAAGCTTTCAAATTCATCAGCTTCAAAAAACCACTTTTGAAACAATTCTATAGGGTTTTCAGGTAAATCCTCCTTAATTAGTGGATTACGTTCATAACTTTTTCTATAAGCACTCAGGTCTTTTTCCATACTTCAAAAATACATTAATTTTTAATTTGATTTACTTTTGATACGAATCAGGTACAATCCAATAAAGGTTAAAAAACCATTAACTATTAGTATTTCATAGCCAAAATTATAACCATTCAATAAGCTGGAAGAATATAAATTCAGAAAATAACTGATACCCAATGCTAGAATAGCTATAAGCCAAACCCATTTTTCATTCAGTTTGTGTTTAGTAAGAATCCCGAACGAAAATAAGCCTAAAAGAGGCCCGTATGTATAAGATGAAACTTGTAACAAACTATTGATGACGTTGTCTTGAATTAGGTATCTATAAGCTATAATAATCAATATCAACAACACAGAAAAAAGGAGGTGAATCAATTTTCGAGTTTTCTTCTTGTTTTGTTTTGAATCAATGTTCATAAAATCAATACTGAAAGAAGTCGTTAGAGAGGTCAGGGCACTATCTGCACTCGAATAGGCTGCCGCGATTAAGCCCAGGATAAATACAATCCCTAGTCCATTTCCGAGATTTTGATTCAGCGCTATTTCGGGAAATAATAAATCTGTTTTAACTTTCCCTTCTACCATTGGGATTTCCACTTGATAAATACTTGAATACGTGAAGAGAAGTGCACCTAAAAAAAGGAAGATAAAATTCACCGGAATTAACACCAATCCGAGTGTCACAACATTTTTTTGTGATGATTTAAGGTCTTTACAAGTCAGGTTTTTTTGCATATTATCCTGATCTAAACCTGTCATGGCTATGGCGATAAACATACCTCCTAAGAATGACTTGAGCCAATGTTTACGGTCATTAATATTGTCGTTAAAAAAAGTCTTGCTATAAGAATTAAAATCATCAGAATTTATAAATTCCATGAAAGTAAAGGGAAGTTTGTCTAAAAGAATGACAACTGAAAAAATTACGGCAGCTATCATGAGGAAGGTTTGCAAGGTGTCGGTCCAAACAATTGTTTTGATTCCGGCCCTGAAGGTATACAGCCAAATAAACAAAACTGATAGGGTCACTGTAAGTTCAAACGGAACATTCCAGGTGTCAAGTATGAAGTATTGTAATACTGAAGCGACAAGAAATAACCTAAATGAAGCGATTAAAATTCGGGAAAGTAGAAAGAAAAAGGCACCGGTTTTATGACTTGTTGGTCCGAAACGAAACTTGAGGTATTCATAGATTGAAGTGAGATTCATTCTGTAATAAATGGGAAGGAGCACATATGCGATGACCAGATACCCAAAAAAATAGCCAATGACAATTTGCATATAGCTGAATTGAGTACTGTCAACCCAACCAGGTACTGAAATAAAGGTAACACCAGAAAGAGAGGCCCCAATCATCCCAAAAGCAACTACATACCAGGGAGAATTTCTATTGGCTTTAAAGAAAACCTCATTACTATCGTCTTTAGCCGTAAAATAGGTAATGCTGATTAGCACTGCAAAGTAAATCAGGACAATACTTAATAGTAAAAATGGCGACATATAAAATTATTGAATCACAAAAATAATTGATTTTGGCGGGAGATTTGTTGAAATCAAATTAATAAATTTTGTTTTTTTGCTTGCTCGTTTTGGTAATGTAAATTTTTAAAATCATTACATTTGCCGCATGGATTTTTCTTCAAAACTTTTAGAAAACGCAGTCAATGAAATGGCTCAATTGCCTGGTATAGGAAGGCGAACGGCCCTTCGACTTGTCTTGCACCTCTTAAAACAACCCAAAGACCAGACCCATTATCTCACTGAGGCGCTTAAAAGTTTTAGGGATGAGATAAAACTCTGTAATAAATGCCATAATATATCTGATGTTGCCTTGTGCGAGATTTGTACAAATCCAAGAAGAGATCCTGAAGTAATGTGCGTTGTTGAGGATATAAGGGACGTCATGGCCATTGAGAATACTTCCCAATTCAAGGGATTTTATCATGTGCTTGGCGGAAAAATATCCCCCATTGAGGGTATAGGTCCGCATAATCTTACAATTGATGACCTTGTTCAGAAGGTAGGACAGGGAGAAATAAAGGAAGTCATTTTAGCCCTGAGTTCGACCATGGAAGGTGATACAACCAATTTCTATATTTATAGACAATTGCAAAAGTTTGAGGTAAAATTAACCACAATAGCCAGAGGAATTTCAGTGGGAGATGAAATAGAATATGCCGACGAAGTTACGCTTGGGCGAAGTATATTAAATAGAGTCCCATTTCAACAAGGATTAAAACAATAAATTCTCAAGTAACAAGCATCTAATAATTAAAATTCTTCTAATTCCCGGTAATAGTCATATTGCAAGTCTTCATGAAGCAGACTCGTTTTCTTTTTACATTCCTGAATCAATCTTAAATAGATCGTTTCAACCTTTCTATTTCTATGTATCGAAGGTTGAAATGACTTTAATTTTTGACAAAAATAAATGAGTAATTCCAGTTCTGTTTCTTTGTTTTGAGAATATCGTATGTATTTTTTTGTGTGGTTTAGAATAGTTCGAATGCTTTTCTTGACGAAATAAGGGCTTTTTCGATTTACCTTTTCAAATTTCTCATCGATTTCTTCTTTTACACTTTCAATATAATTGGCCTCGTCTGAAGTTTCAAAGAGCAAATAAGTTAGTAACTCTTTATTCTCTTTTTTAAATCGAGACAATCGCAGGCACAATTCTAAAATCTCTTTAGGAGATCTTTCCTGGAGTTCTTTTTTAATTTCCCTGACAGTAGCTGATTTCATTGCTTATTCATTATATCCACAAATATAGAGCTATGTCTTGACTAAATAATAAAATGTCATATTTTTACCAAAAATCTAGATCGTTTGGTAAGCATCTCAGTCATCATTGTCAATTTTAATGCACGGTATTTTTTAAAAAACTGTATATACAGTGTTTTAAGTTCAGATATTGCAGAAGAGATTGAAATCATTGTTGTGGACAATGACTCCAAGGATGGCAGCTGTGAGATGCTGGACAAAGACTTTCCCAATATTAAAACCCTGCGAAATTCAGAAAATGAAGGTTTTGGGAAAGCCAATAATAGAGGAGTTAAAATAGCTCAAGGAGCATATATTCTTATTTTGAATCCTGATACTATTCTGACGGAGACGACGCTTTCAGAAATGTTGATTTTCAGTAAGAAACAAAATGATTTTGGGGCTGCTGGGGTACAGTTTTTGGACGGGTCCGGAAAGTACCTCCCTGAAAGCAAAAGAAATTTTCCTGATCTAAAAGTCGCAGGAGCAAAACTACTTGGTTACTCCAAATACTATTATGCCAATCACATTGATAGGGATGCAGTTGCTGAGGTGGATATCCTGACAGGAGCTTTCATGTTTGTTAAAAAGGAGGTTTATGACAAAATAGGAGGTTTTGATGAAGATTTTTTCATGTATGGAGAAGATATAGATCTAAGCTATAGAATCACAAAGGCAGGCTATAGAAACTTTTATATGGGAACCAATAAGGTGTTGCATTTTAAAGGGGAAAGTACCGTTAAGGATAGGTTTTATCTTGAAAATTTTTATGGAGCACTCAGTATTTTTCATAAAAAACACTTTCCAAATAGAGCAGGTTTATATGGTATTGTTGATGGTTTGATCAGCATGATGATTTCAGTTAAATCTTTGGCTGGATCGAATGTGCCCAAAACTACTCCAAAAGCTTCTGATTGGATTTATATGGGTAATGATAATGCATTATATGATCAATTGAAGAAGCGATTTTCAGGTTCTAAAAGCTATTCAATCACTCGTGTTAAAGAGGGTTATACAAGTCATGAAATTATTTTTTTTGATAGTAAATCTTTAAAATACAGTCAAATAATTCGCGAAATATCTAAACCTGAAATTGATGCCTTAAAAAAAAGAGTAATATCTCAAGATCATAGTTTTTATTTAGGAAGTGATACTTCAAATGAAAGAGGAGAGGTTGTTTTACTCTGATACAAGAACTATTATTTTTTAATTTTGATTCTTGCATCAACAGCTACGATATCTTTTTCAGAAATCATCAATGGGTTGATATCCAATTCGCTTATTTCAGGTGCTAGCAGTAATAAATTTGATACTTTTTCAATAGTATCATAAAAGGCCTCTAGATTACAGCCTTTTTCGCCCCTTATTCCCTGGAGAATGGATTTAATTTTTAATTGATCCACCATGCCCATCGCTTCATTTTTATTTATGGGTGCTAGGGCTGAGCTTATGTCATTAAGAACTTCGATATATATACCTCCCGATCCGCATAATATAAGAGGAGGGAAGTTTCCTTCTCTTTTCGAACCAATAAAGACTTCTTTACCAGAGATCATTTGTTGTATCATCACTGCTTTAACCCCTTTCTGCCGGATTAATTTCCTGAAATTATACATCAATTCAGTGATATTGAGAACACTTGTGATTACTCCTTTTTCGTCACTTTTATGCAGTGGGCCAACTACTTTCTGTACCACGGGATATGCTAATGATCTGGCTGCATTCAATAAATCAGACTCAGATTTTACCAAAATCTGTTTTGCCATTTTGATCTCTGCAGCAGTTAGAATGTCATATACTTGTTCTGGGTTTAGAAATCCGTTTGGGAACCCTTCTATCAAGTTTCTAATCTCATTTTTTGCTATTGGATTCTTTATTAATGATTTTTTAATCTGAGTTTTTGAACTTTGTAATTTAGCCAAACATCTGCCAAATAGGTATTCGTCATTAAATGCTTGATTTCCATTTTGTATGAATTGTTGAATTTCTTTCTGCGTATTTACTACAGAAGGGAGTATGGCATAAATTGGCTTTTGAAACTCCCTGATTTTTTGATGTATCATTTGAAAAGCATCACTAGCGGTTCCTAAGCCCGGGCTCCCAAAAATAACGATAATGGCATCGATCTCTGTAAGCTCTTTTTCACAATAGTCAAGTACATCACCGAGTTGTTTGGCGTTCCCAGTAGCAAGAATGTCAATAGGGTTTTTAGTAGAAGCGCCGTCATATAAAAGCTGCTTTAATTTTTGCTGATGATTTTCGTCTAAATCAGGAACGATTAGACCATTAGAACTTAGCGTGTCTGTTAGTATCACCGCGGGGCCACCAGCGTGTGTGATGATGGCAAATCTCTTTGACCTCTTGTCTGTGATTTGTAAAAGTGTTGCACAGGTTATTAATTCTTGTCGGCTGCTGCATCTTATGATGCCTGCTTTCTTAAAGAGCGCTGAAACAAAAAGATCGGAATTAACCATAGCTCCTGTATGCGAAATAGCCGCAGCTTTTCCTTTTTCAGTTATTCCAGATTTTAATGCAAGGATCGAGCAACCTTTTTGTCTTAAAGAAAGACAATGTTTGAGCAATTTGTCCGGGTTATTAACACCTTCGATATACAACATTTTTACAATGCTACTCTCACCAGAAACAAAAGAAACGTCAAGATATTCAAGAACATCTTCAACACCAATTTGGGCGCTGTTACCGACAGTGTATAAACTAGAAAATTTCAACCCTAATTGATGAGCCGCTTCAAGGGTAAAGACGGCAGTAGCTCCGGATGCTGAAATAAAATCCACACCTTTCTTATGCATTATAGGAATCGGCTTTGTGAAAATTCCGGCATAATTTTCATTGATCATACCAATATTGTTAGGACCCAATAGGCTTGCCCCAGCTTCGGTTATTGATTCAGTTATGGTATTTTGGAGAAGTCGTCCACTTTCGTTTAGTTCTGAAAACCCAGCTGAGTAAATAATAAAGCCCTTCGTTTCTTTATTCTTTAAAAGAACATTAACGATTCCGGGAATGTCAATTGCAGGGATCGCTATAATAGCCAGATCTGTTTTTGGCAGCAGAGAGACATCTTTAAATGATTTTATTTTTTGAACCACATCTTTATTTGGATTTACTACATATAAATCTCCTTTAAATTGCTGATCGATGAGGTTTTTAAGAACGCTTCCTCCTATACTATCTATATTATTTGACCCTCCGATAACGGCTATACTTTTCGGATTAATGAGTTTTGGATGCAGCATAATCATGTGGTAATATATTGTAAAATAAATCAAAAAAAATGACCCATAAGATGATATTTATCAAGTCATAAGGTTTAAAAATGTACTTACTTTGAATAGTGAAATCTAAGTCCAGTGGGTATGTATGTATTTTCTAGAGCTGTCAATTCAAAGCACTCCGAAGACATTAAACTTTTAATGAAACAATCTTCTAAAGATGGTTTGATTTCTTTTGCCGGAGGGATGCCTAATAATGACCTTTTTCCTGTACATCAAATTGATGAAATCTTCTCCTCTTTAAGCATTGATATTAAGAAACTATGTTTTCAGTATGGTCCTACAAGTGGCTACCCTCCACTAGTCAAGTCTCTTCAAAAAATGATGTTAAAAAGAGGGCTGAGCATGACTTCGGATAAAGTATTAGTAACTACAGGGTCTTTACAAGCGATTAGTATAATTACACAAGAATTTGTGAATGAGGGTGATGTAATTCTTACTGAAAGCCCTTGTTTTGTTGGTGCTCTCTCTGTGTTCGAAACCTATGGGGCAAAGATAATTGGAATCCCTATTGATAGTCAGGGGATTGATATACCTACTTTGAAAGAAGTAATTTCCAATAAGAATCAAAAACCTAAATTTTTATATATAACACCTAATTTTCATAATCCGGGCGGAATCATATATACCGAGCAGCGTCGTAGGGCCTTATTAGAAGTCTTATCTGGAACGGGTATTATATTAATTGAAGATGATGCCTATGGCGATCTGTTTTTTGATGCGAAGGATGCGCCTTTAACTAAGCCATTGAAAGCATACCAAGGGTATGATGTAGATATTATTTACACCGGATCATTCTCAAAAATTTTGGGACCAGGTTTCCGATTGGGATATATGTTGTCTTCTAAGGAAATATTTGAAAAAGCGGAATCCATCAAGCAAGCTCTGGACGCCTGCACTTCCAATTTTATGCAAATACTCGCCAATGAATTTATTGAAGGCGGCTATCTGCAACCTTATCTTTCGTTTCTTAGAAAAGAATATCAAGAAAGGTATCAGTTACTGCATGCAAGTCTAAAAAAGCATCTTCCAGAAGGCGTCACTTGGAATGAGCCTAAAGGAGGATTTTATGTATGGCTCAAGCTACCTGGGTCTTTAAAAGCTACTTCTCTATTTAAAGATTGTTTGTCAAAAGGGGTTGTTTTTGTCACAGGAAGAACCTTTGATCCAGGGAGCGTTAAGGACAATCATTTAAGGCTGTCCTTTTCAAATATGCCAAAAGATTCCATCGAAGAAGGTGTTTTGCTTCTTTCGAATGTCATAAAAGCACATTTAAAAACAAATTCCCTTATGATCTAGTAAACGAATTCAACAAAGGCTTTGGCCTTATGCTGCCCTATTTTAAAAGCCTCAATATTTTTGAGTATTATTTTTTCACTTTTTCCCTTAAAATAATAACGGATTGCCTCTAAGAATTTTTCTTCTGGTACAGGAATATGTCTTGCAGCTGCTCCGAGCAAGATCATATTACAAACCTTTGAATTACCCATTTCTTTTGCGCAACTTTTAGCACTGATAATAATATGATTACAATGGGTTTTAATTTGCTTATATAGGTCGTGTTTTTCAGGGTAATCTACTATGTTTTCAAAAGTGCTCGAATCTGTTATGATCCATCCGTTTTTTTTAAGAAAGGGAAGGTGTCTTAATAGTTCCATCGGTTCGGCGGATAGTATCAGGTCGGTTTCACCTTCAGGAATAAGATCAGAATAGATTTGCTTGTCAGAAATTCGAACATGACATTGTACAGCTCCACCTCGCTGGCTCATGCCATGAACTTCAGATTGTTTTACAAATAAGTTTTGGTTTAAGGCTGCAATGTCAATAATTGAGGCCAGAGTGAGGATCCCTTGTCCACCTACTCCGGATAGGATGATATTAGACTTCATGAATGGGGGTTTTTAGTTAAGTTTGGCTATTTTTTGTTTGATTTTTTCTTTGCTGTCCCTGCTAAGCCTAACGCAGGGCCTTTCCGATATGATAACAGAAACTCCTTGGTGCTTAACTTCATTTCTCAAAACCTGAAGGTTTTGTTTAAAATTCTTTTTTAATGGGACTATATTTTTCAAATGCTCTGGAGATACGCCGAGCCCAAGACAGATTTTCTTTAGCCGACCAGTAGCCAATGAAGGTTGTGCTCCGGTCATAGCAATAGTGGAGTTGTCAGAGATGATTACTGTTATAGGTGATTTTTCATTTACTGCTTCCAACAAACCAGTCATCCCCGAATGGGTAAAAGTCGAATCGCCTATTACGGCTATAGCATTTTTAATACCAGCATCGGCCGCTCCTTTTGCCATGGTTATTGAAGCTCCCATGTCAATAAGGGTATTAATAGTATTTAATGGTGATAAAGCGCCTAAGGCATAGCAGCCAATATCCCCAAACACTTTTTTTTGACCTATTTCGGGTAATATTTCTTGTATCACATTAAAAAGATCAATATGTCCGCAGCCTTCGCAAAGTTGAGGTGCCCTACCTACAACTAGGTCAGACACAGGCTTGGATTCTTGCCTGTAAAGACCAATAGCTTTTGCAACTAAATTTGGTGTTAGCTCGCCGGTTAATGGCAAGTCACCGCTGAGTTTTCCTATGACTTTTGATGAGTCTCCAAAATAATCATTTATGAGTTCTTCTACTAAGGGATATCCTTCTTCAACTACTAGAACTTCATCACAATCCTGATATAATTTAGTAACTTTTTCCTTTGGTAAAGGGTATTGAGAGATCTTTAAAAGCGAAAAGAATTCTAAATCTTCGGATAAATTCTCCATCACGTAATTGTAGCCGATTCCACAAGCAATGATTCCTAAAGATCTGTCTTTGTGTTGACCAAGCTTATTAAAAGGAGATGATTCTGAGGCGCTAAGAAGACTATCTCTCTTATCAACTAAGCTTTCATATTGTTTTCTGGCATTTGATGGGATTAAAGCAAAACGATCTGTTTTTATTGGCAGCTGAATTCCGTTTTGAGCCCTCCTTTCTTTAAATGTAACCCCAGATCGGGAATGCGACAATCGTGTAACAAGTCTTAACAGAACCGGAAGTTGAGTTTCTTCTGATAAATCAAATGCGTAGTGCATCATATTATAGGCCTCTTGCTGATTTGATGGCTCCAAGATCGGGACTTTAGCAAATTTGCCATAAAACCGAGAGTCTTGTTCATTTTGTGAGGAATGCATTGAAGGATCATCTGCTACAACAACTACTAGTCCGCCATTTATTCCTGATACTGCCATATTCATAAATACATCAGAAGCCACATTAAGTCCGACATGCTTCATGACGGTTAATGCTCTTTTTCCACTATATGACATCCCTAAAGCAGCTTCCATTGCTGTTTTTTCGTTGACTGACCATGTGAAATGAATTTCAAGTTCCTTCGCAACTTTTGAAGTTTGTATATATTCAGTTATTTCTGTTGAAGGTGTCCCAGGATAGGCATAGACTCCAGATATTCCAGCATCTATTGCCCCTTGTGCTAATGCTTCATTACCAAGAACTAAATTTTTCATGCAAGCTTTATTTCAAGTATTATGAAGGGTAAAAATAGAAGATAGACTTAGCAATTTTTATGATTTTCATCATACTATCTATAGTTTTATAAATAAAATGGAAAAAGTTTGATAAGGCATTTCGTAAAATCAATTATTTTTAACCTATTATTCATTATTCTTAAAAACGATTTGATTTGGAAAAGAACGAACTGTATCCCGTATTTTTAAAGGTTGCTGTATTAGAAGTGTTGATAGTTGGAGGAGGAAATGTAGGTTTAGAAAAATTAACTTTTCTTTTGAAATCGAGCCCATCGGCCAATGTGACTATGGTTTCAAAAGCCTTTTGTAAGGAGGTGATATCTCTAGCTGAAGGTTATAAGGTTTTATTAGTTGAAGACGCATATAAAAGCAGTTATTTATCGGGAAAGCAGATCGTAGTGGCGACTACGGATGACCTGGACGTTAATTTGCAGGTATATAATGATTGTAAAAAAGAAAATATATTGGTAAATCTGGCAGATAATCCTCCCTATTGTGATTTTTACATGGGAGGGATTGTGACCAAAGGAAATGTGAAGATTGCGATTTCTACCAATGGTAAATCACCAACTGCGGCAAAAAGATTAAGACAATTTTTTGAGGAAATATTACCTGAAAACATGAATGAGTTGGTAGAGAATCTAAATATTTATAGAAAGACAATCAAGGGAGATTTTGAAGAAAAAGTCTCAAAAATGAATGAGATTACCAAAGAAATGATCAAGATTAAAAAAAAGACTGATTGATTTTTTTTTCTAAATAGTAGCCGTTTTATAGTGTTCTTTATCAATTACCCAGTAACAATAGAGGGTAACTTTTTTATATTTACTTTTATGAATAATTTTGATTCAAAATTGCCATATGACCGCATCTCTAAAGTATACTTCCGCCATTAGTTTGTTTGATAAGTCAAATGCAAATGATCCTAACAAGGATTTATTTGAAGGAAAAGAATATTCGAAAGAACTTTTATACGCCAACCGAATGACTCAGCGTTTAGACAAATTTTATCCAGAGGCAGAGGAGACTCTTAAATTGGCGGTGAGATGTCATCATATAAGGAGATGGGAAATTCCAAGAGACGATTACGAAATGAATCGATCGGGTTATTTAAAATGGAGAAACGATCTCAAGGTATTTCATGCTGAAAAAGCGGCTGAAATTTTGAAAGAAGTCGGGTATGATGACGATCTTATAGATTCGGTTAAATTTCTTCTTTTAAAAAAGCAGCTAAAGAAGAATGAAATGACCCAAACACTTGAAGACGTTATCTGTCTTGTTTTTTTGGATTATTATTTTGAAAAATTTTCAAAAAAATATAGTGAAGAAAAAATGATAAACATTTTAAGAAAAACTTGGAAGAAAATGTCGCCCAATGGGCAGCAGGCAGCTTTGGAACTTCAGTTATCTGATCATTCACAAGATTTGATCTCTAAGGCTTTGACGTAACCTTCTTTTGTTCTGGGATACCCTCTTTATATAAGCCGACTGATTTGGATCCGAAGTAATTGGCTAGTTTCTGAGTAAAAATCATGAATGCTCTAAAATATGCTGAATCTAACTATATACCAATCACCTTGAGCCATTCATCTGATAAATTAATTATTGTTTTTGATAATAACTCATAAGTCAGTGTCAAATTCGTAATAATCTAAGGTTCTATTTGATTTTTTTTTCAGTAAAAATGAGGATAGTTAAAAACTCCTAAAAACTGTCTATTTTATTTCTTAAATTTGCCATTAAAATAAGGGTCAAAATGTCGAAATTTGAGTTGAAATTACCAAAAATGGGTGAAAGTGTTGCTGAGGCGACCATTACTTCCTGGTTAAAGGAGGTTGGTGAAACCATTGAAATGGATGAAGCTATCGTTGAAATTGCGACTGATAAGGTTGACTCTGAAGTTCCAAGTGAGGTTGATGGTGTATTGATAGAAAGGTTCTTTGAGGTTGATGACGTAGTTGGCGTTGGTGAGGTTATAGCAGTTATCGAGATTAATGGTGGAGGTGATGTTGTGACTGAGGATAAAAAGAAAGTAGTTGAAAAACTTCCTGAAGACCTACCAACAGTAGAATCTGTAAAGGCTATGACCGAAGAAATTGATAAGACAGTTTCAGAATTGAATTCGCCTAGTGGTAAGTTCTTTTCTCCCTTGGTTAAAAATATTGCAAAAACTGAAGGTATTAGTCTCGTAGAATTGGAATCGATTACTGGCAGTGGAAAAGATCAAAGGATCACCAAGAATGATATCCTAGCTTATATTGAAGGTGGTAGAAAAACTACTGTTTCTAAAACGGAATCTAAAGCTACTGTTCCTGTTTCAAAAGATACTTATAAAGCACCTGAGATGGTAACTTCTCCTCCCGCTTTGAACGATGAAGTCATCGAGATGACCAGAATGGGCAAGTTAATTTCTAAACATATGTTAGATTCTCTAAGAGTTTCTGCTCATGTTCAAAGTTTTGTTGAGGTTGATGTGACAAATGTTGTAAGGTGGAGAGAAAGAGTTAAGGATGAATTTCTGCGAAAAGAAGGAGAAAAAATTACTTTTACTCCCATTTTTATGGAGGCTATAGCTAAAGCAATAAGAGATTTTCCAATGATGAATATTTCTGTGGATGGAGATAGGGTTTTAAAACATAAAGATATTAATATAGGTATGGCTGCTTCTCTTGCAGATGGAAACTTAATCGTTCCCGTGATAAAAAGAGCCGATCAACTAAATCTTGTGGGCATGACCAAAGCGGTAAATGATCTTGCGAAAAGGTCAAGAGCAGGGAAGTTGAATCCGGATGACGTTCAGGGAGGTACTTTTACCGTTACTAATGTTGGGTCGTTTGGTAGTATTATGGGAACACCGATTATCAATCAACCTCAAGTTGGAATATTAGCTATTGGTTCAATTCGTAAAATCCCAGCAGTAATCGAAACACCTGAAGGAGACCTTATAGGAATCAGACATAAAATGATTCTTTCACATTCTTATGACCATCGTGTTGTAAATGGCGCTTTAGGTAGTATGTTTGCCAAACGTATAGGAGATTATCTTGAAGCTTGGGATATCAATACCAGCTTTTAATAATATCAAAAACTAATATCAATTTCATTTCATTAACATGAATATCAAACTTGAAAAACCTATTGTTTTCTTTGATCTTGAAACTACAGGTATACAAATAGCAACTGACAGAATAGTAGAGATCTCAGTTTTAAAAGTACATCCAAACGGGAATAAAGAGAGTTGGACCAAACTTGTTAATCCCGAAATCGAAATACCTAAAGAAGCTTCAGATATTCATGGTATTACAAATGAAAGGGTGGTTACTGAGCCTAAGTTTTCTGAATTGGCTGAAGAATTAAGTGTTTTGATAGAAGGTTGTGATCTCGCAGGTTTTAATTCAAATAGATTTGATATTCCAGTGTTGGCTGAAGAGATGCTTCGCGCCAAGGTGAGTTTTGACATGGAAGACAGAAAGGCCATTGATGTACAAGTTATATTTCATAAAAAGGAACAAAGAAACCTTGGGGCAGGTTATGAGTTTTATTGCGGTAAAACACTTGAAAACGCTCACTCTGCAGAAGCTGATACCGTAGCTACTTTTGAAATTTTGGAAGCACAAATTGCAAAGTATGATGATGTGCAAAATGATGTAGATTTTTTAAGTGAATTTTCTTCTCATCAAAAACGTGCTGATTTTGCTGGGTTTATATTATTAGATGCAAACAATGTAGAGGTCTTCTCCTTTGGAAAGTATAAAGGAAGAAAGGTTGTGGATGTGTTTAGAGAGAATCCAGGTTATCATAATTGGATACAAAATGCTGATTTTCCACTATATACAAAAAAAACACTTACTAGGATAAAGGAGACTATGAGCGTGAAAAAGCCAATAAGTAGTCTGGAGGACTTGCAAAATAAGTTTAATAAAAAGATTTAGAAGATGTATGTAGATTTTGATAGTTTGACGGATAGTTCTAGAATTTGGGTTTATCAATCTAGTAGAGAATTTACAGAAGAAGAACTCGCTGTTATTTCATCAAAATTAACAGATTTTGTAAATGAATGGACAAGACATGGAGATGACCTCAAAGGATCATTTTCGATAAAATATAAGCACTTTATAGTTTTGGCGGTGGATGAATCATTTAACCAAGTCTCTGGCTGCTCAATTGATGCATCAACCCATGTTTTTAAAAGCTTTGAGAAGCAGTTTAATTTAGAACTTTTGAATAAGTTGAATACGGCCTTTAAAGATGGCGAACACATTAATGTAGTATCACTTGCTGATTTTCAAAAATATGTAAAGTCTGAGAAGATACATTCAGAAACCTTGGTTTTCAATAATATGGTTCAAAATAAAGGAGATTTAGACCTAGTATGGGAAGTTCCTGCAAATATGAGCTGGCATAGTCGTTATTTTAACTAATTTTTTTAATTTGCATATCCAAATTAGCATGCCTTATTAATGCTGCTAATCAAGAATTAATTGGGCCAAACCGTTTAGTTAATTATCACCTTAAATTAGTTTCCATGAATAAGATTATAGCGCTATTGATGCTACTATTGACCGTTCAGGTCCAAGCGCAAAAAGATCCCTTAAAGACAAAAGATAGTATCGCTCAAGACAGATGGGTTGACAGTATTATGAAAACCATGAGTGTCGAGCAGAAAATAGGACAATTATTTATGATTGCGGCCTATAGCAATAAGGACGCAAAACATGAAAAATTTATAAAAAATCTGATTTCGGAGCACCATATTGGGGCACTCATTTTTTTTCAGGATCATGCAATCAAGCAGGTAGAATTGACAAATGAATATCAAAGCTTATCCAGAATTCCGCTTTTAATTGGAATTGATGGAGAGTGGGGGCTGAGGATGCGCTTAAAAAACACGGTTGCTTTTCCGTATAATATGGCCTTGGGCGGAATTCGAAACGACGATTTGCTATTTGAAATGGGCAAGCAAATGGGAACTCATATGAAAAGAGTAGGGGTTCATATTAATTTTGCACCAGTAGTTGATGTTAATACCAATCCTTTGAATCCAGTTATTGGAAATCGTTCTTTTGGCGAGGACAGGAACAATGTGACCAATAAGGCCATAGCTTTTACCAAAGGAATTCAAAGCGAAAATATTATGGCATGTGCCAAGCACTTTCCGGGTCATGGTGACACTGCCCAAGATTCTCATAAAACCTTGCCATCTGTTCTTCATGATACAACTAGATTAGACTCCATTGAATTATATCCTTATAGCGCTATTTTTAAAGAAGGAATAGGTTCTGTAATGGTTGCACACCTTAGTGTTCCTGCACTTGAACCCAATGTGAATTTACCATCGTCATTGTCTTATGACATTGTCACTGGCTTGTTAAAAGAAAAGATGGGCTTTAAGGGCTTGATTGTTACAGATGCCCTGAATATGAAGGGGTCGGCTGATTTTGCATCTTCAGAGGAAATCAATTTACAAGCAATAATAGCGGGTAATGATTTGCTTGATGTACCTCTCAACGTGGTAAAGTCAATTCAGTTATTTAAAAAAGCGGTAAAAGAAGGGACACTTTCAGAAGATAGATTGAATGAATCTGTAGAGAAAATATTGAAAACAAAATATTGGGCAGGATTACATAACTATGAGCCGTTAAAAGTTGAAAATCTAATGAAAGATCTTCACACGATTGACGATGACTTGTTAAATAGAAGGTTGGTAGAGAATTCTGTTACCTTAGTTCAAAATAAGAATGATGTATTGCCAATCAGGAATCTTTATAAGAATAAGGTGGCTTATGTCAAATTTGGAACACATAATAGTAGCTCTTTTGTGAGTCGCTTGAAAGATTACACAGAAGTTGATGTCATTTCAGGGAAAACTGCCGCTGAAATTTCTAAGAAACTTCAGGGTTATGAAACTGTCATCGTTGGCTTTCACACAAGTTCGGGTGCTTACGCCAATTATAAAATAAAGGATAGTAATCTTTTGATTTTAGAGGAAATCGCAAGAAATCACAAGGTCATTCTTGATGTTTTTGCCAGCCCTTATAGCCTGCTTAAAATCAAATCTTTTGAAAATATTGACGGCTTGATTGTCTCTTATCAGAATACAGCTTTGGCTCAAGATATTTCAGCCCAAATGATTTTTGGTGCTCTTGATATTAAAGGTGCTTTACCTGTCAATATTAACAATCATTTTGAGGTAGGTTTTGGTTTACACCTGGCAGGTATTAACAGATTGGGCTATTCTATACCTCAAGATGTCGGATTGGATCTAAACAAACTAAGAAGAATTGACTCAGTGGCAACTGTGGTTATGGATTCATCAATGGCACCCGGAATGCAGGTCCTTGTAGCTCGGCACGGAAAGGTTGTTTACAGAAAAAGCTATGGGTATTATACTTATGATCAAAATAAAAAAGTAGATAATAAAAGTATTTATGATCTGGCTTCGGTAACGAAGATTCTTGGAGGTCTGCCTATGATTATCAAGGCAGAAGAGGAAGGGAAATTTGATTTAGACTCTCCTTTGGGTGAATTAATGCCCGTTTTAAAGGAGAGTAATAAAGATACAATAACAGTAAGAGAAGCCCTGGCTCATTATGCAAAGTTAAAACCATATATTCCCTATTATGTGACTATGGTTGAAGGGAAAGATAATACCCCAAAGAAAGAATATTTTAGCCACACAAATTCGAGTAAATACAGTATTAAAGTTGCAGAGGATCTCTATATGAGAACAGATTATAAAGACACAATTTTCAAATTGATTGCCGATGCACCTCAGCGTGAAGTCCTTGAATATAAATACAGTGGTTTACCTTTTTATTTATTTAAGGATTATTTGGAAAGGGTTTATGAAGAACCAATGGATCAGTTAAATCAGGAAAATTTTTATGGACCTTTAGGTGCGTCAACATTAGGGTATAATCCTTTAAATAGGTTTCCTAAGTCAAGAATTGTGCCGACTGAGAAGGATGATTTTTTTAGACACCAACTCTTACACGGAACTGTTCACGATGAAGGCGCCGCGATGATGGGTGGTGTAAGCGGAAATGCTGGCTTGTTTGGCACAGCCAATGATGTGGCTAAAATGATGCAAATGTACCTTCAAAAGGGTTATTATGGGGGTGATAGTTATTTTAAACCAGAGTCATTTGATAAATTTAATCATCGCTATTTTGAGGAGAAAGGAGTGAGGAGAGGACTGGGGTTTGATAAGCCTCAACTCGACAAGTCTATGGCCACTTGTGGTTGTATATCCTTTAAAAGTTTTGGACATAGTGGTTATACCGGCACCTATACTTTTGCAGATCCCGAAACAGAAATTGTTTATGTATTCCTATCGAATCGAGTTTATCCAACAAGAGAAAATAATAAATTGGGGGAGGCAGATATTAGAACCGTAGTTCAAAAATTGATCCAAGAGGCTATAATCCAATAACTTTAAGGTTACTTTGATTTTACAAACAAGTACATAAGTAAAAAGCTTAATACCAAGTAGGTAAGACCTATTGTGCTTCCGTAAAAATGACCGATTATAAATGCCTGGATAAGGTAGGCTATAGGGAATAGTGTAATTCCAAAAGTAAATCGGAAGGTTGCTATAAACTCTTCTTCACCTATTTTAGGATAAAAGTACTTCCAGAACAGTAGCGGAATAAAGCTATTTACTCTTATAAAAGGATCTAACAAATTGAATTGATTGTCTTCTTGTTCAGCTATGTTGAGCGGAAATTTTAAATTTTGAACTTGCATATTGACTTTAACAGGATCCATAAAATCCTCTTCGTTAAATGATTTTTCTATTTCATCATAATGGTCTAAATCTTCTATATGTGTAATTAACTCTTTCATAGTATCACTTGCCTCATTTTTTAAAGGAGAATTCTGAATAGAGGAGTTCGGACTCTTTACCTTGATAGGATTTCCAAAAATAAGATGAACACTAGTTCCAAATTTTTTCGCATTTGTATAATTAATGCCAATTGGTTGGATGAATATTTCTTGCTCAGGATTGTTTTCAAGGGCGCCAAAAACAATTCTTGTAAAGCCTTTGCTTAGCATTCTTAACCTTCTTTTGATGTTGTGATTCCCCTCGGGGAATATCAATACAGTTCCGTTATTATTCAGAATCGTATAGCATTTTTCAAACACTTCCTCATTTTTTGCCAGACTGTTAAGGCCATCTTTTATTCTGTAAATAGGAAGCATATTAACCGAAGACAAGAGCGCATTGATCAATGGGGTACTAAATACATCTGATCTGGTCAGAAAATTCAATTCTCTGGGAGTCAAGGCTCCTATTAAGAGCGGGTCAACAAGTGCATTTTGATGATTAGCCAAAAATAAAATCGCTTTATTTTTGGGGATATTCTCAACACCACTTACCTTTATTTTCTTGAAATAAAAGGCGAATCCAATTCGCATATAGTATTTTACAAAAAGGTACCAAAGCTTCTTCATTATGCCTTTATTTTCTTTTTATCTGACCAAAAATAAGCAATCAATAATCCGGATAGAATATCCCAGATGGCCCAAAATGCGACCAATAATGCCATTCCTCCAAGACCATCAAAAAAGCTAAATACAAGTAAGAGCCCAAGCCCTGAATTTTGAATACCAGTTTCAATACTCAGTGTTTTCTGGTCTAGATATGAAAGTTTATTGACTCTGGCGAAATAAAAACCGACCAATAATAATATACTATTATGTGCTATAACGATAGCAAATACATAGTGAATATGAGTTAAGAAGATATCGAGATTATTATAAAAGGCTCCAGCTATAAATGCGAGAAAAATCAGTATTGAAATAGGTTTTAATAATCGTGACGCTTTGGATGCAAAATTCGGATGATAATTATTGATCACCATTCCTAATACAAGAGGAATTCCCAGAATGAGTAAAACAAATCTTGCAACTTCAATTGGTTCGACTTCAACTGATTTTAGAATTTCAGATGTAGGTTCATAGAAGCTACCCCAGATTGCAAAATTTAATGGAGTCATAATAAGGGCCGCTAAGGAAGCAAAAGCTGTAAGGCTCACTGAAAGAGCTGTATTGCCTCTTGCTAGTTTGGTCATAAAATTTGAAATATTACCACCGGGGCAAGCCGCAACCATGATCATTCCTAGGGCTACACTTGGATATGGATCTATTATAATGATCATTAAAAAAGTGACCAACGGAATCAATAAAAATTGGGAAATGATACCTACAATAACCGGTTTCGGAGATTTTAATAGATTGGTGAAATCAGATATTTTTATGTCTAGAGCCACGCCGAACATCACTAATGATAGCGTGAGGTTTACAACCCATAGATTGTCTG
>RCNB010000883.1_pt1 | contig 31637 bp, 18 predicted proteins | sample 2041321 | NCBI WGS metagenome assembly RCNB01 (sample SAMN09708232, study PRJNA481090) | Marine sediment metagenome, whole genome shotgun sequencing project.
AGATGCTTCGGGGTCACTTCGACATACTCATCTTTTTGAATATATTCCAGTGCTTCCTCCAAAGAGAATTTTATGGCCGGAACAATTTTGGCCTTATCGTCCGCTCCAGAAAAAATTACTTTAGAGCGTTTTTTAGTTTTTGTGATATTGAAGGTCATATCGTCACCTCGGGAATTCTCCCCGATAACCTGACCTTCATAAATATCTTCGTTGGGCCTCACGAAAAACACAACCGAACCAAATTACCTGTGTTCGCAAGTTTTTGACGATTCAGAAGTACTTTCAATCGATTTAATTGGTATCTTAGTTATTGATTCCCCCAGGAAAATCCAATTTTAGTATGCACGGAGGGATTACCGCATATATGACTGCCGCCGAAACTAGTAAATTTTCGGCATTTGACCGTCTTCAAGATAGCTCGGGCGCCGGTGTCATTGTCAATCTTTCTAAAAATAAAATCGCCTATTGCAGTGAGGCAATTAAGAACTTAACAGGTTATTCCCGTGAATATATATTTCGAACGGACCTGCCCGAACTCCTCAAAATAATCCATCCTAATGATCGTTTTGATTACCTGCGGTATTTACGACTTTTTTGTAATGGGGCTCCGTCCTGCTCAGATAATTGTTTTGTAAACAAACTGTTTAGAATAAAAATGAGTACCGGTCAATGCCTAGGTCTCAGTCAAAAAACTGAAATCTTCGATTATGAAGGGTATAAGATGCTTTTTATACAGCTAAGTAAAAAAAATACTGGAAAATTTCCTTCCGTTCAACTTCTTAAGAATATCTCAGATCGTGAACTTGAGGTATTAAAACTTCTTGGCTCTGGGTTTTCTTCAAAAGAGATTGCAGAAAAACTGCATATAAGCAATCATACGGCAGTCTCGCACCGCAAGAATTTAATCGAGAAATTCAACGCACGAAATACAGCGCACTTGATTCGTGATGCTTATCGATATCTTGACTTGTAGGTCTTTACTCATAAAATCCCCAAAAATGGGGATTGGGTTTTTGTTCAACTTCGGGTAATTTCAAGGATTAACATTTCGTAGTTATGAAAGATTATATGTTCGCGCCGGGAAGAACCGCCTATGATAGAGGAGTGAGAGATTTGTTTCGAAGACGTGAGGAAACGGAGCTTATCGTCACTAAGCAACATGAAAGCGTTTCAAATCGACGTGTAAGAATCCGACGTTTAGACGATTTTTTCTTAACAATAAACTTTAATAGTGACATTGACAGACCGTTGCGAAAGGTATATATAGGCACTCATGGCAATGACAGCGGTTGGATGCAAATTCAATTTGAAACAGTAGATGTCGATGGAGATGGCAGGGCCGAAGCTAATACCACTTTTGAGGTTTTAGCAAATATTGTTGACTCGACCGATGCCTTTGAATTTGAAGATGACGCTAAAAACGATACTACCGCAGTTCATATCAGAGGCTGCCTTATAGGTCAAGATTTTGCCCGCCCGTTTCTCGAAAAATTAAAAGAAGTTCTGGGCAATGATGTTCCTGTAAGCGCTCCCAAGCATTATCACGTAGTGCATAGACTTCCCAATGCTGGTCATATGGAATATTTCGGATACCAGTTCCAAATTTCATCTTTAACCCGTTTCCGGGGCAGAGATGCCCGTTCCAATCTCATTCAAGTTTTTAAAGATGAAAGTTTTTTCTTTATCGATGCTGCTGGTGGTCACTTTTTGGAGGACGAATGGTGGGAAAAATGGGTACCCCGAAATGTAGGCATGGGAAAACGTACTATACGACATCGCATCAATTTTGAGCCTCCTATTTTACCCAGGCGTGGCAATCCAATAGTTCGCATGAATTTGCGTTTCCCGAAAGCATTTCGCGCTGTACGACAGAGAACACGCTACACCAGAACCGAGGTAAATACTGATCCAGGCAATCAAGCGATGAGAATAGAAATGGTACACAATTCAATAAGAGTTCATGAAGACTTTCAGGCTCCGCCGGCCCATGCCTTCCCAATATATGCGAGATACGAATTCAATTCGTTGCAAGAATATTTAGATGGCTTTACTTGGCGCGTAACCTACAGTAAAAAGAAAAAGGAACTGCGGGCAACCGGTACACGGTTTTTATATACGGTAATCGTTCCGGTTACATCAGACCCAGACCCAACGGATGACACTAAGAATCATCTCATTTTCAATTTCAATCCCAGTACAAATAATACAAATCCGTCTATTTCCTTAATCGATGAGGAAGATGACGATTTATTTTTAACCGTTTAGATATGGCGGAACAAGATACATTGGTCTTATTGGCCGAAGAAATTGCCACGGTATTCGAACCTTTGCAAGAGGGCTTGAACAGTCCAGAAGATTTTGTACAGTTCATGCGCGAGTTGGGTTGGGATTTTAGTAGTATTGCGGGCCCTATAAACGCCATCAAACCCGCCGTAGTGGCTCTAATTGACCTGTTGTCTTCTGGCGATTTCAACACCGAAAACATTGGGCAACTTACAAACAAAATTGGCACGGTAATCAATGAAGTCAAAGATTTTGGCGGCATATCTAACGGGGCATTGCCTAGTACCGTAGATAAAGATGAGTTTAAAAATGAATTCCCAGAACAACTTATTCAAACACTTACAGTCGATTATTTGCTCGAACAGCGCGGACAAATCGGTAAAATATTGCAACTCATAGGAATCATTCGCGTCGAAGAAATCGAGGTTTCGGGAAAACGTTTGGCCTATACCAAAAAAGAAATCTCATGGAGCGATATCGGCAACTTCTTTAACGACCCTACCGCCATTTTTGCAAATGCCTACAAATGGGGTACTGCAGATTTTAGACATGATTATTTTTTTGATAACCTTTTTGAGCTCGGTAATAACTTTGGCTGGGAAATGCGTCAAGAGCACTTGCATCCAAATATGGAAGAATATCTAAAGGAAAGTGCCGATGATCCGGATGATGAAAGTGGTGTTGCCCTTAAACTCATTCTTTGGGAGGACAATGCAGAACCTTTGGTCTCCAAAATAGGTCTGGGAATGCAAACACTTCCCAAAGCAGGAGCTGAAATGCCTGGTTTCGCAATACTGCCTTTCGCGAAATCGGCCTTGGAAGAGGAAATTGAACTTAGCGAAGAGGTAAAACTTTTGTTAAGTCTTGGTTTTGACGTCTCAGCAGGCCTTGCCATGATGGTACGGCCTTCCGGTATAAAAATAGAAACGGGAATTATAACTGACAGTCCGCAACTCCCCCCCTCAGGCCTGCGATTCTCAGCGGGCATTCAATATGAAAAAGCTGGCGGGGAGCCAACAATTATTCTTGGTGCACCAGAAAGCAGTAGACTCGAATTTAAAAGTTTTGGTGCTAAGGTAGGTGGAGCGATTATCTCAAACGCACAACAAGAAATTTTTGTAGAAACAGAATTAAAAGGTGGCAAATTAGTCATCAAATTAGGAGGAGCCGACGGCTTCTTACAAAGCGTTATGCCAGAAGGCGGAATAGAAGGAAGCTTTGATCTTACTATTGGCTGGTCTTCTGTCAACGGGGTTTATTTTAAAGGTGGCGGTGGTCTTGAAATTGAACTGCCCACACACATTACCTTAGGCCCTGTAGAACTTAATGGCCTGCAAATTGGCATCAACCCATCTTCAGACGGTATTCCCATAAATCTTAGTGCGAGCATTACTGCAAATCTAGGCCCGTTCGTAGCGGTAATAGAACGTATGGGCATTACGGCTAATTTCGATTTTGCTGAGAATGACAGCGGCAATTTGGGCCCTATTGATTTTGGTATGGGCTTCAAACCACCCAACGGCATTGGCCTCTCTCTAGATACAGGTGTAGTAAAAGGTGGTGGTTATCTTTATTTTGATTTTGAAAAAGAAGAATATGCCGGAGCGCTCGAATTAGCTATTCAAGACACATTGGTAGTCACAGCAATCGGTGTAGTGACTACAGAAATGCCCGATGGTTCGAAAGGGTTCTCACTCCTACTTATGATAAGCGTGCAATTCTCCCCGGGTATTGCACTAGGTTTTGGATTCTTCTTAACAGGGCTTGGGGGACTCATTGGCTTGAACCGCACGGTGAACGTAGAAGCTTTACGTTTGGGAGTCAAATCAGGAACGCTTGACAATATTCTTTTCCCAGAAGATGTCGTTCAGAACATCAGTAAAATCATTAGTGATATTCGAGAAATCTTCCCGCCAAAACAAGATCAATTTATATTAGGGCTGATGGCCCATATCACTTGGGGAGTTCCTAAACTAATAACCGTTGAGTTTGGAATACTTGTCGAATTTGCCAGCCCAGTTCGTATTGCTATTTTGGGTGTCTTAAAATGTGTTTTGCCCACCGAAGATCAGGATCTGATTCGTATTCAAGTAAACTTCTTGGGAATCATAGATTTCGACAATAAGTACCTGTCTTTTGATGCCAGCATCTTCAATTCAAAAATACTGACCTTCACTTTAGAGGGTGATATGGCGCTGCGTATAAATTGGGGAGACAAACCAGGCTTCCTGATGTCAGTAGGTGGTTTTCATCCCAGCTTCAAACCTGAGGCTAGTTTAGGCGTATCAAACATGAAACGGCTTACACTGAACTTACTCAGTGGAAATCCTCGGCTGACGCTAACCACATATTTTGCTATTACCTCGAACACCGTACAATTTGGAGCCAGCATTGACTTCTTGTTTAAGGTTTCCAAATTCAAAGTGATAGGTTATTTCGGTTTTGATGTGCTGTTTCAGTTCTCGCCATTTAAATTCATTGCCAACATCCGTGCTGGTATCGAAATCAAATTGGGTAGTACCACCTTGTTCGCTATTAATCTTGAATTTGAGCTACAAGGTCCAACACCATGGATTGCACGTGGCACAGCATCGTTTAAAATTTTGTTCTTTACCATTAAGGTCAAATTCAAAAAGACCTTCGGTGAAAAGAAAGATTCAACACTACCCGCAGTTGCGGTTATGCCAAAAGTGTTAGAAGCTCTAAATGCACAACAAAACTGGATTTCGGTCATACCTAATAACCGCTACGCCCTTGTAAGTATGAGGGAGGATGGCGAACTGGAAGGTGAAATCGTACTCAATCCGTTCGGATCGCTTACCGTAAGTCAGAATGTATTGCCTTTGGGACTTGATATTTCAAAATATGGAAATTTCAAACCTCAAGACCTCTCAAAACTACGCGTAACCGAAGCACGCATAGGCGACCTTTCTGTTCCATTTGGTTCGGTAAAAGATAATTTCGCCCCTGCGAACTTCAAAGAAATGGCGGATAATGACAAACTAAAGTCCCCTTCGTTTGTAAAAGAAGACAGCGGAATCAAGCTAACGGGTACTGAAGAGTTGCATATGAATTATCATATCAACCGACCCGTGCAATATGAGGTAATCACCTCAGATCATGAGCCAGAATCTGCCACCCCGTTCACCTTTATACGGTTTGATGAGTTACTGGGCGCAAATATGGATGCTTTTAAACTTTCGGCCAAAGGCGGTGTTATTGCCCATTCCGCACTTTCCCAAGAAAACAAACTCAAACAGAGCATCAAAATGTCCGAGCCCATCAGCTTAGTAGCAGATGAATTTAAAGTGGTGAGTAGCGTAGATCTTACACAGATTGCCGGTATTGACTTTTCAGGAGGAAGCAAAGCACAGGCAACTGACGCGCTACGCAGTTTCATAAAAGCAAATCCGAAAATGAAAGATAAAGTACAAATGGTACCCAGTTACCAATTATAAGATTAAATGATATGGCAGGCGATTTAGCAAATTATTCGTTTTTACCGTGGTTACGTCAAGGGGTTGCCTCTCAAATTGTAGAGAAAGACACTTTAGGTAATGGAGACGGAAGTGTCAAAGAGCGGGCAGAATTGAATGTTTCTCTGGCTTTAGAACAAACGGACGCTGGCGAGAATCCGTTAGTTTCAGAAACCAATGTTGCCAAAACGGTCAAAATATTAGGCCCAGGTGATGTTATTGGGGTGAGCGATCGAGCAATTGTAACCCTAGAGCCAAAAAAAGGAGTTACAAATTACGAATCCAACGGGTTGCCCTATATCGAATTTTATGAAGAAGATTTTCTTTGGAGATACACTCCCGCAAGCCCGGCGAATAGTGGTCAAAATTCCAGAAGATTACGGCCTTGGCTTTCATTGATTGTTCTCAAAGACGGTGAATATACCGTAACCGAGGCAAAGCAAGGTTTGGCAAGTGTCAAAATAGATGAGAATCAAATAGAACAGGTATTGCACGATGAGAAAAATACCTGGGCATGGGCACATGTTCACATGAATCATAAGATGGCTGCAACTACAGCTACGGCACGCGTCAACGAAGTAACACAAGAGCTGGAGAGCGAACCGGATGAAGGGGTATCTCGATTGCTATGCCCAAGAAAACTGATAAAAGAGACCAGGTATGAGGCTTTTCTGATTCCCGCTTTTGAAACAGGCAGGTTGGCCGGATTAGGTCAAGAACCTGCTGGTGTGGATGCTCAAAAACCTTCTTGGAAAAAGGGCAGCATTCATTCAGGAGATCCGCGACCTTTTGAGTTTCCCATATATTTTAGATGGAATTTCAGCACCGGTCGCTTTGGTGATTTCGAAAGTTTAGTTGCCATGCTCAGACCGGTAATTACAAAACCGGAATTAGGAAAACGTGCAATGGATATTCAATCCCCCGGTTTTGGACTCAACAGCGTTTCCCAATCAAAAACACTAGGTATGGAAGGGGCACTCAAACCGCCCTCATTTGAACCCGACCCTTGGCCGGCAAATAACACAGAAGGTGACGCTAAATTTAAGGAAAAACTTCGTGGGGTACTCAACCTTTCGCATGATATGCAAGACGAAGCCACCTCGATAAATGATCCTCAAACCCCATTCTTTACGCCCGACATCGGCAAAGACCCTATAATCACTCCCCCGCTCTATGGGCAATGGCATGCCCTGGTCAACCAATTGGCAGCCACCGGTGGCAAAAAGTGGTTACGCAGTCTCAATCTGGATCCGAGAAATCGCGGTGCCGCTGGCCTTGGTACTAAATCTGTTCAGAAACATCAAGAAAAATTAATGCATAATGCTTGGTTACAGGTCGGTGAGATCAATACCGCTAACCAAAAAATCAAGGAAGCCCAGTTGTCAAAACGCATAAACAAATCAGTTTTTGTAAAACATTTGGCCCGAGACAAGAATGATTTTGTGGTCAACAAAACAGCAGCTATGCACAGCATGCTAAAAGTAACCGGCCAACCAGAAACACTAAGACAGAATATTCTAAAATCACGTGTTCCGCTTGCTGCTAATAGCGCTGCGTTTAGACGTGTAGTACGACCAGGTAAGAAATCGAACAAAATTATGAACCGTCAGGGTGCACCTGATAAAACTATTCAGAAACAATTATTGACACATTTTAATATTGCCGGAAACGAGCCCTTAACAGCGGCGCGATTGAAAAAAGCATCCATTGCTTCGGTCGGGTTTGGTGATGCCACCTCATCACTTTCCAATATTATAAATGAGTATGCTGCAGACCCCGTACACGTGGCTAAAGAGGTGTTTTTTAATATTTTACAGCCCAATGCAGGGGCAACTACCGTTCCTAACAATTCAGCCCTCAAGGCCAAGGTCAGTACTGCAATGTTTAACGAAGCGGCCGTAACAGTTGCTGCAAAAAGTAAGGCGAACGAGCTAATAGATGCTATTACAGCCCGTAAAGTTAATGGTACTGTAGCAGTAACTCTTAACGAAGGTAAATTCGTGGAGTTTTTTGGTAGCGTTCCGAGAAAGTTTCTGGGAAACGTCGTTTTAATCAATAACGGCGACGCCAATGCCGCAAATGCACCAACGGTAACATTATCAGCCCTAAAGGGATTGCAAACCAATTTTGCTGCCTTTTCAGGTATTACTGCAAATCCAAATTTTATCACCCCTTCCTTTAAACCCACCTTACCATCATCTATAAATATGGTGGCCAGTAATCTAGCCGTTAAACTCGACCCTTCGGTTACGATAAAGGCGAGGGCTTTGCATAACATCAAAATTTGGAATCCTGCGCTGTTACAAATGGTCGCTATCACTGTGTTGAAGCCTATTATGGCCTATCCGAAGTTTGCCGAACCCGTATTTCGCTACCTTAAAAAAATATCGCAAGATTACATTCTACCCAATATTGACAAGGTAGAAAAGAACAGTATTACCATCGTCCAGACCAATCAAAAATTTATAGAATCCTATATGGCCGGACTCAATCATGAGATGTCGCGAGAGCTGTTGTGGAGAGAATACCCAACAGATCAGCGAGGTACTTATTTCAGGCAGTTTTGGGATGTTACTGATAACATTCTCGAAAATGACGCCGAAAAAAAGTTGGATATAAAAGAAATGCACAACTGGCGAAAAGATTTGGGTCAGCACCATAACCGTAAGGCTGCCTCCAATGCCACCGAAGATGATGATGGCTATCTAGTATTATTAATAAGAGGAGATGTTTTCAAAAAGTATCCCAACACTATGGTTTATGCCCAAAAAGCAATGTACGACCCAGCGGATAAAAACGCCCAGCGGGTACTCCCCAAGAATTTGGACAAAGATGTAATGTATCCCATTTTTCAGGCCGAATTGGAGCCTGACGTATATCTCTTCGGTTTTGATTTAGATATTGATACCGCACGAGGCCATCGAGGCGATGAAAACCCTGCAACTAACCCCGGTTATTTCTTCGTGCTACGAGAGCGGCCCGGACAGATTCGTTTTGGGTTGGACGATTTTACCGATGACCTGGGAAATACCGATTTGATGCCCCTCTCAGGCCCGTTGGATTCATGGAACGATCTCTCTTGGGAGCATACCGTAAACAACAAACAGGCCTTACAAAGCTACCATCTCGATTTTAAAAAGAATTTGACTACGGTTGCACCTGCGGCAGGCGAACCTAATGCTGTTTGGAAATCAAATTCAGCAGATATGGCTTGGATTCTCTATCAGAATCCTGTGATTTTTGCCCGGCACGCGGGAGAAATGTTACCTGAAGAATAAAAAAGAAAGCACATGGCACCTATTACGGCGATAAAACAAGACAAAGAACTGGCGGCAATACGTTCTAAGACGCGAGCCAAGAAAGATGAGGTACCCTTTCTACTATTTCCAGTGCGGGTAGAGACCCGGTTTATGCAAGTTGCCAGAAGTACAAAAACTGGCGGGGTACACGTTTCGACTACCCTCAAGGCCATCGTTGAAGCGCAGAAGGTATATCTCACCCCAATAAAAGGAGTGACTTTTGCAAAAGCCCAACTAATTACCAAACAAGGTATTACAGCTATTGCAAAACTTCATACCGGCCAACTAAAAAATATTAGGGGCATTACCCCAATGGAACGCTCATGGGTTAGAAACGAAGTGAACGACCTACTTGAGAAAGGCAAAAAATTCTATAGCGAACTTTCGACCAAAAGATTTAAACCGACCCAGCTTAGAGCGTTAGGTCAGCTATCAAAAAAGTTTCAAAGTAATCTTAAGAAACTCAGCAACGTAGTCAAAGGTTTAGAGGCTACTCAAGATGTCACCCATGTAGAGGCCTCAGGGTTAATCGACGAGATGCGACTTTTAGAGAGACGTGCCAGAACCATTGCGGGCAAAGATCTTCCCAACACTTCGCGCGGAAAGAAGCATAAACTGGTCACTTTTGTGTCAAGCGCATTGAAGGCATTCGAGAATTTTTACGAGCGTGATCTAGATTACTACAAAACGGTCACGGCGATGGAGTCCACCCAATTAAAACGTATAGAAGAACTTCATGAAAATATGGTAAGGGCCATAAAACGTACTCCCGCAAATTTGCGAAGGGTTCACGGAGATCCGAAATGGAAAGTATATGTAGAAAAGGTCGGAAAGACTCAAGTAAACCCCATGAAGGGAGGCTTCGAACAGTTTGATGGTCAAATACTGGGCAAATTCAAACAATTGGCCGACCTGCAAACCGTTTCGGGCACCAAACTTTTTTATGACAGTTTGAGAACGTGGAAAGCCTTACACGAATTCAACGTACTGAAAACAGATAGTTTTAGCTCGATTAAAAAACAAAAGACAAATATTCTAAACCGTCTGAAAAAAAATGCCCTGGTGGGTCAACACGTTATAAAAACGGACGAAGAAGAAGCACTACAGCTTGAAAAGTTATGGGCGGCTATCGATAAAGAGGTCAAAACCTTCACCAAAAAACTGAGTCGTTTTACCGTAACGAATCCCAGCCACCGCTTTAGTCTTAAATCCGGAATAACCCAGGCCACTACTATTTCAAAAGAAAAGCTTAAAATATTTCGGGATATTTCGGGCGGAGCCTTCAAGAGTGTGAGCTCTGAAATTTTGGCGACCAGCGCGGCGAACTTTACGAAAACCACGAACAAGCTCGACACCATAAACGCACAACTCAAAAAATTAAAATCAGGTACCGGAAGGGTAACCGAAAAACAGAAAATAGGTCTTCTCGAAGATATCAAAACAGTTTCCCTAACACTTAAAAATGCCAAAAACACCAATTTTTTCCTTCCAGAGAAAAACCGGAAGGAACTCGACGCAAAAGCCAAAAAAATGGCCACTGGTCTTAAGGGCGTTAAAACGATTAAGACAAAACAAGGTGCTTTCGATACCGCAACTCTAGGTAAGAATCTTACCAGACTACTAGCCGATAAAAAGCTTACAACGGTAACTGGGGCCAATAGCTTAAATGAAGAATTCAAAACAAAAGGAATCTTTATCGCGAACAAAAAGCTAATGAACGAGTTATGGGTACGCATCTACCCAGATGATATCGCTATTCATACGCATGAAGAAGCACTGACCGAGCTTGAGATTACCACCGGAAAAGACTATTGGAAAGAAATATGGATAGCCAGTGGAGATAGGGATATGGAGCTAGGTGCCTGGCGAGTACTCTGTGAATTTAACGGTAGTGAACGCGCCGCATATATCGCAAAATTTCTCGATCCGTCAAACGTAAGTGTTGCTAACAAGAAAAAATTCGATTTAAAGCCTGATCAAGGTCTCATTGATTGTAAAAAACAGCTCTCTGCCGCTGTTGAGAATATGCGCAAGGTCAGCAATCTCGATACCGCAGTTAGGGTAAGGCGAAAACTTCTTGGGAATACCATTCTTAAAAATTTAAAAGAGGCTAATACAGCGATTAAGAATGAAGCTATAGCGCACGAATATGCCTATAATAAAGTGGTTAATGAAATCCGTCGGGTGCAAGGGCGCTTTACGATTATCGTAAACATACTAAACCGCAGTAGTGGTTCAGTAGTTAATGAATTGCAGGCTACTTTCAATACCATATTTACGGAGTTCAATGTTCTTCAAGAAAAAATGGCCTCTTTCAAAGTACTAACCGGCCTTGAATTTTCAGAGGCCACCGCCTTGACATTTACCTTCCCCAATGTAAGTCAAAAAAATGATGATTGGACAGCGGCCCCGCATAGCAAAGTAATGCCGGATCGTTTTGTCGTTATTCTCAAAACCGAAAAGACATACCGTCACATAAAAGTGGGTAAGACTTTACCATCTACAGGATTAAAGGTAGGTCTCAATCCTGAGAAATTCGATTTGGATAACGTTTATAAATACACAAGTAATGGCGACTTAGAGGTTGATCCAGATATTAAATGGCTCACAGATTATTCCGCAGCAGAGCAGGTAGGAATGGGAATAACGGTTACCCTCTCCGCATCTGAATTTGCCAATGGTTTTGATCAGGTCTTTGTGCTGGGCGTAAATAATGGTACCGCAAGCCAAAGCAAACAGCAGCTCGAAAAATTACTTAACAACCACCATTATACACCTGGCGGAATGGAATTACTGCCCTTAGGAACCCCAACGAACAACACAGAAGGTAGTAAGGCGGCTTACAGCAGCACAGTGACCGATTTTGATACAACCTATGATTTGGAAATGGGTGAAAACAACTTCGCCGAAAACGTTATAGGCGGCCAGATTTCAGCCGATGGCAAGCTGTTATGCGAAGCATTGGGCATCTCTTACGATATTTTACAACATATAAAAGGTAGTGGCAAAAAAGAAATGGAGCTACCTAAGTTGATGAATAGAGCGCTTTTTCCTGCGACCATGGGGTATTATATGGATGAGATGATGGACAACCTCTTCAAAGAAGAGGATACCGAAAGCACTAGTAATTTTATGATCAATCACGTGTCCGCCCGTGGGCATTTGCCATCCATAAGAGTGGACAGTCAGCCCTATGGTGTCTTGCTAACCACGGCTTTCACAAAATTCGAACATCAAACCGGTAATAACTACAAAGAAAAGCTTCAAGAAACCTTAAAAGTTTTTCATAAAGAATGGAGCAAAATTCGCGAAGAGCATGTTGTGCATGCGTACAATGTAGTCAACAATTCGCAGGCCCATTTTTTAGAAATATTGGGGCTGCAACCAGCGTCGATAGAATATTATACTCGTTTTGCCGCAAATACTTTTTTGACTTTTCCTACTGACGAGTTCCCGGCACAGGAAACAGTAAGTACGGCAAGCCTGATGAATATTTTTGGTCATTTGATTCCATCTGAAACGGTGGAGACGGATGAGGTTAGCCAACAACATGCCTATTGGGAAAAATTCCTAAAACTAGATCTATCAAAAAACTTTAGCGCAATTTCCTTTGCTGAAAATTCCCAATATACCGGCATCAGGGTTCAAGAAGGAGAGTTGAGTACTACTGAGCCTCTTGAAGGTGGTAATCAAAACTATATCAAATGGTTACTCGAGCATAACTTGTTCGATGTTCTTGGCAGCAATAATATAGAAGAATTCCCTTCAAAATCGCTATTGTACCTAATGCTTCGACAGTCTATGCTTTGGACCTACGCTCAGGCATCTCTCGACATTCTAAGACGAGAACATTTCATCAGCTTTTTTGATAAATTCAGAATAGGCGGAACCGGCTTTATGGAGATACCAACTTCTGATCACAATCCCGATGGGCTGGATAAAAAAATTACGAAATGGAGTTTTCTTTTCCGTAGCCTCAATAGGCTCGATGGTGGAGAGGAGCATTTCACTGACGGTGGTTTTAAGAAAAAAGATAGTAGATTTCTATACAATCATCTTGTTAAAGGTTCTGGCAACGAAAACAATGAAGCCTGGACCATGGCAAAATATCTAAACCCCATTGATAAATCGTTATTCAATAGTTTCTCCGGTCACAACGGGCATAATGCTTCTCTCTCTCCTGCATCGCAATTAAGAAGTGCGTTCAACAAAATTTCAGAATTACCATCTGTCGTTCTCGACCAATTGTTAGCCGAACATTTAGATCTATGCAGTTATCGCTTAGATTCTTGGCTTATTGGCTTGGCGCACGAGCGGCTGCGTAAACAGCGTGATGCGACCAAAGAAGGAATACATTTGGGCTGCTATGGCTATCTTGAAGACCTTCGGCCAGGTGGCGCACGTACTCGGGTAGATCCTGATGTTGTTCCTGAAAGCTTGAAAAGTGGTACCGACCCTATTTTCACCGATGAAGATAACCAGGGACATATTCACATGCCTTCCATCAACCATGCGATAACGGCCGCGATTCTAAGGGCCGGATATAAGTCAAACGAAGACGAAGACGGAGATATCGAAAACCAAATGGCGGTAAACCTTTCTTCCGCAAGGGTGCGAATGGCTCTACAACTGATTGAAGGCGTAAAAAATGGTCAAGAAATCGCCGCTGTTTTGGGGTATCAATTAGAGCGTGGGCTGCATGAGCGCTATGAAGATGCGGAGATGGATCGCTTCATCTATCCGCTACGACGTAAATTCCCGTTAAGACCCGATATTCAGCTTGTAGCAAATGACGGCAATTACAACCCCCATGTAATTCACGGCAATGATTTACTCGACCTGATTGATGACCATATCAAAGATATGTCTTTCCCTTCGAATCAAAGTTTATTCGAAGTACTTTACAACGGGGGTACGTTCAGTCGAACCCCCCAAGTATTCAAGGATATTATTACAAAAAATGGAGGTAAGAATAAACATTTAAAAATACTACTTCAAGAAATAGACCGAATCGCAGATGCTTTTGATGCACTAGGCGATTTAGCACTTTCAGAGTGCGTTTACCAGATTGCCCAAGGCAATCATGTAAGGGCCGGTTCAATGCTCGAAGCTTTGGCCCAGGGCAAGAATATGCCCGATCCACAAATCGTGACTACCCCCAGAACCGGTACTGTAGTTACCCAACGCGTGGTTTGGGCATTAGAAACCGTTGCGGCACCGGTTGCCCCCAACGCAGCGGCATCTAAACCTGTAGGGTGGTCTTCTAAACTTACCCCACGTGCGTTGGCAGAGCCTTCACTGAACAAAATGTTGGGCAATCTTTTTGGCCCAGCAACGAACATACGCTGCCTCGTGCGTTTCAATCAGAATGATACTGCCGAGTCTATTGAGGTCAATATGGCAGAACTCAGTTTGCATCCGACGGATTTACTAGCGGGATTAGAAACCGGTCGCGATGGCAGTAACGCCTTCAACAAACGTATTGCATTTTTGGTGCGGGCCAAAGCAACTCCGAAACTAGCCGTAGATGTACCCTTAGACATTTCAATAAAAGATAGAGATCCAGGCTGGGGAGACGAAATAAGAACGCTTTATGAGCTAATGCCCTTAATTGGCCAACTACAAAAATTATTAGGTGATGTACGGCCTGCACATGCCGATGATTTAAGAATTCCACTAGAAAGTGTCGAACCGCTGTCTGTTATGCGCCATCAAGATGTCGCAGAGCTTGACCTTCGTAGAAAAGCAGCGGAAAGTCTTTTCTTCGGTGTACGTGATGACATTGATGCTTTCTTTGCTTCTCAAATCAACAGCGAACAGCTAGATACCGCAACTTTCAATACAACGCAGATCAACAACATGCGGGCTATGTTGTTTTCACTAAACGATTTAGGAGTTCCTGATACCGTTCCCGATGCTGTTATTGAGCTGACTGATGAGATAGGGCGTGATTTAGCACGGCAATTGATCGTCGCTCGTTCCACAATCACCAAAAAAGAGAATGCCATTGAGAAATTACAGAGCGCATATACCGCAGAGAAAAATGAAGATAATAAGTGTGGGCATTTAATAGGAATATTACGCCAAATTTTCGGCCGCTCTTTTACCGTGTTACCCCTCTTCAAATTACAGAATCGAACCGAAATTAAAAATATATTGCAAATAGATGAAGCCGACGGTCTTTTACGACATAATCCATTGGCTATGGAAGATTGGTTACAGGGTATCGGCCGGGTTCGCGAAAAACTGTATGCACTCGAAATGGCAGGAATGCTCAGTGAAGTTTGGGAACATGAATTTCCCCAAGCAGAACCTGTACAATTGCCCTATCGTTCGGCATCACCAGATTTACCTGCAGATTACTGGCTTGGCGTAGAGTATCCAAAAAGCTATATTCCTGACGATGACAAACTATCATTGGTAGTATTAAATGGTGATGCGCTAATCGATACTACAAAATCAAAAGCCGTACTGATTTTAGATGAATGGTTGGAAATTATTCCTAACGAAGAGGAGACTACTGGCCTCACATTCAATTATGACCAACCCGATGCGGCTCCTCCACAAAGCGTATTGCTTGCAGTGACGCCTAAAGTAACTGGCAATTGGGATTGGGACAACCTCATTTACACTCTTGAAGACACTATTGCATTAGCCAAAAATCGGGCGGTAGAACCTGATCATATCGAAAATAGTGTATTTGCCAAGGTATTGCCTGCGATAAGTAGTGAATTGCTTGCGCCCAATGTAGAATTACCCTTGGAACCAAAAACACAAGTACCCTTAGATTATTTGGCATTAAACAAGCAAGAAACACCATAGTCATGGCCAACGAAAGAAAATATTTGAGTTTTAAGACCTGCGATCCACTGCGCACCTACAACACCTTGGAACCCCGCCCTCGTCAAGTGGACTTTGAACGCTCACTACAAGCTGAAATCTATGATCCCTTATGGATGCTCACACGACAGTGGCAGTTTGGCGAGTTAAAAGGTGAGGATACTGGTTCGGCAATTTTTGCCAAGGTCTGTTTAGAAACTACAAATCTCACAAAATTTAAGGTAGGAACGGAAGCTCCAAAAATCTTTGACAAAGCACATTTACTTGAAGATATTGTCGAAAGTGAACTTCCCAATATGGACTATAAAGTACGTTTACAAAGTGGCCAACAATTTATGCGAATGCTCGTTCGAGCGGGCAAAATAAATGCCGTCCTTAACGTGAACACTTTAAAACCGATTTTTAAACAACAATACCCCATTGCTGTTCCGGATGCGGTGGATATGTCAAACGATTCGAATGCCCTAGCCATAGAAAAGGCCCGAATCGAAGCGAACAAAGAATTACACAGGTTTTTACATGCGGTCGGTGGCAGGGCCATGGATGGTGTCCTTTTTTATGAAGACCTTAAATCACAGAACCCGTTTGCACTACCTTCAACCTTAAATTCAGCCCTACCGCCAAATCAAAGAACCCCTTTGAAAAATGTTGCCAATGACTATATGAAATGGTTTGAAAAATCGTATGGTTTGCCAGCCCAAAAAAAGCAATCGGCTTGGGTGAATGAACAGTTAGAATACCAATTTGCCTGCTCCCTTCCAAATACCGAAGGAGAAAATAGTGTGCTGACAGCTACGGAATACTACAATGGAAACCTAGATTGGTATTCATTTGATGTTGCCGCTGATCCTAAGAAAAATACCAAATTGAAAGCTTTGGCAAAGCGTGAGCAAAACGTTTCGGAAAATACGATTACCGAAAAAACATTGACCGTAATTCCGACGGAGGCACGTTTCGGGGGTATGCCGAATGCACGTTGGTGGGAATTTGAGGATGGTAATGTAGATTTAGGTAATATCAATGCCGATACTACCGATATCGCAAAGATTATATTGAGCCAATTTGCCTTGGTGTTCAGTAATGATTGGTTCGTGGTGCCCTACTCGGTTCCGGTAGGTAGTCTCTCGCGGGTAAAAGGAATAGTGGTGACCGACGTTTTCGGGCAGAAAACTTTTGTACAGGCTGCCAATCAAGGCGAAACTGATGACTGGGCGTCTTGGGGCATGTTCAATTTAAGTACTGAACAAAAAGATAAAACGACACCGCTACCAAGCGATACCCGCTTGTTTTTCCCACCTGTAGTCACTAAAATTCAAGAGAGTGACCCTATTTCTTCGGTTAATCTATTAAGAGATGAAATGGCAAATACCGTTTGGGGTGTTGAAGATGCAGTGCCCAGTTTATTGGGCTCAGGTCGAGATGGCCATACTGCGGCAGTTGAATTGGTAGCCCTTCTGAATTCGTACGCTCCGCCATTGGCACCGGTAGAACCAGACGAAAGTGCCCTATTGAGTTATGAACTGGGTAACACCGTTCCTGAAAATTGGATTCCTTTCGTATCTCGCCATATTGCAGGCCAGAACAGGGCCATCAACTTGCAACGCGCATCGATGCCTCGATTGTTCGATAGCAAATTCAGCGCGATACGACCGCAAACCGATATTCTGAGATTCGGCATTACAAGAGCGAAGAAAAAAGAGTTATGGCCCTTTGTAAATTCAGACGGAGATAAGCAACCCAAATCATATTTTATAAATGAGGAAGAAGTGCCAAGATCAGGAGCTATCGTAACCTCGCGCTTTCAGCGGGCACGTTGGTATAATGGCGCTGTTCACACTTGGTATGGGCGACGAAAAATAGTAGGTCGCGGAGAAGCTTCGAGCGGACTTAAATACGACACCGTTGAACCTGTTAAAAAATAATTTAATCTTTTAAAAATCAGAATATTAATCGTATCTTAATGCAAGAAAATAAGTGTTGTTCTCTCGGTTTTAGCAGATAAAAACGGCACTAGAAAAAATAACAAAATATTTATGTGTACTTATCTAGCTTAGAAGCGGTGAAATTTGAATTCATGAAGTGTCACGCCTCGAAAAAGTAGTTGGTTTTCTTCTTTAGTTATAGAATAAAGTACGTCTTTGTATTCAACCTAGTTGACTTTGACTGTGCTATCTGTTATGAAGTGTCTTTCTTACCTAAGGGGTTTTTTTTATGTTTTATAGTATGGTAACTATTGGTTGGGGAATATTCAAGGAACTGAAAACCATTGTGGATATCAGGCCCGCACACGAATATGCCAAGTCACACATTCCCGGAGCACTTTCCCTTCCCTTTCCTATTGATTTAAAAAAGCTAAAAAAAGACTATGGTAGGTCATGCTTTGAGTTGGGTGTTGACCAAATACTTTATTATGTTGTCGATTATAAAAGCTATGTAAATACATTAAAAAGTAAAGGTTCCTATTTAGGGTTGTACTGTTTGAATGGGGGATTGCGCAGTTGCCTACTATCACAAATTTTAGAATATCCGGTGGCATCCATCCAATTAAGATGTGGCATGGGCAATCGGAAAGCACTTTCTGGAAATCTACGAAATATACAATTTCTAGAAGGAGGTTTCAACACCTATCTGGGGGATTTTCAAGGCCATTTTAAAATCAATTATCCATTCATTAAAATTTGTGGTCTAACCGGGAGTGGTAAAACGAAGGTCTTAAGAGAAATTCATAACCTAGGTGGGCAAATTCTTGATCTAGAACAACTTACTTCGCATTCAGGAAGTGCCTTCGGAGGAATTTCCAAGGGAAAACAACCCGATCAATGGAGTTTTGAACAAGAACTAGTATCAGTCCTAAAAGCTTATGACCTAAACCGACCAGTTTTCGTAGAGGAAAAGGGAAGTGGTATTGGTTCCTTACACATCCCATCGGAAATTTACCGTAAAATAGAACAAGCGCCTGGAATATTTTTAGACATTTTGAAGTCACAACGAATTACCAACCTTGTTCAAAATTATGGACTACTACCACGAAAGGCATTGAAAAATGCCATAGCTCAAATTGGTTCAAGATTGGGTAAAGCAAGTGAACAGAAGGCAATGTCGGCCCTAAAACTAGACAACCTTCAAGAATGTGCTGCCGTACTTCTAAACTACTATGACCACACTTCGGTATATTCACAAGAGAGCAACGAGAAAATCAGGGTTACCGATATTAATCAAGCTGCTCGAACCCTAATGGAAAAATATTCAAAATATTCCCATAAAATTTAGTACTGAACAAGTCGTATTTCGGGCTATTGTTCTGTATAAATTTATCGCCCCTTTAAAACCGTGTTGGGCTTTAAAGGGGCGATTACTTTTAACTAAAGTACCTTAATAAAGATCGCTACGCAATCTTATTCCGCTTCCGCTCCACTTCGGTCAGATAGATTTTACGAAGCCGTAGATGCTTCGGGGTCACTTCGACATACTCATCTTTTTGAATATATTCCAGTGCTTCCTCCAAAGAGAATTTTTTGCCTTATCGTCCGCTCCGGAAGAACGTACGTTAGAGAGTTTTTTAGTTTTTGTGATATTGATGGTCATATCGTCACCTCGAGAATTCTCCCCGATAACCTGACCTTCATAAATATCTTCGCCCGGATCAACGAAAAATTTTCCTCGATCCTGTAGTTTATCTATTGAATACGGAATTGCCTTTCCTTTTTCCATAGAGACCAACGAACCGTTCTGTCGCTGTGGGATATGGCCTTTCATCGGCTGGTATTCCAAAAAGCGGTGCGCCATAATGGCTTCACCTGCCGTGGCGGTCAATAGCTGGTTACGTAAACCGATAATACCACGTGAGGGAATCAAGAATTCACAGATCATGCGTTCACCCTTGGCTTCCATACTCGTCATTTCTCCTTTTCGTATCGATACCATTTCCACAGCTCTACCGGAAACCTCTTCGGGCAGATCGATTGTCAACGATTCAATCGGTTCGCATTTTACGCCATCAATTTCTTTGATGATTACCTGAGGTTGCCCGATTTGCATCTCGTACCCTTCACGGCGCATAGTTTCGATCAATACGGAAAGGTGCAAGACACCACGACCAAAAACCAAGAACTTATCTGCACTATCTGTTTCATTGACCCGTAATGCCAAGTTTTTTTCCAACTCACGTTCCAAACGTTCTTTGATATGACGTGAGGTAACGAATTTACCATCCTTCCCAAAAAATGGGCTATCGTTAATGGTAAACAACATACTCATTGTTGGTTCATCTATTGCAATGGTCTTTAGTCCTTCCGGATTTTCTAAATCCGCTACTGTATCTCCGATTTCAAAACCTTCCACACCTACTAGGGCGCAAATATCACCCGTAGCAACTTCTTTCACTTTTTTACGGCCCAAACCTTCGAACACAAAAAGTTCTTTGATTTTAGACTTCACAATACTACCATCTCTTTTAACCAAAGATATTTGTTGTCCTTCTTTCAAGACTCCTCTTTGTAACCTTCCGATAGCAATTCTTCCTGTAAAAGAAGAGAAATCTAAAGAAGTAATCAACATTTGGGTATTACCTTCTGTTGGTTTAAAAGTCGGAATATGTTCAAGAACCATATCTAACAAAGGTTCGATATTATCGGTCTCGTTCTGCCAATCATCGCTCATCCAATTATTTTTGGCCGAGCCGTAGACTACGGGAAAGTCCAATTGCCATTCTTCGGCACCGAGTTCGAACATCAAATCAAAAACCTTTTCATGTACTTCTTCAGGCGTACAATTTTCTTTATCCACCTTATTAATGACCACACATGGTTTTAAGTCCAAATCGATGGCCTTTTGTAGCACAAAACGTGTCTGAGGCATAGGGCCTTCGAAAGCATCGACAAGCAAAAGAACGCCGTCGGCCATATTAAGTACGCGCTCGACCTCACCTCCAAAGTCGGCGTGACCAGGAGTATCGATAATATTGATCTTGGTATCTTTATAGGTCACAGAAACGTTTTTTGAGGTAATTGTTATTCCCCGTTCTCGTTCCAGATCGTTATTGTCTAAAATTAGATCGCCCGTGTTCTCGTTGTCACGGAACAGTTGGCAATGGTACATGATTTTATCGACCAAAGTAGTCTTGCCGTGGTCTACGTGGGCAATGATCGCAATATTCTTTGTTATGGACATAATTCTATTTTAAAAAGGCTCTCCTTTTGAGCGCGCAAAGATACTCTAAATTTCGCTTTGTAACATAAAGTTGCGTTATTTTTATGTTGTTGATTTTGAGACAGTTCTCATATCTGATGCAGATTTGTTCTGTCTTTGATTCGAGATACCGTTTTGCTGTTGTAAGCCAGCGATTTTTTAAAGGGCGCCCTAAAAAAATCTTAACTTTACCTAAATATTGATAGCTAAAAAAAGTAGATGAATAAGTTATTCAAAGCACTTTTTATTTGTGTGTGGATTGTAGGATGTTCAAGCGAAGACACCCAACCGGAACCGGAAAAGCCCATCGGGGAATTTATAGACGACTGGACTTATAGCATATTTCCAGAAGCACCCTATAGTAATTTCGATATTGCAGAATTTAGATTGTGGGTGCCCCAAGAAAATACCGATTTGAAAGCCGTGTTGGTGTTACTGACATCTTATAACGGAAGTGCTCTGGGGTTGGCGAATTCCACGGATTGGCAGGCGTATGCGGAAAAAGAACGATTGGCTATCTGTAGTGTCAATTTAAAGTCGCTAGAAAATGGAGGCAATTATGCGCAGGCCGGAAGCGGAAGTGGGCAGGCGTTGATAGACGCCATCGATCAAATAGCGACGAAGCATGCCATTTCCCAAATTTCTAAACTACCTTATCTCATGCGGGGGTATTCTGCAGGGGGTAATTTCAGCTATAGTTTTTCAAGTTTTATGCCGGAAAAAGTGGTCGGTCTAGTCTCCATAAGAGGAGGGCAATTAGAAACCACGACGAAGAATGCGACCGTTCCCGGTTTGGTATTGACAGGGGAACTAGAGGGCGATCAAAGAAATGAATACCTTAAGGGTATTGCGCTCGACAAGCGTAACGAGGGTGGATTATGGAGTTTTGCCATCGAACCGAATGCCACTCATTTTAATGATTTGAGAGCATCTGATGAGTTAATCAAAGTATTCTTCTCCTCCATTTTAAACAGACGGATTTCGGCAAATCCGGAAGAGCTCAATTCAATTCCCGAAGACTCTGGCTGGCTCGGTAATAATACGAGAACCAATATTTATGTTTATTCCGACTACCCTGGTAATAAAACCAGTGCCTTTTGGTTGGTTGATGAAGAATTCGCAGGAGCTTGGCTCAACTACCAAAAAAAGTTTTAGGCTTATCGCCGTTTTCCTATTACCCAACCGATGCGCGCGGCCAAAATCAGACCTAATCCACTTGTAAAATCATCTTCCACATAGACCACACCACCTTCCAGACGATAGAAAAATCCACGTCTATACGTTCGTTGTAGTCCGTAAACGGGTCCGACCATAACGGTATTCGATGCGTTTTCAAGATTTCCGATAATCGGATTTCCACTTTGGTGTACCAATAACCCGCCAATATAGTTACCCGAATTTCCACTGATGTTCTTTTTCTTGCCCCGCCTTCTGCCCATGTTATAGTAGTATCGGTACTGGCCCCTTAAAATAGGATACACTCCAAAATCCGATTCACAGGCCGTGCAGCCGCCTATCCAAAGACCTGCGATCGCCTCGATGCTCAGCGTTGTATTTTTTGCAACACCCTTTTCATATAGAATACTCGGCATCGGAAGGCCAATTTGAACCTGATGGTTTTCGACATTTTTATCGACTTGCCCGTTTAATAGGAAAATGGACGGAAGCATTAGAAAGAAAACGAATTTTTTCATAAACGGTTCGGTTTAAATCGGATGCTCAACCCACATCAAATACCAAGCCGATATTGTACATTTGCAAAAATCATTCCTATGGATTTAGCACGTATTCCCCAGCTCAAACATACCGATAGCAACAATTTTTTTCTGCTCTCAGGCCCCTGTGCCATAGAAGGTGAGGAAATGGCGCTTCGCATTGCCGAAAAGATAGTTACGGTGACCGACGAACTGAATATTCCCTATATCTTCAAAGGAAGTTTTAAAAAAGCAAATCGCAGCCGCGTAGATTCTTTTACCGGCATTGGCGATGAGAAAGCATTGAAAATACTTCGGAAAGTATCTGAAACTTTTGAAGTACCGACCGTCACCGATATACACCAAGAGTCAGATGCCGCAATGGCCGCGGAATATGTCGACGTGCTTCAAATTCCCGCTTTTTTGGTACGCCAGACCGACTTGGTCGTTGCCGCAGCACAAACGGGAAAAGTAGTGAATCTCAAAAAAGGGCAATTCATGTCTCCTGAAAGCATGAAACACGCCGTGACCAAAGTGACCGATTCAGGCAATGATCAAGTATGGATCACCGACCGGGGCACCATGTTCGGGTACCAAGATATGGTAGTCGATTTCAGGGGAATACCCACCATGAAGCAATATGCTCCCGTGGTATTGGATGTCACCCATTCTTTGCAACAGCCCAATCAATCTTCAGGAGTCACAGGGGGTCGCCCCGAACTCATCAATACCATAGCGCGTGCTGGCATTGCCACCGGTGTCGACGGTATTTTTATAGAGACCCATTTCGACCCCGTCAATGCAAAAAGTGATGGGGCGAACATGTTGCATTTAGATAATCTAGAGCAATTGTTGACCAATTTGACCCTGCTAAGGAAAACCGTAATCGAATTGCGGTAGTTTTATTTTCAAATTGTTACATTTAGACAACTCGTTTTTCCCATCTAATTCAATCTTGAATGAAAATCAGTTATTCTTTGATAGTGCTACTTCAATGTTGCGCAACCCTTTGCACCTATGCACAATCTGAATTTCAGGCCCCTAAAACCAATGTCATTTTGATTATGGCCGATGACCTGGGGCAAGAGACTTTGGGTATTTATGGCAGTGATAGCTACCGAACCCCGAATCTAGATCAATTGGCACGAGAAGGGATGCGTTTCGATCATTGTTTTTCGACACCCCTGTGCACACCTTCCAGGGTGCAGTTAATGACCGGAAAGTACAATCACAGAAATTATATTGGCTTTGGTTTACTTGACCCTAACGAAAAGACTTTTGCCCATCTTATGGAAGCATCGGGTTATAAAACCTGTATCGCCGGAAAATGGCAGTTGTTGGGTAACGCCCGCCAGCAGGAGTTGGCGGGAGGCAAGATTGGCTCACGCCCCGAGCAGGCCGGCTTTGATTCGTATTGTCTTTGGCAAATAGATGAAAGGGGTACGCGATATAAAGACCCTTTGTTGAGCATTGCAGAAAAAGGTACTGTGAAATTTCCAGGGGAGTACGGCCCTGACCTATTTGTAGACTATATTGAAGACTTTATGGAACAAAACAGGTCCGAACCCATGTTCATATACTATCCTATGGTCCTGACCCATGACCCCTTCGTACCAACTCCCGACAATCTTGAATTCAAAGCTTTCAATGCGGAATCAAAAACCAATGACCCTGCCTATTTTGGCGAAATGGTAAGCTATATGGATAAGCTGGTCGGGCGAATCATAAAGAAAACCGAAGCATTGGGCATAAGGGAAAATACATTGATTCTTTTTATCGGGGACAATGGTACCGATAGGGATGTCACCTCGATGGTAAACGGCCAACCCCTGCAAGGAGATAAGGGGAATACGACGACCGCGGGCACCCAAGTGCCCTTTATCGCGAATTGGAAAGGAACCATAGTACCAGAGAGCATTAACAAGAACTTAATCGATTTTACCGATTTTTTACCGACCCTATTAGATGTTGCGAATGGAGAATTGCCTTCTTCTTTTAAAACCGATGGACAAAGTTTTCACCAACAACTTTTAGGAGATACCGAGAACGGCCGTGAGTGGATCTACTGCCATTATGCACCCGTATGGGGAAAGTTCGAGCCACGGGATTATGTACAGAATAAAGACTGGAAATTATATAACAACGGGGAAGTTTATAATCTTGTTACAGACCCGTTGGAAAAAAATCCTATAGGTGCTCAAAAAATGCCAAATGAAGCAAAACTTATCATACAACAGTTTGAAAAAGTCCTGCAAAACTACACCCGATAAAATAAAAACTATGAACAAACTAGTCCTAAATTTATTATTAATTGGAAGCCTACTCCTTTTTTCTTGTGGAGAAAAATCCGAAAAGGCATCCGTACCAAAAAAACCGAACATCGTCTTTATCATGTCTGACGACCATGCCTATCAAGCTATAAGCGCCTATAGCGATAAATTGATCCGCACTCCGAACATTGACCGAATAGCCAAAGAGGGCATGCTCTTTACCAATGCCAGTGTCACCAATTCCATTTGTGCACCTTCTCGGGCTGTAATACTTACCGGAAAACATTCTCACCTAAACGGCAAAATCGATAACCGTATGCCTTTCGATACGACCAACGTCACTTTTCCACAATTGCTCCAAAAGAGCGGGTACCAGACCGCCATGTTCGGGAAATTGCATTTTGGCAATAGTCCCAAGGGTTTTGATGAATTCAAGATATTGCCAGGGCAAGGCGATTATTACAATCCTGATTTTATTACATCAAAAGGTGATACTACGATTACCGGATATGTCACCGACATTATAACCGACCTTACCCTAGATTGGATGGAAAAGCGAAGGGATACCGCCAAACCCTTTCTTTTGATGTACCTGCATAAAGCACCGCACAGGGCTTGGTTGCCCGCCGAGAGGCATTATAAGACGTTCACCCAAAAAACGTTTCCGATACCGGAAACCCTCTTCGATACCTACGAAACCCGAACAAAGGCCGCAAAAGAGGCAGAAATGGGTATTTTGGCCCACATGCAATTGGGCTATGATCTCAAAATACCGGAGAAAGTCATGAAGGAAGTAGGACTAAAAGATACTTACGGTTGGGGACAGATGAACCGGATGACACCTGAACAAAGAGCGACTTGGGACTCCATATACGACCCCATCGGCGAAGACTTTGCCTCCCGATATAAAACCATGAACGACTCGACCCTTACCGTATGGAAATACCAACGCTATATGCAAGATTATTTGGGCAGCATTGCGGCCGTCGATGAAAACGTTGGTCGATTGTTAAATTACCTTGATACCGAAGGACTTAGTGAAAATACTATTGTGGTCTACACCTCGGACCAAGGTTTTTATCTCGGTGAACATGGCTGGTTCGACAAGCGTTTTATGTACAATGAGTCGTTCAAGACCCCGCTGCTCATCAAATGGCCGAACATTATAACAGCAGGCACCACCGAAGAAGAAATGGTACAGAATTTAGATTTCGCACAAACCTTCTTGGAGGTTGCAGGAGTAAATGCACCTGACGACATGCAGGGGGAAAGCCTTGTTAGCCTTCTAAAAGGCGAAAAAGAAGCATGGGACAGAGATGCGGTCTATTATCACTATTACGAATACCCCGGGGCCCATGCGGTCAAAAGACATTACGGTATTGCTACCAAAGATTATAAGTTGATGCACTTTTATTACGATGTTGATGAATGGGAATTCTACGACAGCGAAAAGGACCCGCATGAAATTCATAATATCTACGACGACCCAAACTATGCCGATACCGTCGCGGACCTAAAAAAGAAGTTGAAAGAACTTCGAACAAAGTATAAAGATTCCGATGAACTTACCGACAAGTACATCCAAATTTATGAGGACAATGGATGGGTAAAATAGAAAGGTTTTACAGCTTATTTTTTGGTTTTTTGTAGAAAACAGCGAAATTTACACTATTCAAAAAAATCAAAAGCAACTATTTATATAAAGCTAATAACTTATTGATTTAAAGAGTTGTAACCTACAACGTTAAACAAAATAATTAAGGTATTACTAGGCGAAAAAGTACCTATTTGTAGAATTTTTTATTGCGCACTTGGTATGCGTCTTGCAGTACTTCTTCTAAGATGGTATTATTGATTTCCGCCAAAGATTTATAACGCAATGAACGCATGATTTTTCGGCCTGCTATGGTCATCAACTCGAGGTGAACGGTCAAGTGGGCGGCGTTCCAAAACCCTAAATCAACATAATCCTTAGATTGGTTGAGATAACAGAACGGCCTTCCTTCAATATAGTAGAACGGAATACGATATTTGAATTTTAAGTCCGCATCCGGTACCGTATGTTCTATTAGCGATTGCAAGTGCAATAGTATACTTCGAAAGGGTTCCGGTTGTCTGATTATATAGTCTTCGGCGGGATTCATATCAAATTTAAATTTACCATTTCTTTATCAAATTACCTCATTTTTCATTATTTTCAAACAGCATTTAGCCATACATTTGAAAAAACCGATTTAAAATGAAACTTCTGAAAATCTTCTTGATTACGCTTTGTGGTACAGCCGCAATTCATGCGCAACAGCATTCCCATACGGGGGCACAACCGCTCACCTATCCCGATATCGATGGATACAAAACTTTGAAGGCAGACCTTCATATTCATACCGTGTTTTCCGATGGCAATGTTTGGCCCACCATTCGGGTTGAAGAAGCCATTCGCGAGAATTTGGATGCCATCTCGTTGACCGAACATTTGGAGTATCAACCTCACATAGAAGACATTCCGCACCCAGATCGCAACCGCTCCTTTGAGTTGGTAAAGGCTATGGACGAAGCGGAAGAACACGGCCTACTCATTGTTCATGGCTCTGAAATTACCAGATCCGCCCCCATGGGCCACAACAATGCGGTCTTTATTTCCGATGCCAATAAACTCAATGTAGAAAAGCCCGAAACTGCTTTCTCCGAAGCCAAAAAGCAGAATGCCTTTGTTTTTTGGAACCACCCGGCTTGGCATCGGCAGAGTTCAAAAGGTACTCCTATTTTTAGCGATTTTCAGAAGGAACGTATCAAAAATGAGGAATTACACGGTATCGAAGTCATTAATTCAGTAGATTATTCAGAGGAGGCACTGACCATGGCTTTGGAACAAAACCTTACCATAATGGGCACCAGTGATATTCACGGACTCATTGATTGGGACTATACCGAAAAAGGAAACCACAGACCCATCACTCTTGTCTTTGCTAAAGAAAAAAGTATAGCAAGTATGCAGAAAGCCCTTTTTGCGGGAAGAACCGTGGCAGTCTACAATGATTTGCTGGTCGGGAAGAAAGAATTTCTCAAGCCCTTGATAATGGCTAGTATCGAAGTCGTCAAAGCTTCTTATCTTGAAGATACGCAAGTACTGGAGGTCGAGCTTAAGAATATATCAAGCAGCGACCTACTTTTCGAAAACCAGATGGAGTTTACCTTTTATGATAGTTCACCTGTTTTTGAAATACCCGCTGGGGAAACCAAAAAACTGCTCATCAAAACTTTAGAGGTCAAACCGAATATTATATTGAAGTTAAAGGCAATCGGATGTTTTATTGCCCCAAAAACCCAACCAGTAATCACTTGGGATGTAAAAATTGATTGAATTTTATAGGATGCTGTCCACAAAGGTCAAAGGTCAAAAATTTTGGTTACCACTTTTCGTGTTTTTCTGGGCCTATTCCCTAATAGCACAAGATGCGAAACGGCCTAACATACTTTTTATAATCGCGGACGATCTTACCACGACCGCAGTTTCTTGCTATGGCAAGGTCGAGGGAACCACACCGAATATCGACAGCTTGGCTGCCGAAAGTATTCGATATACGCGAGTCTATTGCCAATATCCGGTATGTGGACCATCAAGGGCTTCGTTTCTCTCGGGGTATTACCCTAGTGCCACTACCACCTACGGCTACGTAAGCGGCAGGGAAAACATCGGACCCGACCGTAAGACCTGGCCGCAGCTCTTTAAGGAAAACGGATACTACACGGCCCGGGTCAGCAAGATTTTTCATATGGGCGTGCCCGGTGATATCGAGAAAGGCTCGAACGGTACGGATGACGTTGCCTCATGGACCGAGCGTTTCAACAGTCAAGGTCCCGAATGGAAAGCACCCGGCGAGGGCGAGCTGGTACAGGGCAATCCCGAAGGTGATTTGCCTATAAAAGGAGGTAATGTTATGACCATTGTGAAGGCCGAGGGCAGCGATTTAGTACATTCGGATGGAAAAACAGCGGAAAAAGCTATCGAACTGATTCGGGAACATAAAGAAGGACCCTTTTTTTTAGCGGTAGGTTTCGTTCGGCCCCATGTGCCCTTCGTCGCCCCAAAAGCCTACTTTGGCCCCTACCCTTTTGAAGCCATGAAACTTCCAAAGAAAATGCCGGGAGACTGGGACGATATTCCAAAGCGGGGCATCAACTATGTCACTTCGGTCAATGGAAAAATGACCCTTGAGCAACAAAAAAAGGCACTGGCTGCATACTACGCCTCTGTCTTGTATATGGATTCCCAAGTGGGAAAAGTTCTCGACGCACTAAAAAATGAAGGTCTAGATGACGATACCATAGTCATTTTTACCTCGGATCATGGATTTCATTTAGACGAACATGATTTTTGGATGAAGGTCAGCCTTCACGAAGAGTCTGTCAAGGTTCCCATGCTAATAAAAGTACCCGGCAAAAAACCCGCTGTATGCCATTCGTTTTCCGAACTGATCGACCTCTACCCCACAACGGCTGAACTGGTCGGACTCGACTATTCAGAACACCTACAGGGCAAATCGTTGGTCAAAACCTTTGACAACCCTTGGTATTCGGTAAGGGATACCGCCTTTTCGGTTTCGCAGGGCGGGCGTTCGTTCTTGTTGCGTACCGATAAATGGGCCTATATTCAATATGATGAAGATGCCGGATCGGGCATCGAACTGTTCAATATGAAAACGGACCCCGAACAGTATACCAATCTGGCGCTCGATTCGAATTATGCTAAAGTGGCCGAAGGTTTTCAAAACGCCTTGGCCCAGAGGCTGGTCGCCGTACGCAACAACGATTTAGAGATCGACTATAGCAAAGTCAAATGACCAAAGAGTTTCAAGCTACAAGCTAAGCTTGACAATGAAACGATTTTAGATCCACGCTACGCCTCTGCATCACCATCTACATAATCTTGCAAATACGCGTAGCGTTTGGTCAGCTTTCCGTTTCTGGTCATACGAGCCCGATCCAACACACCATCTTTATCCCCATTAAAAAAGGCCGGAATTACATTTTGCATGAAGGCAGCACCAAAACCTTCACTAGCATCGCGGGGTAATTCGCAGGGCAGGTTATCGACTGCCATGACGGCAATGGCCGATTTATTCTTATAGTTGGTCTCTTTTTCGGTATTCGGGTCGTACCCGTAAATAGGTTTCGCAATAGTCGAAGGGCGAATCGTACTGGCCACAGGCCCATCGATATCGCAGCTCACATCGGCCACGACTCTTATTCTAAAATCGGGGTGTTTGGCATCTTGTCGGGTATAGAGAAAAGGTGCTCCCTGCCCGTAAAAATGTCCGGCGATATAGAAGTCGGTCACTTTGGTAAAACGGAAAAAGTTCGATTTATATTCCTGGGGGTTTTCAAAAAAATCAGCTTTGTTGCCACGAACGCCATCTTTACGAAGGTTGTATTCCGAAATATCGATCTGACAATAGACAGGTTCGTTAAAATCCTCGGAAAGGTATTCGGCTACATTTACTTTTTTTAGGCCCATAGCATCCAACATTTCTTTAGATCCGTTGCCTACCCTACCCTTTCCAGTCAGCAGTATTTTGATGTTGGGAAGTTTTAGTTTTTTGAGTTCGTCGATCAAGGCTTTTTGGTCGGGGAGCTTCTCTGCCTTAGGGAGTTTGAAGATGTTGTATTTGAGTCCGTAAGTACGGAAGCCGCTATAGGCGCCCACGATACCTGCGTACCTTCCGAAGGCCACTAAACGCTGTTCTTTTTGGTCGGTGATGACTTCATGGTCGTACAGTTCAATGTTCTTCTCTAAAATGGCCAATAGCAACTTTTGGTTGTAGGGCTGCTTTTTTATGGTATGGGAAAAGAAAAAGTATTTTTTATCGGGAATAAGGGATTCGATGGGCACTTCTTTTACACCCAATAACACATCGCATTCCATCATTTTTGAAGTTACCTGAATTCCCGCAGCTTTGTATTCCGCATCGGTATAGGTACGAATGGAGGAGGGTTCGGTGATGATCTCGGCTTTTTCGTACTTCGACAGTACTTTTTGGCAGGCCTCGGGCGATAACACTACGCGCCTATCGGGCGGATTTTTTCGTTCTCTGATGATTCCGAAAGTGATGGTCATTCTGGTATAAATTTTGCACTAAACTTACGAAATAACGGGTACTTCGACTACGCTACTTATAAAATTTACGAGAGTACGTAAACTACTACCATAATATATTAATAAGGATACGGATTTTTGTTAGCTTTGCTGCCCGCGTTAGGGATAGTAGTTGTTACCCCGCAGGCCTTTGAAGTTTTTACGAAAAAGGGTGAGGAGTATGAGCGGAAAGCCCGACCCTTGGGGAACGACCAAATAGACGTTAGACAAAAATATTAAATTCACCTTGAACCGGGTTCAGCGGTAAAGTTCTTTGAAAAAAATCATTGAGATGTATTGGATGTCGCGACGTATACCCTTTGGCTACGCTCAGGGTTCATTTCGTTTACGGTAAGCCAAGCTTACCTAACTCATTGAAGGGGCCGACTGGTTTTGACAGCGAGACCAATGGCAATGTAAGCATGTCGAGCGCTGGTGAACAGCTCGTTAATCTC
>RCNB010000348.1_pt1 | contig 31584 bp, 25 predicted proteins | sample 2041321 | NCBI WGS metagenome assembly RCNB01 (sample SAMN09708232, study PRJNA481090) | Marine sediment metagenome, whole genome shotgun sequencing project.
TTAATGGGTAGGATTTCGGCGGTAATCACGCCGAGGGAAACCGCTCTGGATATAGATACAGAGCTTGATTTTATGATCGCTGAGAAAGTCATGGAACATTTCCAGCACAAGAACTAAGGCCAATAGGAAAATATGCGTGGCAAATAAATCGAAATCGCTAATGGATCTACTCAGTTTGCAGGACAAGACTGTGTTCATAACCGGGGGCGCCGGCCACTTGGGAACTGCGATGTGCGAAGCACTTGCAGAACTGGGAGCAAACATCGTTATCGGGTCAAGAGGTGAGGAGAAGGGCAGGGCCTCCGCCAAGACATTGAGCGATAAATTCGGTGTACGGGCGCATGGCGTACAGCTGGATATAACTGATCCGGAGAGTTTGGAGTCTGCGTTCCTGTTCATCGAAAAAGAATATGGGCGACTCGATGTTCTAATTAACAATGCTTGGTCCGGAAAAAAGAACACGTTTGAATCCATCAGTATGGATGACTGGAAATACGACATTGATGTGTGCCTGAATGGTGTTTTTTATACCGTAAAAAAGGCTGTTCCGTACCTGAAGAACACTAAGGGCGTTATCGTCAATATCGCTTCAATGTATGGACATGTGGCGCCGGATTACAAAATGTATGAGGGGACAGATCACGCTAATCCACCGAGTTATGGTGCAGCGAAGGCCGGCGTAATCCAACTCACCAAATACCTGGCCAGTTTTCTCTCACCGCACGACATCCGTGTCAACGCTATTAGTCCAGGTCCCTTCCCATTTGGAGATATCGTAAGCAACGCGGAGTTTATGGATGTATTGCGATCGAAAACGATGTGCAACCGCCTAGGCAGCCCTGAAGAGCTTAAGGGGGCCATTGCCTTGCTGTGTTCCGATGCATCGAGCTATATGACCGGCCAGAATATCTGCGTCGATGGTGGTTGGACTGCATGGTAGGCCCAATCAAACTCGGAGTAATCGGGATCAACGAGGGGAACGGCCATCCTTTCTCCTTTTCGGCCATCATCAACGGTTATGACCGTGAGGGCATGAAAGACTCGGGATGGGACGTTATATACAACTACCTCGAAGACCGGGATGCATCTGAATTTGGCTTTGAAAATGTTCAGGTAACCCATGCTTGGACGCAGGAGCCAGAGCAAACAAAAAAACTGGCAAGAGCGGCAAAAATTCCTAACATCGTGGCAGATGTCGGTGACATGTTAGACGAGGTCGACGGAGTAATCATCGCTAGAGATGATTACGAAACACATTATCCACTGGCAAAGGCCTTTCTGGAGAAGGGCAAGTTCGTGTTCGTCGACAAACCGTTGAGTCTGGACGTAGCAGAATTGAGATTCTTCAAAGGATATCTTGAAAGCGGTCAGCTGATGTCATGTGCGGGCGCCCGATATGCGCGAGAGCTTGACGAAATCAGAGAGGGGATCGCCAGCTTCGGTGATATGAAGCTAATAAGGGGTACCGTCATAAATGGAATGGAGAAATACGGCGTTCACATGCTCGACGGGATATTTGGCATTACCGGATTTCAGGTCAAAAGCGTATCTTGCGTCCAGGCAAAACACACCTCGATGAGAATCAAGAATGCAGACAACTCCCTAATTTATATTGATGCTTTGGGCGAGTCGTCGAAGACTCTGCAGTTTGACTTTTGGAGCGACAAGAAGCGATTTCATGCTGAGACGAATGACAATTTCTCCATGTTCAGACGACTGCTTGCAGATTTCATAGCGATGATTAAGACGGGTACGCCTACGGTTGACCCCGATCTTGTCATGAACACAATGAAAGTCCTGATCGCTGCTAACCTCTCCATGCAAGAAAACAGAGAAATTGAAATTGATGAAATTACAATCTGACCTCAGTAACAAGGTAGTCGTCATAACCGGCGGAGCAGGCTTGATTGGTAGAGGCTTCGTGAAGGCCGTGATTGCGAACGGTGGCACGGCCATCATTGCGGATGTTGATGAGGTTGCGGGCAAACAGGTGAGGGACGAGGTATCCGCAGAATTGGACACGGACTGTATTGAGTTTATCAAGGTAGACATTACAAGCAAGAACTCGATACAGGGAATGATCAAAACCATCCTCAGCAAGCACGAGCGAATCGATGCGTTGGTCAATAACGCCTACCCCCGCAACAAGAATTACGGACGAAAATTCGAAGATGTTGAGTACGAAGATTTTTGTGAAAATCTTAGTCTCCATCTGGGAGGATATTTTCTGATGTCTCAGGAAGTGTCGAGGGTCATGGTAAAGCAGAAGACTGGAGTCATAGTCTACATCGCGTCCATCTATGGCTTCATGGCGCCAAGATTTGAATTATATGAAAATACGGACTTCACCAGCCCAGTTGAATATTCTGCGATTAAGGGAGGCTTACTGAGCCTGACAAAATACCTTGCTTCCTATTTGGGCAAGCACGGAATAAGGGTAAATGCCCTGTCGCCGGGCGGTGTTCACAACAATCAAGCGGAATCGTTCGTGGCGCAGTACGCGAAGAAAACGATTATTGGCAATGGGATGGCGGAGCCAGATGACTTGACGGGTGCTCTGATTTTTTTGCTCAGTGATGCGTCACGATATGTCACAGGCCAAAACATTGTCGTCGACGGCGGTTGGAGCATATAAAGGCGGGCAATACTTCGACTGCCCTGCGCCCTCAAAAACACTGGCTGAGGAGTTTAGATGAACCCCGGCTTTGAAGCGTTTCAAATATCTCGAGTTTTGGAAAAATTATGGAAAATAAAATAGCTAAAACACTTTGTGACTGGGGTGTTTGCGATGAAAAACAAATAGAAGAATATTACCCCAGAGTTCGGGACAGGGAAGATGTATCCGTTTTGAGATGCAAAAAGTCAGGCGTGATTTTCACGTCGACATCCGAGCACATGGATATTTCGCATTACTCTGAGAAACATGAGTTCCCGCATTACTGGAAAGAAGATAACAGAGAGAAGGCGCTTGTTGATTCTTTCGAGGACGATTCCAGAAGGAAGAATCAGTTCCTGCCCATGATCAGCAATAAGAACTGGATGGATGTAGGTACCGGGGCCGGCGGTGTCCTGGACCTGCTTAATCCTTATTCGGCAAGAGTTGTCGCGGTGGAGCCTCAACAACGAGCACTAGACACACTAAAAAAACAGAATTACGAGGCGTACAGTGATATTGCTGATGTGCCGTTCGACGAATTTGATGTAATCACGCTATTTCACGTTTTTGAACACCTTACAGACCCACTGGATTTGCTAAAGGTTGCCTACGACAAGCTAAAGGTGGGCGGAAAAATCATTGTCGAAGTTCCGCACGCTAAGGATTTTCTATTTTCCTATCTGGATCTCGAAGAATTCAAGAAATTTACGTTCTGGAGTGAGCATCTGGTTCTGCACAATCGAGCCTCTCTGACTGCATTCCTGGAAAGGGCGAATTTTAAGAATACTGTCATCAGCGGTTTTCAGCGCTACAACCTGGCCAATCATCTGCATTGGTTGAAGGAAAAGAAGCCTAGCGGACACATTAACTGGAGCATGTTGTCAACAGATCAACTAGACAGCGCATATTCAAGCATGCTGGAAAAGGTCGACATGACCGATACGCTAATCGCGATCGCCGAAAAATGAGCTCGTTGTAACTGACCATACTCTCGTGCAAGAAAAACATGTTGAGCCTACCCATTGAGCCGCACCTCAGCTTTAAGCAACAAGGCCGGCTGATCGCCGCCTTGCTGGATTTCCAGCCATGAAATCACACCGTCAGGTCTTTCGGTCGAGCGCCATAATTGGCGGCTCCTCGGTTATCAACATGATAATCGGTATCGTCAAGGTCAAAGTGTTGGCCGTGCTGCTGGGACCAGCGGGTATCGGTCTCATGGGTCTATACCAAAACATCATGGGCACGGCTTCCAAGCTTGCCGGCTGCGGATTGGAGAGCAGCGGTGTGCGGCAGGTGGCGGCTCTTGCGGACGATGCAGAAACACTGTCAATCGTCCGACGTGCTCTTTGGTTGGGCAACCTGATATTGGGGATCGCAGGCATGGTCATACTATGGCTGCTGCGTGAGCCTGTTGCCTATTGGGTGTTTGGCGACAGCGCGCACGCGAGCGAGGTGGGCTGGTTGGGGGTTGGACTCCTGCTCACCCTGATGGCTGGATCGCAGATTGCACTGCTGCAAGGCTTGCGGAGAGTTAACGACCTGGCAAGGGTCAGCATCCTTAGTGCACTCGTTGCTGCGTTGGTAGGGGTGCTGGCGGTATATCTGCTGGGGAAGGATGGCGTGCTCTGGTTCGTGTTGACCGCACCGGCCGTCAACTTCCTGGTTATGGGCTACTACGCTGGCCGACTGCCTGATCTGCAGATACCGTACGACGGAATAGCGATTCAACAGCAATGGCTGGCCATGTTGAAACTGGGGATACCCCTGATGTCTGCCGGCTTGCTTACGCTGATAACTCAGCTCGCTGTGCGTACTATCGTCCTGCGCGAACTCGGACTGGAAGCCAGCGGCTATTTCCAAGCAGCCTGGGCCATATCGATGACTTATGTCGGATTTGTGCTGAACGCAATGGCCATGGACTATTTCCCACGCCTGATCTCAGCCATTGGCGATCACGAGCGCGCAAGAAAGATTGTCAACGAGCAAGCCGAAATGGCCCTGCTATTCGTTGGGCCGGCGCTGATTGCGATAATTACACTTGCGCCGTGGGTAATACAGCTGCTCTATTCAAAAGGCTTTGGCCCCGCAGCGGAGATACTAAAGTGGCAAGCGCTGGGCGACATCCTCAAGGTAGCCAGCGTACCCATCGTTTTTATTTTTCTGGCTACAGGCCATGGTGGTGTTGCTATTGGAATCCAGCTTTTATGGGGTGCCGCTTACTTGGGTGCGTTTGTCCTGGGAGTAAGTGAGTTCGGCCTGGTCATGACAGGCGTGGGGTTCAGCATCGCCTATCTCATCTACTACGTTGTTGTGGCGATCATCGCGAATAAATTGATCGGATTTAGGCTATCTACGCGTAATTGGCGTTTTACTCTACTGCTTTTGCTTGCTGGTGGAATCATTATATCGGTTGCAGCCCAGTCGGCGACAGCAGGCTACGCAATTGGGTTACTGGCGACGTTATTAGCCAGTGTTTACAGCTTGCGCAGGCTTGATCATTTGATAGACCTGACAGGGTGGCTACGCCAGAAACTTCTGTAATTTCAATGACAATTAGGAACCAACGGCAATTGCTGTTGGTTTGCCAGCAGACCTTGAAGACCTAAATATCCTTGACGACGTTAATATTATGACGTTAAATGTACCTTGCGTTCAATAAATGAACGCAATCCCTTGCCTACCCCAAAAACACAATTTATACGGGCGAGAATAAAGCCAATTTCACCCCATAGCCCCGTGCAAAAAAAAACACGCGGTATGGCGGTAGCGTGCCTGAGTAATGAACGAAGAAATCACCCACAAGCTCTTCACTCTCTTAAAGCGCCATCCCAACCTGAGCCAGCGCGAGTTGGCCAAGGAAATGGGCATCAGCCTGGGCAAAACCAACTACTGCATCAAGGGCCTGATTGAAAGGGGCTGGATCAAGGCGCGTAACTTCAAAAACAGCAACAATAAGATCGCTTACACTTACATACTCACACCAACAGGCCTGAACGAAAAGGCGAAGGTCACGGCCCGTTACCTGAAAAACCAAGTTCATGAATACGAGACTCTCAAAAACGAAATCGAAAAACTTCGCCAGGAAATCTCAGGAAATTCCTAAGAGTCTCAGGGATAATTACCGGACGTGGATAAAATATGAAAGCCGACTTGATGAGTAAACCCTACGCGATCCTGATCGGCGCCGGCGGCCATGCGCATGCCTGTATCGATGTCATTGAACAACAGGGCGTGTACCAAATTGCGGGTCTGGTCGGTATGCAAGAGGAAATGCACAACCAACACCTCGGTTACGCCGTCATCGCCACAGACGCTGAACTGCCACAGCTGGCCAAAGATTATCAATACGCCTTCATTACCGTAGGCCAGATTGGCTCGGCGGACAAGCGCATCCGCCTCTATCAGCAAGCCACCCAGCTCGGTTTTGCATTGCCCAGCACTAACGCGCCAACCGCCTATGTCTCGAGTCACGCAAGCATTGGCGCAGGCACTATCGTGATGCACGGCGCAATCGTCAATGCCGGTGCCAGGGTAGGCGAGAACTGCATCATTAATACTCGCGCACTGGTCGAACATGACGCGGTGGTCGAAGACCACTGTCATATTTCTACTGGTGCAATCCTGAATGGCAGTGCCCAGGTGGGTGCGGGGAGTTTCGTCGGCAGTGGTTGTGTCGTTAGAGATGGAGTTACGCTTGGCAAGAACTGCGTTGTAGGAATGGGCCTGTGTGTGCGGCATGATCAGGCGGATAACACCCAATTTATAGGTCAAAAAGAATCATGACGAAACGAACTCTTATTATTGCCGAAGCCGGCGTGAACCATAACGGCGATCTCGCCTTGGCCAAGCAGTTGATCGAAAGCGCTGCCAAAGCGGGCGCCGACCTCGTCAAGTTCCAGACGTTTACTGCGAACAGGCAAGTAACGAAAACGGCGTCAAAAGCTGAGTATCAGACTCAGACTACCGACAAGAAAGAGTCCCAGCACGAAATGCTTCGACGTCTGGAGCTCAACCGAGAGATGCACGAGGAGCTTATCGCGCACTGCGGTCAACACGACATTGGCTTCTTTTCTACGGGTTTCGATATTGAGAGCATCGACCTTTTGGTCGATCTAGGCCAGGACCACTTCAAGATTCCATCCGGCGAAATAACGAACCTGCCGTATTTGCGCCATATTGGCCAGTTTGGACAGCCAGTCATCGTGTCGACGGGAATGGCAACCTTGGGCGACATCGAAGCGGCACTGAGTGTTCTGGAGCATGCCGGCACGCCGCGGGCGAAAATCACCGTGTTGCACTGCACTACTGAGTACCCCACACCCATGGCCGAAGTGAACCTGCGGGCGATGCAAAATATTCAGCGCGCTTTTGGCGTAGAGGTCGGCTATTCCGACCATACACCTGGGATCGAGGTGGCGACCGCGGCCGTGGCCATGGGAGCTACTGTCATTGAGAAGCACTTCACTATGGATTGTAATTTGCCGGGACCAGACCATAGAGCCAGCCTCGAGCCTGAAGGTCTGATCGCGATGATTGCGGCGATCCGCAATATTGAAATCGCGTTGGGGGACGGCATCAAACGTCTTACGAAGAGCGAGGCCGACAATATGCCGGTCATGCGTAAGTCGCTGGTGGCCTGTCAATCGATAAAATCGGGCGAGATTTTTAGCGTGGAAAACATCACGGCAAAGCGCCCGGGCACCGGTATCTCACCAATGCGTTGGGATGAAGTCATCGGTCGAACGGCGCCCCGGGATTTCACTGTAGACGAGTTGATTGATCTATGACAAGCAAAGTGATTGCTGAATCGAGGACGACATGATCTATGTTTCAACAGGTGGTTTTCGTGAGAAAACTGCAGATGAAGTTTCGGCGGAACTCCTGAGTGCCGGTGTCGAAAATATTGAGCTTTCCGGGGGCGCGTATTCGGCGACGTTGCTAAGTGATCTAGAGTCGCTCGCACCGGATATAAATTTCCAGATTCATAATTACTTCCCACCGCCAGAGGATCCGTTTGTCTTAAATCTTGGTTCATTGGATACGGTGGTCGGCGAGAGGAGTGTTGCACATGTCGAGCAAGCGCTCAGATGGTGTCAAACACTGGGTGCGGATCGATACAGCTTTCATGCCGGTTTTTTACTCGATCCGAAAGTTGATGAGCTAGGTAAGCGTATCCCCAGCCGAAGTCTTTTTGATCGCGACGAGAGTATCGACGTGTTTGTCAGTCGTGTTTCATGCCTCGTAGAAATAGCTGAAAGAGCGGGGGTCCGACTAATGATCGAGAACAACGTGCTTTCGGCAAAAAACGCTCTCGAATTTTCCGCTAACCCTTTGCTCATGTGCGATCCACAGGAATGTTTGAAAGTCTTGGAAATGTTGCCCGACAGCATAGGACTCTTGGTCGATGTCGCGCACCTTAAGGTATCGGCAAACTCACTCGGCTTCGACCCATTACAGATGTTCGACGTGTGTCACGAAAGAATTGCTGGTCATCACCTCAGCGACAACAATGGTTTAGAAGATTCGAACAAGCCCTTTGATAACGACGCCTGGTTTTGGCCCCATCTTAGATCAGAGATCGACTATTACTCTGTTGAGGTTTACGGCAGCACCCCGGTTCAGCTACTGCAGCAAGTGAATCTTGTTCAATCGAAACTACACCCATAAAACGAAAGCGACTTAGTTCATCAATATGACAGCCAAAAACAACATTCCTATAGATAGTTTGCTCGTAACCTTACCGATAACGTTTCACGACGCGTTAGAAGCCATTAATGCAAATATGCTTGGTATCGTCTTTATCGTAGATAAAGATCGCAAGTTGATTGGTGCATTGACCGACGGTGACGCGCGTCGAGATCTATTGTCTGGCGCAGCCCTGAGCGATCTAATTACAGATGACTCGGCGTACTTCAACAAGTCACCGCACTCTTTGCCGTTCGACTGCAAGATTTCAGAAATATGGAAACTCTTCGAACAAGAGGTGCGTTGCATCCCTCTGTTGGACGCATCGCATCGTGTCGTTGATTTTTCAACTCGCGCCCGAATCAGACAGTTCATGGTGTTGCAGCCGGATATTGGCGAGCAGGAAATTAGCAATGTGCTTGAATGTGTTACGAGCGGCTGGATATCTTCGCAGGGTCGATTCATTGGTGTGTTTGAGAAGGCATTCAGTGAGTATCTGGGTGGCGGACACGCGATTGCTGTTTCAAATGGCACAGTGGCTCTGCAACTGGCGTTGACCACCTTGGGCATAGGGCGCGGTGACGAGGTTATCGTGCCAAACTTTACGTTCGGTGCCAGCATCAATGCCATCGTGCATGCTGGTGCTACACCGGTACTTGCTGACGTTGATGCGGATACCTGGACGATCGATCTTGATGAGTTGAAAAGGCTTATCACGCCGCAGACCAAGGCCGTCATGCCCGTACATATCTACGGGCAGCCTGCACGCATCGACGAGATCATGGAGATTGCGGCCGACAAGGGCATTCTTGTTATAGAAGACTGCGCCGAGGCACTGGGCGCTACCTATAAGAAGCGACGCGTTGGGTTGGACGGTGATGCAACCTGCTTCAGTTTTTTCGCCAATAAGTCGATCACGACCGGTGAAGGCGGAATGGTCGTATTCAAGGATGCTGAAGCGGCGGAACGCGGCCGGATCCTGAGGGATCACGGCATGAGTCCTCAGAAGCGTTATTGGCACGAGTATGCTGGCTTCAACTTTAGAATGACAAATATGCAGGCCGCGGTCGGTGTCGCTCAGATGGGCCGCATAGACGAGTTGCTCGATCGCAAGAAACGGATCTTTCAGACCTATGACAGCCTGCTGTCGGATCATCAAGGCGTATCTCTTCTGCCCAAAAATGATTGGTCCGAAAACTCTTACTGGCTATATACGATTATCTTAAACGGGTATGAAGAAGACATTCGTGACCGGTTGATAGCGAATCTGGGATATCGAGGTATCGATGCCCGCCCCGGATTCTATCCCATGCACCAGATGGACCCATATCGTGAGTTTGGTCAGGGTGCGTATCCGGTTTCCAGTCACCTTTCAGCGAACTCTGTAAGTCTTCCGTCGTCATTCGGTTTGTCCAATGAAGAAATACCTCACATCGTCGAGATATTTATTGATGAACTTGGGAAGTGTGTGCGGGGGGGCGACGAATGAAGAGTGATTGGGGGATCGTTGGATGCGCGTACATGGCCAAGGAGTACTGCAAGGTTTTGACGGCCAAAGGCATTGTTCCGCATGTCTTTAGTCGCGACCTGGCGTCTTCAAATGTCAGATCGTTTGAGGAACTCTATCCTGAGCTTCGGGTGCAAGAGTTTGCCGAGATTTCCAAGGCAGTCGACAAGTGGATCGTCTGCACTAATATCGATTCACATGAGCAGGTGTGTAACATGCTGGAGGGCAGGATATATTGCGAAAAACCTTACGCCCATGTTGCTACTTATGATGCGAGCGAAGACATCTCCATTCTTATGAATCGACGATATTACTATTGGGTCGATTTCATGAGAGGCCTCATAGATGAAGGAAAGATAGTAAAGGCTATAGCCTGTATCCCCGAAAGGAGCGTTGATGCGCTAATAACTCAAAGTATTCATGTGATTGACTTACTTTGGTATCTGACCGGGTCTTTTGAATCTGCTAAAAGAGTTGGAGATGTATCTCCCACTTTTATCTTATCCACTAAGAAGAAAATTCCTTTGGTAATAAACATGAACTACGGGTCTCACGAGAATTTCTCAATCAGGTTCTATGGTGACGACGGTGCAGTGTATGAAGCCAAACCTCTAGAGGCCTTTAGCATTGCTGAAGGGATGGAGGTCCGTGAACCTGATGATGAAATTCCCTTCAGGTCTTATAAACCCGTAATCAGTCCTCTCGAATATGTACCCACGAATCACAAACCTGGATTGGGCGAGTTAGTGGATGATTTGATACAGGGCTCCAATGCGAGGCTGCCATCTCTGGTAGAGCATCGTCAAATACATGCATGGATGCAGGACAATATGTTATGAGAGTTTGCGTCATTGGAGTTGGCAATATTGGCATGCGGTACGTTCAGGGAATTACCGCGAAGTTTCCTGATGTGCAACTTTTTTTGGTTGACAGTCCTGTTCGACTTAAGGAGTTGGAAGAATTAAATCTGGGCAATGCGAGCTTGCTTACCTCTCTGGACGACATTAGCGACACAATAGATCTGTGCGTGGTATCTACTTCCTGTGAGCCACGTCTGGCTATCTACAAGCGTTGTTTAGACCTCAATCCACGATACGTTATTCTGGAAAAGTATTTGTTTGCGTCAAGAAAAGAATTTGAAGAGTGTCTACTTTTGGAGCGAGTTCCAACGTTTGTTAATCAGTGGATGTACGGGAGCAAGGCGTTCGATGGTCTTTTTAAGACCAGCGCCATTTCAGTCGAGTTGAGAGGTTCGAGCTGGGGGCTCGCGTGTAATGCCGTCCACTGGATCGATGTCTTTAAGAGGCACATGAAGATTGAGCGCCTCGAGGTGGGCGTCAATACAGCGATATCCAGTGTTTTCCCCAGCAAAAGAACGGGATACGAAGAGATTTTTGGCGAACTTGAGTTTGTTGATCGTGACAGTAACAAGTCGTTTAAATTGATTGATCAGGGCGACCCAGGTCTTGTCGGCAAGCAAGAGATCAAGGTGGACGAGAAGACATATACATTCGACTTCAAACAAGTTACTCAAGGTGAAAAGCTGGTCGGCCACTTCCCGTATCTCTCGGAAGTCATCGGTGACACTGTAGGTGAGATACTCGATAAGGGCGAATCTCATTTACCATTGCTAGAAGAGTCAATCTCTCAGCATCTACTGATCGAGGATATTTTCGAGAAGCTCGATCATCGACCAAATATTACTTGAAAAAAGCTAATGCCAGACCCTACAGCATCACTTCGAGATCTTAAGGCACACGGAGGAATAAAAAATTCCTGACTGCTATTTGAACTTCGTATTCATCTGCCTGGTGTCAACGCCTCGACCGGTCTCTCGTTTATGCTTCTGTCCGCACAGGCGTGGGCAAGCTGATCACGACGAGGCGAGCCATAAAATATTCCGAGATTATGAGCAATGAAAATACTTCTATTCACGCACATGAACCAAATTGCAGAAAACGCTGTCTATATGAACGGCCTCAAAAAGGCTACTCCGCTGCAAACAGTAACGTTGACCTTGGGCAAGGAAGAATGCGAACTCGCGCTGGAAACTGGCGCATTTGATGCAGTCAAAGATATTCTTCCTGCGGTGTCGCAGCTCGATGGACCCGATGCAGACTTGACTGTTGCCACACAGGCATTGAAGGACATGGAAGAGCGTATTGGGTCTCTCTTTGTTCATAGAGATATCTTGATGGACCGGTATTTTCGGGGACAATTTGCCACAGACATGGATCTGAACAAGGTCCCTGTCATATGGACTGGCTCGCGAACTATCCGATTCATGTACGCCATGTTGAAACGGCTTGAAGAGGAAATAGCAATCTTTGAGCCTGATTTTCTTTTTGTAGAGCAAAACTCCGCACCGTATCGGATGGCCTGGCGCCTGGCACGTGATAAAGGCATACCAACAGGACAATTCATGCAAGCGCGTGTCTGGCCGGAGCGCGTGTACCTGGAGACCGGGCTCGGCATGGACTGGCATCGGTCACGAGCAGCCTACCGGGACATGGCCAACAACCCCATGACGGGCGAGGAGTTAGCCAGAGTTACTCAAAAACTGCAGTCCATTATTAAGGAAAAAACGAAGCCGGTGTCCACGCAGTGGGCGGTTTTCAAGAGTGCTCCCGGCTTTTTGACTCGACTACACCCCATGAAATTATTGGCGGGAAGTAAGGATTGGCTGGGAAAGCGTTCCAGAACAGCCACGATAAATCCAAGGGTGTTGCCGGGTCAGATGTACTCACCGCTTGCAAAATATTTCCGCTACAGGGACGGGTTAAAGGCCAAGCATTTACTGATAAAGCACCAAACGTCTTTCGAGATAATTCGGAAAAAGAAATACGCAATGTACTTTCTTCATGTACAGCCGGAACTATCTGTCGAAGAAACGGCATTTGAGTATCAAGACCAGGTCCATACGCTGCGAAACATACTGGCCTCTTTGCCAGCGGATATGTCCCTGGTTGTCAAAGAGCATGCACCAATGCTCGGGCGCAGGCAGATGGATATGTATAGTCGGCTGTTGCATATGCCCGGCATAATATTTGCTGACCCGTTGGAGGACTCCCATAAATTCGTAGCACATGCCTCTGTTGTCGTCACCCTGACCGGTACAGCAGGATTGGAAGCGATTTATTACGGTATTCCGGCAATTGTACTCGGGTCTGTATTCTTTGCTTGTTTTAACGGTGTTTACAAACCTCAAAATCTGCAAGAACTCGAAAAGCTGTTATCAGATCCGGACAAATTGAAGGGTGCCTCAACGGAAGATGCGTTGCGTGCAATAGGCAGCATGTTGCGTGGTTCTGTACCCGGCATGATGGCTCGCGACGATTTGCGGTTGCAGGAGATTGACCATGAATCTGCAAAAAATATGCTGTCGGAGATTGAAAGAGCTAGCCATGAGCTAAAACATGCCGGGTAGCATTTATGCTTGCAAAGGTCTTTCAAAAAACCCCCCTGCCATTGTGATCTTCCCCTCCATTCTTGACCAAGCCTGGAAGTAGCCTCATGTGACTAGCGCCAGTTTCTGTTTCGGGGTGATCCCGTCCAAGGCCTTGTTGGGCAGTTCAGTGTTATATCGCCACAGCCGTTCTGTCGCTGTTTGCTGGGTGTGCTCAATGGATTCGAATTATCTTATGCGCTTCTTAAATAGGGTTCTTCTTGTCTTTATGCCTGTCTCAAAACGATGTCAACGATAAAGGAAAGAGTTGTGTATACCAAAAAAATTCAAAATATACAGGGCTTAAGAGGGATTGCCGTTTTACTAGTTGTCTTCACGCATATGTTCCATATAGAAACTAAATACGCCCTATTTGATTATGTTGTACCAAAATTAATTTTAATTGGTGCATCTGGTGTTGATCTTTTCTTTCTAATTAGTGGTTTCGTAATGATTTCTGTTACCCGCAGTGCTTATCAATCAAGAAAAGATGTCCAGAAATTTTTGTATCACCGAATAACTCGCATTTATCCGCTCTATTGGTTTTACAGTATTATTATTTTATGTGTATATCTGATTCAACCAAGCTTGGTGAACAGTAGTCAGGGGAATCAAGTAGATATTTTGGCATCCTTTCTATTGCTCCCCCAGAATCTTCTCCCGTTAGTTAATGTTGGCTGGACATTGATATATGAAATGTATTTTTATTTCGTATTTGCAGCGTTGCTATTTCTGCCAAAGAATTATTTATTACCTGGATTGATAGGGTGGGCAGCTATCATTCTTATTGGAGACATTAATTTTTCAGGGACCGATAATTCATTCATTGGGACATATCTTAATCCACTAACATTGGAATTCATTGTTGGTTGTATGATGGGAATACTGTATTTCAGTCGTACGATAAAAGGTAATGCAAACGCCATTGCATTAGTGGCGCTTGTTATCTGGATTTTTGGTTATTACTTATTTCAGGACATAAGCGGGAATGAGACACCTTCTGGATGGATGCGCGTTTTGGTGTTTGGTTTTCCTGCCGCGTTAGCTCTCTATGCAGCATTATTATATGAAAGAAATCATGACGCTATTATGCCCTCATGGATATGCAAAATTGGGGATGCTTCGTATTCTGTCTATCTTTCACATGTTCTAGTTCTAAGTGTGGTTGGAAGGTTTTGGTTTATATTTGCTGTTGAGGGGTATTGGGATAATATTCTGATGCTTTTAGTCATGCTTATTTCTGTCCTTATTTTCGCGCAGGTTAGTTACCGCTATATTGAGAGAGTTATGTTGGATAAAACACGACTTCTTGAGAAATACGTCTTTCCTTCTAAATAGGCCCCTTGTGTGCCGACGCCGGCAGCCGAGCAATCCGCTCCGTCGTTGAAATTGCTCAATCATTGAGTGAGTCGTTTTTCGGAGCTTAATCATGCCTATTGCGCTGAATCGCTTGCTTGTCTCGCGATTGATGGTTTTTGGTCATCTGAACTGACGATGATTACCGCCCTGTTGGTCTCTGCCTCATATAAACTCGTCAGGTTACGATCAACAGAAATACTTTGTAAAATCAGATCTATATCTGTCCTACAGGTGCGTTGACGATGTGCAGCAAACTATACGACGATAACCACGCGCGACAGACACCGTGATAAGTCAATGTGTCTCTTAACTCAGGCAGTCAACATTCCAAAATGATTCGAGAAAGTACGAGAGATCGCTTCATTGTTCTTATAGCTATATTTATTTATTCGCTGCTTAGCATTTTTTGGCCTAGTCAGTTGGATGGCGATAAATTAGGCATTGCACTCGCATGTATCGTACATGCCGTTCTATATATCTTATTAGCCTACAATTTCTCAGGTTACTGCAAAAACCCGGGTTTCTTGAAAACACCGCTCGCTATCAGCTGTTTACTCCTAATTGTTTATTTGGGCGTTCCGTTTCTGAAATACTACGGAAAATCCAGATACGTCGAATTAGATGTGGGGCTGCATTATAGGTTGTTCGGATTACTTGCGATTTGCGCTTCAATCGTCATGGTCCTGAAACTCTACGCGAAGAAATGGATTTCAATTTACCTTAAGGCTCACGAGGTTATGCGCCGATCTGGTGGGCCTTTATTCGTGCCTCTCATGTATTCGATTTTTGGGGTATCTACGTTTTTTATGATTACTGGGAGCATCTTTGTCGATAAAGGTTTAAGCCCAGCCAAGATCATTCTGATGACCTCGGGATACTTGATTGCGCTTTATTATTTCGCTTTATTTGGAGTCCAACAGAAAGCATTCTGGAATGAGTTACTACTGCTCAGCGGAGGCTTGGCTATTACGTATTACTCGGGGCAAAGATTTGCTCTGCTTTTAGCCATACTCATCCTGGTATTTGCACGAATTTCGAGAATTCAATCCCATCAGAAACGAAAGTCAATGGTCCTCGTGAGCCTGCTAATAACTCCGTTAGCCCTGATGATGATTCTTGGTCCACTCACGGAGATGACCAAAACCAGATACGGTGGAGTCAATTTGATTTTCGAATTGCAGCGGACGGATTTTTCGGATTTTGTTGGGGCGGCCTCGACGGCTGAATACAAAGAGAATGTATTCACGGGACTGCATACATCAGCGCTATGGGCCCTGCCTGGGGCAATTGTTGACAAGGAGGGACTGGATTATTCTATGGAGCCGTTCTTTGAGAAAAATCGTTGGAGAAGTTCTGATTACCGGGAAGGCTATACAAAAAACAATATAGATTATATTGATTCAATATTCGCTAGTGGGGCAATGGTCGGTGGTTTTGTCGGAGCACTGTTATTCCCATTAGCCTGGTATGGTTTTTTCGTCATGATACTAGGTCGTCTTAACAATAATCTGTTGCTTAGTTTTTACCTGGCGTCTATACCAAGTATGTTCGCCATCGAAATAGCATTTTGGATTATTATTTCAATGTTAAGAGATTGGATCTTAATATCGATACTCTTGTTTGGTTTGATTCAACTCATCTCTTCACTGCGCCCTCGACTTCGCCGTGTCTTTCATCGACGCCAGGCGGAAAAACTGGGTATTTCTAATTTTCGAAGAGAACCATAACAAAGTGTCCGCAACCGCTTGGCCGCTAGTGGAATATTGACAAAGCAAACCGCCATGAAGGAATCGCATGGTAAACAATCATATGGGTAAAAATGATGAGAAAGATATTATGAAAATATTAGTAACCGGAGGAGCGGGATTTATAGGTTCTGCTGTTATTCGTGAATTACAGGCTGAGAGTCATGAGATATATGTTGTCGATAATTTGTCTTTTGGTGATAGGGCATTTATTTCGATTTCGGATGACCGTTTTGTTCGTGAAGATATTAGAAATCGAGAAAAGATTTTGGCGATTTTTGAGGAAATTCAGCCGGACTGGGTTATCCACCTAGCCGCGATTCATTTTATTCCTTATTGCAACGACCACCCTTTTGAATCAAGCAATATTAATGTTCAGGGGACAATAAATGTACTAGATGCGGCTGAGCACACCTCGAGTGTAAAGAAAGTTTTTTTTGCTTCTACAGCAGCGGTATATCCAATATTTGATTCAGCAACCCGTGAAGATCATAGAGTTGATCCTTTGGATGTATATGGACTTTCAAAACTTGTTGGCGAGCACTTAATGAATGAATTTCATTTGAAAACAGGAATTACGTCTGTGATTTGTAGATTCTTCAACGCATTTGGACCGAATGAAACGAATCCACATCTAATACCAGAAATTCAAGATCAAATAAATGCAGGAAAGAGAGAGATTTCGCTGGGGAACTTAGAACCTAAGCGAGATTTTATTCACACTTATGATATGGCTAGGGCTGTACGTATGTTAATGGAAAAGTTTGATTCAGGAATTGACATCTTCAATTTGGGAAGAGGTATAGAGTATTCTGTGGTTGAAATCGTAGAGGCCTTTTCAAGGCAACTTGGTGAAGAAGTGAAAATTGTGCAGGACCCGAATAGGATGAGGAAGTCAGATCGTCTACACCTGCTGGCTGACGTGTCTAAGCTTAAAAACTATACCGGTTGGGAACCGGAGTGGGGGATAGATGAAGGAATTAAGACGCTGATAACATCATGAAAATCGGCATCTATTCTTTCGAATACCCCTCCCACATCTACATCGGAGGGGCAGGGGACTACGTCAAGCAGCTGGCAGAGCACCTGGCCCAGCTCGGGCACAAGGTGGATGTCTTCGTCGCGTCCTTCGAAGCTGGGCCGCCGGTAGTTGCCGACGGCGTGACCGTGCGGACGATTCCGATTCGGAATATCCGCTACGTGAAGTCCCTGCAATACCAGCTGCGTCTCAAGCGCGCGATCGTCCAGGCGAGTAAGGCCGTCGGCGGCTTCGACGTCTTTCACTCGAATAACCCCTCCATTGTGCATGGCCTGGGTGCACCCAGCGTGCTGACGGTGCATCACGTGGTCGCCTCGTTACAGGACGATATCTCCAAGCGCGCCCTGCACGGGGAGTTGAACCCCGTGCTGCGTTTTAAGGAGAAGAGGGCGGTGATGCGGGCGGACCGGATCGTGACGGTCAGCGCTCGATCGAAAAGGGACCTCGTTTCGTTCTACGGCATCTCGGAGGAGAAGGTCGTCCCCATCTTGAACGGGATTCCGTTCGAGCCCTACCAGTTCTCCGACGCCGAGCTCAGCGAGACGAGGGCTCGATTCACCTCGGCGAACAACGGCCTTTTGCTGGTCACCGCGCCGAGCCGGCTCAACGATCCGCGAAAGGGATTGAAGTACCTGTTCGAGGCGCTCAGGCAGCTTTCCCCTTCGCTCGACTTCAAGTGCGTTATCCTGGGACAGGGCGATACCGAGGCCTACCGGGAGTATCTGGACGACGAGCGCCTTAGGGACCGCCTCGAGTTCCCGGGTTTCGTCGATCTTGATGTCAAGAGGAAGCTGATGGCGGCGGCGGATATCTTCGTGCTGCCGTCGACATTGGAGGGTTGCCCGATCAGCCTGCTGGAGGCGATGGCGGCGGGACGGCCGGTCGTGGCGAGCGATGTGGGCGGGATCCCGGAGGTCGTCAGATCCGCCAAGCACGGAACGCTCGTGCCCGCCAAGGATCCTGCGGCGCTGGCGGGAGCGATCGAGGACCTTGCGACAGACGCCCGGCGGCGAGATGAGATCGGCAAGTACAACCGGACCTTCGCGAAGGAGGAGCTGTCCTGGACGCATGTCGCCGAGCGTACGTTGGAGGTCTACGAGACCGCGATCAGAAACTCGAGAACGGAAGGGCAATGAGCGATTTTCACGATTAGAAGACACTCGTCATGGGGTGCCAAAGAGCAGACGGCTTGTCCCACAGTCTGCTGTTAATTCCATATGCAATCAAAAAAAATTGGCGTGAAATTGAATATTCTTAGAGTTTGCCCTGTTTATTACCCGTATGTGAGTTACGGCGGATCGGTAATAGCAGACTATGAGCTTGACCAGGCTTTGGTGTCCGAAGGTCACAGTGTCACTGTCCTCACGGGTCGAAAGCGGGGGGATAGCATCAGTCGCGAAACAATCTCAAACCGTCATGTGATTCGATATTTCTCAGTAATAGGCAGCATCACATATGGTTGCTCGATAGGCGCGCTTTTTAGGCTTTTCACCAGTTTGATCAGGAATGGCAAGGACACGGACTTAGTGTGGTTTGGTGGCGTTTGGAATTTGTTAACGATTCTTGGCCCAGGCGTTTGTAGGCTATTCTCAGTTCGGTACATCATTACGCCTCATGGGATGCTTATTTCAAGTCTTATCTCTCTAAGGTCGACGAGGCTCAAGCGGATCGTGATTGGTTGGTTCTTGAAGCCTAATCTGGAGAAGGCTTACCGGGTTCATTTCACGGTCAAGCAGGAATTCCATGAGACTAAAGAGGCAACACAGGCGGAAATGACGCCGGTCATTTTCCCCCTGTGTTTCAATCTGCGGAAGTTCGATAGCGGCATACAGGTGCCGCGAGAAAAACCGGACGGAGAAAAGGTGGTGCTGTCATTCATAGGGCGTATTACGCCGAAGAAGCGCATTGACCTGATTTTCGAAGCCTTAAAAATGCTGCCGAGCGAGTCGAAGTCAAAACTGGTATTCCGGGTTGTAGGTTCAGATTCTGAGGGACTGTGGAACAAAGAGATGTATACGGAAGACGAGATTGGACTGCCTATCCACTATCTGGGTCCTTTGTACGATGAAGCTTTGATCAGCGCCTTCGATACGTCAGATATCTTTATTTTGTGCTCAGAGTCTGAAAACTTTGCTATTTCAGTGGTTGAGGCGGCGTATTGCCATACGGCGCTATTGATTAGCAAAGAAGTCGGTGTTTCAGAGTACTTCTTGGGAAAAAGTGCTACGTATGCAACGCTCAGCGCTTCCGATATCTGTAAGAAGATAGAGGCTTTCTTAGAGAGTCCGGCAAAGATTTATGACGCTAAATTGGAGGCGCGACAAGTCAGCGAGCAATTCGATTCGTCCTATTTGACTGAGAATTATTTTCAGGATTTGTTGAGCTGATCAGGTATACGAGTTCACACAATATTTTGGATTCGGTTCTGCGATCTGGATCCCCGTCCCTTTTTTCAAAGTGCAATTACCGCAGTGTCGATAATTGCGACGCCCAAGCCGTCACGTCAATCCTTCTTGAGGCATCTAAAATGAGGTCCTTTTTAAATTTTAGCAAAAGGCCTCTTTGTAAGTCTTACTCTTATGCGCGGAGATCTTCCCCACACATTTGAGGATGGAGTTAAAGCTACTGCCGAATGGTTTCTAAGTGAAAGCGAGTCATGAATATTCCTCCAAGGCATCTGGTTCAATGAAAGTCGGTTTCTTTATTACAGCGAGACTAAAGTCGACGCGGTTAAAAAGAAAGATTCTGCTCGACCTTGCAGGACAGTCCGTACTGGGTCATGTCATCGAACGTGCCAAGCTGGTAGACGGAGTGGACGATGTTGTTGTCTGCACTTCTATAGCTGCCCAAGACCGCCCCATACTAGACGTTTGCCATAGGCATGCTTGCTACTATTTCAACGGCAATCCAAGTGATGTCCTGAATCGACTTCTTGCAGCAGCGACCTTATTTGAGTGTGACTATCTGCTGCTAATAACCGCTGATAATCCTCTTTTTTCTTTTGAGTATGCGCAACGCCTGGTCACGGAGCTTAGGCGGGACCCAGAGGTGGACTATCTTCATATCGAGGGTCTTCCCATCGGTATGGACCCCTATATTGTTCGCCGCAAGGCGTTCGAAGTGATTGGTGCGGTAAAAGAAGACGAGGAAACAGAGTTTTGGCCGGAATATCTTAAGGATGAATCAGTCTTCAAACACAAGTCGATCAAGGCCGATCTGGAACACACTAGAGACTACCGACTTACACTGGACTATCAGCAAGATCTGGAGATTTTCGAGGCAATATATGAAGGCTGCTACGAAGGAAGGCCCGTCGCGACGTCAGCGGTTATTGAATTTCTCGACGCGAACCCTTCCCTACGCGAGATAAATGGATCAATTGAACGTTCGTGGCTCAATCAAGATCGGATCGACCAAATCGAGGTGCACCTCAGAGAAAATCGCGATAGATTAATTGCTTTGAAAGCCGAGATTTACAACAGGAACTATAGATGAACAGATTCGTTGCCGTAATAGTTACGGATTGGCGCGATACCAGTCGTAGGTAAAAGCGATACTTTATCTCGCCAATTACATAGGTGTTAGTAATCCGTATGTAAGCGTCGCACGTGAAGTTGGCTGTACGCGTTTCGCGAAAAATGTCCACTATGTTAGTTGCGCATGGAACGAATTTTTTCTCTAATTCGGTAGACTAGCGTCCTCAATCCAGACAGTACTCTACGTACTGGATTATATTTCCCATACAGTGCGGACAGGTGAAGCTGACGCAATAACTCGCGCTTTATTCCAAGGTCGCGATTGTTTGGTTTGCTTAAATACAGCCAAAGCGCATGCGCACACCGCCTCTCATAGGCGGCATAAAACTTATCTCGGGAATTGAAGGGGTATGTGTGCAAGAGCCAGGCCAGCAGCTTCAATTTTCTTAACCCTAACTTGCGATCGGCGCCGACGAGCGCCTTACGCAGCTGCGGTGACACAGTGATAAGTTCTGCCTGTTCTAGGTAGTGCAATAGCGGAGCGGTAATCGGAAACAGGTGCGGACTGGCCGCAAACCACTTCGACAATGTCGACCAGTCAAATTCCGACTCATACTTCCCTAGAATATGAATCGTGTCATTAATACTTGCTAAATTTACCGCCCAACCAAAATCCACACTCCACTTTGATACGGTATATATGAACTGAAATTCCGGCGTGAATCGAGCAACACGGATTCCTCTATAGTCGAACTCGACGCTCTGCCCGGTAATATTGTCTGACTGAAATACGGTTTCTCTCGAATAAAACTCAGCCGCAGAAAACAAGCCTGTGTGCACTTCTATCGATACACCTGTATTTGGGTGTCGGGCCTCCGGCAGGTGGTGGTGTCCGGACTTTTGATAAAGGCGCCATTGTTCGTCTGTAATTTCATAGCCCAAATCCGAAACCTTGGCCATAACCAGGTCGACTTCCGAGTGTTGTATCAATATATCGATGTCACGCATTACACGTAGATAGGGAGGTGCATAGAACTCCTCTGACGTAGAAATCCCTTTCAGGAAAGTCGGGATAACACCGGCGCTTTGCAACTCGCCGGCCAATTCGACGGCCGCTTTTTCAAGCTGCCCGTAGATTACACGTGTCGTGAGATCGGCACTTTGCAGAACGGAAAAAAGCGTCGGGTCTGAGTGTTTGAATTCGTCGCCATACACTTTAAAGGCGATCGGCCCAAGCCCAACATCGCACAGAAAATTAACCTGATCGGCTGTGGGAAGATCAATTTCACTGGCAACAGCAGGTTTGCCGCTGTGATAAATATGCAGGAGTTGTGTGACAGAGGTTTGGCTTGCAGGCATCAATATGGTCTAGTCTAGGTCGCCAAACTGTAAGTAACTTATCGAGTGTTTCTCTTCCACGTTTTACATTCTCCAGAATGTCGCTTGCTGACTTGGCGCAGAGTTCGGGCTGGTTGCCTATTATGCGTTTCAACCAGTGTCATGACCAGAGAGCTGCTATTCGATGTTGGAGACCTAAATCCTATCGTCGTGACAATGAAGGAATATGATGAAACCACGTCCCGATCTCGCAGTTGAAGATGTCGATGGTGAGTTGATTGTCCTCGACAAAGCGGCGGGCAAGGTTCATCAGCTAAATTCATCGGCGTCGTTCATATGGACCTGCCTGAGTGATGGCCTCGGCATTGACCAAATAGTTCTTATGTTTTCAGAAGAATTTGATGTCGAGCCTGCAACAGCTTTGACCGACGTTCAGACGGCTCTTGCCGAATTTGAAAGTTTGGCGCTAGTCGTTGAGTGAAGCCCCACTGTTTCGCTCTATTTCATTTATAGATCTCGAGAGCCCGTGCGCCGAATTTAACAATAATTATTTCAGCAGCCATTTGGGTGACTTGTCGAATAACTAGCATTTATCAGTGCAAATTTATCGTGGATTCGGTATAGTAATTGACAACGTTGTCAAGTTGTAGGTTGCCCCTGCAAAGTTAGTGATTTTTTACTGCCGTGCTTCTACCGCTTGGCCTAACTGGGAAATTAAGATGCTCACTAGAAGAGATTTGTTAAAAAAGGCGGCTTACGTTGCCCCGGTAGTCCTTACATTGACTGCAGTTCCGTCATACGCTGGCACCGGATCGGGTTATACGTCTGGTGGTTCTGGTGGTTCTGGTGGTTCTGGTGGTTCTGGTAGGGCTGGTAGGGCTGGTAGGGCTGGTAGAGCCGGCAGAGTTGGCAAGGCTGGCAGACGCAGAGGCAGAACCAGAGGCAGAGGCAGACACGGCGGTCAAGGCGGTGAAGGCCCTCAAGATTCGTAAATCGAATTTGATGTTAAAAAATTGATACTCGATATTGGCGCCTTACCGGCGCCAATTTTCATTATGGCAGCTAAAACTTCCGCTGATCGGATACCTCGGGTTTGAAATCATTCGATATTCTACTGCGTATACTGAGTTGCGATATCGCCGTTCGCTGTGCTGACGAAGCGTCATCTGACCTGCTCCGCGAATGCTATTCTGCATTCCTGCTGTTGGCAGATTCCGAATTTCTACCCGCGTTCGGCTACGAAATTTCTCCCGCGGACCACGCCAATGAGTGGACAATGCGATGCGACGAGACGGTCATTCATTGCCATGATAGTTATGACTTGATCTATGAATTCGAAAAAGACATGACCGCACGCATCCAGTTGCTGCGCGCGGAGTTGTTCTTTATTCATGGCGCTGCACTATCCGTGGATGAACGCTGCGTGATCGTTTCTGGCGAATCCGGAATAGGGAAATCTTCACTCGCGTGGTTCATGAGCCACAATGGATTTGACTATCTTAGCGATGAATTATCACCCATAGATCCGAATATTTTGCAGGTAGAACCTTATCCACACGCGCTGTGTCTGAAGAATAAGCCTCTGTCTGAGCCAGCGTTGCCAGCTAGCACGTACTACACTGAGGTAACCCTCCACGTTCCTGCCTACGAGCTACCGACTCGTGCATTAGATCGACCTTGCGCGCTTAGCTTTTTGGTTTTCATTGAAGGGCCTTTGAATGGGCGGGATCTGGTCGTGTGCGCGATCGGTAGCGCTGAGTCTGCCGCGCGTCTGTATTCGAACGGACTCAATCAGCTATCACACCAGGGTGATGGTCTGCCGGTAGTGGCAGGCATTGCAGGGGCTGTGCCTTCGTACCGTATGTCGGGAGGCACTGTAGAAGAAAGGGCACAGGCAATTCGGGATTTGTTCGACTCCACCGAAGCGAACATAGAGGGATCACAGACTGTTCAGAAAATCCAATAATGCGGTAGCCTCTGGTGCCGAAAGAGCCGCGTAGTTGGTTGTTGCGTTTTGGCTTCGCTACGAGAAATCCCCGATCTCGACGCTGTAAAGAATGACGAGTAGCCGTCCCGGGCATCTTTGTTGACAACGCTGTCAACAATAATCGAAGATATGCGAGTGATCCCTAAGAGTTACTTCTCTTGAATCAGTTCCGCAACACACTCGTCTTGGCCTTACTGTCGTTAATAGTATCGGCCTGCAGCGCCGGTGGAAGTGGAGGAGGTGCCGACGACTCTGGGGCAGCCGCCGCAGCCGCACCCGCACCCGCACCCGCACCCGCACCCGTTATTGTAGATACTGATGGCGATAGTGTCGTTGATGCCGACGACGCGTGTCCGAACACGCCGGCTGGTACGGTTGTCGATACGAATGGTTGCACTGCGCCACCACCCGACAGCGACGGTGATGGCGTTAGCGACCCCTATGATCTGTGTCCGAATACGCCGGTCGCTAGCAAGATTGAAGCTGATGGTTGTCCGCCTGCCTTGGCAGAGATAACCGCACTGTTTGATGGTTCGACGCGACTTGAAGCGGATACACAGTTCGACCGTGGCGACGCTCTGGTGACCCGTTTTTCTGATCGCCCTCGTACACGACATGCGCGTGAAGATGAGTTTCAATCCTACGATCACTATGTCGCGTTCTACTTCGAGAATCGCTCGAGCAAAATCGAAATTGTCGATTATGTGGCCAAGGGTGGTGACACTATTGAAATGAATGTGCGCAGCATTTTTCCGTTGAGCACAACTGAAGCGGAAAACCGTTGGTGGTACGAGGGGATTTCGACGGTCGCGCAGTATGCCAGCAACGGCGTTATGAACTATTTAGGCCGTGACGGCGCTTATTATCTTTATCAAAAGACCGAAAACATCAATCGCCGATTGGGCAACGCCCCTATTCGGATTGGTGACCGCATGGAATTCGAAATTAGTCAGTTCAGTGCCGCGGGCATCCCGCGGGGACAAGCTAACTACTACGGTACGGTATTCCTATACATCGTCGGCGAAGGAATAGTGCCTTGGTACGCGCAGGCTGCGGGGTCGCAGTTTCGTGAAGATAGTCAAAAAATTCCGGAAGAGTTTTGGCTGGGCGGGCACACCAGTATCCATTATCAGTACTCTAATGAGCCGAATGATCATTTCCTGCAAATGGCGACCAACCTGGGCTATGACAACGGGCAAACGTTCCTGTTGGGTCGACGCATCCATCATTCGTCATTCGTCGACGGCAGGCATGACGAGAGGGAAGAAAACGGCGCGTTAGCTTCAAATGTCGGATTGACCGGCACTCACTTTATTAACGAGCGTTGCTCCGATTGTCATGAGCGCAACGGTGGTGCGCCGGTTGCCAATAATGGCGAGCTGCTTGATCGTTGGGTTTTTAAAGTGGGCGATGCGAACGGCAATCCCGATCCTGATCTTGGTCGTGTGCTGCAACCCAGGAATACCAGCGGTACTGGTGAAGGCCGTGTCTCTATTTCGTCCTGGACGGAGTTAGGCAGCGGATTAAGGGCGCCAAACTATCAATTTAGCAACGGGGCGCCAGCGACTTTCTCAGCGCGCATTGCGCCGCGTCTGGTCGGCTTAGGCCTTCTCGAAGCGATCCCGGAGTCGACAATATTGTCGAAGGAAGATATTGACGATTCTAATGGTGACGGTATATCCGGGAAAGCCAATCGTATTGTTGATGCGCTTACGCCTGGCCTTACTCGTCTTGGCCGTTTCGGTTGGAAAGCTGGTACCTATAGCGTTCGCCATCAGGCCGCTGCTGCCCTAAATACAGACATCGGTGTTCGTACCACGGTTCTACCAAATCCTGATTGCGGATCCAGACAAAATGATTGTGGCGAAGCTAGCCCACTGTTGCCCGACGAAGACCTTGATAAGTTGGTACTCTATTTGTCGACCTTGGGGGTGCGTCCGCAGCGAGTCTGGAAAACCGGCGTGGAAGATCAAAACGTAATTCAAGGACGAGAAATTTTTAGAACTATTGGCTGTGAGCGTTGTCATACCGAGACGATGCAAACTAGCATTTTCCATCCGCTGGCTGAGCTACGCGAGCAAACGATCCACCCCTATTCAGATCTGTTATTACACGACATGGGCGAAGGTCTGGCCGACAGTCTTGGTGAAGGGCTCGCCAGTGGCAGTGAATGGCGTACAACTCCACTATGGGGTCTTGGACTAGCGGCTTGCGTCACCGGAGGTGTGATCAACCCGAGCGGCGATGAAGGTGACGAAGTTTGTACACCGCATCACGCTTATTTGCATGATGGCCGGGCGAGGAGCATCGATGAAGCCATTCGTTGGCATGGCGGTGAAGGCCAAGATTCTAATACCGCGTATCAGCGCTTGTCGGATACGCAACAACAACGGGTTCTGGATTTCTTGAATTCGTTATAAGGTCCTGGCCTTGGCTTGTAACGCCATTACGGGTCAGATCGCCTACTGCCAGACAGTACCTGATGTGACATAAACCCTGCCCAATCGGAGGGCTGGAGAGTCTCCTTGGCTAAACAATTGACAGCGTTGTCATAAACGGCTTATTGTTAGCGTCGAGTCTCGATTGTTCCCGCAGGGATCAACGCATCAGATGCCGTCAGTGATTGTCGAGCTCGTGAGAACAGTGAGGTAAAAAGCATAAGGTTTGACTGATCAGGATAGGACTGACTTTCACGTTTCTCCTAAAGTCTGTCTAGGTTAGATCTCGAAATGAACATCAATGTTGAAGATCTCAAGTCACGTGATTTTATCTGGAGTTATGCATGAATCTTAGTTCACCTTCGGCGCTGCGAATGGCAGCGACTACAATCGCTGTTCTGCTCGTTGCCGGTTGTTCTGACGGTCGTCAGGCTCCTTTGTCTCAAGTTCAGACCATCGAAATTCCCGTGGTTAGTGTTACAACACAGACCAATCTGAACATCACAAATCCGACGCTCGATCTTCCGGACACGTTCGCTGTATCCGCTGGCGATCAACTAACGCTGGTGTGGAGCGATGAGTTCGATGCTGCGCAACTCGATCCGGAAGTTTGGTTTTTTGCAACCGGAGACGGCACGGAAAAAGGACTCCCCGGCGGCTGGGGTAATGCTGAGTTGCAGTACTACCTGCCAGACAACGCTATGCTCGTTAACGGCGTGTTGGAGATTACGGCGCGTCGCGAGTCGGCAGGCGGTTTGGATTACACATCCGCGAGGCTGAACACAGAGGATCGTTTCGCTTTCAAATACGGTCGCATCGAAGCGAGCATCAAGCTGCCATCAGGGCAGGGCATCTGGCCGGCATTTTGGATGCTATCTCAGGACAGCCCTTACGGCACCTGGGCGGCTACCGGCGAAATCGATATTATGGAAGCCATCAATCTAGACGGTACGGGCGGCAATGAAATTTACGGCACCCTGCATTACGGCGGTCCGGCTCCTGCAAATATTTTTACCGGGGAAACCTACACTCCGTCTGTAGACGTGACCGAGGATTTCCATACCTATGCCATCGAATGGGATGAATTTGAAATTCGCTGGTACTTCGACGACCAGTTGTATGCCGTACAGAACTCGTGGAATTCTACGGCTGCGCCGTACCCTGCGCCGTTTGACCAACCGTTTCATATCTTGTTGAACGTTGCTGTTGGCGGAAACTTCCCCGGCTCTCCGGATGCGAGCACACCATTCCCCACAACAATGGCAGTGGATTGGGTGCGGGTATACTCGGGTGAAGCGTCTACGGGCACGCCGGCTGATCCAGGCATCGTGCCAGACGTTATCATTATATCGTCAGATCCGAACGCCACACCGGACCTCGTATTCGGCGTCGACTATGCCAGCTACGAGGCTTTTGGTTCGGGCTCAACATTTTTTGATACTAGCGATTTCGATTTTGCATCTGCCTTCGGTGTGACCACTGGTAATGGCTATGGTGCTCAGATCGGACAGTTCGCGATCGCCGGTTTTGCGCCGGGCTTTGCTTCGCAATATTCGACACTTGATTTCAAGATTAAGGGCGTGAACAACGACTTTATCCGGGTCAAGTTTTTGGATGATGGTGAGTACATCGACGTTGCGCTGACGAATTCACCGTACTCTACTGAGCTGGGCAATGATTGGTTCCAGGTTTCCTTGCCGCTATCCATAATGTCGGGTGTCGCTACGGCGACGACATTGCTGTTTGAAACCGACAACTCGGCGCCTGCCGCGTTCACGTTCCTGATGACCGAACTTGGCTTTAGTGGCACCGCTGGCGGCGGTAGCAGCGGCGGAACCGGCGGCGAGATGATTGTTAACGGTGACTTCGAGAGCGGCGACTTGTCTGGCTGGACGACCTTTAACAACGGCGGAGACATTTCGCCTTTGACGCCTGGTTCGGATGGTAATTTTGGCGTAAGAGTCGATGCCTCTGGCGGACCGCGCAACCCAACCATAAAACAATCGAATCTTGGCGCAGGGCAACTCACAGCGGGCCAACAGGTCACCGTCTCGTTTGATTGGAAGGGAGCGACAGCCGTAGGTGGCGTAGTCGATGTTGTGGTTTTCTCTGAGTCAGATACCGCGGGAATCACCCAGATAGACCAAATCCTGAGCGGTGGCGCTGTCCCGGCAGACTGGACCTCGGTAGGGCCTATAACTTTCAACGTCGGACCCGACGTCAGTAGTGGCTTAACGCTACAAATCACAGCTATTTGCGGCGGCGATGACACTTGCGTGTCGGACCTTTCTTTGGACAATATTTCTTTCACCGCTGAGGGAGTGACCGCTGGCGGTGGAACTGGCGGCGGCACTGGTGGTGGCACCGGCGGTGGCACTGGCGGCGGTGGGACCGGCGGCGTTGGCGCGAGTGGCGAATGGGCAGTTAACGGCAATTTCGAGAGCGGTGACTTGACGGGTTGGACCACGTTTGAGAACGGCGGAACAATTTCAGTTTCAGCACCCGGCGCCAGCGGTAATTTTGCAGGTAATGTCAAAGCCGCTGGGGGGCCGTTCAATCCGACGTTGAAGCAAGCCAATCTAGGCGCCGGACAGCTTGTCCCGGGCCAGACGGTCACCGTTTCTTTTGACTGGAAAGGTTCGGCTGGGGTCGCCGCGATAGCGGACATCGTGCTTTTCTCGGAATTGAGTGGCGGCGGAGTCTCCCAGGTAGACCAAATTTTTGGTGGTGCTGATTTCCCGGCTGACTGGACTTCAGTGGGTCCGTTGAACATTAATATTGGACCTGACGTCAGCGGTGGAATCACATTTCAGCTCACAGCAATCTGCGGAGGCGTGGTGGAATGCGTGTCGGATGTTTTTATTGACAACCTTTCCATCACCACTCAGTGAGCGGGCGTGTCTGCTGACAATCGACAGTGCCTAGTAGAGAACAAGAATTTACCTAATACAAATTAGATAACAGAGAATTTATTCATGCATGCAATAGCATCGATGCGCCTACCGCGCATACTGACCTTGATCATCCTGGCTTTCTCACTGTCTGCTTGCGGCGAGGGCGATGGGCCACAGTCCATAGCTGGAACACCAGCTACAGAGCTGCCGCCCATTCCCCCGGGTTTCTGCGATGCAATAAACTTCGAGATTCTCTGTCCGGCCGTTGGAATTCTTAACTTCAATGGTGGCCAAACCAGCGTCATAGACAATCCCGAAATTAACGGGATCAACACCAGCGCCAAAGTCGCGCAGATGCAGAAGTTCCCCGATGACCCGGCGCTGCTGTTCGGCGGCACCCGGCTTGATCTGGATGCTCCTATAGATTTTTCTGCCGGCGAAGCTTTCAAAGTAAAAGTGTGGTCGCCGCGCAGTGTTCGTATGATTTTCAAGCTTGAAGAAGCGGACAATCCGAATGGTGGCGCACCCTTGGAGCTGAGCCACACAGGTAGCGGCGCATGGGAAGAGCTTTGCTACGACTTCACCGGCCGCACTGGATCTTTGCCGGCTATTCCTGCGCTCACCATTATTTTCGATGATGGCGTTGCGGGCGCTGCTGACACTGATCCTGCGAATTGGACGTTTTACTACGACGATATCGAGCAGGTCGAAAGTTGTGGCACTGGCGGTGGCGGCGGTGGTAATGGCGGCAGCACCGATACCCTGCCGTTTGATTTTGAAGGCGAAGCATCGGCCTATGATTTCGGTGCAGACGGAGGCTTCGAAGGCGGGGCCGCGTCAGTAATCGACAACCCGCAATCTAACGGCATCAACATTAGTGCTCAGGTCGGGCAGATGCTGAAGTTCACAGGTGCGGTATTCGGCGGCAGCACGCTCTCGCTTGACCCGGTAACGCTCGCCGAAGGTAGCTCGTTTACGATGAAGGTGTGGTCGCAACGTGCTGTACCGGTGCAGTTCCAACTCGAACCCTACAATGCACCGTTCTTCACGTCGGTCATTATGCATAACGGCTCGGGTTGGGAAGAGCTGACATTTCCGTTCCCGACATTCTCCGGCGAAGTTTCTGGAATCACGTTAATTTTCGATCCTGCTGTTGCAGGTGCTGCGGCAACAGACGCGATCAATTGGACGTTCTATTTTGACGACATCACGCTCGTTCCACCTTCCGGTGGCGGCACCGGCGGCGGCACTGCCGGCGATATCGCAATCAACGGCGGCTTTGAAGCCGGCGACTTCAGCGGCTGGGAAGCATTTCCAGGCGGTGGAACCCAGGCGATTAGTACGGTGAATCCGTCTAGCGGCACGTTCTCGGCAAACCTCACGGTTCCGGTTCGCGGGGTGGGTGATCCCCCCGTAGACAACCTGTTAAAGAATGCCAATCTGGAAGCGGGAAATCTCACACCCGGCGATACGATAACCGTTAGCTTTGATATGCGCGGATCCCTTGCCGGCGCCGGTGGTGTTGTGTTTGCTGAGCTGTTTTCCGAGCTGAGCGGCGGCGGTACATCAAAAGCCGAGATCCTGAGTGGCGGTCCGTTGAGTCCGACCGCAGACTGGACCTCCTATAGCTACACCACGACGCTGGGAGATGATGTCAGCGGTGGTGTGACCCTGCAGCTGAAGGCCAGCTGTGGACCGGTCGTGGGTTGTGGCGTTGATATTTTCATCGACAACGTAACCATCGTCACGGGCAGTGGCGGCGGAACCGGTGGTGGTGGAACTGGTGGTGGTGGCACCGGCGGTGGCACTGCCGGCGATATCGCAACAAACGGTGGCTTTGAAACCGGCGACCTCAGCGGCTGGGAAACGTTTCCAGGCGGTGGAACCCAGACGATCAGTACGGTGAATCCGTCTGTCGGCACGTTCTCGGCAAACATGACCGTTCCGATTCGCGGAGTGGGTGATCCCCCCGTAGACAACCTGTTAAAGAATGCCAATCTGGAAGCGGGAAATCT
>RCNB010001137.1_pt1 | contig 31537 bp, 32 predicted proteins | sample 2041321 | NCBI WGS metagenome assembly RCNB01 (sample SAMN09708232, study PRJNA481090) | Marine sediment metagenome, whole genome shotgun sequencing project.
CTTGTCTACGACCGTGGGGGAAAAGGGCAAAAACAGATAGGCGATACGATCATATCGACACCCGACAACAGGCCTTTAAAGCGCGACACGCCCTACCAAAAAAGAAAAAAACGAAAGAAGTTCAGGCGAAGGGCCGCCATCGAACCTGTAATAGGGCACTTGAAAACCGACTTCAGGATGGGACAGAACTATCTCCATGGCAAACAATCACCACAGATAAACGCTTTTTTGGCCGCTACCGGATGGAACTTGAAGAAAATGATGAAAAAACTAAAAGAAGAACTGAAGAAATCCCTTTGGCATTTTATCGAAAGGATATTTCTACTTATCAATAAACGTCAAATCCTTAATTGATAAGGAACGACTAGATATTCAGCCAATAATTCAGGACTTTCTACCAGTTTGTTTTCCTCGATGTATTCAATTTCCGCTAGGCTGGCAGCAGAACAGATTGGGTTTTTCTCGTGTGTGAAATGACCAATGGATCGGTGCTGTAAGATATTGTATTTTTCCTTGGTTACGATGCCCGAAAAGGGTACGAGATCCCTTCCTAGTGATTTTTCCAAAACAGGGTTTCCCGCTATACTCAAGGCATCGTAACGTTGTGATCTGTAATTATAAATAATAGGTTTTTCTTTTTTTGCCCGCAGATATTTTGAACAAAGAGTACGGATATCAAAACAGACACTGCCTTTAATGCCCTCGTGGCAGCTGAAAATAGGTTCATCTTTCTATTTTAATGGTGTTATTATAAAAGGTTTCAAAAGTGACAAATAGAAGAGATTAGAGACTATCCTATATTTTTAGCCAACCTCCCATGGCACTTTGACTTTTAGTTTTTGGCTCCAGATACGGATTTGTTTTGAAAGGCCTTTTTCTATCGGGATGCCCTTTTCGAGTCTGTTCTTTTCCTTTATGTAATGGTCATCTCCGGGTGCAAGCACAGATTCATTCATTTTCTTAGATTGCTGCCTCCTAGCCGATTCAACCATTGTGGCTACTGTTTTAGACAGGTCAATACCTCCAAAAAAACGACTTGGGTCGAGTGCTATGACCAACGAGCCCAAGTGCCTTTTTTCTGAAAGGTCATCATACATGGCTGGTATGTTCGGTCCGAAGGGCATACCATTCAGTGGCCCACAGAGCAAATCGATCATAAAGGCCAGAGCATATCCTTTATGTTCCGCCATAGGCCTCAGGCTTGCAACGGCATGAGGGTTTTCTGTTGGGTTCCCCTTATCGTCATATGCCAAGTCGTCGGGTATGTTACGATTTTCGTTTCTTGCATTCATCACATAATTAAAGGCCACTGCACTAGTGGCCATATCAAGACATACCGGAGGGCCATTTTCATTTGGTGCACTTATACAAATTGGATTGGTACCCATAAATTTCTCATGGCCTCTATGAGGTGCAACAAAGGAATCTGAATGTGTAAAGACTATTCCGATAAGTCCCGCTTCTGCGATTATGCGCCCATAAATTCCTATTGCCCCGCAATGCGAAGATTCACGAACCCCGACAACACCGATTCCGTTCTTCTTCGCCAACGCGATTGCCTCATTGGTTGCACTGCCCATTACCACAATACCTAGCCCATCGTCTCCATTGAGGTTCGCAGTGCACGGGCCTGTAATCTCAACATCCATACTTGGTTTTGGATTTAATGACCCTGCCTCGATACGATTTAAATAATGGGGAAGGCGCGCAATACCGTGTGAATCGATTCCCCATAAGCTTGTTTGAACCAGATTTTTACTCACAAAATCAGCATCTTCTTGGGATAACCCTTGCGCAATCAGGCAATTTTTACCCCATTCACGAAGGGATTTGGAATCAGCATGTTTTAAGTCGTTCATAGCTCTATATTTTCTTAATAATTCAAAAGACCAGCATATTCGTTGCTCCAATTGACACCAAAAAACTCTTGACACGCGTATTCGGAATTATCATGGATTTTGTTATCAGTACCCTCCTCGTATTGATTATAATATATAGTCACTCTTCCCAATATTTGGCTCCCGGCAACGACCCGTCCATGCTAAAACCTCCATCTATGGTCATATATCTTAATAAAAACAAACATGAAGAAGTAAGATTAATTATCAATTAAAAAAGCCTTAATAAAGTCTCAATACGTCATTTTGAATAAAAGAACATGCGCTACGTTGACTCAATATCTTGGTTTTTGGAATCCGCTCGTTCAACTTCTCAAAAAAAAGGTTTGGTCATTTCAGTCAATTTTTTCGATTTCTACCCAAAAAGGAAATATCCTTTTGCCATCGACCTGGTAAAAAGGTATTAATTCTCCCTCTATTTCAGGAAGGGAAACGTTATTCATTTCAATCATATCCGTATGCGTACTCGTATTCTTTTTCTGGTTGATGATGCCTTTTGTTTCCAAATACATTTTGCCGCCTTTTTCTATAGGCCTAATAAACTTAAAGCTGAAATTGTACATCCCTTTTTCAATATTCACGTTCCACTTACCATAAATCTTCTCCTGATCCCACATGCCACGTTGACCATCGGCATCATTTCTGTTCAATAGTATTGGGTTTTCGTTTTCGCTTCCCACCATAATTTTTGGTGGATTAAGTAGATTCTCAGAGGTAATCAATTCTTGATAACTATTATCAAGTTCTTTCTTTAGACGAAGTGCAACAGCCCTGTTATGCAATAGTTTATTATTTTGTTCGAAAGGGTCGTCGACAACATTGAACAATTCAAAATCTTCAATTTTGCCATCATAGTCCGTCATAGCTACCAGTTTATAGTTTCCCTGTTGTATGGCCATATTATTGTAAAGTTCAGGATAACGTCTGGTCCAATAAAAAAACAAAGATCTATTTTCCCAACTTACCTTTTGCCCCTTGAGAAGCGGGAGAAGACTTTTACCGTCGATTTTTCTTTCTTTCGGAAGCTCGACCTTACATATTTCGGCTAGCGTAGGGAGGATATCTATGTGTGCCGAGGTCGTTTCGATATCCTTGTTCTTTTTTAATTCAGCAGGATATTTGATATAAAAAGGCACCCGAACTCCACCGCGATACACACTGGATTTTCGGCCCCGAAGCCCTGCGATATAGCGCACCTGCTGGGGGCCATTGTCCGTCATGAAAATAACAAGCGTATTCTCCTCGATTTTTAACGCTTTCAATTTCTTAAAGAGCTTACTCAGGTTGTCATCGATATTGGTAACCATGCCATATACTTTACGGGCATCTTCCTTATCCTTTTCGGTCATTTCAACAAAGGGACGGTCATCATTTTCAAACCCGGATGATGGGTCTATATCCTTATAAATGTTATAGTATTTTTCAGGTACTTGTAAAGGGGTATGCGGAGCATTAAAAGAAAGATAACAGAAAAACGGGCCTTCTTTATTCTCTTCAATGAAGTCAATGGCATTATCGGCAAAGATGTCAGAACAATAGCCCTCATAGGCTTCCTGTTTGTTGTTATGCCAAAGTACTGGGTCAAAGTAACTGCTATCACCTTTGAAATAATTAGTTACATCGCCAACTTGTCCCATTCCCCCTGATAAATGAATCAATGATTCATCAAAACCTTGATCACTAGGTCTTGAAGGGTAGTTATCTCCTAAATGCCATTTGCCAAAAATACCGGTTTTGTAATCGGCTTGTTGCAACATTTCAGCAATGGTAACCTCATTGGACGCCATTATTGCCCCTCCATTATACGTATCTCGAATACCAGTGCGCAAAGAATATCTACCGGTCATCAAACTTGACCGGGTCGGGGCGCATACAGGGGAAACATAAAAATTATTGAGGCGGATACTTTTCTTGGCAAAGTCATCGATGGCTGGTGTCTTTACGTGAGGATTGCCCGTAATGCCCAAATCACCATAACCTTGGTCATCAGTAATAATAATGATGACGTTGGGCCTTGGATTATCCTGCCCTATTACAGGTAAAAGGAATAGTATAAAAATAGAGAAACAAATCGCGGTCTTTGTAAAATTCAAGCTTCTGAAATCTATTGTAATAGGAGTGCTTACTTTTGTTTTTTTTATTATCATAGTTGTAAGAATGACTTAAATATTACTCCAATACGACCAATGCACCATAAGGCCTTTGTGGAAATGTTATTAATTTAATTAGCTAACAGATTTTTCAACTTAGTTACTTTGGCAGGGTTTTCCTCAATAACATTTTTGGCCTCCCTAGAATCATCTTTCAAATTAAAAAGCTGGTTTTTTCAAAATATAAAGGGTTTAGCGGTGCTGCATGATAACCAATATGACTATTTCCGGTAGAGTATGGAAGTTTATGGGTGTGCCATTCCATCCCTGGAAAACCGTTCCTTTATCGATTTTATTTTGTGCTTATTCATAGTATCTGACCGTGATGTATTTCCAGTATTTCGTGGTTACACCAACGGCATATCCCAATTCAAAAAATAGATAATCATGTACGGGTTTTTGTCTCCCTCTTAGTACTTTCCGAAAACTAACGCCGTCCATTTTTGACGGGGCTTTTTTTAGATCCATCTCGGCCATTTCAAGAAAGGTTGGCGCATAATTTATGTTTTGAACCAGTTCATTATATTCTGATTTTTCTTTGATACCATTAGGCCAATGCATCATCAAAGGAACTCTCTCTACACTTTCGTGGATTCAAGGTCTATTTTAAAAGTTTAAGTGAACTGGAATTTTATGTTGCTTATGCCAACTCAACATTTTATGTGTTTAATCGCTATAAAAAAAAGCCTGTTAGTTTCTAAAGTTTGTAAAAGTCGTATTTGATTGTCCAATTTGCCGTAGCTCCTGGTTCAATGTTGAGGTCGATATAGGGCTCAGGGCAAACCGTTTTCTGTGCTGACCAAAAGACTAAGCGAGACATGGGTCTGTCACATGTGATTTTTACACCTGCCCCCGAACGTCTATTCTCTATCCAGATTTCATATCCATCATTATTGTTGTCGAACCCTGTAATTTCTCCTATAAAGACATGGTCGTCTTCGCCTAGTTTTTTAGTGAAAATAATTTCGTCATCCTCTATTTTTGCAAATTTCCCAACTCCAATTATCTTTCCTTTGCCAGAAATTTTAAACGGAAACCGAACTGCATAACCAGGACCAATATTTAGGCTATCGATAAAGAAAAAATTATGGTTATACACCTCTGTTTCAATCAGATTATCCCCATTGTTGGTAAGGCGATGTGTTATTGCCATTTCGGGTTTATCGGGTGATAAACAAATCGTTTTTTGGTACTCGTAAGAATATGTATGGTCATTTAGTATGTGTTTGAAAGAGATCTGGTTCGTAAGATTCTCTATTTTCCATTCACCTGCGTCTTGAATTTCATAAGTCTTGAATTTAGAATACTTTGGTTCTTCTGGTTTCCGAAGTGTGCCAACACCGATTTTGAGAAAACTGTCTCCAATTTTCGTTTTACCATACCCAACGGGTTCAAACTCTTCCACCGGGCCCATGACAGATTCGTGAACTTTTGGGTCGTAATTCTTGAACCATTTTCCGAAATAAGAATGTCCGTCGTGCTCAAGCATAGGCATCACTCCAGACCAATCGAAACGGGTACCGCGATAGTATCCCTTATGTTCGTCAGGTAAGTAAATTGTTGCTCTGATTACACCATTTGAGATTTGAGCTTGAGGAATTTCTTGACTGATACTTTTGCTTAAGAAAAACAGATAAAATATGGAAGTTAACCAATTTTTTAAATTCTTCATCTCAGTATTTTTAAACTTATGTTATTCGGGAAATGAAATTGCAATATAAGGGGCTAATTCCAGATTTCCTCATGCTAGAACACAAGATAAGGGTATTCTCGAATATAACCTTAGGGCTAAAAGAAGCTCTGCATAATTTTTATATGCCTTCATCCTGATTCGCCGAAAGCCGCATGTCAATTCGAAAATTCACTTTCTCAGTTTTCTTTGAAAAATCCATTTTATATATGCGGTAATAGCTATTGATCATACTACGGTCGAATCGGTGTGCCATCTTCTCCACGAAGTTGGGTCCAATTGTAATTGTAGACTACGGGAGGATATTTTTTAGCCAACTTTTCGTTGAGGTCAATGCCTAATCCCGGTTTTTCACTTACAGACATATAACCATTCTTTACAGTAGGCATTCCAGGAAATACTTCGAGCACTTTATCCTCTGGAGTTCTGATAACTCTAGCAGCTTCTTGAATACCAAAATTCCAAATGGCATAATCGATATGTGCATTGGCAGCATGCCCAACAGGCGAAGTATCGCCCGGACCATGCCATGCTGTTCTTACATTGAACCATTCCCCTAATCTTGCCACTTTCATAGCCGGGGTGATTCCCCCGATTTGTGAAATATGTATTCTTATATAATCGTAGTGTCTGTTTTTCATGGGTTCGAGCCACTCATGGGGGTTATTCAATAATTCGCCCATAGCAATGGGCACACTTGTATTTTCCCTTAACATATCGAACCAGCCATTGTTCTCAGGCGAAAACGGGTCTTCTATAAAAAACGGCCTATATTCCTCAACCTTTTTTATCATATCGATGGCATCCATGGGCTGAAGGCGTTCGTGCATATCATGAAGTAACTCTATATCATCACCAAATTTTTCACGAACCTTTTTGAACATTTCAACTGTTCCCCGTTTGTATGCCTGCGGATCAATGGTCTGGTCACCTTGACTTCCGAACCCCGCTCTTTTCCAATCGGGATCGGTCGCCAAATGTGTAGATCCATAGCCGCCCAATTGAATCCGGATATTTCTAAACCCTTCCTCCTTGTACTTGGCTACGCTATCAATAACCGCACTTATCGATTCACCAGAGGCATGGGTATAGGTGTCAATAGCAAATCGAACTTTTCCACCCAAAAGATCATAAACTGGCATTCCCGCCATCTTGCCTTTGATATCCCAGAGCGCCTGATCAAGTCCACTTAGGGCATTGTTCAAAACAGGTCCGTTTCGCCAATATGAACTCTGATAGGCAGTTTGCCAAATATCTTCAATATTGGAAACGTTTTTGCCCTTGCAAAAAGGATCAAGGTATTCTTCAATAGCTGAAACCACGGTTTTGGCCCTTTGGGTAAATGTTGCGCAGCCCAGTCCGTAGAGACCGTCTTGATCGGTTTCTACTTTTACAATAACCAGATTAATACCGTAAGGTGCGGTAATAATAGCCCGCACTTTGGTGATTTTGACTTGCAACCCTATTGCGTAAGACGGAGTGAGAGCATGTGATTCGAGGGTAGATGCTCGGGCATCAGAACTTCCAAAAAAACCTAAAATTCCTGCTGTGGAACCTAGGCCTAGTGTCTTAAGTGCGTTTCTGCGGTTTACTTGATTTTCTAAATTTTCCATAATTAGTATTTAAGTTGTTATTCTACATGTAGGCTAATTCTCTATTTTGAGTAATTTCTTCGCAACTGAATCGTTTCAAGCGGTTAATCAGTTCTATCTAGAAGACAGTTTTCCATATACAAAAATCCATTTCCGTTTTCATAAAAGTCAAATAGGCGTACTCTGAACTACATACAATTAATTAGCCGCTGACATTAAAAGAGGTGTTGACCAACATACTGCATCCCGTTATTTTTTTTATAATCCGAAATAAGTTATCAGAATCTAGAATTGGCACCTTGACTTACCGTTTGAATACAAGACAAGCAATCTAAATGCGTTATTACCGCAATTTTGATTTTTTTAAGCCCTTGGAAATAAAAAGAAATTTTTGAAACAAAAAATTTGGTGTTTTACCCTACCCAGAATGGCGGTCCTTACCTCTGCCAAGTAGAGGTGAATTTGAAACTCCGACCCAAAGGCGGTAATCTTGAGATTCAAATCCCTTTTTTTATTTAAATTAATAACCTAAAAAAAGCCTTTTCAACATGTTGAGATAAAATGCCACCCTGAAGGTGGGCGGTATCAATGATTGCTCTAACAAGGTTCAAATAGGAAACTGATATGTTGCTATATAGTCTATTCCAATCGTTTTTTTCCTTCTCGTCTATAATAGAAGGAACCTAAAGCAACTATCGCAATTAAAGGCAATACTAACCAGGCCAATTCACCAAGAGCGGAGTCATGTGAATGATGTTCTATGCCTGGGTGGGCGTTTATAAACTGTGCAGAAAGTACCATAACGAAAATTGAAAATGCTTTTTTCATTTTTAAGAATTTATAGGGTTAATATTTATTTTGTTCGAAACCTGAAACGGGGTCTGGTTATTTATTTTAGCCAAATTCTTGATATCATCATATTCAGGTTTTATTCTTACTTGATCAGTTGGAGTGCGTACTTCCTTTACGTGAATTTCTCCTAAAGGGGTGGCTTTTACGCGCCTTTTTCTCGGCAGCTCAATTCTGTCTATGTTATAGTATCGTAGCCCAATGGTAGTGGTATTATCAAAAAGATAATTGGATACTTTAGTCAATGAGCCGGCAGGAAGTATAACACTGAGCAAAAACCCGAATCGTCCTTTTTTCATTAACTGCTGTGACATGCCGAAATCGACTGCCCCGGCATCAAACAACCCTTGCTGAAAATCCGTTCCTAGATATTCCGGCGTCATGTCGTCTATTGAAGTCTCTAGCTGTATAAAAGACTCTTTACTATCGGAACCGTTTTCCTTAATTAAGGAAATTCTTACTACGTTAGGGTTGTTAAAATCTTTCTTTCCAGGCCCATATGCAGTTTTTTGTGCTACATAGGTAGTGTTTTTAAAATCGGGGTCGAGGTACTTCAAAATTGCCGCCCCAGTGGGTGTTACTTTTTCCCCTTCTTCATTGCCCGGATAAATTTGAATTCCGTGAAGTAGTTCAGCAGTGGCGGGTGCCGGAACGGGCAGCATCCCATGTTGGGTTTTTACCATACCAAAACCCGTACAGACCGGTGAGCAAAAAACTTTAGAAATTTTAAGCTTATCGATCATAATAGCATTTCCAACAATATCAATAATCGAATCTACACCACTTATTTCGTGAAAGTGAATGGTTTCCAATGGCATTTTATGAATCTTGGATTCGGCTTTGCCGATTAGCAAAAAAATCTCGTGTGCAACCTTTTTTGCACCTTCGCTAATGTGGGCATGGTCTATCAGCTTCTGTATATCCGATAGATGCCTATGTGCATTATGATGATGAGTATGACCATGGTCATGTGAATGTTCACGGTCATCATGTGAGTGTCCGTGATTATGTTCTTTTGATTCATTTGAATCATCGACCAAGTTCAAATCTAGTACTTCTACATATTTGCAGTTGATACCGTTTTTATCAACTTCTTTGATTTCGATTTTCGCATCTGGCAAATGCAACTTTTTCGGCAAATCTATAAGCGACTGATAATCATCAAGCAACTCACAAAAGGCACTCAGGAACATATTACCCGATAAACCAGAAAAGGCTTCTATGTAGATAGCACTCATTATTTTTTAAGATTTAGCATTCTAAAGGCACTCATGGCAGCACCATATCCGTTATCTATGTTGACTACTGTAATTCCGTTTGCACAACTTGTCAACATAGCATGCAACGCTGTTTCCCCATTTTTGGCCGTACCGTACCCTACTGATGTCGGCACGGCAATTATAGGGTGGGGCAACAAACCGCCAACAACTGTAGGCAGGGCCCCTTCAAACCCTGCTACTACGATTAAAATATCGTAAGCGCGCAAGTCTTCAATTTTATCAAGTAAACGATGTACGCCTGCAACGCCAACATCGTGAATTATTTCCGCACCGATTCCCATATAGGACAAGGTGTAATACGCTTCATTCGCCACGCCTATATCAGAACTTCCTGCTGAAATGATGCCTACTTGCTTTACTCCTTTATTTCCCTCTAAAGGTTTTAGCATGAAGACTCCGGATTCTTTATCGAAAAAGGCGGAATCGTGTTTCTTCAATAGTGCTTTTGCCTTTTTATTTTGTACCCTTGTGATGAGCACATTCTGCTTTCTGCTCACATATTCTTCCAACAGACCTAATAACAGCGCAACACTTTTTGCTTCACCGTATATGACCTCGTCAAAGCCCAATCGCTGCCTTCTGTCATAATCGATGATAAAAGGCTTATCCATTTAAAACACGATTTAATTTTCCGGAGACGAATCCTTCCATATCCAATTTAACTTTTAGGAAGCCCAACTCCCTTATTCGTTTTGAAATTTCTTCGAATTGACTTTCCAAGGAAGGTATTTCATCTGACGGAACTTCTATCGAAGCTTCATCTCCTCTATATCTAACTCGAACATTATCGAAGCCAAAATCGTTAAGAACATACTCGGCCTGTTCGATTTGTCGAAGTCTATTATTGTTTACCTGCGTTCCATAAGGAATTCTTGAACTAAGGCAGGGACTTGGTGGCTTGAAAGCTGTCTCAAGTCCTAATTCAGATGCCATTTCAATAACTTCCTTTTTGCTGATTTGAAGTTCGGCGAGTGGAGATCTAATTTGATGCTTTTGAGCCGCTTGTAGTCCAGGTCGGTAATCTCCCAAATCATCAAGATTGGTTCCGTTCAAAATAGTGTATTTGGGATATTTGTCTTGGATGATTTCTACCATCGCCTCATACAAATGATTCTTGCAGAAAAAGCACCGATTTGCCGGATTGGAAGTATAGTTTGAATCTTTCAACTCTTCTGTTTTGATAACCTCTAACTTGATATCTTGAGCCTTACAGAAATTTACAGCTACTTTGAAATCCTTCGATTTCAGACTTTCCGAATTGGAAATCAACCCAATTCCATTTTTCACCAGAACCATTTTGGAAACATAAAGAACCAACGAAGAATCCACTCCACCAGAAAATGCAGTTACCGTTCCCTGATGGTCTTCAAACCATTTTTTTAGTGACTCTAATTTTGACATAGGGTGGGGCTAGGCAAAGATTCTTTTATAATTTTCAACAATGAGACCTGAATAAGGCTTGGCATAATTGACCAATCTATGCATATCATCAACCGACAGCTTCTTGAAATCATTTAACACCTTTATGTTCGCTTCAAGCTCATAGGTAAATCTGCAACCGCTACATAGACTTGATACTGGTAATGAGTATACATATTCATGTAGATTTGCATGTGAGAGCTCGGTTTTTGAAACAACATCGGGTATGTCTTTTGTTCGTATGTCTTGAGGGGTAGTATCTATACGGCCTCCCATCATACTTCCTCCGGCCATGGTTTTCATAGCGATTACACCATATCCCCTTTTATTCAAAACCGGCAAGACTTCATGTTGAAATGATTGAAAAGAAGGGTCGCAAACGTTCAACGGCATTTGACATGTGTCAAACTCAATGCCCAATTCGTCAAGTTTATTGAGAAAATATAGGTGTGTTTTTGGATTTTGATGGCCCGTAAACCCTAGGTACCGGGTCTTTCCTTTTTCTTTTGCTTCTAGGAAAACATCAAGAACGCCATCACGGAGGCGATTGTCTACGTCTTCGGGCGTAGTAAAGGTGTGTATTTGCCAAAGATCCAAATAATCGGTTTTTAAGGCTTTTAAAGATTCATCTAATTGTTGTTGTACCCCTTTACCAGTTTTTGCAGGGGCCTTTGACATCAAAAAAATTTGGTCTCGATATTTAGGGGTAAGAAATTTTCCCATGTACTCTTCTGAACGGCCATCATGATAACGTCTAGCATTGTCGAAAAAACGCACACCCAGTTCCATAGAACGCTCTACCATCCTTTCTGCCTCTTTTGGATTTTCCGTAAAGCCCAAATGATAGCCGCCCAAACAAAATGCGGTCACCTTTTCTCCGTTACGTGTTAGTTGTCTTTGGGGCAGGGTTTCACCCAATTTGTCATACGTTGGCATTGCAGAAGCCCAATCGGCAACCAAGCTGAAGGCTACAGCAGAAGCTGATTTTTTTAAAAATTTCCGACGATCTTCCATAGTTTCTCTTATATTATTTTTTGTGATTTTACTGCGGTTTCCCAGAGTCATTTTTAATTAAGCCCTCAGACGCATTCGGTTTGTAAAACAAGGGAGTGGCGATTAATTATTATTTAATATCCCATTAATATAAGCATCTCTCCTGTTGTTTGGCTTTTTTTAACATTTTCACTTGCTTGCTATTGGATACTAAGTTTGAGGTGCCATTCGCAAACCTAGTTAGCTGAAACCAAGTGGTGGCGTTCATATCTCTTAGAAAAAAACATTCTTGATCTGGGCTACCGTGCCTTTATTTTTAATAAAAAAGTGAAGGTAACCACACAACTCAGGCTTCCGAGTCACAGAAAAAAACATCGAAGATGCCAAATGTGAAACCCATGTGAATTTTAATGATCTTCAATATGTAATAAGTGGTATGGCCAAAATGGGTGTTGCATCGAAAAGATTCGCGGAATATGAAACAATTATGCCTTATGACAGTAAAAAGGATGTAGTAAACTATGCTGTAGAGGATGGAAAATTCTATAAGGCTGAACCGGGCACCTTTTTTATGTTTTCTTCAGAAGACATGCATCTACCGCCCTTTAAATTCGATTGTTACGGTTCCATAAAGAAGATATTAATAAAAATAAGTACCTTGAATAATTAAGAAATATCATAATATAGCTTACTAATAATTTAATCAGGACATCATGAGGAAAATATTCTTATCAATTGTTGCCATTGCATGTGTTACAATAAACTTGCAATCGCAAAATGTAGTGTGGCAACCAGAAACTATCAAGGCACTAACTTCAGAATGGACAGGCGAACGAACACCGGACGGACGGCCAAAAGTATCAGACGAACTTCTAGAGCGACTAAAAGCGCTTTCTATGGAAGAGGTATGGGGTACATTAAGAAGAAATGGGTACGAGAACCAATTTGAAAATTTCGCAAGTACCTACGAAAATGGCTGGGAAATTCTGCATCCGGATCAAGTTATGACAGGCCGTGTTCTCACAGCACAATTTATGCCTTTAAGGAAAGATTTTAATGCGTATGTTCAAAAGCAGGCCGAAAAGGAAGGAACGCACATACCGATTACCAATTATGCGCCAATCACAGAATTATTAGACGGGGATGTATATGTTGCCGATAGCTATGGAAAAATGGCCGATGGAACTTTAATTGGAGATAATCTAGGTAACGCTATTTATAAGGCAGGAAAAAGAGGAATCATATTTAATGGTTCTGTGCGCGATGTGGAAGGATTATCAAAAATTGAAGGATTTAATGGTTGGATAAGAGGTTCTGACCCATCCGCAATAAAGCAGATGATGACGGCAAGTGTCAACGCACCGATTCGTATTGGTCGAGTTTCTGTATTACCTGGGGATGTAGTTCTTGCAAAAACCACAGGAGTGGCATTTATTCCTCCACATCTAGTCCAAAAAGTTGTAATATCCGGTGAATTTACAGCGCTTCAAGATGAATTCAATCGTTTTTGTATGGCTACGAATAAATACAAATATGTGAATGAGAAATTTGTAGTAGAAGACGCTGTCTTTGAAAAGGATTTTAAGAAATGGCTAGATAATTATTCGGACTTGCCCATGACAAAAGCAGAATTGGAAGCTTATATGAAAGAGAGAGATGAAAAAAGAAAGGAAGCCGGGCGCAGATAAGTTATGGTAAGATTTGGGAAGGGAAAACCAAATATTTTCTCACGATATTGTATATAATGAGTGCTATTTCAATCAAAATTAATTTTTTTAGTGCCTTTTTGTTTTAAAGGTGCTTTTTTTCTAAATCAGGCATAGGTCTGTATGCGTAATAGTGTAAAACTTCTTCCAATGCCATTTTTAGCGCTTTGTTTATGGGAAGTATCATGTTTCCTAAGTGAAAATCTATTTGATTTAACTGCATGTAATACGCTGTAAATACAGGCACATACAATCCCTTTGTAATTGCTTCTGCAGTGGAATTATAGTTATCGGTCTGACCTTCTTTGATTATTTTACAGGTAGCCAATCTCAAATTTCCATATTTATCGGTATTGGCTGCAAATCCAAATAACCTACAAATTAGACCCCGATATTTGTAATTACCGCAACTACCCTTATCAATAATAGATAAGGGTTTATAGATTAAACAAGTTGAATTATCAGTTTTATTAAGTTTAAGTAGTGTCTTTTCTGCTTCCCCATTTAAAAACAAGTGAAAGGCCCATGGTAAAAATTCTAGAGGAGAAGCCTCTACATCTGGATATGTACAACATTTTCCACAACCAGAAACACAACTAAGCCCTGATGATTGTTCAAATTGAGCGCTTTCTTGATTTAATTGATAAAAAAGGCTTTCTACCAATTGCACTTTTCGCTCTATCGACATTATTTTTTGCCGAAGGTAGACCTAATTCAGGTTACGTGGTTTAGTTTCTTCTTGAAAAGAAATTATAATCGTTTTTTTGAGCTTTGGTTATTTTTCGTTGAATTAATCGCTCATAAGCTTGTAAAAGTTTAGAACGTTATAAAACAATTTCTAAGCTTGCCGAGGAAATCGAAAAAAGGGGCGGTACGCTCTTTAACCGGTTTTGATGTTGGCCGACACCAATTTATAAATTATCCAAATCCGAGCTTATTTGGGCTGGGGCGACCTTGCCTTTGTCCAAATCACCTAAGATTTCAAATCTGGAACCTTCAAAAGTAGTTTTCATGCTGCTAAAAATATGTTGGTAATAAGAGACTCCTTCGTTCAGCTTCTTTACAAATGTCGACAAGTATTTTTTGTAATCGTATAGTAGCGGATTTCCAGTCAAACTTTATGTACTGGCAGACAAATTTTATGATTCCGCTCCTGTTGTTGAAGGTTTCAAATCCTTAGCTTATACAAATACCAATTGTTTCCATCAAAAAACATGAATAAAATCTGGAATAAACATGAATATTGTCATGTTTTGAGAACTAACTAGGGGTTTTAATTAATGTCTCATTGTTAGACGCCGTTTTATAACTTAAGCGCCGGATTAATTTATAAACTCAATACTACTCCATTTTGATGGCATATGGGTATCGTAAATACCATGGCTGTTCAATGCCATTGCTGGATGCGGTTGAACTTCTTTTCCGCTTAGAACCAGTTTTTGAAACCTGCCGAGAAACATGTTCCACACATCACCGTTTGAAGGAGGTATCGCTCTACCGTTCCCTAAAATCTTTAAGTTTTCCCAAGGAATTGCAATTTCAAGGCTCCACCCCTTATCTACATCGCTATTATCATTTAGAGTCCCATCAAGTTTGACTGCGGTTTCAAGGCCTTCCATATCAAAATCGGTGAACGCCCAACGAATTCCGCGGGGGTCGGTGCCTTTCCAAAACGAGGCGCCCGTACGGTCATAATCCCCCCCAAAGGTGTAAGCCTCTTTTTGGTGCACATCAAATTGAGAGGTGTCAAATTTCCCTCCTATTTCATAGGTATCCTTCCAAATAAAAAATACTTCATAAATGGTATTAGCGGCGTTAACCTCAAGTTCGTAATAGCAATCACCGCCATCAATAAGCACTTCCAAGTCGTTCTCTTGAAAAATAATACTGTCTCGTTCGGTCAGTTTGGCATTCAAAAAGGGTTCTTCTGCGTTAAAGGCAATATATAAATGGGTGTCGTTCCAAAGAATGGCTGATTGGGTATTGTACATGCCTAAATCGCCAGACACCATATCTACAAAACGTTTACTCCATATAGCATTTTTCCATATTGGTTTCCCAATATTTCCGTCTACAATAATCTGGTGAGCTATTTTTTGTGCACTATAATCTACTTTCTTTATCATCCTTTATTTGAACTTTTAAATATTGGACTAGGGTTTTTAATAGCCGGTTTGGTTCATTCTATAATTTCGTAGTCAATACTTAGTTTTCGTAAAGCTCTTAAAGCAGAACCGGAGTTTTTATCTTCCACCTCAATATCTACAGCGTCTCCTTCTAAGAGTATGGCTGTAAGTTCATTCGACAAGGATTGATCATTGTTAGATGAAATTTCTGCAATACATTTGGCTATCGCTCTTCTATCTGGCCTCTGAGCATCACAAGACAATAAGTTTAATTTCATAATAATAATTTATTAATGCAATATACTAGCGTTGAGATAAGTCTGGATTATTCGTACACCATTATTCATTTTAAAGACCCACGCCAATTAAATATAAACCATTGATTGTTTATTTTCTTTTTAAGTGAAATTGAATTATTCGCTATTTGTTTTTTAGCTCAGTTCTTTGTTGGCGGTTCATTAGTTTCTGTTTTATAAAACCACCGTGATTTTTGGATTATCTTTTTTAAAGGCCTTGTATTCCATTTTTAGTTTATCAGAGAAATTATTTTGTTCAATACATACCATTCGAAGGTTAGGTGATGTTTTCATCCAATTTAATATTTCAGCTCCTCCTTTATCACCAATGCCACAGTCAACTAACCCGATTTCACATGCAGAAGTTGGTAGGCTTTCTGCAATAAGAGTTGCTCCTAAATCTCCAATTAGATGATTGTAGCTAAAACTTATTGATTTAATAAAATTACTATTATCATCTTTTTCAAGAATATCAGTAATAGCTAATATGTCAATCGATTTTAAACCTAGGTTTCTAAGATTCAAGGTACTTATTTCAGATTTGCCACTCTCAAGAGTTTCCGCTTTTTTTAGACATTCCAAATTATCGATTTCTCTCAAAACATTTGCTATTTTATTTAGCACCAATGTATTTGTTTTAATTAAGTGTTGTTTTTAATGGCTGCCAACTTGTTTATGTAGCTGTAAAATAAAGTGTTATACGGCTCATTTAGAGTAGAACCTATGGATTTGATTATCCTTTAGTTGAACTTCACTAACGTCTGGCTATGTCGTACACATCCCGCAGGTTATGCAGCTATATAGCTTGTTACCCGTTGTTCTTTATCATGGAATTGCTTACCAAGTACCAGCAGGCGAAAATAAAAAGTCAGTAGGATTATCAATGTCATATAAATACTGATAACCTTTAGTTTCTTTCTCACAGAATGGTTCTAAAAGTTTCAACATAGTAGTAGTATAACTTTCTAATGTTAAAGCACAATAAAAAGTTTTATTGTCAGTACTAAATATTCCTTCATCTGTTTTAAATAGTCCAAGAATTAAATTACAATTGCGCTTTTCGATAAAATCAACTTGTGATAGGTCTAACTTCTGCTTTCTATTTACAATTGTATCTTTAATTAATTCTCTAAATTTAATAACTTGACATTTATCAAAGTTGTACAATCTAACAACGTTTTCTCCAAATTCATTTATGTTTTCTATGTAGTCTAGTTCCATTCAGAAAGCGTTAGATAAATAACAGACAACAATTGGATATAGTTGTTAACTATATCTTACTTATAAAAACTAAGATAACTAACCCTTTATTTGAACTTTGTTGAAATTAGTCCATTGAGATTGATTTTTTTGGGATAATTACCCTCCTACCTTGACTTCTTCAATCTCTTTTCTTGTTTCTTTTCCTTAGCCGTTTTTTCAGGTGCTTTTTTTACATTTTTCTTTGCATCTTGACCTTTTCCCATAATTGTAATATTTAATGATTAGTAATGATTTTTGTGTCGTTCCCCAGTAAAAATGAATCGTTTATTTGAATTATTAATATTTCAAATTCACCTTGAGGCATCGAATGGATTCGAACCATTATAAAGACTCTTGCGGAGTCTCGCCTAGCCATTCAGCCACAATGCCATAAATTTACATTTAATGCTTTATTTGAACTTTCTATGCTCTAAATTACATTACTTTATTTGCTAAATATCTCTGAACTTCATAGACATCTATACTTTTATTGAATTTCTTGCTGACACTGGGACTATCGGCATTAGAAATCCAAATTTTTAATTCTGCATCCAAATCGAATGTGCCGGATGTTTCTAGAGAGAAGCGAGAGATATTTTTATAAGGTAATGATTTATACTCTATTTTGCTTCCGGTCAAACCTTGAATATCTACTAAAATTAATCTTTTGTTAGTGAACATAAATACATCTCTAAACAATGTAAAACCGAGTTCGATTTGTTCATCGTCTACAAGTAAACGAGCGTACTTTTGATTAAGTTTCTCTGATGAAACTTCACTCGCATTACCTAATATCTTATTCAATAAGCCCATCTATTACTATATTTTTGTTTATCCTTTATTTGAACTTTACCTAAGCCATGCCCCAAACTTCAATCAAGTTACCCTTTATATTGAATGGGTACCACTAGTTGATCAATATTTATTATTTTTGGGCCCTAAAATTAAATATGGCCTCAGGATTTTTTGCAGTTCTAGACGATGTAGCAGCCTTATTGGATGATGTTGCCGCGATGAGTAAAATCGCTACAAAAAAAACAGCAGGTATACTTGGAGATGACTTAGCTGTCAATGCCGAGAAAGCATCCGGTTTCGTGTCGAAACGTGAACTGCCAGTGCTTTGGGCCATCACAAAAGGTTCTCTTCTCAATAAAATCATAATTTTGCCGATAGCTTTTTTGTTGAGCGCATTTTTACCCTGGGCGGTTACCGCAGTTCTGGTTCTTGGTGGTCTATATCTCGCTTTCGAAGGTGCTGAGAAAATATATGAATTCTTCGTCCCTCATGCCCGTGCGTTTATTCCTTCCGAAATAAAGGCAAAGAGCAAAGATGACATACTCGAAATGGAAAAGGCAAAGATAAAGTCGGCAATCGTAACCGATTTTATCTTATCCGTTGAAATTGTAATTATAGCCTTGGGGACCGTAATCGATGAACCATTATCAACTCAAATAGCCGTAGTATCCGTTGTCGCTTTTTTTGCAACCATAGGTGTTTACGGAATTGTTGCGCTTATTGTGCGAATGGACGAGTTCGGAGCCAGTTTAATAAATATCAATGATGACAAGAACAGTATTTCCGATAAAATCGGTAGATTTTTTGTCAACGCACTACCAGTTGTAATCAAATCATTATCAGTTATCGGTACGATAGCCCTGCTTTTAGTTTCAGGTGGTATTTTTGTTCATAGTTTACCATTTCTACACAATATTTTTCCGAGAATTCCGGATATGATTATTGAATTCGCCGTAGGCCTTGTCGCCGGATTTTTAGTTTTACTTATTTATAAAGCAGCCAAGAAATTATTCATAAGGCAGTAAAGTGGTTATCCTTTAATCGAACTTTATAAATTCAAAATTTATTGTAAGGTGTATACTTTGGAGGTCTAATCTCGTTCATCCGTAAATAAGATATAGCCTGAGCTCTGTGATGTGCTGTATGACTTTCGCCACGCAAAATAAGATCTAAGTTGGAATGGCCAGAAAAAAACTCAGGCTTTTCTTTATTTTCCCCTTTTGTCAAATTTTCGTCACTTACTTTATCTAAACTAGAAATCACATAATCAAAAGTATCAACTACGTATTTTGATACCAGTGCTTTATTTGTTTTTGAATCCTTTTTCTTTAAGTAGTCCGGTTGAAACAGGTTTATTTGATCAGGACGCGCAATCAAAAATTCGGCTTCTATAAGAGCGTCAAAATCTTTGTAGGTTTTGGAATCAATTAATATTCCTATGTAAAAATTATTTATTAGGCCAAGATGCATAAAGTGCTGCGCAAAACTCATCTGATCCGCTGAGGGTGCATATTCTATATCATCTTCGGGTATGGCCTCGAACACTGCCATAGTGTATTCTTTAGATTTTTTCCATCTTTTAATGAGAATATCTACAATTGAGTTATCGGTAGGAATTTTAGAAGAAATCAACGTCAAGGGACTCAGTCCAATCAAACTTAATATTAACCTTCGATTCATATCATTTTTTTAGGGATTACATACTTTATAAATGTATTCAATAAAGGGGTAAAGGATAGGAATGCGGGAGTGAATTAGCACTTAAGACCCAATAATCAGATGGGACTAGTACTTTTTTTAACTAACATTTTAAAATACCATTCTTGAGTTGAACTTTCAATAGTTGTAATATTATTTCAAAATCGATTCCCCATAAAAATCGGTGAACGATTTTCTCCAAGCTTGGGGAAATGGGTGTTTTTTTAGCTCTTTCATATTATAGGCCATTAGCAGCGTTTTGGATATGGCTACAATACGTTCATGCTTTTTGCTATAGATTTTCCCTTCGCAGAGTACCCGGTCTTCCATTAATTCTATAATATCCAAAGCAATAATAACGCGATCTGGATAGGTTACAGGGAAGATATATTTACAATCCTGCCAAGCTAGTATCGGAACTATTTTCTTAAACTCGAACGTTCCTCCTCCGTTCATTTTTTGAAACATCTCAATACGCGCAGATTCTACCCAACGCAGGTAAACGGTATTGTTCACGTGTTGCGCAGCATCCATATCACCCCATTGTACGGGGAGCTCAAGAGTTGTATAACTATCGGGAATATTATCTTTCATGTTTTCGTTTATTTGAACTTTAACCTTAATTAAACCCTAAATTTATTGAATTAGTTTTTAGCGAATATTCTGAAAGAATTTTATCATATAAACTAGTTTTTAAGTGCGTTCTCAATCGGTTCGGGTTCAAACCATCTTTTCTTCATTTTATATCTACGGCTTCGATATGTGGCAGCAGCACCAAATTCAATGAGGTATAATTTTTCAGGAAGCTTTTGAAGGCCATGATTTTCCTACTCAGAAGTAATAGGGTAGTGGTACCAAGATAAATTGATGGGCTTGGTTGGTTTGGTCATGTCATAAATTAGCTATTTAATGCCCTTATTGCAATAACTTACTACTGTGACCACTATATAAATAGTTTATAGTTAGACGTTACTGGCAGTTATTTTTTATAGGGTCGTTTAAATATACTTTTGGTATTGTTCTGGCACTAGTCTTTGGTTTTATTAGTAATATTATTCTTTGCAAACGCTTATTATAAGTATACTAACCTGATAAAGCCGTAGAACAACTTACAAACATTAGAATAATCGTAAATTACTGTGATAAAAGAAATAAACGTCTCCAGGTACGTTTATACAATTGTTACCAACAAGCTTAAAAAATATAGCCTAGAATGGCCTTTAGAGAAGTAAAAAAAGAATTAGGCGGAATGGACAAAACTGAAATCATTAAATTGGTTTCAGAACTGTATAAAAAAGTGCCAGCGGCTAAAACCTATTTGGACGTTTTTGCAACCGGAGAAATCAAGCAACTTGTAGAGAAATACACAAAAGAAATCGAAAGATATATTTATCCAAATGGATGGAATATGCAGTTACGTGAAACTGAGGCTCGGAAAATAATACGGACTGTCCAAAAAATGAAAATAACAGAACTTAATGTGGAATTGGAACTGCATTATGTTGACTGTTGCTTAGAGGTTATTGAAGATTTTGGATATTGGAACCAAGGCTATTATGTTGCATTGGAGAAAATGTTTTATAATGCTACAAACGGAATTCATGAATTGGGTATGGATGAAAAATATGAAGAACGTATAATTGGAATTGCTAATAAAGCAAGTGAGTTCGGAATAGAACTTTCATGTTAGTACGCAAAAAGCCAGCAGGTAACAATGGTAACCGTTGCACAAGCCGTTAATTCAGTACAAAATCTATCAATTTAAGCCTCTCTAAGAGGCTTTTTTCTTGGCGACTCAGAATTAGAAGGTCAAGTTTCGATGCTTTAAACGGGCCTCGAACAGGTTTTGATAGGCCCTTTTTACAAATACAGCCAACGCAAGATGCACCACACCGCTTTTTACCCGTTTTTGAACGAATTTCAGGTATTTTTTCAAGTTGTAGGCAATGATCCACAACAACTTTTTTCGCTAACTTGTGCAACAGGCACAATGGCTAAAATGACAAGTGCCGCTAAACGCGGCACCTGGTTTTAGCCCGACGTTAATATAAATATCAAACAATGAAACAAATCATAATAGTCTTCGCCCTTGCCATCTGTATTTTGTCATGTAAGAAAACGGAACAAATAGAAAACATTGTAGTTATTGGAGGTGGGCTTATGGGTAGTTCAACTGCTTGGGCCTTATCTAAATATGGGGAAAATGTTTTATTGATTGAGCAACAAGATTCTGTTTATACTTTTGGTTCAAGTTTTGGCGAAGCACGCATTTCAAGAAGTTTGGGGCCAAAAAATGATATCTTTTCCTACTTACATCAAACTTCAGTACGTGAGACCCAAGGCTTGGTTGATTATTTAAATGATAATTCCCAAGTTCAAACACATAAGATGGAAGATATCTACACCACTTCACCAGTGACTTATATCTATTATAACTCCAACTCAAAAGAGGTGGAACAACTCCTAGATAACCAAACGGACAAATACGAATATGCTCCAAATGCTGAAAAAGCCTTAAATATTTTTGGTATGACTGTTCCCGATTCAGCAATAGTTGTAAGGGAATATATGCAATATTCTGGCACTCTAAATCCTAAGGTATTGATTGCAAAACTCCACGATGCGATCAGAAAGAAGAGAAATAGAATACGATATAATGAAAAGGTAACAAGCTTAAATAAGTTAAACGGAATTTATGAAATTGAAATCACCAATTCCAAAACTGGAGTAGTCGAGAAATTATTCAGTAAGAAAGTAGTTACTGCGGCCGGCCCTTATAACGGAGATTTGGTGAAAGATATAGCCCCATACTTTGAAGAATTGATAACACCTAAGCGATTATTCTTGGCCTTTTTCAAAATCAACAAAAAAGCGTATGAAGGCTTAATCGAGGATCAACAAAATCGCATTCGGGAATCCTACCCTGTAATTAATTTTAATTCGGGAATGTTTTATTCAATGATAGAAAAGCATGATGATCTAGGAATACCAATAATAAAAGTTGGAGGTCATGTTTTAAGGAATGATGTTGACGACCTTAACACTGTTTGGCAAAAAGAATTAAGCACACAAGAAATAGATTGGAGTAAAGAAAATACTGCTGATTATTTGGGCTCATTGAATTTACCAATAAAAATGACGGACTTAGAATACTATAGTGGATACTCTTGTGTCTACTCTCTTACAGAATCAGAAATTCCTTATGTAACAAATGTTTTACATGGTTCTGAGATTGATCCGAATATTGTACTTGTGGGCGGGATGTCTGGTATTGGGGCTAAAGGCTCCCTAACTTATGGTCTTTTGGCTGCAAACCTTCTATTAAATAAAGAAGACACCTCACTTTTGTATCAAAGAACCAAAGATGCATTAGGTTCAGATAGATTATTGAAAGATATATCAGACTTAAAGTAAATGAATAAACTAGTAATGATTTTGTCTAGTATGGGGAAAGATGGTTACGTTATCGGAACAGTTGTTTCTGAAAGTGCGAGTATTAAGGGGCCATGGACATACAGCTCATACCGCTTATTTAAAAAAGATGGTGGACACGGAATGATTTTCAAAACAGTCGATGAGCAATTGGTGATTTGTTTGCATCAACCCAATAAAAGACAAGATGAACGGATGCAATTATATAAATTAAAGGACTTAGGTGACAATTGAGAATTAGGTAAAAAGTTATTTCATTGATATATATAAACTGGCTACAACAAAAAATAAACGATATTAAAACAGCTGTTTATTCAGAGCATTGGCAAACATGTAATTACTTAATATTTATATGAATAATATATAGTGCAATAAAAAGTGACTAATAATTGTCATACACTCTTTTTTCTGTAATTAGTTTACAACAATGAACGATAAAGATTATTTTTCTCATTTATATGAAATAGCGAGTCACCTTAATAAGGAATTCTCTCTACATTCTGCACTTCGCAAATCTTTAGAGAAAACTGTGGAAATCCTAGATATAGAAACCGGCTGGTTCTGGCTTACTGAACCAGATAACAAATCGGTTTATCTAGCTGCTTCCTATAATTTACCTCCAGCTTTAAGCAATCATCCTGAACGATTGTCTGGTTGGTGTTATTGTATAAAACAGTACTTGGCAGACGATATTGATCAGGCAATGAATATCAGTGAGATTACATGCTCAAGATTAAAGGATATTAGCACTGGCACGAAAGGTTTAAAATTTCACGCCATAATTCCTATAATAATCAACGGCCAAAAGGTAGGCCTCATGAACTTACTTAGTAAAGAAACTCGACAACTGAACGAAAAGGAATTGGCCATTCTTAACACCATTAGTGAATTAGTTGGAACTGCAATTCAGCGCACCAGATTGCAACAGTCATATAATAGTTATGGTATTGAATCAGATACAACCATTCGCAAAGTATTAGAGCGGGTTTTCCACCCACAAATAGAAGCCATAATTTCTTGCCTTGATAATCCAAATAGCAACAAGGACAAAATAAATGAAGCATTAAATAAAGTAAAGGATCTTCAGAAGCAATTAACTATGCTAAGCAAAGAAACAAAAGAGAAAGAAAGAACAGAGACCAACACAAAAGGGTTTCTCTATCCTGAGTTACCGCTAACAAAACGTGAATTAGAAGTAATTACCTTGATAAAGAAAGGTCTAACCAACGGTCAGATTGGCAAACAATTATTCATAGCAGAACGCACTGTTAAATTTCACGTTACTGCAATTCTATCCAAACTCAATGCTAACACTCGAACCGAAGCAGTAGATATAAGTTTGAAGAGAGGTCTACTTAGTATCTGAATTGTTTTCAATTTCTTCTTGACCTGTACTATAGTACAGGTCGTTTTCTGTACTTAAGTCCGTTGTATTACTCCTGCACTATTGTGATATTTGTTCTAAATTAAAAAACAAAATAGTATGAGAACCCAGAAAATATATTTAGAACACGCCAATATTACAGTAAACGACCCGAAGGAAGCAATCAAGTTCTTCCAAACTGCTTTTCCTCACTTCAAGATAAGAGGAGGTGGTAACGGTATGAGAGAGTGGATTCATCTTGGCGATGATAATACCTACATAGCTATTAACCAAGCTAAGCAACGTGATTTGAAAGCTGACAAGAACTATGATAAAATAGGAATAAATCATCTAGGTTTTGTAGTACAGAACGTAGAGGAAATAGCGAACAACCTTCTTAGTAATGGATACAAACGAGATTTCCCAAAAGAAGTGGAGCAATTCAGGATTAGGGACTATTTTGCTGATGCTGATGGAAACCAGTATGAATTCGTGCAGTATCTTAGTGATAAACCAGAAGAAAAAAACAGTTACAACATCTAAAATAAAGTGTAGAAAAAAAAACGATTTGCCAACAAAGACGTATAAAAAGCATTGAAACGCTTCGTATACCAAACGTTATATGGCATTTAAAAAGAAACCCCAATAATGACCAACATTTTAGTAGCGCAAATGAACCGATTAACAAAATTATCCGCAGAGGAAGTTTTGGCGATTGAACAAAGTTTTCCCATTAGTACTTTTGAAAAGGGGACTTTTTTATTAAGACAGGGACAAATAGCCAAAGACGTATATCTCGTTATCGAGGGTTGCATCAGAAAATACGCGATTGCAGATGGCGAGGAACTTACTTCTGATTTTTATACCGAGAGACACTCAGTTGCCGATTTTAATAGTCTTTCAAATCAAAAGCCCTCAAATTATTTCTTTATTTGTTCTGAAAAAACTACTGTAGCCGTTTTAAATGCTGAAAAAGAGGCGGCCTTGTATAAAAAATTCCCTCGGTTTGAGACTATTTGCCGTGTAGAATTCGAGAAGATTATGGGCGAAAAAGCCGATAACTTAGAAAACTTTAATGGTAAAAATCCTGAAGAGAAATACCTTGATTTATTAAAGGAAATACCTGATTTGATGAACAGGGTACCGCAATATCAGTTGGCTAGCTATCTTGGAATAAAACCCGAAACACTTAGCCGTATTCGGAAAAGAATTGTACTAAAGCAGTAGCTGGATTATCGACTTTTTTGTGCGACTATAAAGTACTCTGCTGCAGGTTTTTCAATTAAAATATCTGATTCAATAATGTTGAATTCACAATTGATAATAGCTGCTTTAAGTTCCGCTATTCTTAAGAAATTTAAATACGGGAGCATTCTTAGCTTTTTCAATATGAATATTACGCTACCAGATAAACCCCCGATGAATGTTCTCCTTTCTTTCAAACAGGCCGTTGATGTAATAAATAAGACCATCGGGTCTCAAAAGCTTGTTCATTCGAGTCAATACTTTTTCGACATCTTCGAAATAAAGTAGAATATTAAATGCTAAAATGGTGTCGAAACTTCCTTCTTTGTATTTACCATCGAAAAGGGTCGTTTGGGAGAAAATAATAGTATCATTTCCACTTTTACCAGCTTTGTTTTTTGCGATATTCATCATTTTAGATGATGTATCGAAAGCTTGAATCTTATTGACATCATTGGCGAACTCGAAAGAATACAATCCTGTGGCACAGGCAAAATCAAGAATGATATCGTCGGGTCCCAAGTATTTTCGGCTTCTATGCAAAATTTGCTCAAAAGTTTTGTCTTTCGCCCTTTTGTCATAATTCTTTGAAAGCTTGTTCCAAAATTTTTCAGATTTGTTCATAATGCCTTTTTTAATAATGAACTCGACTTGAGTTTTGTACAAAGGTCAGTCAGAGTAAGGAAGAAAACATTGACTTGAATCAAGAAATGCAAAAAAACGTAAAATATCAAAAGCTATAATCAATACGGGCTTTGGGCGTAATCGAAAGGTTTGCGTATTTTTATGAAGACCGTAAAATCTTTGGGATGTTACTTTGAACAAGAAAAAATAAATAAAAGCAAAAAGCTTTTGCTACGAGCTAAACCGAAAGTGAAGCGCATTCTTTGCTACCATACTATTCATAGCTCGAGGGTCATATGTCATATTGGAGAAAGAGGAGAGAACAAGTTTTAGATTGAAAAATAATAAAAGAAATTATGGGACAGGTAGAATTTAGAGCATTAGTAGTGGAAGAAAAAGATGGGACATTTATTAGAGAGGTAAAATCAAAATTAGTAAGTGATTTACCAGAGGGTGATTTATTGATTAAAGTTCATTATTCGTCTCTAAATTATAAGGATGCACTTTCGGCAAGTGGGAATAAAGGTGTTACCCGAAAATATCCACATACGCCAGGAATTGATGCTGTTGGCACAGTGGTATCTTCGAAAACAAATAAATTCAAAGTTCAAGATAAAGTGGTTGTTACCAGTTATGATTTGGGAATGAATACAGACGGAGGGTTTGGCCAATTTATTAGTATACCTGAAAATTGGGCTGTTAAGTTACCCGAAAATCTTACCATGAAAGAGGCAATGATATTAGGAACAGCAGGGTTAACAGCCGGGATGTCTGTACTAAGACTCACTGAAACAATAGAACCAGAAGATGGAGAGCTAGTGGTTTCAGGCGCCACTGGAGGTGTGGGTGCTTTAAGCATTTCCATTTTAAAAAAATTAGGATATAGGATTTCTGCAATTACAGGAAAAGAAACAGAGCATGATTATTTAATGAATCTTGGAGCAACTAATATTATCACACGAAAAGATTTTACATCAATAGCTAATAAACCACTTTTAAAACCAGTTTTTGCTGGTGGCATAGACACTGTAGGCGGTGTTATTCTTGAGAATATAATAAAATCAACAAAGCCAATGGGCGTTGTAACTTGCTGTGGTAATGTTGCCTCACCAAAACTTGATTTAACGGTATTCCCTTTCATTCTGAGAGGTATAAGTTTAATCGGTATTGACTCTCAGAATTACCCTATGGCATATAGAGAGCGTGTGTGGAAAAAATTATCTAGAGATTGGAAGCCCGACAAATTAGCCAACATTTGTACGGAAATAACTTTAAATGAATTGACTGAAAAAATTGATTTAATGCTCAATGGAAAGTTAAAGGGAAGAACTGTTTTAAATATGGAAGCATAAAATACGTCACATAAAACATGCTTTAGTACATGCCGGTTTCAGTGTTTTAGAATGTTTGCGGCTAGTAAAAAAGTCGGTGTAAACTAAAAAAATAAGTTTCGAAATCTCGCACGACACCATACCATAAACCGTTAACGTCTTTTTATACGCTACATTTTCTACACCAAACGTTAGTGGCAAGCTAAAAGATAATCTGTAACAATTAATAAACTATCGCATTTATAGAAATGAACACTAGAAACAAAATTATGCGATTATTAGTGTTAATAATTATCATCCTTTTTCAAGTCCATCTAATCAACGGACAGACATCATTAAATAAAATTGACTTAGACAACGGAAAACACAAAGTTGGATTTCGCCATTATACAGCTTCTGATAGTAGCAGAACATAAAGTAGAATCTACGATTATGGCAATCAAAAAATTGCAAGACCAATTCCCATAAGCATATGGTATCCTTCAAATCAAAATGCGATTGACAGACTAAAACAGTTTAAAAAATAAAGCCAGCCACTAACAATGAATCCTATGAAAAAACAGCACTTTAAGTGATAATACCTAAGTGTAACTACATAATAAAGGTCTACAATAAACCGAAAAATAAGTGATTAAAAATCGTTACTTTTCATGTACGATACGTTGGGTACAATTTGATCAAACCGCACATGAAATACAACGCCTTCATTTCATATAGTCACAGTCAGAATCCTGATTTGGCTGTTAACCTCGAAAAAGCCCTTGAGAAATTCGCAAAGCCTATCTTTAAGCGTAGAGCGCTAAATATTTTTAGAGACTCGAACGATCTTTCTGTGTCGCCGGATCTTTGGGGTAAGATTGAAGAGGGCCTAACACAATCGGAGTACTTTATTTATTTCGCATCACCTAAATCGGCCAATTCCTATTATTGCAATGAGGAGGTAAAGTATTGGTTAGAAAATAAATCCATGGATAATTTTCTCGTGGCCCTCATCGATGGAGACATTAAATGGGATTTCAAAAATTTTGATTTTGATTGGAACAAAACCACGGCTATGTCGAAGGTGTTGACCAGCGCATTCAAAAATGAACCGCTCTATGTGGACTTTCGAGCTGACATGTGCGTCGATGATTTAAATTTGGACAACCCCGATTTTAAAACAAAGGTCGTGTTCATTGCGGCCACACTTCATGGAAAAACGGTCGGCGATATGGTTGGCGAAGCCGTTAAGCAGCACAAGCGTACGCTTATGATCCGAAATGGGGCAGTCGCTATCGTGATGGCGCTAATGAGCTTGACCATCGTACTAACGATGATATCCAATAGAAGAAAAAGCGCATCCTTGATGCATTTTCAGGCGAAATCAATTGAAAGCACCAATCCTACTTTGGCCTTGCGACTAGAACAGGAAGCGCTTAAGATCCATGATTATCCTGAATTTGAAAGATCGGCCTTTTCTATAATCAATAGAAATTCCTTCTACCAAATAATTGCCACTAAGGATACAGCTTCTTTTACGGCCATGGATATCTCAAAGCATCATACCATACTATTAGCTAGTGCTGATGGCGGCATCAGTTTGATGGACCAGAATGGTACTTTGAGCAAAGAGTTCAATATCGACAAAGGTTCGATCCGTGCCGCGAAATTTGCACCAGATGGCCTGTCCATTCTTACAGGATCCGAACAGGGCTTGCACCTGTGGGACTTAGACGGCACCCTAAAAACGGAATTCAAACTAGAAGCTTCAGAAGACTCGGAATACAGCGCTACAGCAGTTGCTTTTGCCCCCGATGGCAAAACGGTTCTCACTGGCTCTTATTTCGGAGCGCATTTGTGGGAGCTGGATGGCAATCGGATATCAGGATTTGAAATTAAAAGGGCGGTTAAATCGGTCGCTTTCGCCCCAGATGGCAATTCTGTGTTGGTTGGCTATGATGGTTCTAAATTTGCGGCTGATCTTTTTGATTTACAGGGCGTTTCTAAAGCACAATTCAGTACTAATGACCCGAATTATGGGGAGCCCCATACAATCACGAATACGGTTTCTTTTTCACCGGATGGACAGACCATTATGGTATGCTCGAGCGTCAATAACATTCAATTGTTCGATTCTGAAGGCAACCCCAAATGGGACTTTGACTTGCCCGATTTAATAAATTTTGAGGAGGGCTCTTGGACCGCCGCATTTTCTCCTGATGGAACAAAGATTCTTACCAGTTCTTTTGAAAATACAGCCCGCTTGTGGGACCTGGATGGGATGTTAATCAAGGAATTCAAGGGACATGGGGGCATGATCAACTTAGTTGCTTTCGATCCAACTGATGATAAAACGATTCTCACGGGCTCTTTAGATAAAACAATCAGAAAATGGTATATAGAAGGCCTTAATGCATCTGTTGTCGAAGAATTCAGTGTGCACAATAAACCAATTTCTTCAATAGATGTATCCCCAGATGGTAGGTCTGTACTTACTAGCTCTCTAGATTCTACAGCCTGTTTATGGGATTTTAAAGGAACATTGCTCAAAAAATTCAGCCACAAAAGTGTAGTTAACAACGCGCTTATTGCTCCCGATGGTGAGTCTTTAGTTACAAGAACGACCAATGGCATGCATATATGGAATTTGAATGGAGACCCTATTCAAGAATACATTCCAACCGATGAGATGATCAGCACTATGGCTTTCACTCCCGATAGCAAATTCATTCTGTTTAGCACTACGCCCAAGACCAAGCCCGAAGGTAATCTGCCTTGGCTACTTACCGCTATTCGCAAATGGGATTGGAAGGAGAATTCGATTAAGGAGATTGAACTAGGCGATAAAAAGGCTACCGCTGTGCGTTTCGCTCCAGATGGAAAGACCCTACTTACAAGTTCGAATGACGGAGCGTATTTGTGGAATTTGGAAGGGGATTCGATTCAGGAATTCAAACAAGATGATGAATCGGTCTTTCCAGTAGCCATTGCTCCCGACGGAATATCAATATTGACCTTCCCAGCTTCTAGAGGATTTAAAATATCTAGCACCACCTATGGAAAATCCCATTTATGGAATTTGGCGGGAGAGATTATCCAAGAGTTCAAACTAAACAACGAAAGTGTCAACGCAAGAGCATTCGCTCCCGATGGCAAATCAATCCTAACCCTCTCTTATCCAAAATTAAATTCGTGGGATAAAGGCAGTCCTACTGCACGTGTATGGGATCTGGAAGGAAACGTTTTTTTAAAACTCCACCGACCAGGGAAAGACATTACTTCCATTTCTTTTTCTCCTGATGGTAATTTCATTATTGCAGTGTATAGAAACGGCACGAATCGTCTTCTTTATGAAGACAAGGAATGCACATTGGTAATTTACAATAAAATCGAGTTAGATGAATTTCTAGAGACCTATGTGTCGCCTTTGTCGACGACGCAGAAAAAAGAATTCAATATCGATTGATCAGCATTTGTTTTAATATTTCCGTAATCAAAAGAAGTTAAACAATAGCCGTATAGCAATATAAATTAAGTGGAATATAATTTTCTTGAATTTATCTCAAAGCCAAGAGATTTGGAATCAGGCTTAAGATATAAGAGCGTTCCCCAAGTTCAATAAACCTATTGTGCATTAATTAAACTGGTAGCACTTAAACCCATCTTTTATTAGACTTTGCTCAAATTAACCAACAGTGTAAATTAAACGACCGTTTAATCATACTTTTCAGTTCCGTAAAAGTCTCACATTCAAGTAATAAATGCAACAGCTTCAGCTGTTGAGAAAAAGCCCTCCCCCGGGATTTGGCCCTAGGGCCAAATCCCGGGG
>RCNB010000350.1_pt1 | contig 31477 bp, 24 predicted proteins | sample 2041321 | NCBI WGS metagenome assembly RCNB01 (sample SAMN09708232, study PRJNA481090) | Marine sediment metagenome, whole genome shotgun sequencing project.
AACGCGCGCGACGGTGTCCAATTAGCCGCGATCGGTGTTGCGCCGGCGACACCCCCGAACCACTCCGACTTCCTGCCCGAATGGCTGCGCCGCGGCTACCACGGAACGATGCAGTATCTGGCCCGCGATCCATCGCTGCGCGGAGATCCTGCCCGCATTATGGAAGTTCTTTGCCTTCCTTTACGGAATAGTTTGCAAACTCTGAAATATCCGCACCGGCTACAAACGCCTTTTCGCCGCTCCCGGTGAGTATAATGGCTCGTATCATTTTGTCCTTGTCCAGAGTCTTAAATGCCTTACTTAAATCCTTGATCGTTGCTCTGTTTAACGCATTTAATTTTTTTGGTCTGTTAATAATAACTGTTGCGAGGCTACTATTAAGATCTATCAGGATATTTTCAAAGTTCATAGGTGGTTATTTTATTAATTTTTTGCTCCTTTTGGAAACATAACAGTGAATACGGTTCCTTTACCAGGCTGTGAAGTAAAATTAATACTCCCATTATAGGTTTCAACAATATTCTTCACCATGCCAAGGCCTAATCCCATCCCACTGGTTTTAGTTGTAAACTTGGGTTCAAACACTTTATCTTTAAAACCATCCTGAATTCCAATACCATTGTCCGCTACTGATATTTTTACTTTATCACCCTGTGAAACCACCGAAACTAATATTCTTGGTGATTCTACTTCCGGAACTGCTTGTATTGCATTCTTGACCAAATTGGTAATTACACGTATCAATTGGGTGCGGTCTAACTTGGCAATAATTTCCTCTTCATCTGCCATAAAATGAATGTATTTTTCATTAAAAATGTCCAATGCCAGTTTAACTATTATTACAACATTTAAATTTTCATTCTGTTGAGCGGGCATTTCCGCAAAGCTTGAAAAAGCGGAAGCAATGCTGCTCATTGTATCTATTTGTTGTATCAAAGTCTTGGAATATTCCTTTACTTTGGTGTGTACTTCCGGATCCTCAGGATTAAATTTTCTTTCAAAACTTTGAACACTTAATCGCATTGGAGTTAGTGGATTTTTAATTTCATGAGCTACCTGCTTGGCCATCTCGCGCCAAGCCTGTTCTCTTTCACCCCGCGCTAATTTGGCCGCGCTTATTTCTAATTCATCAATCATATCATTATATGAATTAATGAGTTTTCCTATTTCGTGACCAGGATTTTCAATAAGGATTTTTTCATTTCTTTTCGTAAGGTCTGTTTGTGTAATCTTATCAGAAATGGTTTGTAATGAACGGGTTATGTATTTTGAAATAAAATAAGCAAGTACAATGGCAATGAGCAACATAAAAAGATAGACAACAGACAAACGTATTAAGAACTCTTTGAGTTCCATATCGTTAAGAGTGTTATCCTCAAAATATGGTAAATTTAATATGCCAATTGGTTTAAATTTATCATCGTTTATGTAGGTATATGAAGCCTGATATTTATCCCCTGCAGCAGTATCGTCGAGTATATAACGCTTGTCCACTGTATTTGATAACATATTAATTATTTCCGGGCTCAAGTGAAGAGATATGGAATCATTTCTGAATCTGGGCTTTGAACTCTTGATTAAATTCCCCTGAAGGTCATAAATATTGAAATTAACGTTTTGGACATCAGCAATCCGATAAATTTCATCTTTAAATATCAGTGCCAGATTTTCTGTAGTTACCGGATAAGTGGTTTCCTGTAACGTATAAGTTATGCTTTGTTTTATCTGACCTTCTTTCCGTTCCAAACGGACCTGGTGATAATCTTTAGATTGCTCCCTATATTGGTATATAGTAACCCCGGCTATTAATACCGATGCTATTACCACCAGTAAAATCATAGCGACAAAAATTTGGGATCTAAGGGATAACTTTTTAAGCAAGGACTCCTGATTTGAGTTTAAAGATAGCAATAATCAAGCCAAAGAAGCCTATCAAATTCCTCAAATTCAAGTGGATTAAGCGTTGGGATTCTTGTCTCTAATCCTCTTGTACAAACGTATACCAAGCATCAGAAGAATTCCAAGGACAATAATCCCCAATACTCCAAATATCCAATTGAAAGTACCCTTTAATATGACCAAAAAAGTAACCGCAAACAGTATCACAGTGGCACCTTCATTCCAAATACGCATAAAATTTGAAGTATACTTTATTTCATCTCGCTGTAATTGAAGATATATTAAATGTGTTTTCCAGTGATAAGCAATTAGTAATACTACGAAGAACAACTTAATAAGCATCCATGGTTGATCTAACCAGGCTGGTATTAATAATAACAACCAGATGGCAAATATTGTACACAAAACAGCTGAAGGCCATGTAATTATATACCATAACCGTTTTGTCATTAGCTTAAGTTGATCAGAAAGTATTTCTTTATCAGGAGAAGGCTTATCGGTTGCTTCAATATGATAAATGAACAATCTGGGTATATAAAATAAGCCGGCAAACCAGGTTACAACAAATATTAGATGCAATGCTTTTATATAATTATAGTATTCCCCCATTAATTCTTATATCTAATTGCACCTATACCAGCCTCCCATAATTTTTTATTAAAATCCGGAAGTTCTTTTTCTAATAATTCATTTCCGCGCATTTTTAATTGCTCCCATTTTTTGTCCAATTCATTTTTGCGAAGCCTGGATGAAGTATTAATTCTTGGTATTGTGCTGTTGGTTTCGTTTATTAGAAATAAGTACTCTGCGGTAAATTTATTTGGAAAGTTTTCCACATCGTCATAGGCCTGGGATTTACGTTGTATCATATCCTCATCCCATGCGTTCAATTTGTTATAGAGAGTCATCCCAGCCTTCTTAAGAATATTATCTTCAAGGTCATTTACGATACCTTTAAGTTGCGTCTTAGCACTAAAAAGTGTATTTACCATCAGGTGCATTTGGGTAACATTTTGTTCCATTTCCGTCATAAATGCATCGTAAGTGGCATATTGACCCTGCTGAGTTTCGAAACCAGGTGTTTCAAGAATTTTAGCTGTGGTACTTACTGTTTTATCTCCTTGTTGTAATTTTAAAGTATAGGTTCCGGGCGGTGCCTTATGCCCCCTGAAGTTAGCTTCAATATAGACATCAGGGATACCCGGAATTATAGGATAAAGCATGTCCCATACAAATCTGTTTAGTCCTTTTTCTTTAGAAAGAACGGGAGCTTGAGGCGGACCTCCCCCGTTGTGCTTTTTATAATTTGGATCTTTTTTGGAACTTAACTTTCGTATCAACATTCCCTTGTCATTTAGTATTTCCAGAGAAATTTCTGTAGAATCAGAGCTCTTGGGTAATTCATAATACAGTACCACCCCATTAGCAGGGTTGACTCCGGAAAAAGGATTCGTTCCTTTAAAACTATCCGAACTCTTATTTAAAGGGCTTTGCCAGGAACCATTGTATGCATCCTCAGGCTGCATTATTTTTAGGTCCCCATTTTGTATTTTGTATTGGGCAAGTGCGCCGAGGTCATCTAAAATCCAAAAAGATCTTCCTGAAGTGGCAACAATCAAATCGCCCTGATGTACCATCAGATCCGTAATAGGCGCAATGGGTAAATTTAACTGAAACGGCTGCCATAAGGTTCCTCCATTCCAGGAAATATAGATCCCCTTTTCTGTGCCGGCATAAAGAAGGTTCTTACGTGAAGCATCTTCCCGAACAACCCTGGTAAAGGAACCGTAAGGTATTCCGGAACTAATATTTGTCCAGCTTTTACCATAATCCGTGGTTTTGTATAATGCAGGAGTGTAATCATTAAACTTATATCGGGTAGTTGCAACGTAAGCAGTAGCCGGGTCATGTGGAGAAACTTCAATAGCATTAACCAAACATTCTTTTAGACCCTTGGGAGTAACGTTTTCCCAGGTATCCCCACCATTCTTTGTTAAATGAACAAGGCCATCATCACTCCCTGTCCATAGCACTCCCTTTTCATGGGGCGATTCAATAATATGAGCTATTGTTCCATAATTTTCAGCACCTACTGCCTCAACGGTATAAGGACCTCCTCCTTTGCCCTGTTTGTCATCCATATTGCGTGTTAGGTCTGGAGAAATTTCCTCCCAGTTGAGCCCTTTATCCCTTGTTCGTAAAACCAATTGGGCACAATGATAAAAAGTGTCTGGCTCATGTTGAGATTTTATTATAGGGGCACTCCAGTTATATAGGTATTTCATATCCCTCGCCGCTCTTCCTAAATACTGAATAGGAGCTGCCATGATTTTTGTTTCTGACTTGGTATCCATATCAAGTATTTCGATAGTCCCTAAATAATTGCCACCCATTACATATCTGGGATTATCAGGGTCAAAGGCCAGAAAAGCACTTTCACCACCTGCAGCATAAGTCCAATCGCGTTCAGAAATTGCCTCCCGGCCTAATGAAAGACTGGCAATTTTTACGGAGGAATTATCTTGTTGCCCGCCATAAATGTTATAGGGAAAAAGCCTGTCAGCATTTATACGATAGATTTGAGCAGTGGGCATTATATCCTGGGTAGACCATGTTTTGCCATTATTATAGGTGATGGCGGCGCCACCATCGTTGGCTATAACCATGTTTTTTGAATTATTAGGATTAATCCAGAGATCGTGGTAATCTCCATGAGTGCCCGTAATCAATTCCCATGTTTTACCTCCATCAATGGATCGTAAAGCCTGAGCGCTCATTACATAAACAGTATTTTCATCATTAGGATCTGGAAATACTTCAATATAATACCAGGCTCGTTGCACCAATCTGTTATCACCACTTACCATGGTCCAGGAAATTCCAGCATTCTCAGACACGAACAATCCTCCTTTATCTTGCTCAGAATCACTCTCAATTAATGCATAGACTTTATTAGAGTTGGCCGGGCTTACAGCTATAGCCATCTTACCCTTTTCATCAGGCAGGCCTTTATGTATTTTGAACCAATTTTCTCCTCCATCAACAGATTTATACAATCCACTTCCAGGACCCCCGCTAATAACGATATTTGGTTTCCTTTGATGATGCCACATTGCGGCGTAAAGCACCTCAGGTGTACTGGGATCCATTGAGAGTTCTGAACATCCTGTAAGTGTATTTACAAATAATACTTTTTCCCAGCTATCTCCACCGTCAATAGATTTATAAATTCCACGTTCTTCACTAGGGGCATAAAGTGCTCCCTGAGCGGCTACATATACAATATCTGGATTGTTAGGGTGAATTACGATACGTGAGATATGCTGAGTTTTACTCAACCCCATTTTGCTCCACGTTTTTCCTGCATCCGTAGATTTATAAACTCCATCTCCATACGAGGTCATAACACCTCTTGGTGCGTGCTCACCCATACCGCAGTAAACAACATTTGGGTCAGAGGCCGAGACAGCAACTGCTCCCACAGAACCAGTTTCAAAAAACCCATCGGAAATATTCTCCCAACGTTGACCGGCATCGGAAGTCTTCCAAAGACCGCCCCCTGTAGTACCCATATAATAAGTTAAAGGATCTCCTATAACTCCAACCGAAGTAACAGACCTGCCTCCGCGAAATGGGCCGATATTTCGATACTTAAGTGGTTTAAAATAAGTCTCTGCATCCTGAGCAAGGCCCAGGCTAACAACAAATACAAGAACAAGGACGACATAAATTTGTTTCATCATAATAGTATTGGATCTTTTTATAAATATCTATTCTTCTATAAATAAGTAATTCAGGTTTAAATCATTAAACGCTTTATTAAATTCTTGGATTTCCCTATCAACCATTGCATCAAAAGCGCTGAGTTGTGCGTTGATCTTTGTGGTTAATTCATTTTTTACAGCAATATCCTGCTCAGTTGGCGGAAAGTCATCTATAGAGACCAAACTATTCAAATGTGCCAGTTTATTATTAAGCCGGATTGGAAAATTTAAAGGATCCTGTCCGCTGCGGTTTTTGGTTTGATATAGCGCCTTTTCAATTTCTTCAAAACCCTTTTTCATTTCCTGAGCCTTTTCCACTAAATCGGCGGTTGCGGAATTTCCCTTATACTGTTTCGTAAAAGCGTCTAACTGGGATGTGATTTTGCGTATCTTTTTTATAGATTGATGTGCGTTATCAACTGTTGAATTTATATCGCTTACAAAATCGTATTGCTTTTGCATATCAGCTAATGAAACTTCAGCTCTGGGATCAGCCAAAACAGAAAAGGTTTCGGATACGCTTGTGCCATTTCTGTTTAAATATACTTTATAGGATCCCGGGACTGCCTTTGCCCCTTCCAGGTTAGCCCACCATAAAATCATCCCCTCCAGTTTTTCTGCTCCTTTGCCCCGCATATCCCAAACATGGGTATTGCCTTCTTTTTTAACTTTCAGTTTTTTGTCTTTTTTATCGCTATAAGTACTAAAATCGGCTAGTGTATCCCCCGCCATGGTCATATAAGTAAGGGCAATACTGTCTTTTTTATCCCAGTCTTTTAAATAAAACTGGGTCACCACTCCCGCTGGATGATTTTGTCCTTCTGTTTTTGAAGGTTCACTCGCTGCCCGGCCTTTTGTCCTGTAAGCCGCTTTAGGTTTATAAAGTATTGTAGCGGCATTCTTTTTCGCCGTATCAAGTTGATGAAGCACCGTAAGGTCGTCTATAATCCATAAACTGCGCCCCTGGGTTGCTACAATAAGATTATCATCCTTGATAGTAAGATCCGTTACAGGAACTACAGGTAAATTAAGTTGAAAAGCCTGCCAGTTTTGCCCATCATTAAAGCTAATATACATCCCGGTTTCTGTTCCCGCATATAGCAGCCCTTTTCTTTTTGGATCTTCCCGAAGAACTCGCGTAAAGTGTTCTTTATTTATACCGTTCGTTATTTTTATCCATGTTTTTCCAAAATCATTGGTCTTATACAAGTACGGTTCAAAGTCGCCTAACTTATAGCGCGTAGCCGCTACATAACAGGTTCCCTCATCAAAAGCAGAAGGCTCAATACTGTTTATCATAGTCCATTCGGGCATGCCGGAAGGTGTGACATTTTCCCAACTTTCACCCCCGTTGCGGGATACATGAATAAGTCCGTCATCACTCCCCACCCAAAGCAGACCTTCTTTCAGTGGACTTTCATTTGCTGCAAAAATGGTACAATAATACTCAACTCCGGTATTGTCCTGTGTAATTGGGCCCCCACTCGACAGAAGTTTATCCGGATCATTTCTGGTTAAATCCTCACTCAAAAGTTTCCAGCTCTGTCCCTCGTTCTCACTCACATGCACGTGATTGGAAAAGGTGTATAATTTCTTTGGATTATGTTTGCTAAAAATAATAGGGAAATTCCATTGAAAACGGTATTTCATTCCTTCAGCACCATATCCCATTGGATTATCGGGCCAAACATTCACTCCGCGAACAGTTCCGGTTTTGTGATTTACCCTTGTTAAAAATCCTCCGTAACTTCCTCCATAAACAATATCGTTATTTAAAGGGTCTACAGCAATGTGTGCTGATTCACCCCCGGCCGTTTCTTCCCAATCATCTTCATTAATACTTCCATCATCACTGCGATGTTTAATACGGATTGTTGAATTATCCTGTTGGGCAGCATAGATTCGAAATGGGAAATTGTTATCTGTAGTAACCCTGTAAAACTGAGCTGTAGGTTGATTGTAATACGTACTCCATGTTTCACCTCCATCATAAGAAATCTGAGCTCCACCATCATCTCCAATAATCATACGCTTCGAATTTTCAGGTGCAATCCACAAATCGTGATGATCCCCATGAGGTGCATTGAAGGTGTTAAAAGACTTACCGCCGTCTGTAGATTTATGGTAACGTACATTTAAAACATATACAACATCTTCATCTTCCGTATCAGCATACAATCGGGTATAATACCAAGCTCTTTGTCTTAGCTTTCTTTCGCTATTAACCTGTGTCCATTTTTTACCACCATCTTCACTTCTATAAAGACCCCCTTTTTCCTTTTGTTCAACAATAGCCCAAACGCGTTCGGAATTTTTAGGTGATACAGTTACACCAATAATTCCCAAAGTATCCGTTGGGAACCCTTCATTTTTTGAAATTTCACTCCAGGTTTCTCCACTATCTGTACTTTTCCATAAAGCTGAGCCATCTCCACCGCTGCTTAGACTGTAAGGTGTTCTTTTTGCTCTCCAGGTAGATGCATACAAAATTCGCGGATTGTTAGGATCCATAACCAGGTCAACCGCTCCTGCTTGCTCATTTACAAAAAGGGTGTTACGCCAGGTAGTACCCCCATCTGTGCTCTTGTAAATACCACGGTCCCGAGTTGGTTTATATATATTCCCCAATACTGCAGCATATAAAATATCCGGGGTATCCGGATGTATTCGAATACGAGGCACATGTCTGCTTTTTTCCAGGCCTACAGACTTCCATGTCTTACCTGCGTCCTCAGTTTTCCAGACACCATAACCAGAAGATACATTCCCCCGTAAAGTTTTTTCACCGCCGCCAACGTAAATTACATTAGGATCACTTTTCGCAACTTCGACTGCGCCTACACTGCCTCCAAAAAACCCATCTGAAATATTTTCCCAACTCCTGCCACCATCCGTTGTTTTCCAAACACCACCTCCGGCTGAGCCAAAATAAAATAGATTTGGTTCTCCGGGCACTCCCGTAACCGCCGCAGATCTCCCTCCCCGAAAAGGGCCTACTAATCTATATTCAAGGCTAGAATATAATGCTTCAGGGTATTCAATTTGGGTATTAGAATTAGTACGCTTTTTTTGAGCGTATGTTAGGGAGATGAAAGAAAAAAAAGCCAAAATTAGAAGTCCGGCTTTAACAGTAATGATCTTCATATTAATCTTATTTGAATTAGTCTGGCTAAATGTAGGAAAAAGTAGCGAATTGAGAATGTAATATCCGAACAGATGATTGTATTTGATCAAACCAATTATATCTACTTTTTAGGCGTTGAATGTACCTAATTAGAAGAGTTTTGAATGCTTTGTGCAGAAATATTCCCTAATTTTACTATTGAGAATTTATTAGAAAATTCAACAACTAAAGCAAGCTAATCTAAAGACCATATGCTTGTATTTCCTAGATTAAGAAAGAAAACAAGAATACGTATAAAGAAATAATCAATGATATTAGAAAAGAGAATACCATTAAAATATTGGTTCAAAGAAATAAAATGGGATCTGCTCATTGTAAGTGTGTTTTCGGTAATTATTTATATTATTAAACTTTATTTAACTAACCTGGATATTCCAATAAGTATAGGAACATTTTTAGGAACAGCCATTGCCTTATTATTGTCTTTTAAGCTTTCACAATCCTATGACCGTTGGTGGGAAGCCCGAAAAATTTGGGGGGCTATAGTTAATGATTCAAGGACTTTGGTGATACAACTAAAACAGTTCAGTAAAGAATCCGATAACAGTATTGTGAAAACTATGGCATATCGCCAGATCGCCTGGTGCTATGCACTCGGGCGGCATTTGCGAAAGCAGGATGTGCTTAGTAATTTAGAAGACTTTATTTCTGAGGATGAAATAATATCTATAAGGCACAAAAATCATGTCCCTTTGACTTTACTGGACCATCATGGGCAAAATGTAAGATCCCTCCATAAGGAAAATTCACTCAATGACTTCCAACAAATACAATTAGATACTACAATTTTGAAATTTACAGCCTCTATGGGCATGGCTGAGCGAATAAAAAATACAGTGTTTCCCAGAACGTACAGAAATGTTCTACACTTTTTTATCTATATCTTTTTGCTATTGTTGTCTGTGGCGCTTGAAAATGTCTATGGGTTTTTGGAGATTCCATTATTAATTTTAATTTCCATTCCTTTTTTTATGCTCGAAAAAATTGCATTTGTCATTCAGGACCCTTTCGAAAATGAACCAACAGATACGGCTATGACGAGCATTGCACGTAACATTGAGATCAATATTAAGGAACTTCTAGGGGAAAAAGAATTACCTGAACCTTTAAAGAATAGTGGGTTTTATATTATGTGAATGTTTTCTAATTCTGTTATGAAAAGTAAATCTTATGTTTTTATACTTATTTAAAAAGTTAGCCCAACCAATTAATTGTCTTAACAATTTTCTTAATCAAAAGTATTCTTTACTTGGAATTTTTGTTGTTCTAGGTGTTCTCTTAAGCTGTAAGGGACAGCCTGGTTCAGAAGATACCGTATCAACAGCAAAAATAGTTCTCACCTCACTCGACCAATCCCAATTATTAAACGAAGTCGAAATTAAGAAGAGTGATATTTCTGCAACCACTTCTGTTGGATCGACAATTACACTGGACCCTTCTACTTCTTATCAGATAATGGATGGTTTCGGATATACGCTTACCGGTGGTAGCGCATTGCATTTACAAAAGATGACTGCTCTCTCAAGAAGCAAGATAATAGAAGAACTTTTTGGTAAAGGTGCTAAAAGTATTGGGGTGAGTTATTTAAGAGTAAGTATTGGCGCCTCGGATCTGGACGAATATCCCTGGTCCTACAACGACCTCCCATCAGGAAAATCTGATCCTGATCTGGAACATTTTTCAATGGCCTACGATACACTTTATCTGATACCAACTTTAAAGGAAATACTTAAAATATCACCCCAAATAAAAATTATGGGTTCACCCTGGTCACCCCCGGCATGGATGAAGGATAATAAAGATACACGTGGTGGCAGCCTGATAAAAGAATACTATCCTGCCTATGCCAATTATTTTGTAAAATACATAAAAGCAATGGAAGCTGAAGGCATCCCAATTGATGCTGTTACTGTTCAAAATGAACCTTTGCATCCGGGAAATAATCCAAGCCTGTTAATGTTAGCCAAGGATCAGGGAGAATTTGTAAAAAATCATTTGGGACCTGCTTTTAAAGAAAACGGAATTGAAACTAAAATAATCCTGTATGACCATAATGCAGACAGGCCAGACTATCCTATTTCTATCCTGGACGATCCAGAAGCTGCACAATACGTGGACGGTTCAGCATTTCATTTATATGGGGGCACTATCGACGCCCTATCCAAAGTGCATAATGCACATCCTGAGAAACATCTCTATTTTACTGAACAATGGATAGGTGCTCCTGGTAATTTTGAAGAGAATCTTAGTTGGCATATAGAAAATCTTATTATTGGAGCGCCCAGGAATTGGAGCCGAAACGTATTACAATGGAATCTTGCAGCTGATGAAAATCAACAACCTCATACAGATCGGGGTGGATGTACCCGTTGTCTTGGAGCTATTACCATAAAAGGTGATAGTATCATTAGAAATCCGGCCTACTATATTATTGCCCATGCTTCAAAATTTGTACCTCCTGGTTCTGTTAGAATAGATTCTAACCAGGATGAGTATTTACTTAATGTGGCCTTTAGCACTCCAGAAAATAAAACGGTAGTAATTTTACAAAATAAGAAAAATGAGACTATTACTGTTGAGCTCAATAGAGAAGAAGAAAAGTTAATAATCACTTTAGGCAGTAAGGACATAGCTACATTGGTTTGGGAATAATAGAACTCAGACTAGTACCTTTTTTACTTCTTTTCTTAAATAAAAACCGGTTACCAAAGTTGATAATACATCTGCAATGGGGAAAGATATCCAAACACCCAATTCACCTAAATAATTTGGTAAAGTCAGGATTAAAGGAATAAAAAAGAAGCCTTGCCGCGTTAAAGTAAGGAGCAAAGCCGGAACCGCCTTTCCAACGGCTTGAAAATATGCGGCCCCTATTAGTTGCAGGGCTATAATAGGTGTTGCGACAAAAACCCATCGCATTGCGGAAGGAGTATGTTCCAATACAAAGGCATTTGTTGCCATTTCAAGGGCTGGCATATTTGGCTTATCACTTAAAAATAAAGATGTGATCTCAGCAGGAAAAATCATAAGAACCACAAAGACCAGGGTAGCTACAAAAGCGGCATATATAATAGCTGTTTTAATTGACTCCCTTACCCTATCATATTTTTGTGCCCCATAATTATAGCCTGCAATAGGAAGGAATCCTTGGGTAACACCATATACAGGGAAGAGGGCAAACATTAGCATTCTTCCTATAATGGCATAGACGGCCACCATAGGTTCTCCTCCCAGATCAAACAAAATATTGTTCATGATCAAATAGGTGATACTTATTACTGCCTGTCGTGAGAGGGTCACAAATCCCAGACTTCCTATTTCTCGTAAAATATCTCTATCTAATCCAAAATGAGACCAATTAATTTTTAATTCAGAATTTTTTGATCTGAAAAAATAAAAAATATAAGCAAAACACATAAGGTATCCTATCGTAGTTGCCCAGGCCGCTCCTGTCATTCCCCAATCAAAGACATAAATGAATATGTAGTCTAAGACAAGATTGCCTATTGATGGAATAATCATGGCAATCATAGCAAACTTAGGTTTCCCTTCAGCCCGAATAACTGTATTGCCCATCATACAAAGAGCTAAAAAAGGTACTCCGTATAAAACTATGATATAGTAAATCTTTGCTGGATCAAATATGGCCCCCTTGCCCCCGAATGCAGGAATTAAACTATCTACATAGTAAAGACCTAAAAGCACCATAGAAATGGTGACCAACAAAGTTAGTGTAATCTGATTTCCAAAGGTTTTTAGTGCCTTCTCTTTATGATCTGCACCAAGAGCACGAGAAATAATACTGCTTCCCCCAATCCCAATTGCCATTCCCAATGCCGCAATAAAAAAAGAAACCGGCAGAACAACATTAATGGCCGCTATGGCAATAGAACCAATCCAGTTACCAACGAATATAGTATCTACTAATATATTGAGTGACATCACAAGAATGCCTATCGAAGCCGGCACTGCTTGTCTAATAAGTAGTTTTCCAATGGGTTCCGTCCCTAATTGATCTGCGGAGACTTTCGCCATTATTGTGCAATGATTATGAAATTAAACATATACTGTTAGCCGATTTCACCCTTTACAAGTCCAATGATATTAAATGAATACCAGGCATTAAACCGGAAGTGTTTCATTTTTATGCCAATTATTTATCCATTCCGCCATTAGAGCCACCCAGGAATCACTTTCATTTAAGCAAGGAATATGAATATAATCCTCACCACCCGCTTCATAAAATTGTTCTTTGCCCTCCATAGCAATTTCTTCAAGAGTTTCGAGGCAATCACTTACAAAAGCAGGTGTAATCACGGCAAGTTTCTTAACCCCTTCTTTTGCGAGACGTTCAAACTCAAAATCTGTATAAGGTTTTAACCATGGATCACCGGCTAGTCGCGATTGAAAAGAAGTACTCACCTTGTCTTCGTCCAGATTCAACTCCGCTTTTACCAATTCTGTCGTATCATAACACTGGTGTCTATAACACGTATTGTGTGCTACTGAGTTTATTTGGCAACAACTCCCATCTATTTTGCAATGGAATTTAGTTGGATCGGACTTTCTGATGTGTCGTTCCGGAATACCGTGATATGAAAATAATATATGATCATAATCAAAGTTCTTTAGTCCCTTCAAAATTCGTTCAGAAAGTACTTTTATGTAACCCGGATTTTTATAAAACGCCGGTAAGGTAGTAATTCTTATATCCGGATAATTCGCCTGCTGTTCCTGCATAGTTTTTACTACCACAGTTTCATAAGAAGACATCGCATAGTGAGGGTAAAGAGGTACTAGTAATATTTCACTCACTCCTTTGTCTTTTAATTCCTTTAAGGCGTTCTTAATGCTCATAGAGCCATAACGCATCCCCAGGGCAACAGGAAGATCTGTTTGCTGCTGGACTTTGGATGCAAAGCGTTCGGAGATTACTATTAATGGTGATCCTTCATCCCACCAAATCTTGGCATAAGCCTTTGCTGATTTCTTTGGGCGGGTTTGCAGAATAATCCCGCGAACCAATAGGTTCCGCAACCAATTTGGAACATCAATTACGCGCTCATCCATCAAAAACTCGTCAAGATATGGTTTTACTTCTTTTGCAGTAGGACCATCCGGAGATCCCAAGTTCACTAGTAATACGCCCTTCATAATTCTTTCTTAAGCTGTTTTTTTTAACAATACAAAAATACTACTTGGAATGAAACTCCGTTAAATTAAGGCGAATACTTTTCTGATGACCATATAAGTAATCCCTATGGAGCTAACCACTCCAAGCGGGAATTTATTCAAAATTGCTTGGAGATTAGAAAATATTCCTACCTCCGTAAAATTACATGAGGCCCCAAACAAACCAAAAATAATGCGCTTAACCTATGTAATCATTTGTCTTGTTTTATCGCTGATGGGCTATTCCCAATCGGAAAAAAGTTTGCTCTGGGAAATATCTGGTAACGGCTTAGAGACATCTTCCTATTTATACGGCACCATGCACGTTAGTAAAAAGATTGCTTTCCGATTGGACGATGTTTTTTATGAAGCCCTGGATAGTAGTGAAATAGTCGCTCTCGAATCTGATCCTGAAACCTGGCTGGAAAGTGAAGAGCGTTTTGGTTCAAGTTCTCAGAAAGAAGGATATGGTTTCATAACCAAAGGATTTTATACACATTCCTTTGCTTTACAACATCCACGAAAAAAAGACCTGGCATCTTACCTGGCATTTGAAGAAAGGTTGGTAAACAGCATCCTTTACAGAACTAATGAATATTCGCAAAATTTTGAGGAGGACACCTATTTGGATATGTTCATCTATCAGGCAGGAAGTCGGTTTAACAAACCTATCCTTGCACTGGAGAAACTGGAGGAATCAGCGGCACTGGTAGGAAGGGCTGGCCTGAATTCTATGAAAATGAAACCGGATGAATGGCTTCAAAAAAGGATGCAACAACAAGACCTGATGTTTTTAATGCAGGATGCATATAGAGAGCGTAATTTAAGCTTATTAGATTCTATTGATAAAGCGATGTATACAGATCATTATCTAAAAAATATGCTCTATATCCGTAATGAGAACATGGCGAGAAGTTTAGATTCTGCTATGCAAAAAGCTAAAGTTTTTGCAGGAATTGGGGCAGCACATTTACCAGGTGCGCACGGTGTAATTGCATTATTGCAAGAAAAAGGATATGTTGTACAACCCCTTGTTTCTGAAGCTACAGAAAAAGGTCAAAAACTCAAAGACAAATTCGTTAAGCAAATAAGGGAACATTCTTATAACACTTTTGGGCCAGATGATAATTTCTTTACCATTTCACTACCCAATAAATTATATCCTATATCCGAAAGAATTACTACAGTTTATGTTTCACCAGATTTAGCAAATGGAAGTTATTTAATGGTAAACAGGATACCTACATATGCCTGTTTGAAAGCTGGAGGAGACTACACTTTGGAGGATATTGAACAATTATTATTTGAAAATATACCAGGAACCATATTAAGTAAATCACCTATTATAAACAAGAAGTATAAAGGCTTGGATATTAGAAACAAATTAAAGAATGGTGATCATCAGCGATACCAAATTTACGTTACCCCGCTGGAGATACTTATTTTTAAAATGGGAGGAGAAGGTGATTATGTCATTAATTATTCTGATATAATATTTAATAGCCTCAAGTTTAAAACCCCAAATGAAGGAAGTAAACTAATTTCTTCAGATTACAAGGACTTTGAGATATCCATGCCAGGGCTTCATAAATTTACAAATGCATCAAGAGGTGGTAGTCGCAGTATTGAAGGATATGACCCAGCAACTAATTCTTATTATTTCCTTAAGAAGACAACCCTGAACGATCTAAATTTTATTGAGGAGGACGCATTTGAACTTATACAAATTCAAAAACGAATATACCAGGACCTTAAGCTTAAACCAAAATACAATTCTTTTGAAGATAAATCTCTTACTTCCAAAGCTGTATGGGATTCCGTAACGGGTCAGAATTTATATCTGAAAACAGTAATAAAAAGGGGCGATTATTATTTGCTGGGCGCGCGTACCACAAGTGAAATAAACGCAAAGGAGTTCTTTAATTCTTTTAAGATTAGAGAAGTATCTTATCCCGAAATATTCAAAAAGGTGGTGGATACTGCTATGCATTTTAGTACGGTTACATCTATAGATCCTCCGAAATTTGTTGAAAATAGCAATTACCGGTTCAGTAATAAGAAAAAAACAAAGGCATATAGTCCCTATTCCAAAAAGACAATTTATCAAAACAAAAATAATGAGGCAATTGAGATAGAGGTAACAAAATCACATGACTATCTCACCTTTTCAAATATCGATTCTATTTGGGCTTTACGGAAAAAACAATATTCTGATAAACAGTTTAATATTCAAAATGAAAAAACTAAAACATCAGGTGATGGTACCCACGAATTGCAATTCGTAATCACCGATACTGCGAGTACAAGGGGTATTCTAATTAAGAATATCATTCGGGGTGGATTATTTTACCAGTTAAAGGCAGTAGTCGATACTATTTCAGAACCCAGTCCGTTTGTAAGTGCCTTTTTTGACAATTTTAAACCGGAAGGCAAGCCTATAGGAAGAGATCTTCTTGAAGATAAAACAACAGATTTCTTTGCCGCACTCAGGGAAAATGACAGTATAGTCATAAAAGGTTATAGATATCTTTTGTTTGATGAACGCCATATAGATTCATTAACCTACTATATTTCACAATACTCTTTTGATGAGGATAAAAAGCATATACAATCTTATCTCATAAAGCAATTAGGAGAGTTGCAGCATCATAAGGTTATTCCATTTATGAAGGATTTATATGCCAAATCATATAATAATTCTAGTGCGCAAATTAAAATTCTGCAATCCATTGCAAGGAAAAAAACTGAAGCCTCCGCAAATCTATTGCTTGATCTTATGTCACAAGATTTGCCTCTGGTATCTAATACGGCGGAGATAAAGAGTATTTTTAAACCATATGAAGACAGTTTGGAATTAGCAAAGAGATTATATCCCGAGTTACTTGAATACAGTTCTATTACGGAATACAAAGAGCCTATTTTTTCACTTCTTGCACAGCTAAAAAAAGAAGATCTGGTAAAACCCGCACATTATAAAAAATATAGGGGTCAGCTTTTAAATGATGCCAAAATTCTCTTGAAAAGGCATCTGGGTGAACAAAATAACAATCAATTAAAAACAAGGCAGGCAAACTATACCAGGCTCAGAAATAATGGCATATTAGAAGATTATGTTGTTTTGCTATATCCTTTTGCCGGAGAAAGAGAAATGGGTCAATTTTTTAACCGACTCCTTTTGGTTAAAAATCCGCAAATTCGAAGCACCTATGTAACACAGCTTGCCTTACATGGAAAAAGTATACCGACGGCAGTGATCAATTCTATGGCTTATGATATTAATAGCAGGCTTTTGTTGTATACCAAGTTAATGCGCCAAGGGAAATCTGATATTTTTCCACATCAATATAGTTCTGAACAATCCTTGGCAGAAGCCCTCATTTATAAGGACAGAAGATTTGACAGTAATAAAGATAAGATTATATACCTCGGTGACAAGTCTATCATTTATAAGAGTAACCCCTATACCGCGTATTATTTTAAGACACAAAATAACCAGGATTATCATAAGAATTTTAAAGTCCATATTGTTGTATTTGCAGATGATACCCCATTCAATTCAGTACCTTATTATACTAATGACGGATTGCGCATGGCAGATACGGATACAGAGGAAGAGGCAATCGACTTTGTGACTGAAACCTTTTTATTAAAAGACCGAAAAAGGGCTGTTGCTTACAGGCCAAACCAGTATCGTGGTTATGGAAGTTTTGGCTTCTAAATTGTACTTTTGCTTTATATGCAAATGGATATGAAATTAATTTCTTCATTTTTTTTCTTTTTATTATCTCTTACTATTAGTGCCCAACAGCTTATTTGTTCAGATCAAGACAAAAAAGCATTTGATATTAAGATTAGAGAAATTCAAAATTTAAAACAATCAGATTTTGGCGAAACCATGATCTCCGTTGGTGAAACATTTCTTGGAACCCCTTATGTAGCCAAAACTTTGGAAGTAGGAGAAACTGAATCTCTGGTTATTAATTTACAGGGGATGGATTGCACTACCTATATTGAGAACGTTTTGGCCTTTAGTACTTTGTTAATGGAGGATAAAATGAATTTTGATTCCTTCGCCAATACTCTTGAAAATATCCGATATAAGGATGGTGAATTAGATGGTTATGCTTCCCGATTACATTATTTTTCTGAATGGATAGTTAACAACGAAAAGAAAGGATTGTTGGAAGATGTAACTGCAGAAATAGGAGGTATGGAAATAAAGAAAGATATTAATTTTATGAGTACTCACAGGGATTTGTATCCCTTTTTGCAGGACGAAGAAAATTTCAAAAAAATTAGAGCTTCAGAAAACTACCTTAACCACCAATCTATTTGCATTTTGCCCCAGGACCAGATTGAAGCTAGTGAAAATCAAATAATGAATGGCGATATTATTGCTCTAACTACTTCTATTACCGGGCTTGATATCACCCATACAGGCATTGCCATTAGAGAAAAAGATGGCCGTATTCACTTGCTGCATGCTTCTTCTTCAGGAAAGGTTGAAGTATCTGAATTACCTTTAGTGGAATATTTGAAAAAGATTAAAAAAAATACCGGGATAATGGTGGCCAGGCCATTATAAAAAATGTGGTTCTGAAGTCCAGAACTACAGCTCTATAACTAAGCCTGATTGCTAATGTATTCTTTGTAGATTGCTATGGGTACCAAGCCCAATTAATTATTAAACCTGCTTCTATCCATAACTATTCAAAAAACTGATCAATGGGTTCTTCAAAAGAATGTTGTTTACCTCCCCAGACAATAATTTATTCCGCCCACCAAGTGTTTTTGAAAGTCAGGTTCGACATAAGATTCCTCGGTATGGCCTCCACCGGTATAAAAAACGCGACCTCCATCAAATTCCTGAACCCATGCAATAGGATGGTTATCACCATTTGTACCTCCTTCATATGAAGTTTCATCCAAATAAATAAGCACCTCCAAATCCGGACTTATATTTTTATAATTATACCATTCATCATTGCGCACCCAGCTATCCTTTAAATGAGAAGTAGATAAATGTTGCCTGTTTACGACCTTCATTTTGGCCTCCCTGACATTGGGGTCATTTGGATGGCTCGTAAAATATGCGCCTACCAACTTACCATACCATGGCCAGTCATATTCAGTGTCGCAGGCGGCGTGTATTCCCATGTAATTGCCGCCATTATTAATATAATTTTTAAAAGCCTGCTCCTGTTCAGGACCCAATACATCCATAGTTGTGCTTAAGAAAAGAACTAAATCATATTTTTTTAAGTTGGTTTCATTAAATTGTAAGGAATCTTCAGTTTGTGTAATTGAAAAACTGTTCGCTTTCCCTAAAATTTTGAGCGTTTCTACGCCTTTTTCAATAGACTTGTGCCTATAACCCATGGTTTTTGTAAATACCAGAATTTGAGCCATTTCTTCTTTTATGACTTCAATATTTTCTTCTTGCATTTGAGGTTGAGAAGATCCTGTAAATGAGATGCAAAAAAGCAAAAAGGCAATAAATTTTCCGAGTGTTTTCATAAGTTTCTTTTATAGATGTTTAAAGATCGAAAATTCTTTCGAATGATACTATTAATTCCCTAAAGACATTAAATATTTCTTGGGGGTTGTCCCGTATTTCTTCTTAAAAGATGCAATAAAATGACTAGATGTACTATATCCTATCCTATGTCCTACTTCGTTTACATTATACTCACCAGATTCTAGCATTTTACGTGCGAAATCCATTTTATAGTCAAACAAAAAACTGAATACTGGTTCTCCATACACTTGTTTAAAGCCCTCCTTTAGTTTTTTAAGTGAGAGGCCAATCTCTTCCGATAGCTGCGTCAGGGTAGGCGGTTCTGACATACGGCTTATCATGATTTCTTTAGCCTGTTTTATTCGTTTTACATTATCCTCATCCACCAAAAAGGGGCATTGTTCTAAATCTGCATCTTCACTTTTGTTGAAATACAACGAGATTAATTCATATACTTTAGCTTTAACATAAAGTGCCTTTATGGAAGGATGGAGATTATAGTTAATTATTTGGCTAAGTATAATTGCAATTGCAGGAGTTACCCCTTCCTGGGAATAGTACTTTTTTTCCTTATTCTCATTGCTCAAAAAAGGAATATAGTCCGCTTCTTTAGAAAATAGAGAATGAAACCTTCGTATGGTTATTATAACTGATACCATCCATGACTTGGGATTAAGTTCCAAATTTAATGGGAGGTCTAACTGCGTATTGTACAACAGTAAAGAATTCTCTTCGGATACCTCCAGGGCATAATGGCCATCATTAAAAATAAATTTTCCATTCCCTTTTAAACAAAAGTGGAATTGAATAAAGCTACTATCAATATCCCGGGTAACTTTTTGAATCTCAGGGCCTTCATTTTGAATTTTTAATACATAAAAATCATCATCAATCAAGACTTCGGCAAAAGAACCTTGAGCGATATTTTTGGAATCTGTTTGATGTGAATTCATACGCATTCTATTTAGAAACATTCTAAATAGAATGTTTACTAACAGCCGTCAGGACTATAAAAGTACGGGATTTTCGGATATTTTCGATGAAATTGCGATAAAAAAACTTGAAGCGATATATATTGTACCTCCAGCGTTATTTTTATTAAGTGGATGCTGTTATTTTTGTGAGCTATATTGATAATGCATGAAAAGGTACCATATCTCCAAACACAATTCTTTTTATACAGTTGGGCTAAGCTATAAAAATGCCGACGCTGTAGTAAGGGGAAAATTTAGCTTGGACCAGGAAGCGGCCGACGCGCTTTTAGTAGAAGCGAAGGCAATAGGTATTGATGGTCTTCTAATTACTTCCACTTGTAATCGGACAGAATTGCACGGCTTTGCACAGCACCCCTTTCAGTTAATTAAACTACTTTGTGATCATTCGCAGGGAACGGTAGAAGAATTTCAGGAAGTAGCCTATGTATTAAAAAATTATGAGGCAATTAACCATTTGTTTCTTGTGGGCACAGGATTAGACAGCCAGATCCTGGGCGACTTTGAAATAATAAGTCAATTAAAACGCAGCTTTTACAATTCTAAAAAACATGATCTTACAAATCACTTTTTGGAACGTCTTATTAATTCGGTCATTCAAGCCAGTAAGCGAATTAAAAATGAAACAGAAATTTCAACTGGGGCTACCTCAGTAGCCTTTGCATCTGTTCAGTATATTCTGAAAAATGTTTCCAATATTGCAGAAAAGAATATTTTACTATTTGGTACGGGGAAAATAGGCAGGAATACTTGTGAAAACCTTATCAAACATACAAATCATTCTCATATAACCCTTATTAACCGAACCAAGGATAAGGCCGAAAAAATTGCGGGAAAGTTTAATCTTGTCGTAAAAGATCATGGAGATTTGCAAACAGAAATACGTAATGCAGATGTCCTAATCGTGGCTACTGGAGCTAATACCCCAACTATCTCGAAAGAACTTATTTATATTAACAAACCACTGTTGATCCTGGATTTGTCAATTCCTAAAAATGTGGCAGATAATGTATTAGAATTAAAAGATGTATCTGTATTACACCTGGATCATCTATCGCAAATAACAGATGAAACTCTTGAACGCAGAAAACAATTTATTCCTCAAGCCAAATCTATTATAGATGAAGTGAAATCAGATTTTAGCCAGTGGCTGGAAACCAGAAAATTTGCTCCGGTTATAAAAGCCCTTAAAAAGAAACTAAAATCAATGAAAGAAGAAGAACTGGATTTTCAGTCTAAAAAGCTAACTGATTTCAATTCAGAACATGCGGACATCATATCCGAAAGAATCATTCAGAAGATTACTAAACAGTTTGCCAACCATCTGAAGGAATCTGAAAATGATGCTGATGATAGTTTGCAACTAATACAAAAAGTCTTTCAACTAGAATTAAACTCCCAATGAATAAGGTCATTCGTATTGGTACCCGCGATAGTGAACTTGCACTATGGCAGGCAAATGACGTAAAGAAAAAACTTGACAAGTTGGGGTATTCCACACAATTAATCCCTGTAAAATCGGATGGGGATCTAGAGTTAGATCAACCGCTTTATTCCATGGGCATTACAGGAATTTTTACAAAAACATTGGATGTGGCAATGCTTACTGATAAAATTGATATTGCTGTACATTCCATGAAAGATGTACCTACCATTTTACCAAAGGGCATTGTGCAGGCAGCCGTTATGAAACGTGCAAACTACAGGGATATATTGGTGCATAAAGGTTTGGATTTTCTAAATACCGAAGGAATTATTGCTACTGGTAGTTTAAGAAGAAAAGCACAATGGTTACGTCGTTATCCGCTTCATGAGGTTGTTGGTCTAAGAGGAAATGTAAACACCCGATTGAAAAAACTAGAAGATAATTCCTGGGATGCAGCAATTTTTGCGGCGGCTGGCCTTGAACGTTTAAATAAAGTTCCGGAAAACTATACCGAGCTTCAATGGATGGTGCCAGCACCCGCACAAGGTGTTATGATGATTGCAGCCAAAAAGAAAGATCAGTTTTGTGTTGGGGCGCTTTCCTCTTTAAATCATAAAACCACAGAAATCTGCATACAGGTTGAACGCGAGTTTTTAAAGGAATTAGAAGGCGGCTGCACAGCTCCAATAGGGGCTTTAGCTATTATTGAAACAGATTTTTTACTTTTTAAGGGTATATTATTATCTCTTGATGGGCAACGCACTGTTAGCATTGATAAGAAAATTAGACTAGCAGATGTAACAGATTTTGGCAAAGCCTGCGCACAAGAGGTCTTAGTTAACGGGGGGAAGGAATTGATGCAGGATATAAAAATCCAGATGAGCCAATGAAAAATATCCTCTCCACAAAACTCCTCACTCCTGATCAAAAAACGATTCTAAATGAAGCTGGTATTCATTTTCAGGAATACGAAGCCATAAAAATCCATCACCAAGAATTTCAATTAACCGGCGATTTTGATTATTTCATTTTTACCAGCCAGAACGCGGTTAGGGCATTTATAAACCATAAAACCAATTTTTATAAAAAAAAGGAATTAGGAAGTGAGTGCTTTTGTGTAGGGGCTAAGACTAAATTACTTTTAGAAGAAAATGGACATAAAGTTGTAAAAATGACCCATAATGCAGCTGAATTAGGCCATTTTATTATAGAAAACCACAAAAATGCATCATTTTTATTCTTTTGTGGAAATAGAAGAAATGATGATTTACCTAAAATTTTGACAAAAGATAAGATTCATTTTAAGGAAATTGTAGTATACAAAACAGAATTAACACCTTTGCATTTTTCAGAATCCTTTGATGGCATATTGTTTTTTAGTCCTAGCGGGGTAAAGAGTTTTGTTTTGGCAAATGAGGTGGGTAATAGTACAGTATTCTGTATAGGCAATACCACTGCAAGAGAGGCTGCTTTATATACAGATTCCATAATAGTTGCAGATACTCCAGTTGTAGAAGATCTGTTGAAAAAGGTCACATTGCATTATAATTTGAGCATTAAGAAATAAAATGAGTATAAAAAACGATTTATTTTTAAGAGCATTACAAGGTGAAACTGTCGAGCGCCCTCCCGTATGGATGATGAGGCAGGCAGGTAGATACCTGCCGGAATTTATGGAGATTAAGGAGAAATATGATTTCTTCACCAGATGTCAGACACCGGAATTAGCTTCTGAAATTACTGTCCAACCTATTCGGCGTTTTGGAATGGACGCCGCCATACTTTTTAGCGATATCCTTGTTATACCCCAAGCTATGCAAATAGAAGTGCAAATGAAACCCGATTTTGGACCTTATTTGCCCAAGCCTATCCGCTCTCAAAAAGATGTAGACCGGGTTTTAGTACCCGATGTTAATGAAGAGTTAGATTATGTAATGCAGGCTATTACCGCAACTAAGGAGAAATTGCAAGATGAGATTCCCTTAATTGGTTTCGCAGGTTCTCCATGGACTATTCTCTGCTATTGCGTTCAGGGGCAAGGCAGTAAAACCTTTGATAAAGCCAAGGAATTCTGTTTTACACAACCAGTAGCTGCTCATGACTTATTACAGAAAATTACTGACACCACTATCTCCTATTTGAAAGCCAAGGTAAATGCCGGGGTAAATGCTGTTCAGATATTCGATTCATGGGGTGGAATGCTTTCACCCAATGACTATAAAGAATTTTCATGGTATTATATCCAACAAATTATAGATGCCCTAAAAGAGGAAACGCAGGTAATTGTCTTTGGTAAAGGTTGTTGGTTTGCATTAGGCGATATGGCGAAATCCGGTGCAGCTGCACTTGGAGTGGATTGGACTTGTTCGGCCAGAAATGCCAGATATTTGACAGGAGGGAAAATAACTCTCCAGGGAAATTTTGATCCTGCCCGCTTGTTGTCCCCCCCTGAAGTCATTAAAAAAATGGTCACCCAAATGATAAATGAATTTGGAAAGGATCAATATGTGGTTAATCTTGGCCATGGGATTCTGCCCAACGTCCCTGTGGAAAATGCAAAAGCATTTATAGATGCGGTAAAAGAGTATAAGCCTTAAGGTAAAAGGGGTTTTAAATTACATGAGGCCCTTTCTTAACCTAAGTAGAATCAAGTAATTGATGTCGGATAGTCGTATAAATAGTTTATTTGCTTTAGAGCCATTAACAACTGTGGATACTCCCGCTTTACATGCTTTTTTAGCTTCAAACAAAAAAGAATTTCTTCGTTTTTTCCCAATTACCTTAGGACAAAATGAGACTATTCAGGCCTCTGAAAACTACATTCTAAATAAAAGTGAACAGATAAAATTAAAAACAGAATTTACTTTAGCCATCAAAACAAATAATACTGTTGTAGGCTTGCTTATCTTAAAAAATTTGAATTGGGAACTTAAACGGGGTGAGATAGCTTATTGTATTGATAAAAATTATCAAGGTAGAGGTTGGATTACGAGAGCCGTAAAGGAAATCACTGCCTTTGCATTCAATGATCTCGGCTTAAAAACCCTGGAAATTATCATATACAAAGAAAATAAAGCAAGTGTTAGAGTAGCAGAAAAATGCGGGTATAAATGGACAAAAACATTGTTAAAAGGCTATACACCTCAAAATGAAGAACCGATTGATATGGAATTATATGAAAAATAAATTCTACAGTTATATTGAAGAACTTCAAGACACAATTACTTCCAGATTAGAAGAAATAGATGGTTCTGCTAAATTTCGTGAAGATATTTGGAAACGTCCGGAAGGTGGTGGAGGCAGGACAAGGGTAATTGTAGATGGTTCTGTTTTTGAAAAGGGTGGAGTAAACATATCTGCTGTTCATGGTGAACTCCCAAAAAGCATGCAAACCTATTTTAGTGTTAAGGATGCGGATTTTTATGCATGTGGTCTAAGTCTGGTACTCCATCCCAAAAATCCGATGGTCCCAACTGTGCACGCCAATTGGCGCTATTTTGAAATGTATGATAAAAAAGGTGCTTTGGTAGATCAATGGTTTGGGGGAGGCCTCGATCTTACACCATATTATTTGTATGATGAAGATGTTAAGCACTTTCATTCAGTTTGTAAAGCATCTTGTGATGCGCATGATCCTGATTTTTATAAAATCTATAAAAAGAAATGTGATGACTATTTCTGGAATAGCCATCGTGGGGAAGCAAGAGGAGTAGGTGGTTTATTTTTTGATTACTGTAAAGTTTCGGACAATATGAGGATTGAGGATTGGTATAACTTTGTCACCGAGGTAGGAGATAGTTTTCTGGAAGCATATATACCAATTGTTATAAAAAGAAAATCCTTCGATTATAGCAATAAACAAAGGGATTGGCAAGAAATTCGCCGCGGTCGTTATGTTGAATTTAATTTGGTTCACGACAAGGGTACACTTTTTGGATTAAAGACTAATGGGCGTATTGAAAGTATTCTTATGAGCTTACCTCCACATGTTCAATGGAAGTATGACCATCATCCGGAACAAGGTAGTGAGGAGGCCAGATTAATTAAAGTATTAGAGAATCCAAAATCATGGATTTGACGTCTTTTAATTGTAATTTAGAAGCGAATACCACTTAAAGTGCTACAAAAATTATTTCAAATAGATGCCTTTACGGATCGGTTATATTCCGGTAATCCTGCTGCTGTTTGTATCCTTGAAAACTGGATAGAAGATAGCATAATGCAAAAAATTGCCATGGAAAATAATCTTGCGGAAACTGCCTTTGCCGTTAAAGATGGTTCTCAATATATTATTAGATGGTTTACCCCTGAGTTGGAAGTAGATTTGTGCGGGCATGCAACCCTGGCAACCGCTTTTGTCCTATTTAACAATTATAATCTGAATGACTCTTATGTTGAGTTTTTTTCACCTAGAAGCGGAAAACTTCTGGTAGAAAAAGGTGAAAATGGATTATTAATACTGGATTTCCCTACAGATGATATTAAAACTATTAAACCAATCCCAGCGCTTAACGAAGCAATTGGTAGCGCTCCTGTCTATACGCTAAAAGGAAAGACGGACTATCTCCTTATTTATAATAATCAAAAAGACATTGAACAATTGAACCCAAATTTCTTTTTACTAAATCAACTAGATGCCCGCGGAGTAATTGTTTCCGCCCCTGGAGACAGTGTAGATTTTGTTTCACGTTTTTTTGCTCCCCAATGTGGAGTCAATGAAGATCCTGTTACCGGTTCAGCCCATACCAGCTTAATACCCTATTGGTCTAAGGCTCTTGGTAAATCTACACTTGCAGCCAAACAGTTATCTAAAAGAGGTGGTTATATTTATTGTGAATTCCTGGACAAACGGGTTAAAATTGCAGGGAGGGCAGTTCCATATTTAAAAGGTGAGATTATTATTTAGAATATATTCATTTCTGTTACCTTTAGACTTAAAATAAATCCAATGTATCCACTTCGAAGAAATAGAAGATTACGAGCAAACAATGCCGTCAGACATTTGGTTCGTGAAACAATTTTAACACCTAGTGATTTTTTAGTCCCGTTATTTGTTGTTGAAGGCCATGGAATTAAGGAAGAAATTCCTTCAATGCCTAATTACTATAGGTTGAGCCTCGATAACTTGGGTAAAGAGGTAAAAGAACTTTGGAAAATGGGTCTCTGTGCTGTTCTGCTTTTTGTCAAAGTGCCCGAATCACTTAAGGATAATAAAGGAACAGAAGCTCTAAATGAACATGGTTTAATGCAACGTGCAATTAACTCGGTTAAAAGCGCTTGTCCTGATATGTTGGTTATGACAGATGTTGCACTTGACCCTTATTCATCATATGGACATGATGGAATTGTGGCCAATGGCCAGATTCTTAATGATGAGACAAGTGAGATATTGGCCCAAATGAGTATTTCACATGCTGAGGCAGGTGCAGACTTTGTAGCTCCCAGCGATATGATGGATGGTAGGATACAAATTATCAGAGAAGCTTTGGAGGATGAGGAACTAACCAATACGGGAATCATGTCTTATTGCGCCAAGTATGCAAGTGGATTTTATGGCCCGTTCCGCGATGCATTGGAATCAGCTCCTGTAAACAAGGCCAATGTTCCTAAAGATAAGCAAACCTACCAGATGGATCCGGCTAATAGGATAGAGGCTATTAAAGAAGCCCATATGGATGTTGACGAGGGGGCTGATATTATTATGGTAAAACCGGGAATTTGTTATCTGGACATTGTAAGAGAAATCAAAGATGAAGTAGAAGTGCCCGTGGCAGTATACCAGGTTTCAGGAGAATATGCCATGCTAAAGGCCGCCGCAGAAAAAGGTTGGCTGGATCACGATGCCGTTATGATGGAGCAATTAATCTCAATAAAACGGGCCGGTGCAGATATCATTGCCAGCTATTTTGCAAAAGATGCAGTAAAATTAATGGGTTAGCCTACTTACTATCAATACTTTACCATACAGTTCTATGGGAAGATTTCTTTTATTTTATTATCAATTTTATCTTATAATACTATTTGGTATATTATCTTCTTTGTCTTACGCACAGGATAGTACTAAAGAGAATTCAGTCAATCAGCTCAGCAAAATTGCCAATAGGTTTATGCCAATAGAGTTGATTTCAAAGGAAACCGACCATAAAGTTGATTCTATTATTACAAATGGCATAAAGAACCATGCTTTTCCCGGGGCCCAGGTTTTAGTCGCCAAAAAAGGTGAAATCATTTTTCACAAAGCTTACGGCTTTTACACTTACGACAGTATCCAACCAGTAGCCCTGAATGCCATCTATGACCTTGCATCAGTAACAAAAATCACAGGTCCCTTGCTTGCTTTAATGAAACTATATGACGAAGGAAAACTGGATCTGGATGTACCGTTTAGCAGGTATTGGAAACCCTGGAAACGTATAAAAAACAAAAATGAACTAACCCTTCGCGAAATACTTTCACACCAGGCAGGATTGAAGCCTTATATAGTTTTTCTAAATGAAGTTCATAAAAAAGGACGAATAAAACGAAAATTTATTCATTCCGGGCCTTCAACCAGATTTCAAAATCAGGCTTATGAGAATCTTTATGTAAAAAATAAATTTATTTCAAAAATGCACAGGGTAATTGATCGGTCCCAGGTGAGTGAAAATAAAATCTATCTATATTCCGGGCTGGCATTTTTAATATTTCCGCAGCTCATTTCACAACTTAGCGGGGAGTCTTATGAATATTACTTACAAAAAAACTTCTATCTGCCAATGGGGGCTACTACTTTAGGGTTTAAGCCCAAAACTAAGAAGTATCCTAATGCTATTGTCCCAACCGAAGTAGATACTATATTCAGGAAAGACCTTATAAAAGGATGGGTTCATGATGAAAATGCCGCACTCATGGGAGGAATCTCAGGAAATGCAGGCCTTTTTGGGACAGCCAGAGACCTGCATATAATAATGCAAATGTATCAGAATTACGGTATTTATGATGGCCACAGGTATCTTTCCGAAGCTACCCTTAAAGAATTTACAAAAGTGCAGTATCCTGAGAATGGCAACAGGCGTGGTCTTGGTTTTGACAAGCCCCTCCTAAATAATAGTGGATTGCCTATATCCGAGGCCTATCCGGCTGTGGATGCAAGCATGGGTAGCTTTGGACATAGTGGTTTTACAGGAACCTTTATATGGGCCGACTCAATAAACCAATTGGTATTTATTTTCCTTTCCAATCGTGTTTACCCTACTCGCGACAATAGAAATTTATATGAACTAAATATTCGGCCACAATTACATCAGTTATTTTATGAAGACCAGAGAGAGGAATAATTAATTAAAATAGTAAATCATATTATTAGTATTTTAGTATCCTAATTAAACCCAATGGAATTACTTCTCTTTTACGCTTTTATCTCTATCTTTTTTTCTTTTTTATGTTCCATTTTAGAAGCTGTTCTATTAAGTATAACCCCAACTTTCATTAATTTAAAGAAAAAAGAAGGGAAACACTATGCATCTACCCTTCAGGAATTAAAAAAGGATGTAGACCAGCCGCTTATTGCCATCCTAACAGTGAATACCATTGCACATACCGTTGGCGCCATACTTGTGGGTGTACAGGCCAAAATAGCATACCAGGAAATATATGGGAGTACAACCCGTACCATTTTTGGTATCGCTTATACTGAAGAAGTAATGGTTGGCGTCGTATCAACGATAATGACCATATTAATTCTTGTACTTTCAGAAATTATACCAAAGACTATTGGCGCAACCTATTGGAAAAAACTTGCCAACTTTACTGCAAAGACCCTAAAAATAATGGTCTTGATTTTAAAATGGACAGGCCTGCTTTGGGTGCTTCAGTTATTTACACGACTTATTGGTAAAAAAGAAGTGCATGGAAGTGTCCTGAGCAGGGAAGACTTCACTACAATGGCAGATATTGCTCATGAAGAAGGCGTTTTCCAGGAATCAGAATCGAAGGTGATTAAAAATCTTCTAAAGTTTGATGAAATCTATGCAAAGGACATCATGACGCCACGTGCTGTTATGAAAATAGCCGAAGGATCTATGTCCATTAAAGAATTTTTTGAAGAAAACCCAAAACTACGGTTCTCGAGGATTCCTATTTATGGCGAGAGTGTAGACATAATTACTGGTTATGTTTTAAAAGATAATGTCTTAGAAGAGATTATTCATGAAAATGGAGATATTCCTTTATCAGAAATTAAAAGGGATCTGTTAGTTACTAAAAGGAATACTCCTATTCCCCAACTATTTGAGACTTTGATTGCGAAAAGGGAGCATATTGCTCTGATTGTTGACGAATATGGCTCCGTTAGTGGCCTAGTTAGCATGGAGGATGTCATAGAAACCTTATTAGGGCTGGAAATAATGGATGAAAGTGATAATGTTGAAGATTTGCAGCTACTCGCAAGAAAAAAGTGGGAAGACAGAGCAAAAAAAATCGGTATAATCGAATAAAAAATGGCTACTGCATATATTAGTACCCCTTTGGGGAGTGCAAAACTTGAAGGAGATGAAAATGGGCTTACCTCTGTTACCGTGCTCGAAAGAGATGAACCCGAAAGCAAAATAATCCCTGAAGTCCTCGTTGATGTGACATATCAACTAAATGAATACTTTGAAGGTGAACGGCATAATTTTGACCTTTTGATAAATCCGGAAGGTACCGAATTTCAAAAAAAGGTTTGGACCTCATTATTAGAAATACCTTACGGAAAAACCATGTCTTATTTGGAACTTTCAAAGAAACTTGGTGATGTAAAAGCTATTCGCGCGGTAGCTTCAGCTAATGGAAAAAACCCTTTATGGATAATTATCCCCTGCCACAGGGTAATTGGATCTGATGGTTCATTAACGGGATATGCCGGTGGATTGCACCGCAAAAAATGGTTGTTAAACCACGAGAGTCCCTCCAAGCAACAATCCTTATTCTAAATCTCCATACCAACTGGTTTGTTAAGCATAATTCCAAAGTTGAAATTAGTGCCAAATAGGATTTTTGTCGTTGATTTTATGCCTATTACCCACTTAAGTTAAAAAAAGGGCTTATTGCAGTGATTATTAAACAAACCATATAGTTGGTTGCTTGCTTTTCTAATTTTCAATAAAACGAGTTGGTGCAAATTCCAAATTTGTATTTCTCAATAATCTCCCTTCTTCGGAAATAACAATTATTCCACCCTTTAGAGTTTCTTCATCTACCAATTTGGCGTAACCCATAAGAAATGTATTACTTTTTTCATTATAGTCAAAAACTGTAAGCTCAATATCCAATCCAACCTCATCCTGAACTTGTTGTACAATGGAGAGCATATCAATAATTCTATTTTCTTTTGTAATAAAATCATAAGTCGCCGGCCCAAATGGGATATTGGAAGGCTGTGCAAAAAGATTGAGATAATACAGTTTCTCATTAACAATACTGGCCTCAGACTGAATCGGCCCTGCAAAAAAATACCTGTTTATTGAGAAGAGGTCCTGCTGTATTGCTACCAAAGTCTGTAAA
>RCNB010000352.1_pt1 | contig 31342 bp, 24 predicted proteins | sample 2041321 | NCBI WGS metagenome assembly RCNB01 (sample SAMN09708232, study PRJNA481090) | Marine sediment metagenome, whole genome shotgun sequencing project.
TCAAGGAAAATCCGAATACAAAGAGATACATAAGAATCAATTACGTTTATTTTGATACCTCGATGGCTCTGCCTCGGGGTAGTTCATTATTTTATGAAAACCAACCGTTTTTAAACTTTCCTCTAATACCTCCGATGCAGCGCATCAGAGAATTCTAATAATTAAAAGCAAAAATGAGCAGAAACATAAATCTAGTTAGCAGACAAACAGGTTCAACCACGTGATCGAAGTAAGTTTCATAACAAATCAAGTAGGCTTGAAATACAGCAGTACAAGAAACTAGGAGGCGGATGAAAACATTCCAAAATTGACGCTCAAAATCATAATTATCAGTGTGTTATGAAAGTTAAAATAGATGATAGTTTATGGCATATTTTTATCGCCACAAGCGTAACACTGAAACTAGTTCAGCAAAGTTCTCAGGCTAGCGGGAGGATTAATAGTAGTAGTATTCATCATAAGTACCACCAATAAAAAGTATCATTAGCAAAAAGCCCATAACAACTCCAAGGCCCAGTAAAAAATAGCCGGCCGTTCTATTTCCCGCTGTATTAAGCGCTAATATTCCTGCAATAATCCCAATAAGAGGTATGCAAAATGTTCCCAGGCCAAGTAAAATTACCAAACCTATATTCCATTGTTGTTGGGTGCCAACTTTTTTAACTTCCGTTCTTTCATGTGGGGGTTTATTATGGGTATTTGATGAATTGGATGATGTGTAATTTGAATTCGATTTTTTTGTTTCATCAGTTAATGAAGCTTCGGTTTTATGTTGGGTATCAGAAATAGTTCTTTGTAAAAGTTTGTCAATATCTTTTGCCGTTGTAAATAATAAATCATCGTGTTTCCGTAATCGCTGCAATAAGAGTTTAATATCTTCATGGTCTACCTGAGGGTCATCCAATTTAGTTTGAAGTGTTTTCACTAAACTAATCTGCTCATTTTTAGTAATTGTTGGTGCATCAACCTTCTCTTTGAGTGTGTCAAGATATGATATAGGTATTTTTGGGGGTTCTGGCAAGGGGTCTGGAAGTAATGTTGTTGGTGTAATGTGATTCAATGATTTAATTAAACCAATGATAGCCTTTTTTTGGTCAGATTTTGTGTAGTCGACGTATTGAACGTTAGCTATGTATCTTGGTGCTATCGCCAGCGATACATCATTCTTAATTAAAACGGGTAAAGGCGTTTTTCCTAGCGCTTCGGCATACTTTAATTCCCGCATACAAGCTGTTGAGTCAATAGCATCCTTAGCTATGGCAAATACGTAAATTTCGCAGTTTCTAATTTGATTTAGGATATTGTCCCACCAACTTTGCCCACCACTTATATCCTTATCGAACCAAACCTCATGACCTAGTTCTTCTAAATCTTTAACCAATGATGTAACTTCCCGTTGTGACAATCTATTATACGTAACAAATATTTTCATATCCTTCCAATAATACAATAATTTTTAGCATTCCGTTTTTTGAATATCCGTCCGTTTCGTAGTGTGCAATTTCTATAAAAATCAATAGTATGCCATATAAAAAAATTATGCTGATTTTGGTGTCAAATCTGCTTCTGCATTTTAACAGTTGGTATTTTAAGACCCATTTCTTTTTAAACAAATAAAACCGGATAATTAAAACTGGGGGAGCGCCTATAGTGTCGAATAAAAAAAAGGATGCTGCCCCTTAACACATAACACGATATCAAGTAAAGCTAAAACCTTCAAATAGCAAAATAAATTTTTTATCCAATACCGTTGTAAAAAATTCCCTATCTACCGCTACGCAATGATTTTTTGGCTGGGCCTTGGACAAAAGCCGCAATCACATTGCCTATCATTTCAGCTTCAATTGATACTAATATAAAAACCGATTTTCATTCTATTTAATCTAAATTAAGGAAAATAATTCGATGAACAGGCCTGAGTTGATTCTTGGAACCTACAACGAGGCCATTTTTCGGTGGTATGTCACCTATATTGAGCTTAGTCGAAGAAGGGCTTCGGAAGTTCAGCACATGTCTCATGCGACATGTGCTGAACTTGTGTCACAACCATACTTTTGCCCCAAAATAGTATAAAACGAAATGATTAAAAAACAAACAGAAGCAGAAAACACCTACCGGGTGGCAAGACGGGTTTAACATTGCGTTCAAGAGCAGTTTTGTTAACAAACTTACCCAATTGAAATATCGCTGCGCAAGGAATATCGCCGATAAAAATACAGCCTTTAAAATCGATGCAATTATTATTTTTGTTCATCATACACCTACTTACTCCAGTGGGAATTCGTTACAGAAGAGCACTAGAAATGGATCTTAAAAGTTCGTTTCGCTGCGGCAGTCAATACTCAAACAAAATAAAAAATGAGTAACTTTCAAGATACTGTTTTTCAGAGGATTATTTAAAATACTACTATGGAAGGATTGATGATGGATTACCCGCTTACGACAAATACCATTTTGGAATATGGCAACAGTGCTTTTAAAAACAAAAAAGTTATCAGCCATTTACCGGATGGTGCCAGGCACGAGTATAGCTTTGGCGATCTCTACAAGCGATGCAATATATTGGCAAATGCCCTTACCCTGAAGTTGGGGATTACCAAAGGCGATATGGTCGGTACATTTGCTTGGAACCATTATCAACATCTAGAATTGTACTATGGCATACCTGGTATCGGTGCCATTTGTCATACTATCAATATTCGATTATCTCCACAACAGACTGAGTTTATTATTAACCATTCAGAAGACAAGGTCATCTTTGTTGACGCCACTTTAGCACCATTATTAGAAAAAATAAAAGATAAGCTCGAAACCGTAGAGCACTTTATTATTATCAACGGCTCAAAAGGTTTTACTACGACCTTACCTAATACAATTCACTACGAAGATTTATTGGAGGGGGAGTTCGAAGAATTTGAGTGGCCTACCCTTGATGAAAATGAAGCGTGTGGCATTTGCTACACAAGTGGAACTACAGGAATGCCCAAAGGTGTTCTGTATTCACATCGGTCTACCTACCTGCATGCATTGACCATCATTTCGCCTAATGCCGCAAACTTGAACAATAGCGATATTGTCTTGTTAATAGTTCCACAATTTCATGTGATGGCTTGGGGCTTTCCATATTTGTGCCTTTTGTCAGGATCTGATATGGTTATGCCCTCTTCGCATTTACAGCCCGAGGCTATCATCAAAATACTAAAAGAAGAAAAAGTAACAAAGGCTAATGGCGTCCCTACGATTTGGATGGGTGTTTATGAGGCGATGAAGAAAAATCCACCGAAAGAAAAATTAGCGTTTGAGGAATACCTCGTGGGCGGTTCTGCCCTACCTGCAAGTCTTATTAAGGGTTTTGAGGAAGATTTCGGCATCAGGGGCGTTCAAGCTTGGGGTATGACCGAAACTTCACCTTTAGGCACAGTCAGTCGATTACAACCCAAACACGATACACTAAACGAAGATGAAAAAATTAAGGTACGTGCCAAGCAGGGTATCGAGTTTCCTGCGGTGCAGATGCGGGTTATCTGTGATGACGGGTCGGTAGCGCCGCGCGATGGTTATACTATGGGTGAACTACAGGTTAAAGGTGCCTGGGTCCTTAAATCGTACTTCAAAACCAACAACCGGGAAAATTTCACTGAAGATGGGTGGTTCAGAACTGGAGATGTAAGCACCATAGATGCTGATGGTTACATGGAAATCACGGATCGCACCAAAGATCTCATAAAAAGTGGTGGGGAATGGATATCTAGTGTGGCCTTGGAATCTGCTTTAATGTCACATCCGAAAATTAAGGAAGCTGCTGTAGTTGCCATACCCGACAAAAAATGGTCTGAACGGCCTCTGGCTACGATTGTTTTGGCAGACAAAACTGATATAATATCCGATGATGAACTTAAAGAATTCCTTTCCAGGGAATTTGTCAGCTATCAAATTCCGGATAGTTATGTATTTATAGAACAAGTGCCTAGAACAAGCGTAGGTAAATTCGATAAGAAGGAAATTAGGAAGCTTTACGCGAAAGGGGAATTGGCTTGAACGCTCTCCACAGAAGAACTCTTTTCAGGTCCTATATTTGTCGGCACCTTGATAATCATCAGATTATTTTAATATATGGGCGTCCGTATCATTATACGCCAACTATTACTACAAATAGTTTTTGGCTCCCCTCTCTAAAAAAGAGGAGAATCATTCAGCTTGCGGTGAAAGGGGAGTTTGAAAACTCGAACCATCGGTTATGGATTCAAACTCTACGTTAAAAGTTGATGGCTTGGACTTTCAAACCCTCCGTCTTGAGTAAAGGAAATCCACTTCCCTCCTTCTAAGGAAAATGCTTCTAACTCCAATAGCGAGCACATAACATATTCTTACAGTAACTTTTTACCCAGTGTACTTTGATTATTTACTTAGGTACATCTTCCTTCGCCCGTACAAATCATAAAATTGATCATCTTTCAGACTATCAATAAACAAGATGCTCTCACCTGTGCTTTTCATTTCCGGCCCCAAGTTCTTATTCACATTTGGGAATTTATTGAAAGAGAATACCGGTTGTTTTATGGCAAAACCTTCGAGTTGCGGGTTGAAATCAAAGTCTTTCACTTTTTTCTCGCCCAACATCACTTTGGTAGCATAGTTTACATAGGGTTCTTTATAGGCCTTGGCAATGAAGGGCACCGTTCGTGATGCCCGAGGATTGGCCTCAATGATATAGACCATGTCGTCTTTAATCGCAAATTGAATGTTGATAAGCCCAACTGTATTTAGTGCCAATGCAATCTTTTTAGTGTGATCTTTTATCTGCTGCATAACAAATTCCCCCAGATTGAAAGGTGGCAATGTCGCGTTAGAGTCCCCTGAGTGAATTCCACAGGGTTCGATATGCTCCATGATACCAAGAATATAGACATCCTTACCATCGCAAATAGCATCGGCCTCGGCTTCGATAGCTCCATCAAGATAGTGGTCTAAAAGCAGTTTGTTATTCGGAATCTTTCGTAACAAGTCAACAACATGTTGCTCTAGTTCTTCTTTGTTGATCACGATTTTCATTCCCTGTCCGCCTAACACGTAAGAAGGTCGTACCAATAACGGAAAGTTGAGTTTATCGGCTAACTGTAATGCCTCATCAGCGGTTTCCGCCACACCAAACTCTGGAAAAGGAATATCATTTTTCTGCAACAATTCTGAAAAACTTCCTCGATCCTCAGCTAAATCGAGTGATTCAAAACTGGTGCCGATAATCTTGATTCCGTATTTTGATAATTTTTCGGCCAACTTCAAAGCGGTTTGCCCGCCTAGCTGTACAATAACGCCTTCCGGATTTTCATGTCGGATAATGTCATAGATGTGTTCCCAGAAAACGGGTTCAAAATAGAGCTTATCCGCTGTATCAAAGTCCGTAGAAACTGTTTCGGGGTTACAATTAATCATAATTGTCTCATAGCCGCATTCCGCTGCAGCAAGTACCCCATGTACGCAACAATAATCGAATTCGATACCCTGACCTATTCGGTTCGGGCCCGAACCTAGAACCACAACTTTTTTCTTATCGGTAACGATACTGTCATTTTCGACATATCTAGTGCCATCAGGTTTTTCGATTTCTGCTTCAAAAGTCGAATAGTAATAGGGCGTCATTGCCTTAAACTCGGCCGCGCAGGTATCTACCAATTTGTAGACCCTGTTGATGTTCATTTCTTCCGTACGCTTTTTGTGTACATCGCTCTCATAACAATCTAACATATGTGCAATCTGACGATCGGCGAAACCTTTTTGCTTGGCTTCCAACATCAGATCATTAGAGATATTTGCAATCGTGTACTTTGAAATTTCTTTTTCAAGTTGAAAAAGTTCTTCATATTGTTTCAAGAACCACATATCGATTTTAGTGATATCGTATATTCTGCTCAAAGGAATACCCATTTGTATCGCATCATAGATGACGAAAACTCGATCCCAACTAGGTATGGTCAACTTACTAATGATCTGATCGTAATTTTTATATCCTTTTCCGTCGGCACCCAACCCGTTTCTTTTGATCTCTAAAGACTGTGTGGCCTTGTGCAAAGCCTCCTGAAATGAGCGGCCAATTCCCATAACTTCACCTACAGATTTCATTTGCAAGCCTAAAGTACGGTCCGAACCTTCGAATTTATCGAAATTCCACCGTGGTATTTTCACGATAACATAGTCTAAGGTAGGCTCGAAAAGTGCGGAGGTCGATTTGGTGATTTGGTTGTCCAATTCGTCAAGGGAATATCCGATGGCTAATTTTGTTGCCACTTTTGCAATGGGATAACCTGTTGCTTTCGAAGCCAGAGCCGATGATCTCGATACCCTTGGGTTAATCTCGATGGCGATAATGTCTTCTTTCTCATCAGGGCTAACGGCAAACTGCACATTACATCCTCCCTCGAAATCACCAATGCTGCGCATCATATGTATCGCCATATCGCGCATACGCTGGTAGGTTTTATCCGATAAGGTCATTGCCGGCGCAACCGTAATGGAATCCCCTGTATGGATGCCCATGGGGTCCATATTCTCGATAGCACAAATGATAACTACATTGTCATTTTTATCGCGGAGTAGCTCTAGCTCGTATTCCTTCCAACCCATTAGAGCCTTATCGATCATTACTTCGTGGATCGGTGAAATTTCCAACCCTCTACTCAACAATTCGTCAAAATCTTCTGGTTTGTAAACTATTGACGCTCCAGCACCACCTAGCGTGTAAGATGCACGGATAACTAGTGGGAAGCCGAATTCTTGTGCAATTTCCTTTCCTTTCAAAAATGAGGTAGCCGTTGCCTGTGGGGCCATGCCTATTCCTATCTTCAACATCAGTTCACGAAACTTTTCGCGATCTTCGGTAACGTTGATAGCAGCAATATCGACACCTATCATAGCTACATTAAAATCCTTCCAAATGCCTTTTTCATCCGCTTCGATACAGAGATTCAACGCAGTTTGCCCACCCATTGTAGGCAAAACTGCATCGATCTGGGGATGCTCTTTTAATATCTCGACAATCGATTTAGTGGTCAACGGCTTCAAATAGATGTGGTCTGCCATTGAGGGGTCGGTCATTATGGTCGCGGGGTTACTATTGATCAAAATAGTTTCGATACCGTCTTCCCTCAAAGATCGTAACGATTGTGAACCTGCATAATCAAACTCACAGGCCTGACCAATAATTATAGGTCCTGAACCAATTATCAATATCGAATTTAAATCTTTTCTTTTAGGCATAGTCTCTAGCGTCTTTTCGTAATTATTGGGCAAAAAAAAGGTGCTACTTTAAAAAAAGTAACACCCAATTATTTTAAAATATAGAATCATTATTTTTTGTGTCTCGGCTCAGAGGATACAGATAGTTTTTTTCTTCCTTTCGCTCTTCTTCGAGCTAATACTTTTCTACCGTTTACAGAGGCCATACGCTCCATAAAACCGTGTTTGTTCCTTCTCTTACGTTTTGAAGGCTGATATGTTCTTTTCTGTCCGGGCATTATATTATCCTTTACGTTGATTTAGAAATCTGCGAAACAGCTCGCAAAATCTGGGCGCAAATATACGAAGAGTTTTTGCTTTGCCAAATACATTCGAAAAAATATTTTTAGCGATTGCCTTCGTGACAGCGATTCGTTTTTATTACTTTTGCCAAAATCGGATTGCAGTAACAATAGCGATATATGAGATACATTTTGGGTGTGATTTTTCTTGTTCTTTCAGGTACCCTTTCTATGGCGCAGACCACCTTGGAATATAAACTTGAAAAAAATGCGACTTTTACCATAAAACAAGATGCACAGCAAGTAATCACCCAAGAACTTGATGGAGCGACACACGAACTTAATAATAATATCAACGGCATTCTTGAATTCAAGGTACTGGCAGAAAGTGATAGTGTCTACGACATCGAATTGACCTTTAAAGATCTTAATCTTTTAATGATATCCAGTATTCAAGGCGAGCTAATGAACATAAAGGCGAAGGAAGTCAATGAAAGTGATATGCAATCACAGGTATTCAATAGTCTGTTAAATAGGCCCGTAAAAATAGTGCTGACCAAAACTGGGGATATTCTTGAGGTAAACGGCGGAGATAGCCTTGTCGCCAAAATGGCCGAAGCTTCTGGCATAGAAGATGAGTTTTCATTGAATATGATGAAAAAATCGTTGGAAAAAGAATTTGGTTCCGAAGCCCTTTCGAACAGTTATAAACAGATGACCTTTATTTACCCCTTAGAGAAGGTAAGTATTGGTGATAGTTGGGAAAATGAATATTCAGGTAAACTAAATACCCATAATATTTGGACTTTGGTCGCACTTTCTAAGGATAACGCGAATATTAGTGGAACTGCAGACGTGACAACGGACGTGACCGAGCTTGCCGCCACTATGAAATTGAGCGGAACACAAAACACACAAATCACTACCAATCTTGCATCGGGTTTTATCAAAAAAATGACAGTGAAAGGCTTTTCAAAGGGTACTTCGACCCTAGCCCAAATAGGTAATCAAGAGATACCGACCACCACACAATCGACCACCACTTACGAATTAGTAAACGAATTAAACAAACCCATCAACAACTAAAAAATGTTCCATAAAAATATCAAACTTGTTATCACCGGACTGATTATCGCCTTTGCTGTTTACCAATTTGTCGAAGGAAACATCGGAAACGGAATCGCCCTAATTTTATTTTCACTCATTTTTATTTTCCTGTACTTCAGAAACGAAATGATACTGCTAGCCTTTCTTCGCATGCGTAAACAAGATCTGGAAGGCACCCAAAAATGGTTGGACAAGATCAAGAACCCCGAAGCGGCATTGATTACCAAACAACAAGGCTATTACAACTACATGCACGGTATTATCCATTCACAAAAGAACTTGACCCAAGCGGAAAAATACTTCCGTAGAGCCTTGAAATTAGGACTTACAATGGATTATGATATTGCTATGGCTAAACTCAGCCTTGCTGGAATTTCTATGCAGAAACGGCGCAAGCGAGAAGCTACTACCTTGTTGAACGAAGCCAAAAAACTGGACAAGAACAATATGCTGACCGAGCAAATCAAGATGATGCAGAAACAGATGAAAAAGATTTAGTGAGTAGTAATCAGTAATAAAAAAATACCTTTTTGCATTTGAATTTCATATTTGTGTTTGAATTTGTTCAATAAAATCCTAAACATTAAAACTTACTAACTTCTTTTGAGATTACCCTTGAACTTATAGCAAAGAGCTCAAAGCCGACTAAAAGACTATTTAAGCTTTCGCTGAACTCCAGGTTTTAATCTATTCGCATATGGTGAAGATAGGTATAACTATTTGGCCACTTTGTAATAGCCCTTATTGGGTATTTCAACGGTGTACGTCTTGCGCGAACTGTTGTTCAAATGTGGTTCGCGTAACCACGGATTGTGACGTTTCAATATTTTGTAGTTGATTTCATATCGCTGTGCAAAATCCGCAAAACTCAATACTGACTCGTTCAACTCAACTTTGAACGTAGGTACAGCGTTATAAAGGTCTTCTTCTTCGATATCGAAACCATATTTTTCGGGATGGCTCAATATCTCTTTGATAGCCATTATACGGAAAACGTATCTGCCCGTTTCTTGACCGAGCAGTAAATCGTAGTAGTCATCTACTTGCTGAATACCCAAGTATTTACTGATTGCACCGGCACCGGCATTATATGAGGCTGCCGTTAAGGTCCAATTGCCATACTTTTTTTTATATTTATTCAAATAGGCACAAGCCACTTCGGTTGATTTTTCTAAATGATAGCGCTCGTCTACATTACTATTAATTTCAAGACCATACTCTTTGCCAGTTGCTTTCATAATCTGCCAAAAACCTGATGCACCAGCATGTGACCTTACGTTTTGAAGACCACTTTCGGCAACCGCCAAATATTTAAAATCATCAGGAATACCGTTTTTCGCTAAAATCGGCTCGATAACCGGAAAAAACATATTCGCTCGCTTTATCAAAAGAACGGCGTTCGATTGCCAGTAGGTGTTTACTAAAAACTCCCTGTCGATACGTTCCATAATCTCAGGATCGTCCTGCGGTACAACCTCTCCTGCGAAATTAAGATTTTCAGGAATATCAATTGCAGAGATACGATAACCCGCAGCAACATTTTTCTCAACATCGTTTTCGGCAACGTCTTGATCATCGTCGATTTGTTCCGTATTGTTCTGTACAGCAAAAATCAAGGTGCTGATGACAAAAAAAACACCCAAAAGCATTAAAACATTCTTTATAATCTTCATTGTTTTTTATTGATGGTTACTCAAAGTTAATACTACAACTCGCTTATTGCAAAATAATTGTGGGTAAGTTCTCATTAAACCACTTTGCCCTATGTATAATCATGGTGTGTGTTCCATTTTTTACGGGGATGCACTCCTTAATGTTTCCGATAGGAAAAACGGCATCTTTTTCCCCATGAATATGCACCAAACAATCAGAGAAATCGGGCTGTTTCCAACTTACGATTTGATCTATTGACCAGTCTATATAATCCTTATCTCTCAAGGACAAGTATTCCTCATATAGTGCAAGTCTTTTGGTAACGGTCTCTCCAAACGCATATTTGGCCAAAAGTTCCACATTGTTCACTAACCCAGTAGGCAGCAGCTTATGTATTTTGGTATATTTTGCAAAGATCATCCGTTTGGGCAATTCAGAAGCATCTTTGACGCTCGAAATTATAATGACCTTTCTAACCGCCTTTAAACTTGCCATCTGCTGTACTAACATACCACCAAAAGAAACACCCACCAAAACCGGGTCGTTATGCGGAATTTGCGTATTCATCTTTTGGGCATATTCTGCTAAACTCATGTTCTTATCCGGAACGAACCATTCTAATAAATGTATTTCGAAAGTATCTGAAGGCAGTACAATATTTTTAAAGATGGATGGATTTGCAGCCATACCCGGCATAAAATAGACATGAATCTTAGTGTCTGACATACTGAAAAGCGGAGGTTTTATTAGGGAATTAACATTTTTTTCACTACTTTTGTTGCTGACTTTGGGGTAATTCCATTGTTTACACAACTTGAGCAAAAGTAACAAAATTACGATCTGACAACGTCGTGATTTTTTTGTCTTACGCCGATAAAACACTAAACTACATGAATGAAGTAGAAATTAAGGACAACAGTTTCTTACGTCAATTTGAAACAAAGGTCGACGGGCACTTGGCTAAAATTGAATACTCTTCGCAAGAACGCAAAGTATTTCTGACGAAATTGGTTGTACCCGAAGAGATTACCGACGAGGGTTTTAAAGAAAATTTCATTAAAGCGGTGCTTCATCTCATTCAGGAACAAAATCAAAGGGTAGTTCCTACAAGTCCACAAATTGCAGGATTTCTACGTAAAAACAGACAATATAAAGAGATGTTGCCTGTAGGTATCCGAATCTAAAAATTTGGATTCAAAAAATAAAAAATCCCGCCAAATAGCGGGATTTTTTATGCTTTTTCATTACGCGTTTTTGTTTCCGTTGGATGCTGAAAGTGCTGTAATCTTTTTTAATATTTTTATAGGTTCAAATAGATTTCCATCCTTTGGCTATCTCACTATCTCGGAATCCATCAATAAGGTCTCCATTTATACGTCTACTACACTATTCACAAACTCACAACGAACAAGGCCGTCTTGATCAATTTCGGTAAGACCTATCTTACGTAAGGTATTTATTAAAGCTGGATCCCAAGGTTCTTTTACTTTTACGTAGTTTTCGGTAAAGCCGTGAATATAACCTTCTTTGTTTTCGCCTTCGAAGAGCACGGTTCGCGTACTGCCCAATTGACTTTCATAAAAGGCCCTTCGTTTCTTTACTGAAAGTGTGCGTAGCATTTTACTTCTTTTACTTCGTACATTCTTAGGTACAGTCCCGCCCATTTCGGCAGCTGGGGTATTATCCCTCTCCGAGTAGGTAAACACATGTAGGTAAGAAATATCAAGCTCGTTCAAAAAATGATAACTATCTAGAAAATTGGCATCTGTTTCACCTGGAAAACCTACAATTACGTCTACCCCGATACAGGCATGGGGCATGGTCTCTTTTATTCTCCTAACCCTATCGACATATAAATCGCTCATATATCTGCGACGCATCGATTTCAGTATTTCATCGCTACCACTTTGTAAAGGAATGTGAAAATGGGGTACAAAAGCGTTGCTATTGGCTACAAAATCAATTGTTTCGTTCTTTAAAAGATTGGGTTCGATAGATGATATCCGTAAACGATGAATACCTTTTACCTCATCCAAAGCTTTCACTAAATCCAAAAACGTATGTTCGTGTTTTTTGTTTCCGAATTCGCCTTTTCCGTAGTCGCCGATATTGACTCCTGTTAAAACGATTTCCTTAATACCTTGAGCTGAAATTTCAGTAGCATTTTTAAGCACGTTCGGTAATGTATCACTACGTGAAATACCCCGTGCCAAAGGAATTGTACAATAGGTACATTTATAATCACAACCGTCTTGCACTTTTAGAAATGCCCTTGTGCGGTCACCAATAGCATAACTGCCTACGTAAAAATCGGCATCTTCGATTTCGCATGAATGCACTTCACCATGTTCATGCTTGGTAAGGTCGTTAACATAATCTGTTATCTTGAATTTTTCGGTAGCCCCAAGCACCAAGTCTACACCATCAACATCTGCCAGTTCTTCGGGTTTCAATTGGGCATAACAGCCAATCGCGGCCACAAATGCATCAGGATTTACTTTCTGAGCCTGCTTTACAATAGTTTTAAAGCGTTTATCCGCATTTTCGGTCACGGAACACGTATTTATAACATACATATCGGCTTTTTCCGAAAAATCGACACGTTCAAAACCTTCCTCTTGAAAACCTCTGGCAATGGTAGAGGTTTCTGAGAAATTAAGTTTGCAGCCCAACGTATAAAATGCGACTTTCTTTTTCATTGAAAGGGATGCTTTTTTTGGAATGCAAATATAAGTACAAATTACCGATTGCAGGTTATGGACGATTTTAGCAGAATGCCTAATTGAGATTTTTTCGGATTAAAAAATCTCATTACCAATTCAATAAATTATAAAGATTATTACCCGTCACTAGCTAAAAAAATTAATAATTACGCCACTTCTTGGTCAATTCAAAAACATGTTCCAAGATACGTGCCTCTTTATCATCAAACTCAACATGCCTTCGAGCCATCATAACCTTAGCCGCTTCAAAAGCTTTGGAAGTACTATAGGTTGTAAAGCCTGAAGCCCCGCCCCAACTAAAACTAGGCACAAAATTCCGTGGAAATCCCGGAACATAAATGTTACAATTTACGCCGATTACCGTGCCCGTATTGAACATTGTATTTATGGCCGTCTTGCTATGATCTCCCATCATTAAACCACAGAACTGAAGTCCGGTTTGTTCGAATTTTTCAGTAGCATAGTTCCACAGACGTACTTTAGCATAATTGTTCTTGAGGTTTGAATTATTACTATCAGCCCCAATATTGCACCATTCGCCCAATACGGCATTGCCCAAATACCCTTCGTGACCTTTGCTCGAATATCCGAAAATAACAGAATTGCTAATTTCTCCACAAACCTTACCATGCGGACCTATTGTTGTCGGCCCATAAATTTTCGCACCCATTTTAACAACGGCATTGTTGCAAAGGGCAAAAGCCCCACGAATCAAATTCCCTTCCCAAACCTCAGAATCTTTTCCCAAATAAATAGGGCCTTCAGTGGCGTTCAGAATACTATGTTCGACCGTTGCGCCTTCCTCCAAAAATATACGTTCTGGGTGTATTAAGGTATTGCTTTCTGGTATTGGAGCACTTACTCTTCCGGATGTAATGAGGTCGAAATCAGCTTGAAGGGCTTCCCCATTTTTTGAGAAAATATCCCAGGTATTCACCACCTGAAGTACTTCATCCTCAAAATCAATATGTAGATAGGATGAAAAATTCACTTCTTCCTGAGTATCCTTAGTAAAAAAAGCAACGACATCTTCCCCTTGAAAAATAGCTTCGTTTTCACTTAGGTTTTTGACGAGTTCAACAAGTTTTTGGGTGGGAAGAAAAGAAGCATTGATCAATACATTCTCTTCTAACTCGACCATAGGATACTTCTCCGAAAGATAATCTTCAGTAATCGTGGTCGTAGTATTGCTCAAATATTTTTCCCACTTTTCACGAATAGTTAAAATTCCGATACGAATATCGGCAACGGGTCTTGTGAACGTAAACGGAAGTAGGTTGTTTCTGACCGTACCATCAAAAAGAATGTAATTCATAAATGGTTAGTTTTTCGCAAAAATAAAGAAACTTTCAGCAAAACATCTTTGTTAGTTCTAACGCAGAGCTAAGTCTAAGGGAGCACCTCGTAGAAATTAGATGCTTATTTTCAAATATGGCTATACTTCACTCGCCTCCTTCGGCATGTAAGCTCGCAATAACCAATAAAAAAGCCCTCGATACTATCGAAGGCCTTATCATAATATTGTAAATAATGCTATTTCTCTTCTTTATTGGCTTTGGCCTCTGCTTTCGGAGCTTCTTCCTGTTCAGCAGGTTTTTCAACCACGACAGGTTTTTTCTTGAACTTGTCGTACTTGCTCTTGAACTTATCAATACGACCAGCAGTATCCAAAAATTTAGCTTTACCGGTATAGAAGGGATGTGACGTTCTAGAAATTTCCAATTTTACCAAAGGGTACTCTACGCCTTCAACCTCTAAGGTCTCTTTTGTATTGGCAGTAGACTTGGTCAAAAACACTTCGTCATTCGACATATCTTTGAACGCTACCAATCTATAATTTTCAGGATGTATATCTTTTTTCATTAAGCTAAAATTTAACGCACCCATTCCGACAGGCACTCATTTTAAGGCTGCAAATTTAAGTATTTTTCCGTAACCTACAATGTATATACCAAAAAAGAGACCGAAAAAAATTGTATTTTTAAACGTAACAAAGTTGGGTAAAACACAACTAACCTTAATTAAGAATCTAAATTTATTTATCAGATGGAAGAAAATGAGCCAAAAACTGGGAAGTTTGCGTTGAATTACGGTCTGCTTGTTGGTGGTGTGGGCATCGTATTTGGCATTATGCTATTTACATTAGACATGCAATATGAGCGAGGTGTGTTTGTACAGGGCACTCAAATTGCGATACTCGCTGCGGGTATTGTATTAGGTATTATTCAATTCAGAAAAGCAAATCTTGGCTTTCTGAATATTTCTCAGGCACTAAAGGTCGGTGCTGGAATTGCCCTTATAGCAGGAATACTCGGACTCATCTATTTTTTCGTTTTCTCCAATTTGGTAGAGCCCGATTTTATGGCCAATACGTACGAGATTGCAAAACAACAGGCGTTAGAAGATAATCCGAAACTAACGGAAGAACAGATTGACCAAGGTATTGAAATGCAAAAAAATTTCGCGTGGGTAACGTATCCTATAATCTTAATAATGAATATTATTATCGGCCTGATTGTAGGTCTTATTACTGGCTTAATCTTAAAAAAACAAAAACCGGCGTATTGATTCCAAAATCGTATTTTTGGCTCAGATTTATAGAAAGACTGCATGGATCTGTCCATAATAATACCCCTTCTCAATGAGGAGGAATCTCTAAAAGAACTATATGATTGGATAGTAGACGTAATGCTATCCAATCAATTCTCTTACGAAATTCTTTTTATCGATGACGGCAGCACCGATGCTTCTTGGCAATTGATTACTCACCTTTCTGAAGAAAACCAAAATGTAAAAGGTATCCGATTTCCCAAAAACTTTGGAAAATCGCAAGCCCTTCATGCTGGCTTTAAAGCCGCCAAAGGAGAAGTAGCGATTACCATGGATGCCGATTTGCAAGATAATCCCGAAGAAATACCTGAATTATACCGATTGATTAAAGAAGATAAATTCGACCTCGTATCGGGCTGGAAGAAAAAAAGGTACGATTCGGTGCTTTCTAAAAATATGCCTTCGAAGCTATTCAACTGGGCAGCAAGAAAAACATCGGGAGTAAAATTGCACGACTTCAATTGCGGCTTAAAAGCTTTTGACCGACAAGTGATTAAAAACATCGAAGTCTCGGGCGAAATGCATCGGTATATTCCCGTTTTGGCTAAAAATGCTGGCTTTGCCAATATTGGTGAGAAAATAGTGCAGCATCAGGCCCGTAAATATGGAAAAACAAAATTCGGCATGGAACGTTTTATCAATGGGTTTCTAGATTTACTTACCATTTGGTTTGTATCCAAATTTGGGCGACAGCCCATGCATCTTTTCGGTGCCCTAGGTGTGCTCATGTTTATTATCGGTTTTGGTTTTGCCATCTATTTGGGTATTGATAAATTATTCATCAATACCTCTGGGCGTTTGATTACCGATAGACCCCAGTTTTTCATCGCCCTCACCGCTATGGTAATCGGAACCCAATTATTTTTAGCAGGGTTTTTAGGGGAAATCTTAATCCGCTCTCGAAAAAATGAAGCTCGTTATACCGTTTCCGAAGAAATCAATCTAGAGTCTAAGTAAAACCAATATTCTTCGTAAATTGACTTTCTAATCTAATTTTAACTTACACACTATTTAATTCACACCATATGGATGCCATTTTAAATACCGCTAAAAGCTGGTTGACCGACTTTTTTGATCCAGAAGTAAAGAATGAGGTACAGCGACTAATGGAAAATGATATCGACGAACTCAAAGACAGGTTCTATAAGAACATGGAGTTCGGAACAGGTGGCATGCGCGGTGTTATGGGCGTTGGAACAAATCGTATCAACAAATATACATTGGGCAAAAGTACCCAAGGGCTAAGCAATTATCTGATAAAGGCGTACGGCAATAAGGATGTCAAGGTTGTTATAGCATTCGACTGTCGACACAATAGCGATACCCTGGCCAAAACTGTAGCCGAAGTATTTTCCGCAAATGGTATTAAAGTATACCTATTTTCTAGCTTACGCACTACCCCTGAGCTTTCTTTTGCCGTAAGACATTTAAAATGTCATGCAGGAATCGTTTTGACAGCATCTCATAACCCTCCAGAATATAATGGTTATAAGGTGTATTGGACAGACGGCGGACAGATTGTGCCACCACAGGATGGTGAGATTATATCGGAAATTAACTCACTTTCTTTCGAGGATATCAATTTTAAAGCGGATGAAAGTCTGATTCATTCCATTGATACCGAAGTCGACGAAGCTTTTTTCGAAGCATCTGTGTCGAACGGAAATTTTAATGCGGAAGGAAAAGATGATTTCGAGATCGTTTTTACATCGCTTCATGGTACATCGATAACTGCTATACCCGAAGTTTTGAAACGGGCCGGATATAAAAATGTCACTATCATTGAAGAACAGGCAGTACCGGACGGAAACTTTCCTACGGTAAAATCGCCTAACCCGGAAGAACCGGAAGCCTTATCAATGGCCGTGAAAAAAGCAGAGGAAATTGGGGCCGATATGGTTGTAGGCACCGACCCTGATAGCGACCGATTGGGTATCGCCGTTCGTAATCTCGATGGAGAAATGGAAATCGTAAATGGCAACCAAGCCATGATTTTGATGACCAAATTTCTCTTGGAAAAACAAAAACAAAAAGGATTTCAAGGCAATGAATTTGTTGCGACCACTATCGTTTCGACTCCTATGATGGAAGCTATGGCGAAAGCATACGGAGTTGAATTCAAGACTGCCTTGACCGGCTTCAAATGGATCGGTAAGATGATTAAAGATTTTCCTGATTCGAAATTTCTCGGTGGTGGTGAGGAAAGTTTCGGCTATATGGTCGGTGACTTCGTTCGCGATAAAGATGCGGTGACCTCTACCCTACTTGCTTGCGAAATTGCTGCTCAAGCCAAAGCGAACGGAAGCTCATTTTACAAAGACCTTATCGATTGCTATGTCGATTACGGTTTCTACAAGGAGTATTTGGTATCAATTACCAAAAAAGGAATGTCCGGTGCAGAAGAAATCAAACTAATGCTAAAAGATTTTAAGGAAAATCCTGTTTCCTCAGTAGCAGGCTCCAAGGTTAAATGGATAGAAGATTATAATACAGCTATCGCCAAAAATGTTTTGACCGGTGAAGAAAAGGCCATCGATATTCCTAAGTCGAACGTTTTAATATATGAAACCGAAGATGGCACGCGCATCGCAGCACGCCCAAGTGGTACCGAGCCTAAAGTAAAGTTCTACATCAGTACGAACGCTAAGCTCGATAAAGCCGAAAACTTTAAAAAAGTAGCTGCAGAACTCGATGCTAAAATCCAAAAGATTTTGGGAGAACTCAATGTGGGTTAATGGAGTATTTTAAGAAAATCCTCCAATTTGCTAGACCGTACAGCAAATACGGATACCTGAACATTTTCTTCAATATACTTTACGCATTGTTCAGCGCACTCTCTTTTGCCGCCCTGATTCCGATGCTCGATGTGCTTTTTAAGCCTGAAAACAGGGTTATAACTGCTCCTGTATATGCCGGTTTTGGTGAATTAAAGGATTATCTTCAGGCATATATAAATTTCAGAATCACCGTATATTCTGGAGACGATGAAATGAAGGGGCTTGTTTTGGTCATAAGCCTAGTTTTGATTCTCTTTCTGTTGAAAAACTTTTTCAACTACCTAGCCATGTATTTTATTACCTTTTTAAGAAATGGGGTTTTAAAAGACATTCGCAACAAATTATATCAAAAGATAGTTGATCTTCCTATATCGTACTATTCCGAAAAAAGAAAAGGCGACGTTATTGCGCGTATCACTTCAGATGTGCTAGAAATTCAGCATTCCTTTCTCTCTGTTCTTGAGCTTATCGTACGTGAACCATTGACCATTTTGTTTACGATAATCATAATGTTCGGTATCAGTACCAAACTTACCTTGTTCGTGTTTATTTTCATTCCGATTGCTGGTGCTATTATTTCTCGAATCGGAAAATCATTAAAGAAAAAATCTGACAGGGTTCAAAAAGAGCAGGGAGAATTTTTATCGATTGTTGAAGAGACGTTGGGTGGTTTACGTGTAATCAAGGCCTTCAATTCAGAATCGAGGTTCTATCGTTTGTTTTCCAATTCTACCAAACGATTTTTCCATTTCTCGAACTCCCTCTTGAATAGACAAAACCTAGCATCCCCTACGGGTGAATTTTTAGGTATTTTGGTCATAGGCGTTTTATTATGGTTCGGAGGAAAGATGGTGTTAGTTGACAAAACCCTAGACGCATCTTCGTTCATCGCTTATATGGGGCTTGCCTATAATATCTTGACACCTGCCAAAGCAATAAGTAAAGCATCTTACGGGGTCAAAAAAGGAAATGCCGCCGCTGAACGAGTATTGGAAGTTCTCGAGACCGAAAACCCGATTTATGATAAAGAGAATGCTCTGGAAAAAATGACTTTTGACCAAGAAATCGCAATCCAAAATATCTCTTTTAAATATGAAGATGATTTCGTACTAAAAAAATTCGATTTGACCGTTCCAAAAGGTGAGACTGTCGCTTTAGTAGGTCAATCCGGAAGCGGAAAAAGTACCATCGCCAATCTTGTAACACGCTTCTACGATGTAAACGAAGGTGAGATTAAAATAGATGGTATCGATATCAAGGACATTACCAAAAAATCACTGCGCAATCTCATAGGGCTCGTAACTCAAGATTCTATTTTATTCAACGATTCCGTTGCCAAGAATATTTCTCTTGGCAAAGAAAATGCGACCGAAGAAGAAATTATCGCAGCGGCCAAGATCGCTAATGCCCATGAATTTATCGTCGGGCTTCCCGAAGGCTACCATACCAATATCGGTGATAGTGGCAATAAATTAAGTGGGGGACAAAAACAACGTTTATCGATTGCCAGAGCAGTTTTGAAGAATCCCCCAATTATGATACTTGACGAGGCCACTTCTGCCCTTGATTCCGAAAGTGAGCGTTTGGTTCAAGATGCCCTTGAAAAAATGATGCGTAATCGCACTTCTATCGTTATTGCGCATCGGCTTTCTACTATTCAAAATGCAAACACGATTGTCGTACTTCAAAAAGGGGAAATCACAGAACAAGGTTCTCATGCAGAATTGCTGGCCAAAAATGGGGTTTACAAAAAGTTAGTGGAGATGCAGACGCTCTAAGCGCAATTGCTCATATTTCAAATAAAATATTACTCAGCATAGTCGGGCGGTCGCCTAGACCGTATTTTTACCGCACATTAAACCTTTTATTAACTTTAGAGTCCAACTAGCGAACTTAAGTCCGAATATATTGATTGCAGAGGCAACCTTAGTAGATCAATTGAAACAACCCGACAGCCAGGCAAGCGCATTCGAGGTATTGGTAGACACCCATAAAGAGCGCCTATATTGGCATATCCGTAGAATTGTGTTGAACCATGATGATACCGATGATGTACTTCAGAACACCTTTATTAAGGTTTATAAAAATATCGAGGGGTTCAAAGGCGATAGCAAATTGTATTCGTGGATGTACCGCATCGCTACCAATGAAGCCCTTACTTTTTTAAAAGGCAAATCGAAACGGTTGGGTATCAGCGACAAGGAATTGCAAGATAGAGTTCTCGACAATTTACAAGCGGACGTATATTTTGAAGGAGATAAAATACAGTTGAAATTGCAAAAGGCTATTGCTACCCTTCCGAAAAAACAGAAGCTGGTCTTCAATATGAAGTATTTTGAAGAGTTGAAGTATGAAGAAATCTCCGAAATTCTGGAAACCTCGGTCGGTGGCCTAAAAGCATCGTACCATTTGGCCGTAAAAAAAATAGAAGCTTTTTTAAAGGAGGATTAAACCTTTTAACCGTTTGAAAGTCAAAGTAAAGAGATGAAAAAAATCAATAAGAATAATCCGTTTAAGACACCCGAGGGCTACTTCGAGAAGTTCGATGGAAAATTATTGGATAAGCTATCCCATAAAGAATCTACCATACCTGAGAACGATGGCTTTGGTATTCCTGAAGGGTATTTGGATAATTTGAACAAGAATATCCGGCAAAAATTAGAGGCATCTGAGATCAAGGTCATTTCTATTTCATCCTATAAAAAATATTATTATGCAACAGCTTCGATTGCGGCAATAACTTTAGTGGTATTATGGTTAAACTTTATGTCATCGGAAGAAATTGGCTTTGAAGATCTTGCCCATACTGAAATCGAAACCTATTTTGAAGACATTGAATTGGGGTTGAGCACATATGAAATTGCCGAAATGCTACCTGTTGACGAGCTGGAAATTAGCGACATTTTAAAAACCCAGTTTAATGAAGAAGACATGCTTGATTATCTAAACAACAATCTAGACGATTTTGAAGAACTAAATCTTGAAGGCAATGAATAACCTAAAGAAAATTGTGCTGAGCATGTTACTCTTGGTATCGACTCAGTTTTATGCACAGAAAAGGTATGACAATGATAGAATCAAGTCGCTTAAAATCGCGTTTATAACGGAGCGATTAGACCTTAGCAGTAAAGAAGCACAAGTGTTTTGGCCCATATATAATGAATATGAGGAAAATCGAGAGGCGCTACGCAAAAGAGAAAGGAGCCAAATCCGCAGTAAAATAAGGGATTCCGAAAGTCTAACCGAAAAAGAAGCGAACGACCTCCTAAGACAATATCTTAGTTTCGAAGAAGAGGAAGAAGAACTCGATAAAAACTTTATACAAAAAATAACCAAAGTTATTTCCGCAAAAAAAACCTTACTGCTGTTGCGTTCCGAAGAAGAATTCAAACGTCAGCTTATAAAACAATATCGTAATAAAAACGGTGGAGGGCGCAGATAATAGTTATTCGACAAAATACTTAAGAAGGGGCCTTTAAGCCTCTTTTTTCAATAAACCCTCCATGAGATTTATAGTCAAAGAGGTCTGCTCCCTAAATAATAAAAAGATGGGAAATTTAAAAATTGTTTTGGCCTTATTCATGATTTTTGGAAGCTTGAATTTTGCCACTGCGCAACGAAAAGTCGCGAAAGCACACCCCAAACATGGCACTATAGTTACCAAGTTTCATAAACCAAAAATTATCGTTCACAACCGAATTAACTTTCATTTCGCGGATGGTGTTTGGCACAAACCTAAAGGAAAAAAATCCGTGGTTTGCGCCGCTCCTGCTGGAGTTCAAGTACGACACTTACCTCAAGGAAATAAAGTTGTAAAACTTGGCAATGGAAGAAAAGCATATAAATACAAGGGTGTTTGGTACAAGAAAAAGGGAAGGACCTATGTCGTTGTAAACGTATAGTCAAGTTAGGCTGTCACTTCGAGGCTGTCAACGGAGTTTACCCCGAGCTTAATCAAAGATCTCGAACTGTTAATATTATCTAAAGATCAATTTAGAAATACGGTTCTTTCCGGCTGCATAAGCAACCGAATCGTTAAGAAAACGTATCGTGTAAAAAGGTTCATCAGAAAGCTGTTTCCAGCTATTGCCCATATCACTTGAATACGATATTCCCGTAAAACCAACAGCAACGATTTCGTTGCCTCCCGAATTTGGCACAAACTGAATACAACTTTTATATTCTGGATTTTGACCATCGGCAATCAATTGCCAAGTCTTTCCCCCATCTTTGGTGATAGCTTTATTCGACGTATTGTTTTCAGGTTTCGTATAGTCACCACCGATGACAACACCTAAATTTTCGTCCCAGAAATCAATCGAGTAAATACCTTGGGTGGGTTCACTGTTGATAATAGGTGTTTGAAAAACTTCCCAGGTTTTACCCTTATCTGCAGAAAAATGAATCCGTCCGCTAGTTGTTGCGATCCACGTTTTGTCTCCCACTATTTTGATATTGGTATTACTTGCCGCGAAAGCCCCTTCCCCTTCATTGGCAACCGGTAAGTCAGCACAGGAAAGCTTACTCCAATGATGGCCGCCATCGCGTGTGGTAATAATAGATAAACAGCCAGTCATGCTATCACCTACAGCAATGCCCTCCCTATTGTTCCAAAAGGCCATCGCATCATAGAAAACGGCCTCATCTTCTTCGAGGTATACCAAATCCATTTTATCGTCTTCGCCTGTTTTATAAAGCAAAGCGGGATTGGCCACTGAGAGCATAAAAAAGTCGGTCGCATTGGTAGCTATAGATCTGAATTCTGGAATAACCGTGTGATATTTTTCAACATTCGACCGAACCTTGCCCGAAGCGATATCGACCGTTCCGAAAGTACCTTTGTTTGCGGCAAACGCAATACTGTTACCCATGAGTTCAATGGCCCGTATGCTCAATGAATCTTCATAAATCGTTTCAATAGCTACGGATGAAAAGAGTGCTTTTTTTTTGATTTCCGAACAGGAGAAAGCCGAAATAATAAGCATTAAAAAAACAAGGCGGCGCATAGGTATAAAGTTTGTCAAATGTAAAGGGATTCATGAGCAAAACCATACCTTTGCAGCCTTAATTTTTCAAAATGAAACTCCATAGGAACCTAGTCTTTGCCGTCATCGATGCGTTGAACTTGATATTCAACGAGCGCGAATATGCAGATAAGGTGGTACAAAAAGTATTGAAATTCGATAAGCGCTGGGGTGCACGTGATAGAGGTTTTATTGCCGAAACCACTTATGAAATGGTACGTTACAAAAGGTTGTACTCGGAAATAGCCGAAATAAAAGCCCCATACAGTCGACCTGACCTCTTTCGCATGTGGGCCGTTTGGGCGGTTTTGAAAGGAATAAAATTACCTGATTGGAAACAGTTAGAACCGACACCCGAACGCCGCATCAAGGGAAAGTTTGACGAACTCTCACAAATCAGGAAATATCGCGAAGCCCTGCCCGATTGGATAGATGAGCTTTGCGAAAAAGCATTAGGGGCCAAATTATGGACGGTAGAAAGTGCTGCCCTGAATCAGCAGGCGGAAGTTATATTAAGAACCAACACTTTAAAGACTTCTAAAGAACAACTTCGTAAAACATTGCTAGATGAAGGTATCGTTACCGAACCGATAAAGGGGTATCCTTTGGCTTTGCGCTTACCAGAACGAGCAAACGTCTTTGTTACGGAGTCTTTCAAAAAAGGCTATTTTGAAGTCCAGGACGCATCCTCGCAGTTAGTCGCGGAACTATTGGATGTCAAACCTGGCCAGCGTGTAGTCGATACGTGCGCAGGTGCCGGCGGCAAATCACTTCACTTGGCCGCTTTAATGGAAAACAAAGGACAGCTTATCGCCATGGACATCTACGGAAGCAAATTAAAAGAACTAAAACGTCGCGCCAGAAGAAATGGCGCGCACAATATCGAACCAAGGGAAATCGATTCGACAAAAGTCTTTAAGAAACTGTATGGAAGTGCTGACCGTGTGCTTATCGATGCCCCGTGTACCGGACTTGGAGTTATACGCCGTAATCCTGATACAAAATGGAAACTTCAACCTGATTTTTTAGAAAGAATCACCAAGACACAACAAGAAATTCTTCGCTGTTACAGCAAAATTGTCAAGTCACGAGGTAAAATGGTATATGCTACTTGTTCGATTCTACCACAGGAAAATAACGACCAAGTGCGATCTTTTTTAGCGTCTGAAGAAGGAAAGGGTTTTTCATTGACCAAAGAAAAGAAAATCTATGCATCAAAAAGTGGGTTTGACGGTTTTTATATGGCTTTGCTTCAAAAAAGTTGAGCGTCTGAATTTCCTCTCTAAAAAGCATGTGCTGAGCGCAGCCGAAATAAGGGGGTCAGGGCGTGTGATATGCGTAAAATAAAGCTTCAAGAAACAAACTTCAACTACACTTCTTTTGCGCGCTTCTTAAACTAAGAAAAACCATAGCGCTCGAAGTAATCAACAACCTGTTAACTTTTTAGCAGTAATAATTTATTCCGCACCTATACAAAAAGCCTTTTAAAGTAGTAAATTTGCGTTTTCTCAAACCTAACAATTCACGTATTCCATGATTCACTTTTTCGGGGATGTAAACATCAAAGTTTTTACCGTTCAAACGACAACAAAACTTTCAGACGAAGACATAAACAAACTCATTTGGTTGTTCGGCAACCTACCCAAAATAAACACGGCGTCTCTCGACGCCTTTTTTGTTGGTCCGCGCGCAGCTATGGTGACACCATGGAGTACCAATGCTACCGAAATTACTCAAAACATGGGTGTTTCTGGAATTGTTCGTATCGAGGAATTTCAAGAGGTTCAAAAAGACTTTGCCGATTTTGACCCTATGATTTCTCAAAAATTCGACGGATTGGGCCAAGACATCTTTAAAATCGATGTGATTCCTGAACCCATTTTAGATATTGATGATATTGCCGCCTACAATGATAAAGAAGGACTCGCTTTAAGCGCAGAGGAAGTAAAATATTTGGATAACCTCTCCAAAAAAATAGGACGTGCTTTGACCGATTCGGAAGTCTTCGGATTTAGTCAAGTAAACTCAGAACATTGTCGACACAAAATCTTCAATGGCACTTTTGTAATCGATGGACAAGAACAGCCTTCGTCTCTTTTCAAATTGATAAAAAAGACCTCACAGGAAAATCCGAACGATATCGTTTCGGCTTATAAAGACAATGTGGCTTTCATAAAGGGGCCAAAAGTGGTGCAATTTGCTCCTAAAACAGCTGACAAACCTGATTTTTATGAAGAACAGGAATTTGACTCGGTCATTTCTATAAAGGCGGAAACACATAATTTCCCCACAACCGTAGAGCCATTTAATGGCGCTGCTACAGGCTCAGGGGGAGAAATACGAGATAGGCTAGCGGGTGGCAAAGGTTCGTTGCCTCTGGCAGGCACAGCTGTTTATATGACAGCCTATTCCCGATTGGAAGAGGGGCGGTCATGGGAAAAAGGAATGTCCGAGCGCGATTGGCTCTACCAAACGCCTATGGACATTCTTATAAAAGCATCAAACGGAGCTTCGGATTTTGGAAACAAATTTGGGCAACCGCTGATCGCTGGTTCTGTTTTAACTTTTGAGCACCTTGACACTTCTGCTTCTTCCAGCCCAGTTAACGAAGTTACCGGAGCTCCGGACAATTCTCCGGAATACCTCGATGCCAAGAAAAACTGGAACGAAAACAAACGCAGACTGGGCTATGATAAGGTTATTATGCAAGCGGGCGGCATTGGCTACGGAAAAGCGGAGCAAGCTCTAAAAGATACCCCGAAAGAAGGCGATAAAATCGTGATTCTAGGGGGCGACAATTACCGTATCGGTATGGGGGGCGCCGCAGTTTCGAGCGCCGATACTGGGGAATTCAGTTCATCCATCGAACTCAACGCAGTACAACGATCAAATCCCGAAATGCAGAAGCGGGCGGCGAACGCGATCCGCGGCATGGTCGAAAGTAATGAGAATAAGATTGTCTCGATTCACGACCATGGGGCTGGCGGCCATCTCAATTGTCTTTCCGAACTAGTAGAAGAAACTGGCGGAAAAATTGATTTAGACAAATTACCCGTGGGCGACCCTACCTTATCGGCAAAAGAAATTATCGGAAACGAATCGCAAGAACGTATGGGTTTGGTCATTGGCAAATCAGATATTGATTTGCTGCATCGAATTGCCGAACGCGAACGTTCACCAATCTACGAAGTAGGCGATGTAACTAGCGATGACCGCTTTACGTTCGAATCGAAGAAAACTGGTGAGAAACCGATGGATGTCAACCTATCCGATATTTTTGGAAGCTCCCCAAAGACGATTCTAACCGATTCATTCATCCAAAGAAATTATAAAAATCCGGAGTATTCATTAGAATTCTTTCATAACTATCTAGAGCAGGTTTTACAACTGGAAGCCGTAGCCTGTAAAGACTGGTTGACCAACAAGGTAGATCGTTGTGTCGGAGGCAAAGTTGCCAAACAACAATGTGTCGGTCCGTTGCAATTGCCCTTGAACAACTGTGGCGTTATGGCGTTGGATTTTAAAGGAAAGGAAGGAATAGCCACTTCAATTGGCCACTCGCCCATTTCAGGGCTTATAGAACCAGCTGCGGGAAGCAAGAACAGTATTGCGGAAGCCTTAACAAATATCATTTGGGCACCTTTAAAAGATGGTTTGAAATCAATTTCTTTATCTGCCAATTGGATGTGGCCGTGTAAGAACGAAGGTGAAGATGCTAGACTGTATGAAGCTGTTCAAGCCATTTCAGATTTTTCTATTAATTTAGGGATCAATGTACCTACAGGAAAGGACTCCCTTTCTATGAAACAAAAGTATAAAGACGGTGATGTAATCGCCCCTGGAACAGTAGTCATTTCCGCTGCCGGAAATTGTGATGATATCACAAAAGTAGTCGAGCCTGTTCTTCATAAAGATGGTGGTGACATTTACTATATCAATCTATCAAAAGACAGTTATAAATTAGGAGGTTCTTCGTTTGCGCAAATACGAAACTCAATCGGAAACGAGGCGCCAACCATAAAAGATGATGAATATTTCAAAACTGTTTTTAATTCAATTCAAACTTTAATTAAAAATAGTCAAATAATTGCAGGTCATGATATTGCTTCAGGAGGATTAATTACAACTTTGTTAGAGTTGTGTTTTGCTGATAATGGATTGGGAGCTATTTTAGACTTATCAGTTTTAGGAGAAGCAGATACTATCAAATTGCTATTCTCCGAAAATGCAGGAATTGTTCTTCAATCAAAAGACGAGTCTATCGAAGCTTATTTATCTGACCAAAACATCGATTTTAAAAAAATCGGAAAAGTAGTTTCCGAAGGCACTTTGACCATCAAAAACCAAAGTATGGAAATGGGCTTGAATGTGACTTCGCTTCGTGACACATGGTTCAAGACGTCCTACTTATTAGACGATAAACAAACAGCAAACGGTTTAGCCAAAGACCGATTTAAAAATTACAAGGAACAGTCGTTGGAATATGTTTTCCCTACTTCGACTTCGCTCAGTCTCCCGAACCGCTCCTTGAGCGGAGCCGATGGGAGACCAAAAGCGGCCATCTTGCGGGAAAAAGGAAGCAACTCAGAACGTGAAATGGCAAAGGCTATGTACTTGGCCGGATTTGATGTCAAGGATGTGCACATGACCGATTTGATATCGGGCAGAGAAACTTTGGAAGATATTCAATTTTTAGGTGCTGTTGGCGGGTTTTCAAACTCCGATGTTTTAGGAAGCGCGAAAGGTTGGGCAGGCGCTATCAAATACAACGAAAAAGCGAATGCAGTTATTAAAAAATTTTTTGCCCGACCTTATACACTTTCCGTGGGAATTTGCAACGGTTGCCAGTTGTTTATGGAACTCGACCTCATCAATCCCGAGCACGAAACGCATGGGAAAATGACCTATAATGATTCCAATAAGCATGAGAGTAATTTTACTTCCGTCAAGGTTCAAGAAAATAACTCCGTCATGCTTTCCAGCTTAGCCGGAACAACTTTAGGTGTTTGGATATCGCATGGAGAAGGGAAGTTCAGCCTACCGAACTCTGAAGAAAACTATGACATCGTTGCCAAATACGGTTATGAAGGATATCCTGCAAATCCGAATGGCAGCGATTTCAATACCGCCATGTTATGCGATAAAACCGGAAGGCATCTAGTGACCATGCCTCATATCGAGCGTTCTACCTTTCCTTGGAACTGGGCGTATTACCCCAAAGATAGAAATGACGAAGTTTCGCCTTGGTTGGAGGCATTTGTGAATGCTAGAGAGTGGGTTGAGAAAAAGCAAAGCTAAAAAAATGACCATCCGTCCGGCAACAAAAAAAGACATTCCTGCAATCGTCGAGATGATTGCCAACGATGAACTGGGGAAACTCCGTGAAGATTACAAAGCACCGCTTCCTCAAAAATACTATGATGCTTTTATTAATATTGCCGTTGACCCCAATCAAGAGTTGGTGGTTATTGAGAAGGAAAGCGGCCAAGTAATTGGCACATTACAAGTATCATTTATTCAATACTTGACCTATCAAGGCGGTATCCGCGCACAAATCGAGGCGGTTCGGGTACATGAAGATTATCGAGGCCAAGGTATCGGGCAAGAACTATTCGAATGGGCCATCCAACGGGCAAAGAGAAAAGGAGCACACATAGTTCAACTGACAACGGATAAAAAACGACCAAAAACACTGCGGTTTTACGAGAAGCTAGGCTTTACGTCCAGTCATTTTGGGATGAAATTATATTTATCCTAGAAATCAGAAATACAAAGACTACCCATTATTTAATCTTTCACCTACTCGATTGAAATATTCACAACAATTAACATAGGTTTGTATCAGACCCGTTTTATAATCCCGTGTTCTTTCCCTATTTTGCAGTTACCTATACGAAACTTACTATGCAAAACATCACCAGACTTTTCGACTTTCCGTATTACCAATTGGAAAAATTCAATTTGAAAAAATCCCTCGTTACCAAAAAAAATGGTGAATGGGTAGCTACTTCCACAAAAGAATATGTAGAAAAATCGAATACCATTAGTCGTGCGCTTCTACGAATGGGAGTAAAACCCAACGACAAAATCGCCGTAATCTCAATGGCTAATCGAACGGAGTGGAACATTATAGATATCGGAACCCTACAGCTCGGCGCACAGAATGTGCCCATCTACCCAACGATTTCAGAAGAGGACTACGCCTATGTACTGAACCATTCCGAAGCAAAGTACTGTTTTGTTTCCTGTGAGGAAGTCTACGATAAGATAACGGCCATCCAAGACCAAGTACCTCATCTCAAAGAAGTATATTCCTTCGATGAGCTTTCGGACTGTAAGAATTGGAAAGAAGTTTTAGAATTAGGGGACGATACGGGAAATCAAGATGAGGTCGATAGTATAAAAGACGCTGTAAAACCATCCGATTTGGCCACGCTGATATACACTTCAGGCACCACCGGAAGGCCCAAGGGCGTAATGCTTTCACACGAAAATTTGGTCAGCAACGCACTTGAGAGTTCCAAACGCTTTCCCATTGTGGACGGTAAAACCAAATCGCTAAGTTTTTTGCCGCTGTGCCATGTGTACGAACGCATGTTGATTTATCTCTACCAGTTAAGGGGCGTTACCATCTATTATGCCGAATCACTTGATAAAATAAGTGAAAACCTTAAAGAAATAAGTCCGCATGTAATGACCGCGGTACCTCGGTTATTGGAAAAAGTGTATGACAAAATTCTTGCTAAGGGAACAGAGCTTACCGGTATTAAAAAGAAACTCTTTTTTTGGGCGATAGATTTGGGGTTAAAATTTGAACCCTATGGTCAAAATGGATGGTGGTACGAGCAAAAGTTGTCACTTGCGCGAAAACTCATTTTCAGTAAATGGAAAGAAGGCCTTGGTGGAAACTTAAGCCTAATTGCCTCTGGAAGCGCTGCCTTGCAACCACGATTGGCACGAATCTTCAATGCCGCCGAATTCAATTTGATGGAAGGGTACGGACTCACAGAAACTTCTCCGGTAATTTCAGTAAACGATATGCGTGACAATGGTTTTCGAATAGGCACGGTGGGCAAGCCCATCGACCACACCGAGGTGAAAATTGCTGACGACGGAGAAATCTGCATCAAAGGGCCACAAGTAATGTTGGGTTATTATAAGGATGAAGAAAAAACAGCAGAAGTTATTATAGATGGCTATTTCCATACTGGGGATATCGGCGAAATCGACGCAGATGGCTTCCTAAAAATAACGGATCGCAAAAAAGAAATGTTCAAGACCTCCGGAGGAAAGTATGTAGCTCCGCAACTGTTGGAAAACCGTTTCAAACAATCCCGTTTTATTGAACAGATTATGGTGGTAGGAGAAAGCGAAAAAATGCCAGCAGCCTTGATACAACCTGATTTTGAATTCCTTAATAACTGGGCAAAAGAACACAATATTACCATTCCTGAAAACTCCGATATCGTGCTCAACGAAAAAGTATTGGCACGTTATCAAAAAGAAGTCGATATGGCCAATGAAAAATTTGCCAAATGGGAAAAAGTAAAACAATTTCGTCTTACCCCAGATGTTTGGAGCATCGGTGACGGGCACCTTACACCTACAATGAAACTGCGTCGCAAGATCATCAAGGAAAAATATATGAACCTCTACAACGATATTTATGGGCATTCGAAGTAAAATCTAAACAGTGTTCGAATTCCTTTTATACTGATCAGGGCCGAATTGGAAAGATTCAATGACCTTAAAAAGCTACGATTGTAATCTTTTTATCGACCAATAGTAAGTTTTCAAAGACTCCAGGCTACTTAATGACATTTGATGTATCTTTCATAAGATAACATCACTAGTGTCCACTTAAAATAGACTGATTTTCAGTTGATTACAATCACGTTCTTTGTCATTATTGTAATCTACATCGTTAAATAGCT
>RCNB010000353.1_pt1 | contig 31337 bp, 33 predicted proteins | sample 2041321 | NCBI WGS metagenome assembly RCNB01 (sample SAMN09708232, study PRJNA481090) | Marine sediment metagenome, whole genome shotgun sequencing project.
TAGCAAATAATAATACTCAAGAAAATACCAGATTTGTTCTTAAACTATATAGCACACAATTCCTTGATTGTATGATCATGTCTTCCATTACTCTAACTATTATTTCCTATGCTTTATATACCATAGATTTAGAAGTTATAAAAAGATTCGGAACAGATAAATTAATATATACAGTTCCCTTGGTAATGTATGGAATATTTAGGTATTTGTACGTTATTTATGGATACGATAAGAGTTTTTGTGGTGGAATGTTTGAATAATGAGCGGGAACTTTTAATGATCCCAGGACCAACTATGGTCTCTCCACGGGTCCTACGGGCTTTATCTAAACCTATACTCAGCCACGCCAGCGGCGAGTTCGTTAATAGCTTTATTGAAGCGTTAAAGTTGCAGAAGAAACTATTCGGGACGGTGGGTACCCCCTTTATGCTATCCGGAAGCGGAACCTTGGGCATGGAGGCTGCCATTGCGAACCTCGTTGAGAGAGGTGAGAAGGTTCTCTGCGTCGAAAACGGTTACTTCGGTGAGAAGTGGGAAGAAATTATAGAAGGTCACGGATGCGTCGTGGACCGTCTTCGCTTCGATTGGGGTAATGGACTGGACTTAGGACTCCTCAAGGAGAAACTTTCATCAGACAATTACAAGGCTTTCACAGTGGAGCACGTTGACACCTCCACTGGGATCGCAAATCCCATCGATAAGATCGGTGAGTTAGCCAAAAACACAGACGCGCTTTACATAGTTGACTCAGTCTGCGGAATAGGTGGTATGCCCCTCAAGATGGATGAGTGGAACATCGACTACTGCCTTACAGGCAGCCAGAAAGCCATCGGGGCACCACCAGGTATATCCCTATTCGCCCTAAACGAGAAGGCTTGGGAAGTCGTGGAAAAGCGGAAGACTCCTATCGATAACTACTATGCCAACTTGAAACGGTGGAAGCCTGTCATGGACACATCTAAAGGATACTTCGCCACACCAGCTACAGGCATGGTCATGGGAATGCTGGAAGCCCTCCGTATCATAGACGAGGAAGGGTTGGAGGTTAGATGGAGGCGACATAAGATCCTCTCAGAGGCTCTCAGGGCTGGGCTTAAGGCACTTGGCTTGGACTGGTTCCCAGCTAAAGGTCATGAGGCTCATACACTGACTGTACCGGTTATACCTGAAGGGATAAACGATGCTGACATGAGGAGCATGATGATGAATAAGTACGGGGTAATCATCGCTGGAGGTCTTGGCAAGCTTGGTGGGAAGACCGTCAGGGTTGGCCACATGGGCAACTGCACATACAGCGACCTTGTAGCGACGGTGTCTGCTATGGAGATATCCCTAAAGGAGCTAGGGCACAAGATGGATATGGGAGCTGGAGTCGGAGCTGCTGAGGAGGTCTTTATATCCAATCAGACGTAGGCTGGTTCTTTAGTTTATACGAGTAAAAAAAACACGATCCACATCTTTCTCATGACACAATTATAGACATTACAACCTACGTGCTTGTTCTATTCCATCCTGGAGAAAAAAATTAGATTATGTTTAGTACTTTGAGTTCCTCTTTGACTTCGGATGCCTCCTCGTAGGACAGCGATCTTAGAGGGCGTCTAGGAATACCAGCGTTGAACCCTCTGAAAGAGATCACCGCCTTGACTGCAGCTACCATGGGACGCTCCCTCACGACAACCTTGTTCACATAGGAAATGATCAACTGAAGACGTCCCGCCTCCTTCAGGTTCCCGACCACTGTTGCTCTATAAAGGCTTACGCATACATCTGGCACAATATTTGCCACAGCCAGTATAGCACCCTTCCCGCCCATCGCAAGGGTGGGAAGCGTCATGTCAGCGGCACCCGAGAGGACGTTTATCCTATCCCCGAAAAGCCGTATATTCTCAGCCATAGCACTAGGACTCCCACTGCTGTCCTTAATGCCCACCACGTTGTTGCATCCCTTGGAGATCTGATCCACGACTGAAGGGGCAACTGTGTAGCCCGTAAACTTAGGCACGTTGTAAAAAATGAGAGGTAGATCCACTGCACCGTTCAATTCGTTAAAGTGCTTGATTAGCTCATCGTTAGTAGGTCTGAAGAAGAAGGGTGTAGACACTAGAGCCGCGTCTGCACCTAGATCCAGCGCGTCCCGAGTAAGTTCCACGGTCTCACGTGTCCCAATGGCTCCCGTCCCTGCGATGACCAGACCACGTCCATCCACTAGGCTCAGAACTAGCTCTATTATTCTTTGTCTTTCCTCCCTTGAGAGCAGGGGTCCTTCCCCTGTGCTAGCGTTTACGACTAAACCGGAAACTCCTGCATCCAGCCAATAATCTACTAAATCTGCCAAAGCCTCCTCGATGATTCCACCTGACTTGTCGAATGGGGTTACGTTAGGCACGAAGATTCCTTGCAGCTTCATGGAGTTCATATATGATGATGATTCATAAAACACTAACTATAGCCATGTTTTTAGATAGGCCGTCCCCAGAACCTCTATAGCTATGGACCACCGCGTACACATCCTTAGGGGGGTTTCATATAGCATCAAATATCCCAATATATCCCTCTACATCTTCTTGGAGAAATCCTCAACACTCTTACCCGTGGGCTTCGTTTTCAAGTCACTCATTATGATGCCTAGGGAACAAGACTATAAAAACAGTAAAAAAATTATTTGAAGAATTGCCTCTGGTATGAGTCTTCATCGAGTATTCCGAGACGTTTCATGGTTAATTCTAGAAGACGTATATTTTCTTTGCTGAGCTGTTGGAGAGGTTTCCTAGGTTTTCCAACTTTAGCTCCCAAGAGGTTCAAAGCTGCTTTAAGGGGAACAGGATTTGTTTCCGCGTACATCATTCGCATTAGGGGTTGTAACCGGTAATAGTTTTCACGGGTTGTGTTAACATCGTTGAAGTCGATCCAAGGTTTTGCCATCGCCTTGAACTCACGTGGGGTCAGGTTACCGGTTACATTACTGGTGCCTTTGCCACCAGAGGCCATTACTGTCAGGAATAGTGCATAGAGAGGGCAGTCGCAGCATAGTACATCGAATTTACCTCTAGTAAGCTCTATGACTCTTACGACTCCGTAGGGGTTTGGTCCAGCTTCTTTTAACGCTATGATTCCGTTATGGCGTGCAAGTCTCGCTATGGTCTCAGGTTCTATGTTGACTCCCGTCCTAGAAGGATTATTGTAGATAACTAATGGAAGATCGACTGTATCTGCCACTTCCTTGTAGTAGATATAGATTGCTTCCTGACTTGGTTTAATGTAACCAGGTTGGACGAGTACACCGTATTCTGCACCTGAGTCTTTGACATAACGGGCGTTTTCTATTGTCTCAGTAGTCGTTGAGGCAGATATACCACACATAACAGGTATTCTGCCATTTGCGTGATCAACAGCTGTGCTTACAAGGCTACGTTTTTCATCTTTTGTAAGTAATGTGGACTCTGAGGTTGAACCCAATATAAGTAATCCATCACTCTCAGATTCTACATGAAAATCAATATGTCTCCGGAACTCTTCAAGGTTAATGGAACCAGCTTCCCTGTAAGGGGTGACAAGTGCAGGCCAAGAACCCTCAACACTTTTCATAAGTGAACTTGCACAGCAATGTTATTGAATCCATCTATTAGCATTTACAGACATTTGTGGACCACTACATCAGCAAGCTGTGAATCAAGCTACCAATGTATTCAGCTACCAGTTACTCACGTGCGTTATTGGGCTATTTTAGATTAGTTTCATAGAGTTTGAGTATTCGTTTGTATTCGTCTGCCCAACTAGTTTCCCCTTTGAAACCATGGTTTTCCACCGGATAGATTGCTACTTCCCAGTTTTCTTTCCTGAGTTCAATGAGACGCTGTGCTATTCGGACAGTATCCTGGAAGTGAACGTTGGTGTCTACCATTCCATGGCAGATGAGTAGATGGTTTTTGAGTCCTTCGGCGAAATATATGGGACTGCTTCTTCTGTAAGCCTCGTCATCGTTTTGAGGCAGGTTAAGGATGCTTCCAGTGTAACCGTGGCTGTAATGAGCCCAGTCTGTTACGGGTCGGAGGGATGCACCTGCTTTGAAGACGTCTGGTGTGGTGAAGAGAGCCATTAATGTGATGAATCCTCCATAGCTTCCACCGTAGATACCGATCCTTTCCGGATCAACTCCATGGTTTTCCACCATATAGCGTGCCCCATCCACCTGATCTGTAAGATCCTTGTCCCCCATGTAACGGTAGATGCTTGTTCTCCAGTCAGCTCCATAGCCAGCACTGGCCCGGTAGTCAATATCCAATACCATGTATCCCCGCTCCATGAGGAGGTGGTGGAACATGTACTCCCGGTAATAGTTAGACCACCACTTGTGCACGTTCTGCATATATCCTGCACCATGAACGAAGATCACAGCAGGACCACCCTTATAATCAACTGGTTTATACTGTCTAGCTCTGACCTTAACACCATCCCTTGCAGTGAATTCTATTATCTCAGGGACTATCCAAGAATATTTTGACCATTCATCAGATGGGGTCATAGTGAGTTGCTTAGCCTCAGAGCTGGGACTATTTTCCATGACGTAGAGCTCCGTGGGTTTGTTGCTATAAGAATGGAGAAGAGCAATCCTTAATTCATCATGACTAAGAACTGCATCATTCTTGCCCTTCATACATGTAACCTTAGTCTTCTCCCAAGTCTTCACATTATAACTGTAGAGATGTCGCTCTCCGAAATCATCCTCGCTAGAGGAGACATATAGGATTGACTTGTCCTTTGACAGCTTAGGGTTTGATATCTCATATCTGCCCTTTGATACCTGTTCAGGTAGACCTCCGTTTAGATCCACAGTATAGAGGTGCTGCCACCCATCTCTCTCTGATAGATAGAAAACTTTTTTGTCGTTTAGGAATCCTGCTGTGCTTCCTCGCCCCTTAACATATCCATCGTTGTGCTGTGTATCCAAAACTTTTGTTTTCCCAGTTTTCACATCTAAGTGCAGGAACCATTGGTCCTTAAAGTCCAGTGAACGCATGGATAACAGGGCACTGTCTCCATCATCGGAGAACTCAATGAATGATAGTTCTACTCCTCTTTCACCCTGACTGTGTTCGACGAAAACAACTTCACCGGTTTCAATATTGAGTATTCCCAGCTTCTTCTCGTCGATAAGGTCCCCTACTTTAAGCCTAGTGGGAATATCCTTTGTATACCCGGATTTTGTAACATAGTTAGGGACGTTTGCCTTCTCAGCCTGATCCTTCACTTCATTCAGCGTGAATATTATACGGGTTTCATCGTGAGATAATCTCAAATCCTTCACAGTTTCACTGGGTTTAAGGTAGTAAGCCTCAGGTTTGCCCGTCTTCTTCTCCTCTTCATCCACTGACTTCTTCCGGATTACATCAAAGAACTCCTTCTGTTGCGCTATAAGCCACTTTTGTAGATCGGTTTTCTCTTTCTCTTTCTGGCTAATTGGTTCAAACCGTGATAGCTGTACCAGTCCCTCACCTTCAAGGGAGTACATGTACAGGTTGCTGTTTATTGCGTAGTATACTTTCTTCTCATCATTGGTGAAGTAGGGGTCACTAGCTTTCATGTTTGTTTCAGAGATTGTCTTGCGAACTTTTGTTACCATGTCGATTAGATAGATATTGTCCTCGTCAACATGAACGGCATATTTACCATCTTCAGAGTAGACTGCGCTCTCGCTGGGGATTTGTTTCTTCTCTTCCTTTGTGAGTTTCCGGGGTTCACCACCATCCACTTGGATCTCATATAGCTCAGCTTTTTCCTCATCTATGGGCCTCCACTCAAAGTACAGTTTTGAACCATCGAGGGACCAGCGAACCTTGGAGGGTGATCCCCCAAGGAACTTGGGGTTCATTATCTTATCAATTGTGAGACTATAGACCAATAATATCGCCGAAGAGATGTTACTCTATGTTTATTAAAAAATAGTAACATAGTATTAGTGAAATGAAGATAGCTTCTTTCAGCGATATACATGGTAACCATCCTGCATTAATAGCGGTCCTAGAAGACATAGAGAAACAGGGAGTGGACCTTTCTGTCTGTGCTGGAGACCTAGTCGGTTATGGTCCATACCCGAATGAAGTAATTGATGATCTGAGGAAGCATAGAATCCTAACGATTCAAGGAAACTATGATGATGGGGTAGGCTTTGATCGTGATGAATGTGGTTGTGCTTACAGAACTTCCATTGAGAAAGAGACAGGTCATCAATCTCTAGAGTGGACGAAGCGTGAGATAACCAGCAGAAACAAGAAGTATCTACAAAAGCTACCGAATCACATTTTATGGGATCGAGGTGATTCGAGAACCCTGCTGGTTCACGGTAGTCCTCGGAGAATAAATGAGTACCTATATGAAAACCGACCAGTGGAGAGTATCGAAAGAATGCTGAATCCATTAAATGTAGATACCCTCATCTTCGGTCATACTCATCTACATTATCATAAAGTTATCTCAGGGGTTAACATGGTGAATGATGGAAGCGTTGGAAGACCCAATGACGGAGACACAAGAGGATGTTATGCATTAATAGACACAGGAAAAAAGTTTAGTGTAGAATTTCGCAGGGTCGTCTATCCAGTTGAAGAAGTAGCTGTAGCCATGATTGAGAAAGGATTACCAGTTTGGTTAGCAGACTACCTCAGGAATGCGGGAAACCCGGATTAATTCTTCCCCGGAGGTTAATCAGGATTGCAAGGAAAACTATGAACACGTTTGTCCTAAGTAATTTCTTTTCTGTTTTTGTCGGGGAGGGGTAGTTTTTCTAGGTCTATGGATATACCTACGGAGAAGGCTACGAAGTTTACTCTAGCGTTTACATCTACAGCTTTGACCATGTCGCTTGACATTCCCTGTTTTAGGTCCTGGGCTACGTATGCTACTATATCGATCATGTTCTGGGCTGTTTCTGATGCTTTCTCTGGGGTGACCATTCCTAAAGCTTTGTCCTTAGCTTTAGTTGCTTGTTTTACAGTAACATCCTTAGTGAATGATAACCTGGATTTCAGTGTGTCAAAGGAGCGTTCAAAAGAGGTACCATCACGGAAGTCATATCCGCAGCTTACACAGAATTTAGCGTCCTCAGCGATCATGTATCCACATTTAGGGCAGACTTCAATGTCATGTTTCATATAAAGACAGCAGATTATATTGTATTAATTTTTAATGATTCCCCCTGCTTCCGTCGGGAATCTTTTTCAGGCTTCACAAGCTCCTCCACAAGGTCATAAAGCCTGCTGTAGATGTGGCAGTTCTTGGAGTGGAATATCAGCTTCCCTGTTTTGTACTTGGTTCTCGCTCGCTTGTTTATTTCGTTGACAAGGGCTTCATTAAATATTTGGATGCCAGCAATGTTAGCGGGTAGTCCTGCGAATGCATCCCATGATCGGAAGTAGCAAGTCATATTGAGCTGGTTTTCCATTATCTCGGTGTCCATTACTGTCAAGCATGGTGGTTCATGTCTCATTCCATCAATAGTCTTGAGGATATCAAGAGGCTGCCGGATTAATAATGTGAGCTGGCGATCATTGGGCTCCTTCACATATCTCTCAATCACCTTGGAAACCTGATCAACAGGTTCTCTTAACCTACTACCATATGTATAAGTCTCTTCTTCAGTCTTCATACCCGCCCAGAGATACTGAAGAGCATATGAAGTAACATACTTCATATCGCATGGGGCTTTCTCAGCGATCAGTGGCCGTGTTTCAGGGTTGGTTATTTCGATGCTTACATTGAGTTTCCGGGTCATAGTGCTCTCAGAACCATATCCAACCTCATAGTCGTCGCCGTTAAGCCATATCTCCTCAAGGGTTTGATACCATGCACCCGGTATATCAAAAGCCTTCACATGTACATGCTTCACGTCACAACCACCCCGACATTAATTTAGATCACTGTCCCACGCTTGCATATATCACTTTTACCCATATAGATATGGCATCAACAGAAATGCGAGGATGCAGGCTATTACTTCAAAGGATATCAAAATCAATGAGACCTCAACCTCTGTACGCTTACCCAATCGCATCACAACATGAGTCAGTCCTCTTATCTTATCGGAACGAGGCTTCAATGACCCATCAAACTGCAGAACACCAAAGTTTTCAGCTTCAAACCCAGAGAATAATTTAAGAACAGCTTCAATGGCATACGGTATGAAACATAAGACACTGAATTTCTCCATGTTTCCAATTATTGCTACACATGCAGCCACTGCCCCAATAGTATAGTTGAGGTCTCCAGGGAAAACCTTGGCGGGGTACCAATTATACCTGAAGAATGCTAGGAGGCTGGCTGCGAATGTAAGGGCTAGTACTGCCGCGGTAGTTTCACCGTGTAGGTATGCATAAGTTCCTAGCGAGACATGAAGGATAAAACCCATCCCAGCTTCCAATCCGTTGAATCCTGCGAGGAAGTTGGTAGCATTGCTGCAACAGAGTACAGCAATTGGAACTAGTACAAGGGGATAGTATATCCCTATGTCTATCATGCCTATGAATGGAATGTTCATCACTTTGGTTCCCGCCTGAATCGCCATCAATGGTGCAGCTGCAGGCAGAGGTAAGAAGAAATATAACCACCTGGGTATCCCTACCTTCTTGTACTGTTCAAAGCTGGTGGAGCCCTCCCGTTTCTTCATTAATGAGGTTAAGGTATCAAAGATACCTATGAGGGTGATAATCAGGATGGTGCATAGGCTTGCCAATAGGGGACTTATGCCCTCATGCATCTCCTCCATGTTATACAGGAATATGAGTCCAAGGTAGAAGAAGACTCCACTGAGAAGCCCTACAATAACTCCGGGACCTCCCATATCAGCCACGACGTTTTTATTCTTCTTCATTATATCGTGGCCGGTTATTCCCGTTGCATGCATGAACCTGTTAAAGTATGGGATGATAAGGTAGCTGGCTGTGAAGCTGAGGGCTGTAGTTACAAGTATGAGAGTCGGAGAGTCTTGGAAGGCCATTACACCAATACTATCACAGGTTTCCTCTAAATCACTTTTCCCTCAGAAGTAATTCTTGGGGCATAGTTGGAATTATAAGGTATATTTAACCCCATAGATAAACAATGAAGTACGTGCACACGAATCTCATAGCCCGTAACTGGCGAAAATTATCTGAATTCTACTGTAAAGTCTTTGATTGTGTACATGTACCTCCTGAAAGAGACCTAGAGGGCAAATGGTTGGATGACGCTACAGGAATAGAGAACGTCCGCATCAGAGGTGTGCATCTGCGATTGCCGGGTTATGGGCATGATGGTCCCACTTTAGAAATATTTCAATATAGTGACATTAAAGCTTGGCCTGAGAAATCTCCGGATAGTCAGGGATTTGGGCATATTGCGTTCTCGGTTGATAATGTTGAGGAGACACTGAATCGGATCCTTGAGGCTGGGGGTGGATCCGTTGGGGCAGTCACTGAGGTAAAAATTAAGGATGCAGGAACCATAAAATTTGTGTACGCTCGTGACCCAGAGGGAAATATTATTGAGGTTCAGCAAGGTCATTAGTTATACGCGCGCGGCATTCGAACTGGGATCTATGGAATAACTATTATTTTTTTCTATTAATTCATTTTTTCGTATAATAAATATTTGAGTGGGTCACAAAATATTCCATTTCTAGTTCGAGAGGAGGTACGCGTGTTTAAGTACACAGATTAAATAAATAAGAGTAGAAGATTTGCACCATCCAATCAGGAAATCAAACTTCTCTTATGATGACTAACTTTGCATTTGTAGCTAAGCCAGCTATAGCTCCCAGAGCAGCAAGCCACGGAGCAATTAGAACCCCAATCACTCCAATAGTTGCTGGGATCTCAAAAAGTACCTTGTCATCCTCATTTTTGATTATTATCCTAGTTACATTTCCTTCGTGAAGCAACTCTTTTACTCTTCGAATTAGGTTCTCGGATGCAACTGAGACCTCCTCTGATGTAGTTTTTGTTACCGATGTTCCACAATCTGAACAGTATTGGGCTTTTTCAGCTAATACAGCTCCACACTTCGCACAATAAGTCATTTTATTATCTATTTTATATTTAGATGGTACATTTATTTATCTTGCGCTTGGTGCATTAACACATTCTTTATTATTTTTCAATAATATTACCAATTATTATATAACTCATAGAAAGTAGTGGGAAAGTGCATGTGTTTCTACAGAATTGAAGAGTCAATGTAACCTATTTTAAAAACAAACACTAACATTCAATTTACATTTTTCTAATTTTCATCTTTATTTTGGAGAACCTATAAAACCCCATTCATATACACTTGCATCAACTGTTGAGTTCAACCAAAGCTACCTTACCTTCGGATATGGGATAGAACGTCTCAACACCATATCTATCTCTTGGTATTTCATCAACCATCTTTTCAACACCTGAGAAATCCGCATTATGCACAAATAATCCTGTACTTTCATGCATAAGCATAGATGATCCGACCCAGTCACTATATGCTTCTCTGTAAGATTTACCTCCATCTATGAAGATTATATCCATCATGGGTAACGATTTTACTGCCTCTGAGACTGTTGTCATAGTATTTCCTTTAATGAGATTGTATTGGCAACCCAGTGCTTCAAGTTTTTTTCCTATTTGTTCTGTACTATAATTGTAGAAGAAATCAAATCCATAATATTCGACTTGTTTAGCCGGATAATGTTTAATGGCAGATTTGACCATACTCACTGCGTTAACAGCATTATATACTCCTATCTCCATGATCCGTTTGCACTTGTATTTCTTGATGAAATCATTGAGATAAATATGTGATCCGTACCCGTACAAGGCTACTCATTACAAAGAAGACCATTGTGATTTATAATATTACGCGCTTGTGTTATGTATACAAGAAGACCAAATTTTTATAGATTAAGAAAATATGAATCACTTTGATGTTATCTTTTATTTTATAATACAAAAGTTTTTTTTTAGTACAGATATGGATGTAGGATTAGAATTGTTCTATTGTTACGGGTTTTCTGGATCTGAAAGCAGTGTTTATCTGCTGGATATAATCGGGGTTTGAAATTTTGGCTATTCCGTATTCGATGAGTTTTCTGAACTCGACTACACCCATTAATAGTGAGCTGAATTCTGAGATATCCATAGAGATTTCAACGTCATATTTTCCTTTTATTAAAGTAGCTTTCCCATTTTCAAAATGTACAACATTTGACTGATTATTTTCCGGTAGGAATGTGTCTCGGATATCAAGTTTTAGCTTCAATGTTATGCTGTTAAAGTTGTGTTCCCCTAGCTGCTTGAATAATCCTTGGGTATCAAGTACACGGTACATAATTCCTAGACCCTGGATATTGCTTTCTTGACTGGTTATGAATATATTGGGTACGCCGTTCCTTGGGTCGTGTATGAGCCAGTGGAAGTCTGGATCATGGGTGTTGTATATGATCCGGTCCACCTGGTCAAACTGGGTTTGAAGGAAGGTGAGTAACCTACTTAGTGCATGTGCGTCATCGTAGAATAGGTCACGGATCTCAATGTCATGTAGGAGGAAGTGGTCTTTATACTTCTTCTTAAAACTAAAAGATAGGAATCCGGAGACTTTTCCATCTTTTTTCACCCCGATCACTCTACCCCGCTGTAGAATACGCTCAAAGTAGTTAGGTTTCTTTAAAATCATGCCGTGAGTATGTGCTACATACCTGTTGAAGCATTCACACGCTGATTCTACGTCAGAAGTATCAAGATAGCAAACGTTTTCCTTTGAGCCAAGAGGCAGGTCACCTGGATTGAAGTTATATTGGTTCACCTTGACACCATACCCCCAACCCATCTTCCTGTAAAAGTCAGGTCGGAAAGGATAGAGTGCAGTCATATAGGTTCCCATTTCAAGGTAGTGTCTGAGGTAGTACCCTATCATATCCTTAGCGATATGCTCCTTCTTATGGGCTAGATCTACGCAGATTGATCCGACTCCACCCACGGGAATCATTGAGCCATGAATATTCATCGTATAATCAAAGAGGCGCATCCCACCAACGAGTTTCCCCTCCCTGAAACAACCATAATACACATTGGCTTCAGGTTCCTTCTGGGCTTTACTCCAACGTTCAACTAGACCTAGCTTCTGTTCCTTACCGAAACTCTCAGGAAGCATTGCAGGATAAGCATTGGCGAATATCTCGACAAAGGCATGGAATTCATCATCCTCTAGTGAACGGATTTCACTCATGAAAATATGAGGGGCTTATAGAGTATTTCACTCCATCGGGAAGGGTTTAGCATCAAGCCGATACAGGTCTGCTTCAGCAGCAATGAACCCGAAGGCTCCCCAGCTATCCGTGTCAAGAATATTCTGGTATACTTCTCGAGCTTTATCATTGTCCCCGTTATAGAGGTACCAGCATCCCAGTCCATAACCAGAGGTAATCATTCCTAATACTCCCTGACTCTGAGCCTTCTCAAGTAGTTCATCTACGGATTTCAGCCCCTTGTACATCAGAAGTGCCTCATAGTAGAACTGGTTCTCAACTATATCCATCTCTTCAGTGATAGCTTCTAGAACTTGCTTTGCCTCATCAACATGTCCCAGTCGCTGTAGAGTCATGTACAACCAGTGACTTGTAGCTACAAGTCGATCATTGTTATAGGAGGAATCCATGCATCTTTTGTAAGCGTAGAGGGCACGTTCAAATTTACCTTGCAAGTAATAGGTTAATCCGAGGTGGTACCAGATGTTAAAATGGAGACTACTGATGGGTTTACCTTCTGGGTTTGGTTCCCCATCTGGTTCAAGGTTATCATCATTGCCATCGATTAATTGGGCTGCTTTCTCAAAGTCAGCCTGTGCGAGGTCAAACCGCCTGATTGTGATGAATCTGTGGCCCCTGTGACGGTATAGTCTAGTTTCTTCAGGGTGAATGGCGATACCATATGAGTATATGCCGTTTGCTTCACGGTGGTGCCCTAGATAAGCAGTCCTTCGCCCTAGCCAGATTATGTTCTCTACATTTGTTGGGTCATTCCGATATTCCGCAAGTGCTTCTCGGTACTCTTCTTCCCGTTTTTTCTTTCTTTCAGGTCGGAGAGGCGCCCTGAACAGGGGGTCCCCATAAAGGGAGAATGCCTCAGGGTCTCTATTTCGATCTGGTTCCATATGCATGCAATGTTCTCATGTGTTTAAGAAACATTCAGTTGTTTCAACACCATTTAGTGTACACACGTACTACATGCAAATCAAATCCAATATTGTAATAATTAGGGATTGATTTCAGGGGTTTATTGTTAAAAAATTTCATAAGAATGAAGGTGCCCAAGCGTTCTCTCGTAGAGATGTAGTGGTCTTAGAGCCACAGCCCTATGATTCTATTGAGTCCATCCCTTTAATTGACGATTCTGATTCTTTCACTCTTTTGTTTCAGATTCGTTCCCGCTTGGGCAATGATACTATATCATATTCTATATTTCATCCTTACGTTACCTGAATCGCACAAGGTTTTTGGTATAATGAGTTAGAACACCTAAATATTGCCATATATTTGTTAATAACATCTCATGTATGTGAGACATTATAGATTTTACATAACTAAATTAACTCGGGGTTAGAAATTCAAGATTATTGACACGCTCATATTTTATGACTTTGGTCATATATCCTTCTTCATACTGACCTCATATGTCATGTACCCCAGAGATTTCCAAGAATTAATCCCCTCAACGTTATCTGATTGGACCTCTAAAGTAATACTAGTAACTTTACGTTTCTTCAAGAAAGCCTTAACTTGGTTCTCCAAATTACGAAGTACCCCTTTTCGCCTAAAACTGGGTTCCACGTAAGCATCGATAATGTGCCCCCTCCTCTTACTCATAAGCCTGACAGTAATTGTGCCAATCAATTCTCTCTTTTCTTCAGCGACGAAAGTGAAATGGTGTTTTTGATGGAGTTTTTTATTAGCATATCGATTCATTGCCTCAATGGAACTGGTCGTTGGACCGGAAATATGACGAAATAATGCAAGGTACATTTCAGCTAGGCTGGAAAGATCATTGTTCTTAGCTTGGCGGATCTCCATATTAATTAAATATATTAAGATTTGAAAAAGGTGGTGTCTTACCTGAAAATGTGATCAGTTGGTAGGGTAATAATTAATGCTCTATTTGCTTGTTTATTTTTTTCAATATTCTTTGAGCGATTTCACTGTGGAATTCTGTATACCATTCCTGCTGCAAATTCAATTTATTGAGGACCGAAATTAGTTGTTGACTTTTTTCTAAGTGCCCCAGCATATCACCATTTTCATTTCCTTTTGAAAGGTTAATATGGCGTTCGGACCAGTCTCCGGGTTGATCCATTCCAGCTACATAGTCTGGGAAAAGCCGTTCTAGGGTATCTGGTGGTATAATCCCCCCAAGATGTCTGATTTTTCCTGTTTCTGCATAGTAGCTTTCATCTATACCATATATGGGCATGTCATAATTGTTATGGGCTAGAGGGGTTATGTTGCAGATTCCGAAGCTGATTAATTCCATCTCATATTTTTGACATAATAAACCTAGGCGCTGCAGACTGGATGCAGCTATGAATCCGTAGAGGATTACTCTTTCGGGGATTAACCCGTGCAGTATAAGGTCGTTAATACTGGTTTCTGCTGACCTACCAGTGGCATATGTGTCGGGAATAATCAAGGTTGAGATTTTCTCTGTGGGATAGTAACGGTATGTAACCTCTAGTCTACGGGAATCATTGGAGTGAAAGCGGTAGCCATCCTCCCTGTACTTGGTTCTTATTGAAAGTAATGGTGTTTCACCAGGCAAAACCTCATGGACCATGTACCCTGATGCTCCCCTCAATATGTGCAGAATAGATAGATCGGAGTATAGATCCAGCACCTGTAATGCCCTCTTGAGGGCTTCTGCAGCTTCAACGCACTTTTTCTTGAGTTCTTCCCCTACAAGGTATGGTTGACATGCGATCTCTCCTCCTGCCTGACTATCTATTATGTAGACATCGCCGATGTAAGAATTTGATAGGGGCTGAGTATGTTTTGGATTTACTTTGAATAATGATGCATTCTCTCCGAGGTTATTGTGTATGAGAGTAGCAGAGTTCAGGTCTAATGGAAAGACCTCAGAGATGGATTTTATCTTACCTTGCATTGGCATCAAAGCTGTATCTATGTTTGGTGCTTATGAAGACAACGGCTCATCTAAAGATGACTTTATTGACATTGTAACGTTACCGGATCGGTCTGTCTTAAAGAACTCATTCTTGCTTTTTAGTATGAATTCCTCAATGAACCCTATCCAGGCTACTATAACCAGCAGGGACATGTAGATCGCTACAGCAGGAATGTATATGATTTCATCCCATCTGAATCGTTCACCCTTCCGGTAGTCTCTGATCCACACTATTATTTCAGCTATAATGATGCTAAAGGAAAGTAGACCTCCTATTGTGGGAAGAATCCATGAAGGGTAATAGTTCGATACTGTCAATCCAAACATGCTAACTAGAGTACTGAGTGAGAACAGGAACATTAGGGGCTGTATAATAGTCAATAGTAGCAAGAAGAAGGTGTCAATTTTTTTAATCGCTGATATGTTTGATGAGGTTAATATGAGGTTTATGTGCATGAGGGAGCTCTGGATCCATCCTCTGGCCCACCTTTTTCTTTGGTGCCACCACTGGGATAGGGATGCGGGGCTTTCCTCCCAGCTTACTATATCAGGGTTTATTCTCAGTTCGTATCCTGCTTCATGGATCTTTAGGGAGTAATCCACATCCTCGGTGAGAGTACTTTCATGGAAATATCCGATTTCATCAAATATTTCCCGTTTGAAAAAAGCGTTACCACCCATGCAGGTGAATCCTCTTATCACGTCATGGCCATACCAGATAAGTGTGTCAGCTATATCCCGTTCAATTCCTGATACCTTGGCGAGTATTCCCTCATTCTTGTTGATTGTTCTGTATCTACCTTTAACACACATGACTTTGGAGTCTGCCATTAAAGTGCGAACGGCGTTTTTTACAGAATCATGAACCAAGGAGTGATCTGCATCATAACAGGCAACTATACTTCCGTGACTCTGTTTGATCCCAAAGTTGGTTGCTGCGGCTTTTCCGCCAGTACTTTCATTACGCATGATAGGTCTGATACGGATTTCTTTTTTGGATCTCTCTGTGAGTATGTTTTTTGTTTTATCGGTGCCTTTTTTCTCGTAGACATAAACGAATTCGATGCGATCTTTTGGATAATCTATAGCTAACATTGCATCGATGCTTCGTGGAAGAACGTTTTCCTCATTAAAGGAGGGTATTATAATTGAAACCATTGGCCAATCCATATTTTCTGGGTATCTGGGTTGATTTTGTAATCCGGAAAATGTGTATAGATAGAATTGAATTGTTAAGATTATCATGATTGTTATGTTTAAAGTAGAGATTATTTCGAGGTATTGAGGATAGATGAATGCTGGAATTATAACGATAGTAAAAGCGATGAGTGTTATAATGATGTAGACTAAAATTTTCTTAGTGTCAACATCACCAGCAACTTTCGCCTTCAAATCGTACCCTCAAGTAAGTTTACATTTCGACGGGGCCTGTATTAAAAGATGCATATTTTACTGTAAGTAAAATATTAGGGTATAATCTCGCATCCATTATTCAACTCTGAGTAGTTGAGGTCTTTAAGTGATAGTATTCTGGATTTAATAAGCTCATTTGTAAGAGGAACTAGTTTTTCCAGTTCATGTATCATGTGACGTGTTGTATCACATATCCTGTTGAACCATTCATCTCCCCAGTACTTTGTCTGATTAGAAAATAGACATCGTCCACCACAAACCCAAAGATCTTCGCAGTTACTACAGGGGGGGTCAGGGAGTAAGGTGTTTCTTAGATTTTCAGGATCTGACGCGTATATGTTTCCAACTGCACTGTAGTCCAGTTCAGGGGCTATTGGGCATACATCTATCCTACCTGAGGTTATTATGCTGAAGGATGTTGTACCCGAGCCACATCTAATATTAGGTGTTGGTTCCCCCGTAAGCAATGTACGGAAAACGGGGATGAATGGGACGATCCCGAGAACAGATCCTTCTTCCAGTGATTCTTCGAAATCAGTAACGAGCCTGAGATTCCCTTTTCACATTTTCTGAGCCATTGTTCCAACTTTTTATGGTACTCCAATTCTGTCCAGAAGACATCAAGCTGCCAGTGAACATGGTCAAATCTGGGATTATTTTCCTCGGTTTTGTATTCCGCATATTTGTTCAGAAGATATGCCCCCAAGATTATAAGAGATACACCAACCAAGATTTCTTGTATTGTCATAGGCTCTGTATCCTTCCATTAATCCAAAATGAGAGGTATGCGTAAATCAATCCTACGCCAAGAATCCCTGTGCACATTATTATTAGGATTGTCTGGTTATCCATTTTTGTTCTCCACCCAAAAATATTGGGATTAGGCGATTGCTATCGCTTCATATAATAATCTCATTGCTTCATCGAATGTGCATTTGGACGATTCAAATTCGTCGAGTAATTGCATGATTGTTTCTACACCCAAAACATCTTTATGTTCAATAATTTCTCGTACTAATTCAGGGTGCATGTCGGGGTAGGTATCTTGGAGAGCCTGTATGTCTTGAATGTTTTTACTCACATATTCCGTTACTATGTTATTATTTGTTTTATCTATTACCTGCGTTAGAAGGTCACGGAGATTTATCAGTTCAGAATAGGGGAGGGTTAGTGTTATCATATTGAACGATAGATAAACAATATATGTTGAATTCTCGTCGTCTAAGCTGTTAGCAAAATTACCGTGTTCGTCCTCGGCTAGGAATCTTTTTTCATTCATTTACTTTTCACCTTTTTCAAGAGCCTGATTAATACGTCGTTGTATGTCCTCTGGGTTTGGTCTATCAGATTCATATCTGCTATTTAGATATGATAGTTCCTCCCTCATTGTCCCAATCATTATCCAAAATTCTTCCAATCTTATTGTCTGTTTATCAAGCTGATCTTTGAGCTTTTTGTTCTCTGCTTGTATTGTCTTAGCTATCCCCAAAGCATTCTCGGCTTGTGCCTTTACCTCTGATAACTCGGCTGAACTCTCCTCTGTAAAGACCGTAATCCAAGGCTCTAACTGGATATATTGGGATTCCAAATCTCCTAAGTCCTCATTGTAGGAACCGCCCATATCCTTAGCATGCCCCATAAAGAGCCTGCGAAAATCGTCTGGGATTTCTGCTCGATTGCATGCTGTCCTGAATATTGAGCGGAATCTTTTAGGTCGCCAAGGGTGCTGGGATACTCCCCCATTTGTAAAGCCTAGATCGCGTGAGGTCTTGTTAAAGTTCTGGGTTATTTGTCTTGAATTTAATGCGTGAGGTTCGATAATGTTTCCTCGGTATGTCCTCTCCTCAGTCATAAAGATCGGGTCGTCTACACTAGCCCCTTTTCTGAACTTTTCAATATATTGACGCATCTTGAGGGTCGCCTCTTGACTGAAAAATGTGCGGAATAGCTTGCGGGTCTTTTGTCGAGTTCCACTCCAATAGAGCCTTGTATTGTTTGACTTCTGACTTGTTACAAACCCAATTTTAAGGTTTAGTAACTCTCCGATATCCTGCCCTGTTGAGATTAAACTTAATCCAATTACTCGATCCCTGAAACTTAACTTTTCTAAAAATAATTTCATATCGGTAAAATCTTTGATATATTCGTCTGATTCATTCTTCGTATATACCTGATACTGGTAATCGTTTGCTTTTACTTGGGAATCTACTTCATCCTTTTTAGGCGCTTTTGGTAGGGCGATATCATTATGGACGAAAAATGACCTCGTCGCTGAATGGGCACGGTCGTATGCTGTCTTTGGGCTGTTGTATCTTTGATTCCCTTTTATTACTCTCTTGGGATATCCTTCTGCAATTTCACCTTGAAGCCACAGACAATAATTGCTCATAAGGTCAACGACTGACCTGCCCATTTTTGTCGCCACCATATCTCCTGCAAATTTAATGAGGTTATCAGGATTCCATCTCTTGTCTCCTTTTGTGTTAAGGAATATTACGAACTGCTTTAGAGCAGAGGTATAACTTGATACCATAATCTTGGATACAGGTCTGCCCCCTCGTCTGTGTCTCAGATTATCAAACCAATTTTTATATGACTTAAAATGAGATAAATAGTCAGCCGTTACCTCTTCCGATTGCATTTTAATGCCTTCTCATATCATTATAGATCATGCTTTAATATAACATTTGAGATTATAAACCGATAAATTATTATAATAAATCGTAGGATCATTTTTACGTGAGATTCTAGTTGACTGAGTATATTGATTCAGCCAGGGGTATAATTGAAAAGTTTACCTTGGGAAAGGATGATTTCATGGATGTTAGGTATTACCTCGCGGATACTAATAGCATTGCTATTCGGAGTGGTATTGCAGATCAGACTGTGAGTCAGTCCATTAAGGGTGTGGCCTGCAGGGCTTTGATAGATGGGGCTTGGGGTTTCTCCACAACAACCAGCTTTGAAGGTGGGGATATGAAGGCTGCTATGGAGACTGCAATGAAGACGGCAAAAGTTATGTCAAAGAATATTGGTGAACCGGGTGTCGTCGCTCAGGATTATGTCTTCAAGGATATTATGCCATTGGATGTAAAGATAGACCCCCGAGAGATACCTATGGATGAAAAGATCAGGGTGGCTATCGAATTTGAGAAGAACATCAGCGGGGTAAGCAACCAGATTAAGATATCAACAGCAAGCCTCAGCGACACAGTACAGAGAGAGATAATTGTAAACTCCCTTGGAACAGAGGTGGATTTCTACAACTGCTACGTTTCAGCGCGAGGTAGTGCCACCGCTAGGGAGGGCAGTCTTATACAGAATGCAGGGGAAAGCACGGGCACTACAAATGGTTGGGAAACCATCGAAGAAACAAACTTGGCTGAGATGGGGCAAAAAGCGGGTAATCGAGCCGTTGCCCTTCTATCTGCAGAGAAACCTTCCAGTGGCAAGATGAATATTGTGATGGATCAGTCCCTCGTTGGCCTGTTCATACATGAGGCTTTCGGACATGCCATGGAGGCAGATGGTATACTAAGCAATATGTCAGTCCTCAAAGAGAAGATAGGGAAGCCAGTAGGAGTCCCAGCTATAAATGTGGTTGATGACCCTACAATGAAGGGCGAACGGGGCTATTTCCCATACGACTCTGAGGGTACCAAGACCCAGCGACGGAACATGGTAGTAGATGGAATCCAGAAAGAGTTTTACCACTCTCTTGAGACCGCAGCCAAAATGGGAGTTAAGCCCAATGGCGCAGCGAGAGCAATGGATTATAATTATAGACCAATAGTCAGAATGGGTTGCACCTTCATTAAAAGGGGAGATATGAACTTCGAGGAGCTTTGTCAGGAGATAGGAGATGGTGTATACCTCAAGAAAAGTGGAGGCGGTTACGTGAACCCCTCAATAGGTCAGTTTTTCTTCTCCACACAAGAAGGACAGCTCATTAAGAACGGGGAACCAGGAGCACTAACCCAGAACGTAGCAATGTCAGGTATGACACTGGAAGTACTATCCAATGTAATAGGCGTGGGCAATGATTTCATGTTAAGGTCAGGAAGTTGTGGGAAGGGGAGTCAGACTGCTATCGTCACAATGGGTGGGCCAAGTTTGGCAGTGAAAAACGTTGTTGTTGGAGGAAGATAGAATGTCAGACATTTTATCAGTAGCAAAAAAACAGGTTGAATATGGAGTATCACTTGGAGCCGATCAAGTAGAGGTCTACGTGGTTAACCAGAGTCAGGCACGACTCAACATCAGCAACGCCCACATTGTTGGAGGCGATGTTCTTGATGTTGGCGGAGCAGGAGTCAGGGTCTATAAAAACAAAGCCTTAGGACTGGCATCAACCACACGCCTAGAAGACCTCAAAGAGGCTGTGGAGAAAGCATACAAGATGGCAAAGGGAACAACAAAGGATCCCTTATTCAAGACACTGCCAGAGGCAAACCAATACACCCCAGTGGACGGTCTATATGATAAGAAACTTGCAGAGGTATCCTTCGAAGACCTGTCAATGAGACTCATGGAGGGCGTAAAGATAGCTTCCGGGGACAACGATTATGTGGTCTCAGCTGGATTGACAAGAAGTATCAACGAAATTGGTATAGCAAACTCTCTTGGAGTTGAATGCTCCTATATTGGAACTAACATAAGTGGTTCCATCAGCAGCAAACTTGAACGCGGAGAGGACGTAGCCGTAGGCAGAGGGATCACCATGGGTAGAAGCCTCAGTAAGTTTGACCCCGTGAAGGCTGGTAATGAGGCAATTTCAAAGGCAACTGCACGGATAGGTGCAAGTAAGGTGGACTCTGGAACCATGGACCTCATCATTGACTACAGAGGAACCCGAAGTAGCATCGGAAGCGTCCTCGGAGTAGGAGTCAATGGCCTGAATGTAGCATTGGGTACATCATTTCTCTCAGACAACATAGGGGACATGATAGCCACAGAGAGTCTAACAGTCATTGATGATCCCCATGTGGTCGGTGGACTAGGTTCCCGAAGTTTCGACGTGGAAGGATGCCCATCCACACAGCTGGAGATAGTTGAAAAGGGTGTCTTGAAGACATTCGTAACGGACTCATACTCATCGGGATGCCTGGGAATCGCCAACACAGGAAATGCAAGTAAGAGGAGCCTCACTTCAAAACCATCACCATCTCTAACTAACCTGATTGTCACACCAGGTAGCTGGTCCTTCGAAGAACTCATCAAGGAAACTAAACAAGGCATCCTCATGGAGGACAGCGGACTCGGTGCCCGCGGAAACTCCACCAACATATCCAGCATGGTAAACAGCGGCTATTATGTGGAAAATGGTGAAATCATTCACCCGGTAAAGAATACAATGATAGGCACCACAGTCTTCAACTTTTTGAAGAATATAGGTGGATTAACAAAAGATGTCCTCACAGAGGGAGGGTCAAGCACACCAGCATTAAAGCTGAAGAACGTCAAAGTATCCGGTGGAAGATAACCACCAAACTACCCTTTTATTCTAAATAGTTGAAATAACAAACAAGTTTTCAAAGTAGGGATAAAAAAATGAAATATATTCGTATCTATGCAGATAAGAGGGGAGAATCCCATTTCAGTGATAATAATATAGAGTTGGAGCTTTCTGATTTTGCCCCACCAGCACCCCCAATAGAGCTATCGGGTTATTATCCCGCTTCAAGATGTGCATTCACGGTTTTCCCGGTTGGCTGGTATGGGGACTGGCATCCAACACCTGAAAGGTAGATTTTCATCTGTTTTCAGGGGGTACTTGAAGTCACGGTAAGTGACGGTGAAAAAAGAATGGTTAGCCAAGGGTGTATAGTATTTGTTGAGGACACGGAAGGTAAGGGACATACCACCAAAGTTGTAAGCGAAGTGGAGGTACGAGCAGCTGTTATCCAGCTCCAATAACAGCCTTATAGGAATAAGCAATCTACATTAGGGGATATTAATGGAATACTGCTTAAAATGTGGAGAAGAGCTATCTGAGAATGCTAATTTCTGTTATAAATGTGGAGTGATAACTAACATTGGATACGAAAGAGGGTTCCGAAAATATTTAGGTTCAGAGATCGAGAACACTCTACATCTGGCCTCCCTGAAGATCGAAGAGGGATTAGAAAAAGTCTCAGAGATCATCAAAGAAGCATCTGAGGAATTTGACCCCAAATTTGAGGAAGCAAAAGAGAATCTACAGGAAATCCTTGAAGAAATAAAAAATGAACTAGGTAAAAGGAATAGATAAACTCAAAATTGGCACTTGCCTGCTCCATAACCAAACATTTTTCCTCTATAGGAGGACCAATATTCAGTGTGAATTTATTGAAGGATTGGAATTGTATACAAGTTAACCATCATAAGAAGATAGGTGAAGTAATCAAAGAGTTCCAGAAAGAGGGGTGGACACTACATACATATCAGGCTCAAGGAACCCCAACGATGGTAAACCACTATCTTCTCTTTGAGAGGGAAAACTAGTTTATTTGATAAGTGTGAAGGTTATCTTCTCACCCGTACCGAACCCAAGGCGTTCATGGGCGTTTCCTTGGTTTACAGCGAACTCCATGTACCCCCCACCAGCCACCAGAAGTAGTAACTCTCCCGGGCGTACCGCAGAGAATCTCCGAACATAGGGTAACTCAAATTCCCTATCCGAAACCAATACCTTGAATTTCCCACTATCCCTGATACCTAGTTTCTTCAGTACCTCGTAGGTCACACTGGTAACCATGTTACCGAAGCCGTCGACATGTATGACGGTTGTATCCACAGAGTCATCATATACATTCAGTGTATATGCTGGAAGTCTGATATATTCCTCTACTTGGGGACCTATTTTCTCTGGGGGTATACCTTTAGCTAACAGAGCACCTGTGGGTCCGAATACATCCCGACCATCAAAGACATCTGAAACCTTTGGGGGTAAAAGTTCGCTATACTTGATCTCATAGACTGCTTCAACACCAAGTCGTTCGGCTGCAGGTGCAAGAAGTCCGTTGTCTGGACCGACTAGGTAGGCTCCATTAGCTTTTATGATGATTCCTTTACGTGTGCTACCGACACCAGGGTCCACAACACCAACGTGAACAGTTCCTTCTGGGAAGTATGGAACACTTCTGGCCATGTGGAATGCACCCTCTTCGATATTATAGTTTCTCACATCGTGACTCACATCTATGATGGTTGCTTCAGGTGTTATCTTCAATATAGCTCCTTTAACCTCAGCTACGTAAGAGTCTACAATTCCATAATCAGTGAGTATAGTGATGATCGGCATGTCAACAATAACAGAGGAGGATAGTGTAATAAAATCTCCTTCTTATTCGTACCCGATGATTTTTAATAGGCTACTGTAACCCATGACATTATGAAACTAGTTGTATTTGATGCAATGAGATTAGGAGCACTGGTTGAGGATAACACAATCATTGACCTTAACTATGCATATGCAGCACTCCTACAAAGTGATGGCGTTGCAAGACCATACGAATATGCAGATGCAAGAGTACCTACCAATCTGCTGAATTTTATTGAGGAAGGCGACCTGGGTCTCGAAGCAGCAGTCAAAGCTATAGATTATGTTAAAAGCGGCTATAATAGGGGACCACTCGAAGAGCATCTGACATACAAGATGAGTGAAGTAAAACTCAGGGCACCTCTCCCAAGCTTAGGTTCGAGAATTGCGATGGCTGGAGCCAACTTCTACGACCACAGTGCTAAATCGTACAGTATGATACGGGGAGAGAACATCACTGAGGTGGATATCAGAAAGCTGGTAGATGAGGGAAAAAATACTCCATGGGGTTTCTGGAAGCAATCGAGAAACGTTGTTGACCCTGGAGAATCTATCACATATCCATCCCGCACAGATAGACTCGATTATGAAGTGGAAGTAGCTGCAATATTTGGTAAGAAGGGTAAAGACATCCCTGAGGAGGAAGCCATGGATTATATTTATGGATACACCATCGTCCTCGATATGAGTTGTAGAAGTGGAGGAACCAACGATAGAGGCCTTTTCCTTGGTAAAAACTTTGATTCTTCAGTACCAATGGGACCAGTAATTGTCACTGCAGATGAGGTTGGTGATCCCCATAAACTAAGAATAAAGCTTAGCGTGGACGGAGAACTACGACAGGATGGAACTCAAGAGAAGATGATTAGGGGTTATCCCTATTGGATTAGCTTTCTCACGAGAGACTTGACTTTCTATCCGGGAGATATAATTTGTGGGGGAACATGTGCAGGAACAGCCATGGACAGCTCACAGAGGAAAGATGGTGTTGCAGACCCAGCACTATTTCTCAAAACAGGACAGGTAATTGAGTCTTGGGTCGAAAAAATTGGGTTCATGAAGAATACAATAATAGCCAAGGAGTAATCTTCACCCATTTTCCCGGGGTTTCCCATGAATGAAAGAATAATAGCGGTTGACATTGGTGCCACAAACCTCAGGGTTGCCGAGTGTAGCTTAGTGGAAATAATACGGAAGTTGCAGGAGAAAACAGACCGGGACAATGGTCCCATGGGTGTTTCCCAGCAGATTATACGAATGATAAAATCTCTTGATATAAAACCAATTAGCATTGGAATTGGATCTATCGGTCCCCTCGACTTGAAAAAGGGTAGTATAGTAAATACACCTAATTTGTTATTCAAGAATATTCCAGTAGTTGAACCCCTACTTGATGAGTTCCACATTCCTGTGAAAATGTTGAATGACTGTGCAACGGGTGTACTGGGTGAATGGAAATACGGTGCAGGTAAAACTTATGAAAACGTCGTCTACATTACTCTTAGCACAGGTCTTGGTGGAGGAGCAATTGTGGATGGTCATCTGCTCATTGGGAAGGATGGAAACGCAGCAGAGATAGGGCATATCACTATTGATCCTGATTCATCGTTAATCTGCGGTTGCGGATGCAGGGGACACTGGGAGGCCTACTGTGGAGGGAGTAATATGGGTCAACTAGCTGAATATGTCCTTGGAAAAAATATTAAGCAGTTCAAGAAGAGATTCGGAGTGATTACTGCGGAAAAGATATTCAACTTAGCTAGGAGTGGAGATGCAAATTCTAGTAAGATTGTTGAGGAATACGGGAGAGTAAATACCATTGGGTTTGCGGATGTAGTCAATGTTTATGACCCAGGAGTCTTGACCGTTGGAGGTTCAATCGCGCTAAATAATCCTGAATTGGTGATTACACCTATTCTTGAACATATTGACAACCACTTAATAAATAGAAAACCCAAGATAATGACTACACCCTTAGGGGAAGATGTGATACTGTATGGTGCTCTTGCACTGGCTATACGGATCAGATCTAAAATTTCTTAAATGCTTACAATTTTTTATAATTAACAGTCTACCAAAATTGCTAAATAATAAGAACGATTTCTCGTGTGAGCAGGAGGTATGAATTATACCGAGTATACAAGAAGTGGCTAAAGAGAGAATGTCAAGTGAAGATGAATTTATCCAAGAGTATAGAGGAAAATTAGATGATATTGATGGTGCCTTGCTGATAACGAAGGAGAAAATTCTATTCATACAGGAAAAAGGGTTCTTCAAGAAGACATACAATTACCTGATGGATACACCTCATAATGGAGTGGAAATTATAAAAGGTGGGGGTGGACTGGAATTCATACTCAAAGAAGGTACTATTCATGGCTTTAAAACATACAAACTTTCTGTGGATATAATAATTTTTGAGTACAACCAGCTGAAAGATAACGGTACTCTAAAATTCTAATCTTCTTTTTTTGTAACGAGCTCATTCTGATAAATGCCTCTGTACCCCTCTTCAACGTTTTTTATACGGAAGAAGATTAACTGTGCAATCCTTGCATCACGTTTCAGTCTTATACCATCATTATTATAAACAATAAGTAGGCTATTGCTTCTACCATTATATCCTGGATCCCAAACTGCAGTCTGTAATGATGCCCCATTTCGGAGAAGGGATGACCGAGTACGAGCTATTGCAGAAACATCCAATGGTATTTTCACTATTTCGTTATAATAAATTTTGTAACATCCCTTAGGGAGCCGCCACCATCCTTCATAGTCGGGGATAATGGGTGAAGATGTCGATATCACTCTTTCATTATTTGTAAAGTCAATACTTCCGGAGCCAGTGAAGACATGCACATCCATAAGGGATATATCAAATCCGGAGGGCTGAAGTTGCATTTCCAAATCTACATACTCTGTAACTAGTCCATGCTGTACGATAAGCTGTCGTATTTCTTCTTTATTCAGCATTTTCGTCACTTTTTATTACCGGAGGCTGGAACAAATTCTACGCTTGGTCTTCGTGAGTTTGTTCCCATTTTATAGTATTGCATAAGATTATAGACTTCTTTGGGTAAATTTGTGTTTACACAGTCTCCGAGCAATTCACATGTTTCAGGAGCGGCGATGGGGAAATCGTGGGTATATTTTCCGCTTACCAGTTCCTCTACTATACGTTTGCTTTCAACTTCATCATGGTGGTCACTGACTAGTTTGTGGACAAGTTTTTTCATCTGACCTATAGCTTTCCGGGATTCCTCTGCCAGGTATAGAGTCCTATCGTCTATTTCGTCTATTTTCTTTTTTTCAACCACTTTGAGTATTGAGGATGCAGAGTATATTCCCTGCTGGTCTCCTAGTTGTGGGTCTACTGGTCCAAGAACAGCATTTGGGTCCATTATTATTTCATCTGCAGCTAATGCAATTAAGGTGCCTCCGCTCATTGCGTAGTGGGGGACCATGACAGAGGTTTTTCCTGGATGTGATTCCATGGCGAATGCAATCTGTGTTGCTGCGAGTGCTATGCCTCCAGGTGTATGAATAATTATGTCAATTGGTGTATCTGGGGGGGTCATTCGTATAGCCCGTAGAACTTCTTCACTATCTTCGATGTCTATATACCTGCTCAGAGGTAAACCGAACAGGGAAATTACTTCCTGACGGTGAATCAGGGTAATAACGTTTGAGCCCCTCTTCTTACCAAGATTGGTAAGTTCTTGACGTCGAGCTCGGTTTAACGTTTGTTGTTGAAAACGGGGATAAACAAGTGAGAATACTATGAATATTACCCAGATATTGTTCAGAATGACATCAATAAGGTCCATATTAATACACATGAATGTTATATTCGAGGGTTTAATAATCTTATTAGCGCGCGTAATTGTTTAAGATTAGAAAAGAAGGGGGATTAAACGGAGTTGGGGCTCCAGGAAGGTATTCTCCAAGGCAGCGATTCTCCATTCAGGACTGCCTTCAATGGAACCCTGTATGGAAAGAGAGCTGCAGTTCCACCAGTATGAAGGAATAATACGATATCTTCTTCGTCAAAGTGACCGTTTCGAATTAGAGATATTAATCCCGCCATGGCTGATGCTGTATATACCGGGTCTATCAGGATGCCCTCATGCTCAGCTACTAATTTAATAGCTTCTACTTTTGCCTCGGTCATGTAGCCATAGCCTTCGGCGTATTCATCATGAATGATGATGTCATCCTTTGTACACTTGGTCACAAAGCCGAGGAACTCAGAGGTCTCACCCGCCAATTTAAGAAGTCGTTCCTTCTGGCGTCCACCAGTCCTGCTACCAGTTGTTATACCTATAACCTTGGTGTCGGAGTTAAGTGCTTTTGCAGCTGTTGCGAGTCCAGCCTGTGTTCCACCAGACCCTGTTGCGTGGACAAGGTAGTCAAAGTGAAGGCCCCAGTCTACTGATTGAGATACTATTTCCAGCATAGCATTGGCGTATCCAGCTGCTCCCAGTGGTGTTGAGCCGCCTACAACCATATAATAAGTCTTATAGCCCTGTGATTTCAGATAGCTTGTTACCTCGTCGATGGTTTTCTGGGTATTTTCTGGTCTTGTAACGTGTATTTCTGCTCCCATGAGTTTGTGGAGCAGATGGTTTCCATCATACTCAGGGTTATAGTCTTCAACCGGTCCACTTTTGATTAACGCTACCTTTAAACCGAGGTTACGGGCAGCTGCCACAGTCTGGGTACACCAGTTACTTTGGAATCCAGCATTAGTTATGATATAGTCGGCTTTCTGCTCCAAGGCATCAGCCATTAGGTATTCAAGTTTTCTAGCTTTATTGCCGCCGAAGGCTAAGCCAGTTAAATCATCTCGCTTGATGAATATTCTTGGGCCTTCAAGGACTTCAGAAAGGTTTGGCATTTCTTGTATGGGTGTTGGAAGATGAGCAAGGTGAACTCGGGGGAGTGAACTGAGCTTCATGGCTAGAAAAGATATCTTTAGATTATATGACTTTGCTGAGTCTTCGGGAAAGGTCTTTAAAGTTGTGGACATATTCTGGATATTCGTGGGTGCTTTGCTAGAGAGATTCAATGAACGCATTGATCAACTTGAGGATGTTATTAAGCAGATAGCCATCGAGATTACTACTGGAACTTTTGTTGAGAAACTCCCCCCTGAGAAGGTGTGGGAGAAGACTGGTGATCAAGTTAACCTGATGGTAGAGCTCATTAAGGAGCTGAGGGAGTACCTCTTCGTTCTTAAACCGGAGAAAGTGGCCACATCTGAGAAGTATATTACAGGTATCTATGAGAGATTGGATGTTTTCAAGGAGTATCTGGGTGTGGAGAAGGATGCTGTCGTCGGTAGCTCATCTGCTTCTATGGATGAACTCAGGAAAGCATTGGTCAATATTACCGAGTTTATCTCTTATTGCAGGCGCATAAAGAGTGAACCCAACGAGGTGATTAACACTATTCTTTCACTGAGGGAAAATCAGGCAACTGAGCAGATAGGTGTGTCACCAGAGAAACTCAGGATCATGGGGGACAGGGTGAAGGAAACCCAGGAGTACCTTCAAGAGTACAACAAGATGTCGGTACAGATGGAGAATAAGATTGAGGCACTAAAAACAGAGTATGACCGCTTGATGTACAGTCTTAAACAGAAAGAGAAAGGCTACTAGCTCTTCTTTATCCATGTAACCTCTTTATCATCCAGTTCAAGCCATTTTGTAAGGTTTTTACCCATCTTTTTATCATCCTTATAGATGACTTTTATCAGGGGTAGTACCTCAGCTACAGCCTCGTTTCTTCCAATATGGCATAGTTTAGCCACTTTTTCGGCTACGCTTCTCTGTCTTCTCCTGCTGTGATAGGTTTTGATATACCGCCATTTCAGTCCAGGAGGCCTGAAATAGGATAACTGCCATCGTCCAGCTCCTCTAATATATTTTGCTCCGATATCTCTGAAGGCTGTGTTGACTTTTCTCCAGTCATTCTTCAGATATTTCACAGGCTTTATCTGTATACCATCCTTGACCTCCATGACCTGAAAGTCTTTGAGTTGGTAACCGAGTTTAAACACGGTCTTTTCAATAAGTTTTAGTAAGCCTGTACCCTGTGATTTGTTACGTGCAAGGGCGACTCCTCCTGTCATCGAGTTAAACATGTATTTGAGTAAACGGTAATCTTGGCTTTTCTTCCCCTGGGTTTGGTATATGTCCGCACGGGAAAGAGCTTCCATTCCCTCTGAGAGTTCTCTTGGATCATCAAGTACTGTAGGTAGGTTTTCGTATATCCAGTCGAATAGGGTGTCGTAGTTGATGTGGGCTTTAGATATGATGCTACGTGCATCCCTGAGAGTTTTCGCTGAGAACATTTTCATTAATGCATCAGGAGTGTAGTCCTTTCGATCCCGGTAGCCCATCTTCTCTGTGTCACTGTTGGTTACATGGGTTTTACCCCGGGAAATGGATTCCAGATCGTTTATTGTAGACCTTAGGTCTCCTCCGCATTTATCCGCTAGGATTTCCACAACGTCATCATCAATTTTGATACCCAGATCCGCCATTATAATATTGATTTTTTTGCATACTTCATTCCATGGTACAGGGTCATATTCAATGAGTAGTGAGAGATCAACGAGGGACCGAAATTTGTCCTCCCATGCTTCACCGATGCTTGCGGCAATCATGACGATGGGAACTCTAGATGTCTTGATCATTTTAGCTATTGCAGCTATTCCACCACGGTCTTGCACACCGCTGACTCCTTCCATCTCGTCGAAGAGTATCAACCGTTTCTTACCAGTGATGGTGATCCGTTGCATAATAGAACGTCCTATCAAGGCTTCAAGTTTTTTTTTCGTTCTGAAGTCGCTTGCGTTAACCTCTAGAAGGTCCAAACCAAGTTCATTAGCTATAGCTATAACACTGCAGGTCTTACCAATACCAGGAGGACCATACAGGAATACTGCTTTCTGCTTGGGGGTACCTGTGTCCCATGATTTGATCCAGTCTCTTAGCTGCCTAATGGATTGTTCGTTTCCAGCTACATCCTTTATTGTCTTGGGAGAATATCTGCTGGTCCAAGGCTGACTGGTTTCACTCATCCATTCATCGCTTCTCCGGATAGGGCAAGCTTAGCTATGAGGGCGCTGAGCTGAATCTCTGCTCGGGCTCCTTGTGTTAGTCTGTAATCAGTCACACCAACAGCGTCGGATAGGTACACTTTCTGTTTCTCAGGAATATTAAGTCTGAGAATCTCGCTGTAAATTATACGTATAATGTCATCAGCAGCTAATCCCTCATCAATGAGGAGACTTCGCAGAACCTCTCTTGCTTCCAAGAATTCACCTTTCAAGCCCAAATTGATCATATCCCGGACTTTTCCAGGACTTACTCTTCCCAAGACCCCGTAAACTGCAATGTCATCCACAATGCCTCCCTGAGTAGCAGTCGCTGCCTGAAGCA
>RCNB010000354.1_pt1 | contig 31280 bp, 29 predicted proteins | sample 2041321 | NCBI WGS metagenome assembly RCNB01 (sample SAMN09708232, study PRJNA481090) | Marine sediment metagenome, whole genome shotgun sequencing project.
CATATGGGGGCCGGGGCGTATATATGTGGAGAAGAAACCGCGCTTATAGCTTCTATGGAAGGGAAACGTGGCGAACCAACAACTAAAGAATTTTTTCCAGTTGAAAAAGGGTTCTTAGGGAAACCAACCATAGTAAACAATGTTGAAACCCTTTGTGCTGTTCCTAGAATTATGGATATAGGATTAGATAAATACTTAACCATTGGTACTAATACCACTCCTGGAACTAAATTATTAAGTGTTTCCGGTGATTGTGAAAAACCAGGTATTTATGAGATAGAATGGGGAATGAAACTTAAAGAATTTTTAGACCTGATAGAAGCCAAAGACCCACACTATATTTTATTCAACGGATTTGCTGGAGAATTCTTGTCATCAGTTGATTTTGATAGAGAAATATCTGGTGAGAATTTGTTAGCAGACCACATTCAGTTTTCGTTTAAAGATCCAATTGAATATTCACGTAAAATGAGTGGTGTTGGATTAAGAAGCGGTGGTTCATTTATGGTTTTTAATAGTAAACGAGATTTGTTATCGATTCTTAAAAACATAACCAAGTTTTTTGTTGCAGAATCTTGTGGTATATGTGTGCCATGTAGAACAGGAAACTTCTTGTTAAATAAGAAAATTAACAAGATTATGCTTTGTCATGCTGATAAAAGTGATCTTGATGAAATTAAAGAATGGAGCACAATTATTAAACAAGCAAGCAGATGTGGCCTCGGGAAAACATCTACAAACTGCTTGTTAACCGCTATGTTAAAATTCCCAGGAGAGTTTCAAAAATGTCTTCTTGCGGAAAGTGATTTTAACCATGCTTTTAATATAGAAAAAGCAGTCGAAAATTATGATAGTATAATTCACGAAATAGAAAGCAGCTATGAATAATTTAGTAAACATAATTATAGATGGCAATAAATACCAAGTACAAAAAGGAAAAAACTTGGTTGATGCAGCTAAGGAAAACGGGATTTACATACCAACTTTATGCCATTTTCATGAAGTAAACCCTCCCTTAGGAACTTGCAGAATTTGTACAGTTGTTGTTAACGGTAAAACAACTACAAGTTGTACAACAAAAGTATACGAGGGCATGGAAGTGGAGATTAATACTCCAGAGCTTTTAAATACCAGAAAAGCAATTATTGAAATGCTTTATGCAGAAGGAAATCATTTTTGTCCTTCCTGTGAAAAAAGTGGAAATTGTGATATGCAAAATCTTGGTTATGACATGGGAATTACCAATACAAGATTCCCTCATGTTTATAGTAACAAGGTGGTAGATTTCAATTCAGATAGAATGATTATGGAATCCAATAGATGCATACTTTGTAAGCGTTGTGTTGAGGAAATAAAAACAAAAGATGGTAAAGATGTATTTTCTTTTGTAAATCGAGGTGTCAAAACACGAGTTAATATTGATTATAATGAAGAAGCGAAATTAACAGATGCCGAAGCCATGCACGCCATGAACTTATGTCCGGTTGGAGCAATTTTGATAAAAGGTATGATTTACGAACAACCCTTTGGAGATCGAAAATATGACCATGTTGGTATAGATAAGGAAGCTCCTAAAAATGGGGGTTTAAAGAAAAGAAAGGATGAAAATAAATTCATTGTAGCAACGACATCTTTAGCTGGTTGTTTTGGTTGCCATATGTCTTTATTAGATATAGACACAGGGATTCTTGATGTATTAGAAGTGGTTGAGTTTAACAAATCGCCTTTAACCGATATTAAAAAATTTAGCAAACGTTGTGATGTTGGATTGATTGAAGGTGGTTGTGCAAATTCTGAGAACATTGAAGTGCTGAAAGAATTCAGAAAAAAATGTGATATTCTAATTGCTTTTGGTGAATGTGCAATTATGGGCGGAATCCCAGCAATGCGGAATTTTGTTCCACTAAAAGAATGTTTAGAAGAAGCTTATGTTAATGGAATGACTACTGAAATTGGAGCAAACGTTATTCCAAATCACGAAGACATTCCTAAGCTTTTAAACAACGTTTATCCTTGTAGTGAGATTGTAAAAATTGATTATCATATTCCGGGATGTCCACCAAATGCAAACCATATTTGGAAGGTTGTAAAAAATATTCTCTTAGATGAAGAGTATTCAATTATTCACGAAGAATTTAAATATGATTAAATAAAACATTATGAAAAAAATAGTTATTGATCCTGTAACACGAGTTGAAGGTCATGGTAAAGTAACCATAAAATTGGACGAGAATAATAAAGTTCAAGATTCCTTTTTTCATATTGTAGAATTTAGAGGATTTGAACGTTTTATACAAGGACATCCTTATTGGGAAGCACCTGTAATGGTACAGCGTTTATGTGGTATTTGTCCTGTGAGTCATCATTTGGCTGCAGCCAAAGCAATTGACCAAATTGTAGGCATTGATCCAAAAGATTTATCACTACCAGCACAAAAAATTAGAAAACTTTTACACTTTGGACAAGTTTTTCAATCCCATGCTTTGCATTTCTTCTATCTAGCATCGCCAGATTTATTATTTGGTGTAGATGCAGACCCTGCAAAACGTAATATAGCAGCAGTTGCGATAGAACATCTTGATCTGGCTAAAAAAGGTATTCTAATGCGAAAATTTGGACAAGAAATCATTAGAACCATAGCAGGAAAACGAATTCATGGTATTTCTGCAGTTCCTGGAGGCGTGCATAAAAAGGTATCGTTAAAGGATAGGGATTATTTCTTAAATTCTAAAGAAATTCCTTCTGTTGATGCTATGATTAATTGGTCTAAAGAGATTATAGATTTTCTTAAAAATTATCACGATGCTAACAGTTCATGGCTTGATACTTTTGCTGAATATGATTCTGGTCATTTAGGATTAGTTAACAAAGAAAATGGTTTCTTAGAATTATATGATGGAAACTTAAGAGCATTAGATGCAAATGGTAAGGTCACATTAAATGATATTCCTGATGTTGATTATATTCAACATTTTAACGAAGGTGTAGAACGTTGGTCATATTTAAAATTTCCTTATATAAAAGAACTTGGACGAGAAAAAGGTTGGAATCGTGTTGGTCCATTGGCAAGAATTAATATTTGCAGCGGTATAGAAACTCCGTTGGCTGAAGAAGAACGCATTATTTTCAAACTGGCAACAAACGGAAAAATTAATAATAAAACCATGTACTCACATTGGGCCAGATTAATTGAAATGTTGTATTGCGCAGAAATGATGAAGAATTTACTTAATGATGAAGATATTTTAAGTAATGACCTTGTTAGAAGAGGTGAAAGACGTAGTGAAGGTATTGGTATAATTGAAGCACCTCGTGGTACTTTAATTCATCATTATGAAGTTGATGACAAAGACAGAATCACACGTTGTAACCTCATAGTTTCAACCACACATAATAACGAACCAATGAATCAAGCAGTGCGTTGGGTTGCAAATAATGTTATAAGTGGAGTGCCTAAAGTTACAGAAGACATGCTTAATCAAGTTGAAGTTGCTATTCGTGCATACGATCCTTGTTTAAGTTGTGCAACACATGCTATGGGACAAATGCCATTACATGTGCAAATTCACGATTGTGAAGGCAATTTAATTGATGAAAAATTTAGATAATAATATTTTAATTTTTGGCATAGGTAACTCTGGACGTCAAGATGATGGTTTGGGTTGGTTGTTTTTAGAGCATCTAGAAACGCTTAACCTAAATATTGATATTGAATATAGATATCAATTACAGATTGAAGACGCAGAATTATTGTCACATTACGATGCGGTGATTTTTGTTGATGCCACAAAAGAAAAAACAGAAAAAGGATTTTTATTTCAAGAATGTCAGGCTTCAGAGCAATACAGTTTTAGTACTCATGCTTTGAAGCCTGAAACTGTATTGTATTTATCAAATTCCATTTATAATCATAATCCAAAAGCATTTGTTTTAGGCATTGAAGGTTACTCTTGGCAACTTGAAATTGGATTGAGTGAACAAGCAAAAAGGAATCTTAGTAATGCAACAAAAAAAATTACTGGAAAACTGTTTAATGATTATCTTTACGTAAACTAATATTTTAATATTATGTGTGGAACATGCGGTTGCGGAACAGACGGAAATGGTCCTGTTATAATAAATCCTAAAGACCATAAACATGAGAATGATCATGGTCACCATCATCATCACGATCATAACCATGATCACCATCATCATGACCATGATAATCATAATCACACCCATAGTCACGACCACAAACACAAAGTCCTTGAAGTAGAACAAGATATTCTTCAGAACAATCAGATTCAAGCTGCGCGAAATAGAGGCTATTTTGAAGCTAAAAACATATTTGCACTTAATTTAGTAAGTTCTCCTGGAAGTGGAAAAACTTCAATTTTAGAAAGAACACTTAAAGATTTAAAGAATGAAATTTCATTCTATGTTATTGAAGGTGATCAACAAACACTTAATGATGCCAATAGAATTGATGCTCTTAACATTCCAGTAGTTCAAATAAATACTGGAAAAGGTTGCCATCTTGAAAGTGATATTGTTTATGATGCCGTAAAGCAATTGAATGTGAAAGACAATTCTATATTAATGATAGAAAATGTAGGGAATTTAGTTTGTCCATCAATGTTTGATCTTGGAGAAAACAAACGTGTAGTTATAATAAGTACAACTGAAGGCGAAGACAAACCCATAAAATATCCAGACATGTTCCATACGGCAGATGTTTGTCTTATTAATAAAATAGACCTTTTGCCTTATTTAAATATTGATGTAAAAAAGTTAAAAGACTACGCAAAACAAGTAAATCCAAATCTTGAATTTTTTGAAGTTTCGGCAACTACAGGTGAAGGAATGACAAATTGGTATCATTGGTTAAAAATTAACATTTAAATTATGTGCTTATCTATTCCCGGAAAACTAATTGAAATCACTGCTGAACTAGACGAAACCTTTAGAACAGGTAGAGTGTCGTTTGATGGCGTTGTGAAAGAAGTAAGTTTAACGCTCGTGCCTGAGGCTAATGTTGGTGATTATGTGATGGTACATGTTGGTGCTGCCATAGGCGTAGTTGATGAAGAAGAAGCTCAAAAAACTTTTGAGTTATTAAAACAATTAGGAGAACTAAATGAATTAGACGAAGACTAGATGTTTGACCCTATCTCATTTGTTGAAAATGAAAAGAATCATTATTAAATTACCCTATTCTTTTAAATAAATATAGTAAATGGTGCAATGACTAGGTCAATCTAGTGTGCTTTTTAGAACAATAAGTTTTTTTGATTTGTCATAATTTAGTAAATGGATTCACTACGCCTGTTCGAATGATTTAAATTTAATTAAAACATTTAGAATAAATTATAAATAATGTTTAAAGCATGATAACGTCGGTTCAAAGAATTATGAACCACTGGTTAACCATATAAATTATATTAAAAAATTTAATTTTTACCTCATGGCAAATAGAAATCTCTTCTTTACGACTATTTTACTCTTTATAACTTGTGCTTTACACTCTCAAGAGAAATATGGTTTTGCAGATAAATCAATTCCTGAACTTTCTCAATATGAATATTACAGAGGTGAATGGCAAACTCAAATGGAAATGAAACAAGAAGATGGAACATTTAAAAAACTAGATTTTACATCTATTATAACAGGAAAATTCTTGAAAGACCATAAAACATTTCATACTGAATTTAGTGGTTCAAATAATTTCTTTTCAACAGATATTAGAACTTTTAACTCAACAACAAAAGAATGGAAAGCATTATTTTTAAATGCTAAGGCACAACGTTGGCATAACTTTACCGCTAAAAAAATAAATGATGAAATGACAACCATTGTTCTTGGAGGCTATAGCGGTAATAAGAAGTTTGACGTAAAAATTATAGACTCCATTATATCTGAAAGCAATTATTTAAAACAAGTATATCATTCAATTGATAACATGAAAACTTGGCAATTAGTTTATAAAATAAATGTCAAAAAACAAAAAGAGTGATTAACAAAATGTCTTCGGACTCAATTGCCTTTAATTAAATCACTTCATGGCAATTGCAATTATTATTACCGAGTAAACATAAAATTGAATACTTCTGTTGTTACCTTTAGTAAAATGTAAAAAGCTTAACACTATATAAATATAGTGTTAAGCTTTTTTTAATTATTTATAATTTCAATATCAATAGAAACTAAAGCAACAATAGGATTTTTCAAATTGACATTTCTATAACATTAATCTAATTATTTTCGAAATTCGTGTTTTACCCAGTCTACTTCCATAACCCATTCATCTTTCATGGCTGAGTCGGTAATTTTGGCGTAGTTCAAAATAGCGAACATGGCCTCAGGGTATTTATCGCCTTCACCAACATTGCGATACACTTCTTTTTCATCCACACGATAAACGAGGTCACTACCCTCCCATTCAACCGAGTATTGATGATAATCATTTAAAGTTGCCTCTATACCTGTTCGCAAACTCCTCCAATCTCCTTTATCACACTCTCCTAAGCTTCTAATGGCGCCTGTAGTAAAATGATTGTCCTCACCATCTCCATGATGTTCAAAAATATCAATTTCGCCAGACCCTGTTAGAGGCCAGCAAATATTTTCGTCAGGTTCTTGCACAGGTGGCTCATTATTTTGTGCGCCTAATAACCACCATGCTGGAAACATACTAGCCTCTCCGTTACTCCATAATTTTAATCTTGCTGTCCATTTTCCCTTAATAAATTCTTTTCGATTTTTTGACGCGATACGGCCAGCTACATGTTCGGTATCAGGGTGTTGTTTTCCGTGCTTGTCCAAATTGTCACAGCTGCGTTTATCACCAATATTGACTACCTTCAATTTTAACGAACCATCACTTACTTCTCGTGTTCCAAATTCGTTATCGGGTACATAGCAATGTGTTTCGTTGTTCACCCAAATCCTTTGGTCCTGCCAATTGTCTGGATTAAAAGTATCGAAGTCATCCAAGAAATCTACTTCCCAAACTTCAGATACAACTGTTTTATTTGGTTCTTCTTTATTTTTTGTTTTACATGATAGTAAACTCACTCCTATCAACATGAAACTTAACAAATAATAGTAATGTACTTTTGTCATATCTCTGGCTTTTATGTTATAATATTTTATATGAAGCAAATCAAATATAAAAAAAAAGGTGAAAGCGTTGATTTTCTATTCCAGTCTTGTCGAAGGTAATCTTATATTTATTTTAACAGGTGTATTGTAATCTTTTGTATATTCTTGCGTCCTAATGCAAACGCATTAGATATGAATTAAAAATCTAGATTAAATGTCTAAAACATATTATGACCCAGCCGATTTAAAGAAATTTGGTAACATTACAGAGTGGAGCGAAGAACTTGGTACTAAATTTTTTGAATATTATAATAGTGTGTTTCAAGAAGGTGCGTTATCTGCAAGAGAAAAAGCGCTAATTGCTTTAGCAGTATCACATGTTGTAAAATGCCCATATTGTATTGATGCTTATACCAAAGATGGCTTGCAACGCGGAATTACTAAAGAAGAGATGATGGAAGCGGTGCATGCTGGTGCAGCGATAGAAAGTGGCGCCACGTTAGTACACGCTGTACAAATGATGAATAAGGTTAATAAATTAGATTTGTAAATGAAGCTAAAGTCCCTACATAAACGCGAAAGCGAGTTAGCCAATGCGAAAAAGCAGTTAGAAATTTTGTCTAACGGCATTTTTCAAAATGGTGAGCTTCCAAAATTTGCTAACAAAATTGCTGAAACAAATCAATTTCCGCTCAAAGCCAAGAAGTTGGAGATTCTTCAGATAAACGTTGGTTATATGTGTAATCAAGTGTGTTCACACTGCCATGTAGATGCTGGGCCTGACCGAAAAGAGATAATGACTCAAGACACCATGCAACAATGTTTAGATATTATTAAAAAGACTGGCGCACATACTTTAGATTTAACAGGAGGTGCTCCCGAAATGAACCCTGATTTTAGATGGTTTGTAGAAGAAGCTTCAAAAATTGGCGTTAAAGATTTTATTGTACGCTCTAACCTTACCATTATTAGAGCCAATAAAAGGTACTATGATTTACCTGAGTTTTTTAAAATACACAACATACATGTAATTTCTTCTATGCCACATTGGACACGAGGAAAAACTGACAAACAAAGAGGCGAAGGTGTTTTTGACCAATCTATAAAAGCTTTGCAAGAGTTAAATGCCGTTGGATATGGCATGCCAAATAGCAATTTAAGATTAGATTTAGTTTATAACCCTACAGGTGCATTTTTACCAGGAGATCAATCTTCGATGGAAAAGGACTTTAAAAAAGCGTTATTGGAAGATTTTAATATTCAATTTCATAACCTATTTGCTATTACAAACCTGCCCATAAGCAGGTTTTTAGATTATTTGATTGCTTCTGAAAATTATGAAGATTATATGTACTCACTTGTAGAATCATACAATGCCACCGCCGTTGCAAATGTAATGTGTACTAATACACTCTCCATAAGTTGGGACGGTTATTTATACGATTGTGATTTTAATCAGATGCTAAACTTACCCGTAAATAGTAAAGCAAAACATATTTCAGATTATAATCAAGATTTGCTAGATAACCGAACTATTGTTATTTCGCAACATTGCTATGGTTGCACAGCAGGTGCAGGAAGTAGCTGTCAAGGTGTTGTAGTATAGCAAATGCGATATATACTTTACATATGCGTTTTCTTTGTTTACATCCCATTAAGTGGGGCTCAAGAAACTCTTTCTCGATTATTAAAACAGCATAACAGTCACTCTATCCCATATATATCTGTTCAAGAATTAGCAATGCCAAAAACCAATGCTATTATTTTAGATGCTAGAGAACCCGAAGAATATAATACAAGTCATTTAAAAAATGCTATTTGTATTGGCTATGACTTTTTTGAATTAGATTCAGTTCAAAAAAAAATCCCAAATAAAGAAGACCAAATTGTAGTTTATTGTTCTTTGGGAATTAGGTCTGAGTCTATTGGCATTAAACTTAAAGATGCTGGTTATAAAAATGTGCTTAATTTATACGGTGGCATTTTTGAATGGAAAAATAACAACTACAAAGTATTTGATTCTACTGAAATCGAAACCGAAAAAGTGCATACATTAAACAAAGAATGGAGCAAATGGTTAATAAAAGGGATTAAGGTCTATGAGTAAAAATTTAGTAATAGTCTTTACTCGAAATCCAGAGTTGGGCAAAGTAAAAACACGATTATCCAAAACCATTGGAAACCAAGCTGCATTAAAAATCTATAAGATTTTATTGAATCATACCGAAGAAACCATTAGAAATATTGAAAGTGACAAAGCTGTATATTACTCTGTCAAAAAAAAAGAAAACGATATATGGAGTCCTTCAATTTATCTAAAGTATCAACAGCAAGGAATTGATTTAGGTATACGAATGCTAAATGCCTTTAAAAATGCTTTTGAAAGCAAGTATGAAAAGGTGCTGATTATTGGAAGTGATTTATACGATTTAAAACCTGAACACATTGAGGATGCCTTTACCAAACTCGATAAGCATGAACTTGTAATTGGACCAGCGTTAGATGGTGGCTACTATTTACTTGGCATGAAAACATTGCATACAAACATTTTCAAAAACAAAACATGGGGAACATCAACAGTCTTTCAAGATACCATGAAAGATTTACAAAATGTTGATGTACATTTATTACAAGAATTAAATGATATTGATGTTTTTGATGATTTAAAAAAGTATCCAAATTTAATAGAACTAATAACAAACAATGATTAAATACATAAACGAAACAACAGACTATCTCATAGAGAAAGGATTTGAAAAACCTGAAATAGGCATTATTTTGGGTACAGGTCTTGGTCAGCTCATAGACAAGTTAGAAATATTAAAGGAAGTGAGTTATAATCACATCCCAAATTTTCCAACTGCAACCGTTGAATTTCATAAAGGCAAACTTATTTATGGATTACTAGAAGGCAAAAAAATCATTGTGATGCAAGGTCGCTTTCATTTGTATGAAGGCTATTCGCTTCAAGATATTACGTATCCAGTACGTGTTATGGAAAAGCTTGGTATAAGCACATTGCTAGTATCAAACGCATCTGGTGCTATAAACCTCAATTTCAAAAAAGGAGAATTAATGCTCATTGAGGACCATATTAACCTTCAAGGTAGTTCTCCATTAGCATTTAAGGGTGTTGAACAATTGGGTGAACGCTTCACAGATATGAGTGCGCCTTACAATTTAAAAATAAACAGTGCATTAGAAGATATTGCAAATGCTAATAACATTAAACTTCATAAAGGCGTTTATGCTAGTGTAGTTGGACCACAGTTAGAAACGCGTGCAGAATATAGAATGCTAAAAATAATTGGCGCAGATGCTGTTGGAATGAGTACCGTTCCAGAAATTATTGTTGCCAATCATTTAAAATTAAAAGTTGCTGCGGTGTCAGTATTAACAGATGAATGCGACCCAGATAATCTGAAACCAGTGAACATTTCAGAAATTATTAAAATGGCTGGCAAAGCCGAACCAGATATGATAACTTTATTTACAGAATTAATAAAATCACTTTAAGCAATGTGATGTATGTTACACATTAACTTTAGTAAATAAATTACTTTTATATCGACTAATAAAACTTAAAAAGACACATTACTATATGAGTTATTTAGAAACCACACACGATGTATATAAAGAAGCAGCATTAACTCCAGATGTGGGTTTGTGTTGTACTACCAATCCTATTTGGGAATTACCAGGATTAAAAATCCCTAAAATCATGCAAGAAATGAACTATGGTTGTGGTAGCACAGTTCATGCACGTGATTTAACCAACAACCCTAAAATGCTATATGTTGGTGTTGGCGGTGGTATGGAGCTGTTACAATTTGCATACTTTAATCGTCAAAAAGGAGGCGTTGTAGGTATCGATGTCGTCGATGAAATGTTAGAAGCATCCCGAAAAAACTTTATTGAAGCTGAAGCACAAAACGATTGGTTTAAATCTGAATTTGTAGAGCTTAAAAAAGGAGACGCAATGCATCTTCCGGTTGATGATAATAGTATTGATGTTGCCGCTCAAAATTGTTTATTCAATATTTTTAAAGCTGATGATTTAAAGAAAGCAATTGCCGAAATGTATCGTGTCTTAAAACCACACGGTCGATTAGTAATGAGCGACCCTACTTGCGAACAACCCATGAATGATAATTTACGTAACGATGATAGATTACGCGCCTTGTGTTTAAGTGGTAGCTTGCCAATTGCCGACTATATAAAAATGCTAACCGACGCTGGGTTTGGCACGATAGAGGTTAGAGCACGTAAGCCCTATAGAATTCTGGATCCAAAAAACTACGATACCGAAGAATTAATCTATATAGAATCTATTGAAGTGGCCGCAATTAAAGACCCAATGCCAAGTGATGGCCCTTGTATTTTCACAGGCAAAGCGGCAATATATTACGGTGATGAAGATTATTTTGACGATAAATTAGGTCATGTATTACTAAAAAATCAACCCTTAGCAATTTGTGATAAGACGACAGGGGCATTAAAAGATTTAAAACGAGACGATATTTATTTTTCAGAATCCACTTATCATTATGATGGTGGCGGTTGCTGCTAACTAATTCTTAATAAGTAAATTAAAGGAGCCTCTACTTAGATGCTCCTTTCTTTTATGAATTAATTTCAAAATCTTAGTAAGCCGAAGCATATTAAAACGTCAAATGTCATTATAAAAGGAATTTAATGATATTAGTACTCCTATTTATTTCAGCCTGTTTCTTAGCCTATAGCAACGGTGCGAACGACAATTTTAAAGGTGTTGCCACTTTATTTGGAAGCGGAACAACAAACTTCAAAAAAGCGATTAATTGGGCAACAATCACTACATTCTCAGGATCCGTTGCAGCCATTTTTTTAGCCAACAAGTTGGTGAAAAATTTTTCAGGCAAAGGCTTAGTGCCTGACGATCTCATAACCTTACCTATTTTTGCTATTTCTATTGCCCTAGGAGCAGCAATTACTGTTTTTATTGCAACAAAAATAGGCATGCCTATTTCTACAACGCATAGTTTAGTTGGTGCTTTATTTGGTGCAGGAGTGATGGCTGTAGGTTCGCAATTCAATTTTACTAAATTAGGTAGTACTTTTTTAATACCGCTAATTGTAAGTCCCTTAATGGCTGCAGTATTAAGTTTAATTGCATATCTTATTTTTAAATGGTTTAGAAAACAATTGGGCATTACAAAAACCACTAATATTAATATACATGAAAAGAAAGTTGTGTCCATCGATAAACTAAATATGGATGCTATAATAAGCCTAAACACCTCCCTAGCTATAGAAGCTACGATAGAAAGTGACATTGACAACTATGACGGTCAATTATTAGGGTTAAGTTCACAAAAAGTCTTAGACGCTTTACATTACTTAAGTGCAGGCATTGTGAGTTTTGCTAGAGGGCTAAATGACACTCCAAAGATTGTTGGTCTTTTATTAATCATAAATGTAGTTGACATAAAATGGAACATGATAATAATAGCCATAATTATGGCTATTGGAGGATTACTAAATGCTAAAAAAGTAGGTGTAACTATGAGTAAAAAAATTACTCCAATGAATTCTGGACAAGGATTTACGGCAAACCTTATCACTGGTTTATTGGTTACAACTGCAAGTGTTCATGGTTTGCCAGTTTCTACAACTCATGTTTCTGTGGGTTCAATTTTTGGTATTGGGACTGCTACAAAAAAAGCCAATTACAAAATGATTGGCAAAATATTATTATCTTGGTTGCTTACGCTGCCAATCGCTGCAATTGTAAGCGCATCGCTGTTCAAATTATTAGAAGCTTTTTCATAATTAATTGCCATGTCAAAAAGCATCTTAACATTTAAAACTCATATTTCCCGCAAGCTAAGGTACTTAATGTAAGGTTTGGTGTGGATTTTGGACTTACATTAAGTATTTGTGAATACCTTTATAAACTAGGAGTTATATCCAATATCTAAAAAATAATGTTGAAATCTTATTATATCTTTCTTTTTACACTTGTTAACACTTTTGTGACTGCACAAAATTTTGATCATTCTACCTGGAATACCTTGCTGCAAACTCATGTAAGTGATCAAGGTAATGTCGATTATAAGGGCATTAAAAAGAATGCTGTTGAACTTGACACATATTTAATGCAATTAGCTAAAACAAGTCCAACGGAAAGCTGGAGCAAAGATGAAAAGCTAGCCTATTGGATTAATGCTTATAATGCATTTACTGTGAAGCTCATTCTAGATAATTATCCACTAAAAAGCATTAAAGACATTAATAAACCATGGGACAAAAAATTTATCCCCATTGGTGACGATTTATTATCACTAAGCCATGTAGAACATAAAATTCTGCGTAAAATGAATGAGCCACGTATTCATTTTGCCATAGTGTGTGCATCTTACTCCTGCCCTAACTTATTAAACAAAGCTTTTAAGGCCGAATGCATAGACAAACAACTTTCTAAGGCTACTAAAGCCTTTATATCTTCTGATAAAAATAATATTACAGCCAATAAAATTGAAATATCAAAGATTTTTAGCTGGTTTGCCGATGACTTTAAACAAGACGGAACTTTGATTGATTTTTTGAATACGTATTCCGAAATTCAAATATCGAAAAAGGCGAAGAAAAAATTCATGGACTACGACTGGAGTTTGAATGAATAAAATCTCTATTATAATTCCCATTATAAATGAAGCCAAAAACATTGGCAAACTTTTAAGGCATTTATTAGAGAATTCATCATCAGATAATATTTCAGAAATCATAGTTTCTGATGGGGGAAGTACTGATGGTTCTCAGGAAATAGTACATAATTTCAAGATTGTCACCTCGAGCGCAGTTGAGAGGTCTCAAGCAGCTCTCGACTGCGCTCGACCAGACACCATATCATTATCATCACCAAAAGGCAGAGCCAAACAAATGAACACAGGTTCTGAGATTGCAACAGGAAATATCCTCTATTTTCTACATGCAGATTCGTTTCCTCCAAAAGATTTTGACAAACATATTATTTCAAAAATAAATCAAGGGCACCAAGCAGGTTGTTTTAAAATGAGATTTGACCATAATCATTGGTGGTTGAGTTTAGCAGGTTGGTTAACACAATTTAATTGGAGAGCCTGTCGTGGTGGTGACCAAAGTCAATTTATAACAAAAAGCCTATTTAAAGAACTTGGTGGTTTTGATGAGCAATTCACCATATATGAAGATAACGACCTTATCAATAAATTATATGCTAAAAATGAATTTGTGATTATTCAAGAGTGGATTACAACCTCAGCTAGGCGCTACGAAACTAATGGCATTTGGAAATTGCAATATCATTTTTGGACCATTTATGTAAAAAAATGGTTTGGTGCGTCTGCCGAAGAATTGCATCGGTATTATCTTAAAAATATTGCTTAAAAATACTGCCCAATACCAAATACCAATCCATGAGATGAATCTTTGGTTATACCATAGCCATAATCAATCCTGAAAATGGCATTAAATATTTTTTTATGAATAAAACGTAAACCAATACCTGGATAAACACGAATATTTTGAGAATCTGCAAAATCACCTAAATCACCTCCAGGATTTCGCCAAGACCCAGCATCTATAAAAGCGTTAGTTTGTAATACAAACCAATCTTTTTCATAAAGTGTATGTCTGTATTCTGTGTTCAAAACTAAAGCTCCTGTACCCCTATCAATAAGATTACCTACACCTCTAACATTAATATTATTATCAACTGAAAAAGGCGCAAATGGAGTGTCATCATTTTTTGAAAACCCAACACGCAAACGGTTAGCCCAATTACCCTTTTTACCTATACGCTTATAAAATGAAAAATCATTCCATCCTATTGTAAACTCAGGTAAAGCACTATTAGTTGATGTTACATATTGAAAGTTAAATACACTTCTAAAACCAGAAATGTATTGATAGGAATAATCTAAGTTATTGTATTCGTAAACAAGCTTATAAAGTAATTTATGAACATTTAACTCCTGGGGGACATTGGGGTCTGTTGCCCCTTTTTTATATTCATAATCTTCGGTAAAAAAATTAATCCCTAATTCAAATCTATTATGAAAGTTCAACTCGTATAATCCAAGAATTTCAAAGGACTCATTATTATACTTATATTCAGCAGTTGTATTATCAAAAAAAACAGGTTCTTGAGTTGTGAGGTCTTGATAATTGATAGCAATACCAAACCGTCTGCTAAACAGGTAAGGAGCCCTCAAATTAATTCCGTATGAATTGTAGACATCTTCCTGAATAAAGCCTCCAAATGCAATATTACGACCTAATAAATTAAACTCATACAAACCCAAACGATACGCAAATTCGCCATCATTTGAGGTATAAATACTAGCTGATGGAATAATGGTGAAGTTTTCTTCAATCGTATAGAAGACATTGTATTGATTATCATGACTATAAAACACTTGATAGTAAGCATGAGCAATAGCTGGCAACCGCTTTAAGCGCTTTATGTCTTTTTCAATTACGGTTGAATCTAGAGCAACCCCAGATTTGATAGCTGATAATTTCTTAACAAAAGAGGTCTTGATTTTTTTATTCCCTTGTACTTTTAAATCCGCGACTATGTACTCTTGACCAAACCCTTGACAATGCAAACAACAAAATAAAAGAAATAATAATAGTCTCATTAATGCGAATAATGTAGTTTTAAAACAGACTCCACAGGTTTATTTTGAGGTGTAAATCTAGTATTGCTCTTTCCTCCAGCAGCATGATGATTATGATACCATTTCCAGACAAACCCTCCAGCAAACCACTCTTCATCCCAAAACGTTTCCAAAAGCGCCTGCGTGGCATTTGTTTGAGCGTCTAAGTTAACACTGGTCATACTTCGGTCACTTTTCCAAGGCTCTTTACCTGTATAATTGACACTTCTATATCCATACTCAGTAAATAAAACAGGTTTTTTTAACTTCTTTGATAAATTGCCAATTGTATTTTTATGTTGTTGCCAGCCTTTGATACATTCTTCAACTGTTGGTGTCTGTTTATCGCTTACAGGAAAATAAGCATCTACTCCAATAAAATCTAATTGTTTCCAAAAAGGCGTGCGTTTAAACTCATCCCAATTGGCTGCATAAGTTAGCTTCCCTTTATAAATTTTTCGAATCTCAGAAATTAGATTATTCCAATATTCTGGTCGGTTAACAATAAATTGCTCCAACTCTGTGCCAATACATAAAATTTCAGATTTAGTCTCTTCTGCCAACTTCGCATAATCTAAAATGAACTTAGAATACGATGTTTCCAAAATTTTCCAATCAGCTTCATTATCCATTTTAATATAACCCGTAAATTCGCCTCTCCAAACCCAAATTTGTGGCTTCATCATAATTTTGATATGCTTCTTTTTAAGAACTTCAATATATTGTTTAGCGCCTTCTTTAGATTCTCCAAACCATTGTCTGTCTGTATTATAAATAATTTTGGGGTGTTTTAAATCTCTAATAAATCCAAATGGCATTATAGCAGCATAATTGGCATTTACATTAACTACTGGCGTTACATGTTCTTGATCTATTGCATCTCTAGATGCAACAAAACTGACACCATTAATTTTAAGCTGCTGCGCTTTGCAAGAAACTTGGCATTGTAAACAAAATAGAAAAAGTACTAGCTTAAATATCTTCATTCAAAACAGCTGATTAAAGTTCTAATTTACAGCAATTTTAAAACAATGCTCTTAATCCTAAGCTAAATGTTTGTCCAAGACCTTGAAAACCATGCCCTCTTACAAATTTATCGAAAGAGGCTTCTATATTTAAAACATTGGTCAATTGATATTTTCCACCAAAACCTAAAGACGTCGAATTTTGAGAAAAGTCATTCCCAAGGTCCACTAAAAAAGTTTGCTTAGCATTCACAAACACAGTTGTTTTTTGCGAGGGGAAATAACTTAAGAAGGCACTAAAGGGTAGAAATAAACTATTATTGGCAAAACGCTCACTAACATTTTCATCAGTATCTGCATCTACACTCTTTTCCCCAAAATTAAAACCTAAATCGGCTTCTGTAAACAGTTGCCAATTATCATCTCCAAAGGTCTTATCATAAAAAAACTTGGTTTCCCAAAATACGCTTCGTTTATCTAAATATGGCACACTCCCTTTGTCTCTAAAAACTGGTAAATACACCGAACTTGTGAATGAAAAATTAGGTGTACTAGCAAATGGCTGTACTCTAATTGAAGGTGCAATAGTGGTCAAACCACTTCTAGAGCTTCCATCATCTTTAAATTTAAAAACATCCAATGCATCAGCTCCTCCAATGGTATTAGAACGTACTTGAAAAATAAATCCAATATTAACTCTTGAATTCTCACTAACGCCCGAGTAAATTTCGGTTGTGTTGGTAAAAAAAGATTCCCTTGGTATACTTACAGACTTACTATCAGCATCTGTTCTCTTGGTTTGTGTATACAGGCTGTTAAAAAATTTAATATCCCACTGTCCCTTTTTTAACAATTTAGAAGGTGTATACTCTTGAATATTACTTTTAGCTTGTGAATCATCCTCTTGTGAAATTCCGATAACAGGAATCAAAAGCATAATCATTAAAATTCTTAATGTTCTCATTTTATTAATTTTTGTTTAGGCAAAGTAAGAAAGTTTCTATTAAATTTAATGTTAGCTAACTAACACATCTAAAAATTAGTATGTCTGCTGCCAATAAACAACCTTACAAAGGTCCTTTAATTTAAATCTATTCTAAATTTCGAATCAATTGTATAAGTTCTTATCTTTAGTTACGACATATCATCCAACCACAACAACAATAAATGGAACACATAGTAATTATAGGCAACGGTATATCAGGTATTACTGCTGCCAGACATATTAGAAAACTTTCCGACAAAGAAATCACCATAGTATCCGCAGAAACAGATTATTTTTTCTCCCGTACCGCACTTATGTATGTTTATATGGGACATATGAAGTTTGAGCATACACAACCCTACGAAAATTGGTTTTGGAAGAAAAACAGAATCAATCTTAAAAAAGGCTATGTAAAAACAATTGAGACAAAAAATAAAACACTTCATTTTGCAAATGGAGAAACACTGCAATTCGACAAACTTATCATTGCAACTGGCAGTAAGCCTAATAAATTTGGTTGGCCAGGACAAGATTTAGATGGCGTTATGGGCATGTATCATAAACAAGATTTAGACAATCTTGAAAAATATGCGCCCAATAATAAAGTGTGTAAACGCGCTGTAATTGTTGGAGGTGGCCTAATTGGGGTAGAATTAGCAGAAATGTTACACAGTAGGCATATTCCAGTTACTTTTTTAGTTAGGGAAGATAGTTTTTGGGATATAGTATTGCCTAAACGGGAGTCGGCCATGATAAATCGAGAAATATTGGACAATGGTATTGATTTACGTCTTGGTGTAAATTTGAAAGAAATAAAAGCTGATGAAAATGGCAAAGTAAAATCAATTGTAATTACAGAAACTGGCGAAGAAATCCCTTGTAGCGTGGTTGGTTTAACAGCCGGTGTGTCTCCCAACATAGCCTTTATAAAAGACTCTAATATTGAAACTGGTCGTGGCGTAAAAGTGAACCGTTTTTTAGAAACTAATGTAAAGGATATTTATGCCATTGGCGATTGTGCTGAGCAGCATGAAGGTATCGGTCAGCGCAGGCCCATCGAAGCAGTTTGGTATACAGGCCGTATGATGGGAGAAACCGTCGCTCAAACTATTTGTGATAATAGGATAGAATATAAACCTGGACATTGGTTTAACTCTGCTAAATTTTTGGATATCGAATATCAAACTTATGGCTGGGTTTGGGCACAGCCAAAAGACAATGAAGCTCGCTTTTATTGGGAACATAATGATGGAAAAAAGTGCATTCATCTAAATTATGACAAAGACTCTAGAGAATTTATTGGCATCAATAACTTCGGTATAAGAATGCGACATGAATTTTTTGACAAGATTTTAACTGAACAACGAACTGTGGACTATGTATTAGAACATTTGGCGGATGCAAATTTTGATCCTGAATATTACAAACTTCAGGAAAAAGAAATTGTTTCAAAATTCAATCAAGAGAACAATACCAATATTCAACTGAAAAAGAAAAGTTGGAAACGAATTTTTCAAACATCATAAAATATATCAAATGAAGAACATACAAAACATTGGGCTTGGTATATTTTTAATTGGTTTAGCCATATTTACTTCACTTATTTTTTTAGGGAAATACGAAGTAACCCTAGAACTTTTTGAAACCACTATTAGCAATAAAGGTATAAAGAGCGAACTTTTTATTAATGACATTAAAAGTAATTTAGTCGACAAACAATTTTCAAATCCATTCTCTTTTTCATCAAAAATTACCTCTGCCCTGGAAATCGCAAATGCTGCACACAAAGAAAATAGCGAATGGGACAAAGTAATTTGGGACAAGCCTCATAGTTTTTCATATGAAATTATCAAAAATGCAGGGGTTGGCATGGTTAAAGAGAACAAAGGTTTATTCTGGTGGCTTACTTTTGGTCTTGGTATTATTGGTGCCTTATTATTTATTATCCCTAATGTTATCATATTAGGCCCTGCAGGAATCAAAAACAATGGCGTGTTTCATAGCAAAGCTACTAATAGAGGTTGGATTGGTTGGTTGGTGTTTATTTTCTTAGTGGGCTTTTATTTACTGCTTTATTTTAGACCAGATTATATTGTAAACTGGACCTATATTGTAGATCCAATAAGTGAAAGTTTAAGTGGCAACTTAGCAAGTCAATGGTTCTTATATGGATTCTTATACTGCACAGTTATGACAGTTATGGCCATACGCATGTATATTAAATATCGGCATAATAAATATCAAATATTACGTACTACGTCGGTATTATTTTTTCAAATTGTGTTTGCTTTTTTAATACCAGAAATATTGGTGCGCTTTGAAAAACCTTGGTACGATTTCAAGAATGCATTCCCATTAGATTACGATTTCTTTTTTAGTTGGAATTTAGATCAACTAGTTGCCAGCGGAGGTTTAGGATTGTTTATCTTAATTTGGGGAATTGTATTAACATTGGTAGTCGTTCCAGTTATGGTTTATTTCTTTGGAAAACGATGGTACTGTTCCTGGGTTTGTGGCTGTGGAGGCTTAGCAGAAACTTTGGGCGATCCATACCGACAATTATCAGATAAATCATTAAAATCTTGGAAGTTGGAACGCTGGCTAGTGCATGGCGTATTGGTATTTGCTTTAATAATGACTGGGCTAACCTTATATGCTTATTTTTCGGGTGCAGAAGGAGTCTTAGGAATTAAAACACAATCCATTCAAGATATTTATGGCCTCCTAATAGGTTCGTTTTTTGCTGGTGTTATAGGAACAGGATTTTATCCAATCTTCGGAAATCGAGTTTGGTGCCGCTTTGGTTGCCCGTTAGCTGCATACTTAGGAATCGTACAACGTTTTAAATCTCGATTCAGAATTACAACCAATGGTGGACAATGTATTTCCTGTGGAAATTGTTCAACCTATTGCGAAATGGGAATCGATGTTCGTGCTTATGCGCAAAAAGGAGAGAATATAGTTCGTTCAAGTTGTGTTGGTTGCGGAGTTTGTTCTGCAGTTTGCCCAAGAGGTGTGTTGAAGTTAGAGAATGGTCCGGAAAGCAGACGTATCAATCCAACAGATGTATTACTTGGTAATGATGTTAACCTAATGGATTTGGTTAATCAGAAATAATTGGTTTAAAGTATCGTACTTTTGCAAAACTTTAAAAATATTATGTCCATCATAAAAGTTATCATCCCTGCTTATAACGAAGAAAATTCTATCGCGAATGTCGTTAACGACATTCCAAGTATAGTAGACGAAGTCATTGTTGTGGATAATAATTCAACAGATGATACGAAAATAAATGCATCTAACGCGGGCGCAACTGTTTTGTTTGAGCCAAATGGTGGTTACGGTTATGCATGTTTAAAAGGAATGACTTACATAGCTCAACAAGATTCTAAACCAGATATCGTTGTATTTCTTGATGGAGATTACAGTGATTATCCAGAAGAATTGACAAAATTGGTTGAGCCAATTTTAAAAGAAAATATTGATTTTGTAATTGGAGCACGAGTAAAGCGACTACGTGAGCAGGGTTCTATGACACCTCAGCAAGTTTTTGGAAATTGGTTGGCAACTTTTTTAATGAAACTCATGTTTGGTTCAAAATTCACAGATTTAGGCCCTTTTAGAGCTATCAAGTACGATAAGCTTTTAGCATTGCAAATGGAAGATAAGACTTATGGCTGGACGGTAGAAATGCAATTAAAAGCATTAAAGCAAAAATTAAGTTATGTTGAAGTACCAATGACTTATCGAAACAGAATTGGTGTTTCAAAAGTTTCTGGAACTGTAAAAGGTAGTATCTTTGCAGGTGTAAAAATATTAAGTTGGATTTTTAAATACAGTTTTAAATAATGATATTAGAAACTACAATTATTGTTGTGTATTCAATAGCACTCGTACTTATTTTTATGTATGCATTGGCACAATTAAATTTGTTATTCAACTACCTCTCAGCTCAAAAAAAAGACACTGACTGTCCTAGATATAATCTAGCAAATCCAGACGAAGTACCATTAGTTACCATACAACTTCCTGTGTATAATGAGATGTATGTCATGGAGCGTTTACTTGATAATATAGCTTTAATGGATTATCCTAAAGATAAGCTCGAAATCCAAGTACTAGATGATTCTACCGATGAAACAATTGAGACCACAGCATCTCAAATCGACAAGTTAAAACATACTGGGCTAGATATTGTTCATATTATGAGAACAGACCGTAGCGGTTTTAAGGCTGGTGCTTTAAAAGAAGGTTTAAAAGTTGCTAAAGGTGAATATATTGCCATTTTTGATGCTGATTTCCTTCCAGAAAAAGATTGGCTTAATCGCACAATTCCCTTTTTTAAAAATGAAGAAATTGGTGTGGTTCAGACACGATGGGGACATATTAACCGCAACTACTCAATCCTTACTAAAATACAAGCCTTTGCACTTGATGCACATTTTACATTGGAGCAGGTTGGCAGAAATAGTAAAGGGCACTTTATCAATTTTAATGGTACCGCTGGCATTTGGCGTAAAACCTGTATTCTTGATGCTGGGAACTGGGAAGGTGATACTTTGACAGAAGACTTAGATTTAAGCTACCGAGCACAGCTTAAAAATTGGAAATTTAAATACTTAGAAGATGTTGAAACTCCTGCCGAACTCCCAGTTGTAATAAGTGCTGCAAGATCACAGCAATTTAGATGGAACAAGGGCGGTGCCGAAAACTTTAGGAAAATGATGTGGAAAGTGCTAAAAAACCAAAACATCTCTGCAAAAACTAAGGTACATGGCTTATTGCATTTACTTAATAGCACCATGTTTTTTTGCATCCTTATTGTAGCAGTTTTAAGTATCCCAATGTTATATATAAAAAATGAATATGCACATCTTAAGATGTACTTCTATGTGATGAGCTTTTTTATTATTAGCACTGTTATTTTCTTTATCTGCTATTGGTTTATGTATAAACGCATCTACGGTAGTAGTATCAAAAATTTTGTACAATACATTGTCATGTTTTTTACTTTTTTCTCAATAGCCATGGGTTTTTCATTGCATAATTCTATTGCGGTTTTAGAAGGGCATATGGGCAAACGCAGTGATTTTATAAGAACACCAAAGTTTAACATGAATGCGTTAACCGATAGTTGGAAAGACAACAAATACCTAAAGAAGAATATCTCTATTAATGTGGTTTTTGAAGGCCTACTAATGGTATATTTTGCTTTTGGTATGTATAGCGCATTTGTAGTAGGTGACCAAGGAGGTGACTTTGGGTTGTTCCCTTTTCACCTTATGCTATTTCTCGGTTTTGGCTACGTGTTCTTTAAATCTTTGACTTCTAAGGTTTAAACTTTACTCTTTTTCTGCAGTATCAAATAGAGTTGTAATAGCTCTATAAAGTTCCAATTCTGAATAATGACTACTTGGCACAAAAGATTTGTCATTAAATTTTGGATTTGCCGACAGTTTTACAATAACAGTATTGGTAGTTGGGTTTATATAAATACATTGATTATAAATACCAATTGCCATAAATTCGCCTTCATCTCCCTCTGGTATCCACCATTGATAACCATAACCAAATTCATTTCCAGGTTGTACGTGTGCTCCATCTGGTATCACTGAAGATTTTACCCATTCTTTAGGGACGATTTGATTGCCATTCATATTTCCATTCTTTAAAAACAAAGTGCCAATTTTTGCATAATCTCTTAGAGTTAAATTTAGTCCTCCCAATACCATTTCCATATTCTTGCCATCTAAAAGCCAATAACCATCATACTCCATTCCTAAGGGATTATATAGTTTGTCTTGCATATAATCCGTTATAGTCCTCCCTGTAGCTCTAGTAATAATCATACCTAAAATATGTGTATTAATACTCACATAATGGTTTATTGTACCTGGCTCCACTTCGCGTTCTAAAGTCGCTGCAAATTCATCTTGAGAACCTCCTAATGCAAATCCTCTTCCCCAACGATTAATGTCGCTATTAAAATCGCCATAATCTTCATTGAACTTAACTCCGGTTGACATTTGTAACACATCTTTAATACGAACTCCTTCATAAGAAGAGCCCTTTAGTTCTGGAACATATTCTTCTACATTTTCGTTGATATTTGTTATATACCCTTCCTCTATGGCGATTCCCATTAATGCAGAAATAAATGATTTAGCCATAGACCACGAAATATTTCTAGTTGACTCAGTATTACCCAAATAATATTCTTCTAATACAATGCTATCATTCTGAATTACTAGGAAGCCTGTTGTCCAAGAATCTTTTAAAAATTTAATCGATTCGTATGACGTACCATTGAATTCAAAATTGTCAGGTAAAGTAATCATGTGATTTTTTGGATATCTGTGTTTCTTTGTAGATGCTTCCATTACAGAAACTGGCCAAACAGAATCAAAAGACCTGAAATTATTGACTATTTTATCTTCATCAAAAAGATGCATTGTATGATTAAGCATTTTATATTTTGGGTAAAACCAAATACCAAAAATTATAATAACAAACAAAAGTCCTAGCCCTATTTTCTTCCAAATTTTCATGATTCTTTTTTATTTAAGAGTAGTGTAAACTATATGCTACTAAGTGAAACTATTTCATCCTGAAATTTTTTCTTAATCAAGTTTATTCTCTCTTTTTATTAATTTCAACTATCATAGCTTCGGCATTCGAGTTATTAGGGTCAAGTTCTAATGATTTTTTATAATTCTTAATCGCTAAATCATCCTCACCAAGCTTCATGCACGCTTCGGCGTAGCTGTCATAAACATTAGAGCTTTCTGGGTAGAGCAACACATTAACTTTAAAAATGTTTTTAGCCAATTCCATTTTATCATCACCTAACAAGTTATATCCTGTTACATTTAAATTACCCTCGTTAACATCAGAATCACTAGAGTCTTCTTTTAATATTTGCTTATAGCCTTCCAAAGCTTTATCAAACTCTCCAGACTGTAAGTATTCAAGAGGCAGCTTTTCATCTGCAGTCATGGTTGTAAGCGTACGTTGCACGTCACTAGTATTTGGGTCTAAAATATTCAACGTTGTTTTACCATCGGCGTCCGTTTTAAATTGAACGTGTCTATGTCCCTGACGTCTTAAAAATGTGCTATCTGTAATTTTAATCAATTCTTGTGGTTCTTCAATTAATCCGCTAGCAAATAATTGATTGTTATTATTTGATATTGTAATGACTTCGCTACTGCTTAATTTGTATCTCCCATTTAAATTTTTCAATTCATCATCCTTTGCCACTAAGGCTTTATACTTTGGCACATATTCATCCCATTGATAGGTCATTGCCACAGAACGAATGAGTTCGCTAATAAAATCTGGGTGATTAGAATTGGTCAATACCACAACGCCATAACCTTTATCCCTATGTGCCACCATTTCACTAGAAAAGCCTTCATCCCAACCACCATGACCAAAATATTTTTCATCTTTGTACGTGTTAATAAAAATCCCCATTCCAATAAAATCTTCAAAATATGGTGTTAGCATTTTAGTAACCATTTCCTTAGAAAATACTTTACCACTTTCTCCTTTATAAGTATTTTGAATATCAACTGCGAATTTAGCCAAGTCTTCTGAAGTTGTCCATAATCCAGCTGCCGCCATCTCAGGATAAGTATGTCTTTTTCCTTTGGTCATACTACCATCAGGTAAATATCCAGTTGCAGCCGTTTCTAATCGTGGTTCTTGCAAAGGCTGATTATAGGTGCTGTTAGTCATTCCCAGCGGTTGTAATATCTGTTCATCCATAATCTCCGGAAACGATTTCTCTTCAACGTCAATCATAGCTTGCTGCATAACAGAAAAACCTCCACCTGAATATCTAAAACTTTCATCTGGGGCTTTATCTACAAAAATTGGTGGCGAGTTAGCTGGCTTTTCACCATTTAAAACTTGAACCAAGGTTGGAACTGGTAAGTCTGGACTATATCCTAAAAACCCATGTACAGTTGTTCCTCCAGTGTGGCTTAATAAATGTTTAAGGGCCACTTTATTTTCTGCTGTAAATTCAGAATCTGGCAGTTTCCAAGATGTTAAATAGCTATTGATGTCAGTATCCAAATCCAATTTACCCTGTTCTACAAGTTTTAAAGCCCCATAAGCGGCCACGGGCTTGCTAATAGATCCCGCTTGAAAGAGTGTTTGATTGGTTACTAGTTCTTTGCTATCCTTATCCATAACCCCATAACTTTTTGTCCAGGCAATTTGATAATCTTTTATTACTGTAATGCTTACACCGGGCACACCGTAATGCTTCATACGTTCTTCAATGTTCCAAAGGCTATCTCCTTCAACAAAAACGGGCTGAATTAAACTTGACTCAACTTGTTTGATAGCAATGTCATTTGGATTATTTTCTGAAGTATTTTGACAACCATAAAACACAACTAGTACAATAAGTAATAACAATAAATTTTTCATTTGATTATGATTTAATAATAATGTAACAAGTTAACGGATATAATTATAAAAGTAATATTGAATTAATTAAAATCTTTAGTAAGCATATCACATGGATTTGGACTGACAATTAATATTATCTTTGAAATATGCTATTAAACAAATCCTTTTTTTTACTTAACCATATACCTGTTTTGTTGTCATTAGCAAGTGTGTTGTTCTACTTTTTATTTGCATACGATTTGGAAAGAACAGACCATTTAAAACTGATAACGCTTTATATAGGATTGTTTTTTTTGTTTTACAAACTAATCCAAATCTCAAAGCATAATATTAAGTTATTGACTTGGATTGCTTTTGGTTTTAGAGCAATTTTCATTTTAGCAATTCCAAATTTATCGCAAGACTTTTACCGATTTATTTGGGATGGGAGAATGATATTAGAAGGCTTAAATCCGTATTTGTTTACGGTAGAATCATTTATCTTAAATAATGAGTTTCCTATAGCACAATCGCAAGAGCTTTATGCCGGGATGGGTGCTTTAAATGGCAGTCATTTTACCAATTACCCCCCTATTAACCAACTGTGTTTTGTGATTTCTGGAATTTTTGCTGGCAAAAGTATTTTAGGTTCTGTGATAGTGCTGAGATTGCTCATCATTTTAGCTGATTTTGGAGCATTCTATTTAGGACAAAAGCTATTAAAAAAACTTAACATTCCTGTACATAATATCTTTTGGTATATCCTCAATCCGTTTATTATCATTGAGCTTACCGGGAATCTTCACTTTGAAGGTGTTATGATATTCTTTCTAATTTGGAGTTTGTATTTGTTACACTCTGGCAAATGGAAATGGGCCGCTGTGGTTTTAGCTTTATCCATTTCGGTTAAATTGATTCCATTAATCTTTTTACCATTGTTTTTTCAATGGTTTATGAACCGAAATGTCATTGTAAAAAAAGTAAAACAATCTGTTTCTAAGGATGAGATTACTTCGTCGTTACCTCCTCGAAATCACGTATTAGGAATAACAAAATTAATTGCATTTTATGGCATCGTTATAATTACAACACTATTATTTTTTATCCCTTTTTACTCATCAGAATTTATAAATAATTATGCACAAACAGTTGGATTATGGTTTCAAAATTTTGAATTTAATGCAAGTATTTATTATATATTTAGAGAGATAGGTTATCTATTTAGAGGCTATAATGAAATTGCTGTTATTGGCAAGTTAATTCCATTGGTTGTTGTTCTATTTGTTTTAATACAAACATTCTTCAGAAAAAACAAAACTACTGTAGAACTCATTACGGCAATGTTATTAACCTTATCATTCTATTTCTTTACAACAACCACAGTACATCCTTGGTATATAGCAACTCTTTTAGCGCTCTCAGTATTTACCAGATACAAATTCCCATTGGTGTGGAGTTTTGCAATTATTCTGAGTTATCTGGCATACTTCAATTCTGATAATAAAGAAAATTTGTGGATTATTGGTTTGGAATATTTAATTGTATATGGAGTGTTTATTTGGGAAGTGTTTATAAAGAACTCCTCTTATAGTCAACTTTACTTTGTGAGAAAAAACAACTAACTTCGTTTAACGTCTGATATAAAACATTAAAACGCTGCATATCACATCATTGTAATTAACGGAAGAACGAAAACGCAAAACCTAGAAACAAGAAAACAGTAAATCTGAAAACCAAACAAAAAAGGCACCAACTTATCTTTTATTACTATGAAAAAATCATCAAACATTTTAAATCAAATAACTGTATTGCTTTTGCTTTGTAGTTTAGCAATGGGGTTTCAAAGCTGTAACGAAAAACAAAATGATTCTGAAATGATAAAATTATTTAAAAAAAAACTGTCCGATTTATCAGAAGTTACTGATAATACGTTTTTCTTAATTCATTTAGAGTCTATTCTTCAGGTAATTAATGCAGAAAATTCTATTTCTAAAGCAGAGACGAAATTACTAGAAAGAATGTATGATGCTTTTTTGAATGATTCCTTGGCTAATCCTTCAGATTTTAACAGTTATCTTCATCGAAAACGGACATTGATTTTAGCTTGGGTTTCCCCTACTGATAGTGTTGTGTCATTTTCTTGGCTACGTTTGCCTAAAGACTGGGATGCAGAAAAAGAGTACCCTCTCTATGTTCAATTGCATGGCCATTGGGATGTTGCAGCTAAACCAATTAGCTTTATGAGTTACACTTTCCTTGAAAAACCATCAACAACAACTGCCTTTGAAGATGGCTATTTTTTATCGCCATGGGGAAGAGGAAATCTAAAGTATCACGGTATCTCAAAAACTGATATATGGGAGTGCATTGCTGAATTTGAAAAAATTGCAAAAGTAGACCCCAAAAGAAAATATTTGAGTGGTCATTCAATGGGCGGATATGGTACGTGGCATATTGCTCAAGAGTCTCAAAGCACTTGGGCTGCCATTGGAATTCATTCGGGGGCATTACATTACAGTAATGCAAAATACGTGACATCTGAATATGCGGACAAATTAAAAAAAACACCTACTTATTTTGTCTGGGGTGATAAAGAAATATCTTTTAAAAAAGAGAATATAAAAGCACACAAATTATTGGAGAATGCAGGAAATGAAAACCTAAAGATTGCCATCTTTAATGGTGGTCATGATTATAACGAAATTGATGTTGAGAATATGTATAACTGGATGAGAACATTTAAAAAAGAATAATTTAATCCGAATTATTCTTTTAGGAAGATGATTAAAAGCCGCTAAATTACAACACCGTATAAAATTAATTGCTCGGTAAAAGTATACTTACGAAAGTCTTCGAGTACTTTTTATAAGTGATTTATTTACTAAATTTAGTGCTTAAAACTCGCAACTATTCTTATATAAATCGTTAAATGAAAATCAGGAAAATCTACAACATCTTCAAATTATTAACCTCTAGTTCGGTTAAATGCTTCCAATGTCCGCGTGGAATATCTTTTTTTGTAAGGCCTGCAATCATGACGCAGTCTAACTTAATAATATCGTATTTAAAATGTTCAAAAATTGACCGAATAATAGTGTTTCCTGTATTCTTAATTTTTAGCCCTATTTCTTTTTTAGGAGCTCCATCTATATAGCTAATATCCTCAACTGCTACGGCTTTGCCATCAATCTTAAAACCTTCTTTTATTTTTTTAAGGTCTTCATATTTTAAGTTTTTATCCAGCTCTATTTGGAATAATCGTGCAACACCATGTTTAGAATTAGTAAACTTATCAGAAATACTTTCGTCATTAGTAAATAATAATAAACCCATAGAGTTTCTGCCCAATCTTCCAATTGGTTTTATTCTAGAGTTTGTTGCGTTAGCAACTAAATCCATTACAGTTCTCCCTTTACCCTCACTTGTTGTTGTAGCGAACCCCTTTGGTTTATTTAGTAAAACATATGCCTTTTTCTCTGGAGTTATACGAGCACCGTCAAAACGAACCTCATCATCCAATTTTACCTTATATCCCATTTCGGTCACCACCTTACCATTTACTGTTATACTGCCAATACTAATATGCATATCTGCATCACGACGAGAGCAAATTCCTGAATTGGCTATGTATTTATTTAACCGAATTTCGTTTGGGTTAGATTTAGCTTTTGGCTGTGGGTTCTTTTTAGAAGAATCATTTCCTTTTATAGCGCTCTTCCCACTTTTAAAATGAGGTTTCCCTTTTCCAGAAGTTCTTGATTTACTCTTATTATCTCTTTGCTTGGCCATTGCCTAAAAATTTTTGCAAAGGTAAGACAATAGTTTACATTAGCTATTATATTCTACTGTAGATTGACGCTCCCTGTTCACGATGAGTTTGGTAACATCTGGGCGAGAATAATGCCCTACTGGATCAAAATTTTGACGTTCATCGAGCACCCTATCAAAATTTATAGTTTCAATTATTAGTCCATCTTTACCAATGACTGGTTTCACAATCCATTCACCATCTGGACCGGCTATACAACTGCCTCCGTTTGCTAAAATATCGGGTGCGTTTTTAAGAATTTCATCAAAATGAGGAGTATGCTCTGGAAAATCTGAAACATTCATCAAACTTGACACAGAAACAACATAAGAACGGGATTCTCTTGCAATAAAGCGCGTAATATCTTTTGTATTATGATCACTTCCCGGCCAAACCGCAATATGTAAATTTTCTCCTAAACCATACAATGCAGTTCTTGGTAAAGGCATCCAATTTTCCCAACAATTTAAACCTCCAAGCATAAATTGTTTTAAAGGATGTACTTGTAATCCATTACCATCTCCAGGCGACCACGTTAAGCGTTCATCGTAAGTAGGTTGCAATTTTCGATGTACCGATTTTATTTCGCCTTCTTGATTAATATATACCAAAGATGCATAGATGCTGTGCCCTCCTCTATTTTGTGCTCGCTCAATAATGCCTAAATAAATGGCGATACTATGCTCCTTTGCGAGGTTACAAATGCTATCCAAATCTCCCTTCTCTATTTGAATGGAGTTTTTTACATAATGGGCATATAATCCCTTGTTTACTTTTTTATCCCATTCGGCACCTCCAGTTAAAGCCAGCCAGAATGGATACCCAGGTATTAACCCTTCACCAAATACAATGAGTTCACAGTTTTGTTTTCCTGCTTCATTAATGGCATGTTCAACCTTTTCAATGGTCCCGTTTTTATCTAACCAAACTGGTGAAATTTGCGCCATTGCTATTTTAAGCGTATTATCCATTATAATATTTGTTTTAGAACTACATCCACATCTATAAGCACAATACTAAACACGCCCGAAACAATAATGAATTTAAGTATATTATGAAGTATTAAATAGTGAGATTTCGTATTAGATTTCCAAAGTAGAAGTAAAAATATAATCAGTAAAACAGTACATACGTAGAAGAAATAATTCATTCTACCTACTTGAAAATTAAAGATAAGCAAATACGAAGGTATCACTGTTAAAACTGCTAAGATAGTCAACATCCATTTAGACGTTTTCTCTCCATAAACAATCGGTATAGTTTTATAATTATGTGTCAAATCGCCTTTAATATTCTCAAGATCTTTTGTTAACTCCCTCATTGCAATAATTAAAAACAGAAATAAGGCATGAACA
>RCNB010000355.1_pt1 | contig 31183 bp, 30 predicted proteins | sample 2041321 | NCBI WGS metagenome assembly RCNB01 (sample SAMN09708232, study PRJNA481090) | Marine sediment metagenome, whole genome shotgun sequencing project.
AGGAATCGTCGCAATGGCCGTGGCAATATTTACGTCAATGGCAGCTGGTACGACCGGCTTAACGGACTCAATCGAGTTATATTTGTCGACCTGGTCATTCTAAGCCACCATACGAACTATTGCAGAGAGCAGGGTCCTTGCCGCCCTGCGTCGTCGCACCCGGATGTCGAACTGAATCCTTTGCGCTACATTTGAATGGCAATTTTCCGCTCTTCCCTGTTTTGGCCACATTTGTCTGCTATATGCGATAAGAGGCACTATGACCCGCTCATCGCGGGCGATATCCGAGAAAGGTTTTTTCATGCGTAGCGTGTTTGCATTGGTCTTGTTGGCAGGCTTGGCCTTGGCTGGCGGGGCGGTATATATGGCCAAGAATTACATTCAGGCCTATCAGACGGCGCTGGCCATTGAACGGCAGGCCGCCGCAAACATTGTCCCGACAGTGGATGTCCTGGTCGCAGACCGAGCCCTAAGATATGGCGAGATTCTCGATAAAGAGGCGGTTCGGATTGTGAAGTGGCCAGAAAATGCCATTCCCGAGGGGACATTTACTACAATGGACACGCTTTTTTCGAAAGGTGACGATATATTGCGTGTCGTAATTCGCGCGATGGAAAAAGACGAAGCGGTTATGGGTGTGAAAGTAACCGAACCTGGCGAAGACGCGGGCCTGACTTCACGGCTACAACGCGGAATGCGCGCTTATGCAATCAAAGTCGACGTGACCAGCGGTGTATCAGGCTTTTTGCGTCCAGGTGACCGGGTTGATGTCTATTGGACTGGCCGCGTTAGCGGAAATCTGGATTCTGATCGTGGAGACATTACAAAGTTGATAGAAACGGGTGTGCATTTGATTGCTGTTGACCAGACGGCAAACGGCGGACTCGACGAAGCTACAATTGCGCGGACCGTAACTGTGGCTGTAACTCCAGGCCAGGTTGCGGCACTTGCACAAGCTCAGACGACCGGCAGCCTGTCACTCTCTTTGGTTGGCGCGGACGACGACACCGTTGCCGAAGCCGTTGAAGTTGATCAGCGGATGCTTTTAGGCATTGAACGCGAGGCGGCAGCCATTCAAGCAGAGGTTGAGAAGGTGTGTACGATCAGAACCCGCCGCGGCGCTGAAGTGGTAGAGCTGCCCATTCCCTGCACAAACTAAATAGAATTCAACCCATTAGAAGGCATCCGATCCATTCGGGTGCCTTTCGCTTTTTTTACCCTGTTGCCAGTTATCCACATAAAGTTGATCACTGAACCCATTGATTCTTGCAATAAAAATCTAGCTGACGCACAGTGCCCCCAATCGTGGGCAACTTAGACCCGCAAAAATGAGGCGTGATCGGAGAGGCAGGTCACATGAAAATTGATCGTTTTATGAAGGCGGCCCTTTTGGGCCTAACAGTTGGTATGTCGCCAGCTGTGCTTTTGGCTCCTATGACAGCACAGGCAGAGAGCCTGCGTGTGGTCAAAAAAGGGACGGAAGCTAATCTTAATGTTCCGATGAACCGGGCCATCGTTGTTGAAAGCGAAGTCCCGTTCGCTGAGCTTAGTATTGCGAATCCCGGCATTGCCGACATCTCGTCGCTTTCGGATCGCACTATATATGTGCTTGGCAAATCTCCTGGCGTGACGACGCTGACCTTATTGGATGGCGCGGGGCAGCTTATCACCAACGTCGAGGTGCGGGTCGCCGCAGATGTTAGCGAATTCAAAGAACGCCTGCGCCAAATTCTGCCGGGTGAACAGATCGAAGTGCGGACTGCAAACGACGGTATCGTATTGTCAGGTGTAGTTTCCAGCATTGCACGTCTACAGCGCGCCCTGGATTTAGCCGAGCGGTATGCGCCAGAGCGCGTCTCCAATCTGATGAGTGTGGGCGGTGTCCAGCAAGTAATGTTAAAGGTGCGTTTTGCCGAGATGAATCGCTCCGTCTCCAAATCGCTCAGCTCTTCAGTAGCTTTGAGTTCAGGTGGTGTATTTGGCGGTACAGGTAATGCTGCATCGTCCGTCGGCGCCCTACAGGCCCTAGGCGGACTGACTCCAGCTGTCACTGAGAACACTGGGGCATTTGTCTTTGGCTTCGATGTTGGATCGGTCCAAGTTGCGATCCTTCTTGAAGCTCTGGAGAAAAAAGGGATGGTCCGGACGCTGGCCGAGCCGAACCTGACGGCCCTGTCCGGACAAGAAGCCACATTCTTGGCCGGCGGTGAATATCCTGTTCCCGTCGCTCAGGATAACGACACGGTTTCCATTGAGTTTAAGCCGTTCGGTATTCAGATGAACTTCATACCGCGCGTTGTAGACGCCGATTTGATCAACCTCGAGATGGCTGCGGAAGTGTCGGCAATTGATCCGACGAACGGCTTTCAGCTCAACGGATTTCAAGTCGACGCGTTTACTGTGCGCCGAACATCAACAACCGTCGAACTGCGCGATGGCGAGAGCTTTGCGATCGCTGGCCTGATGCTTGACGATTTTCAGGACGAAAATTCACAAGTTCCATGGCTTGGTGACGTTCCAGTTCTCGGTGCCCTGTTTCGGAGTGCAGAGTTCCAGCGTAACCAAACCGAACTTGTGATCATTGTCTCGGCCCATCTGGTCACACCCACGCGTGGCGAAGCTTTGGCATTGCCAACCGATCGCGTGACGCCGCCAACTGAAAACAGTCTATTCATGTATGGTAATGTTGCTGGCGGTGAGCGCAGAAAACAAAAAGGGGCCGCAGGCGAAGTCGCCAAACAAGACTTTGGCGGTTCTTATGGCTATGTGTTGGACTAGAGAAATGCGGGGACAGATGTATAAAACTGTATCAGCGGCCAGCCTTTTGGCAGGGCTTACAATCCTCTCGGCGTGCGACGGATCTTGGGTCCGCGAGGCAGGGGCTCCTCTTGATAATAATGGCAACTTTGGCCAAGCAACGCTTAATAACAGCTTGATCCAAGAGGATGAGCAGAATTACGCGCTCAACCTAGGCACTCGTTTCGCCTCAGAGGTGCCGACGACCATCAACTTCGAGTTTAACAGCGCGCAGTTGGACCAACAGGCACGTACAATTTTGACCGAACAGGCCAACTGGATCCGTCAGTTCCCGGAAATCCGGTTTCGTGTCTACGGTCACACCGACGCCGTGGGTGGAAACAGCTTTAACAAACGCCTCGGCCAGCGCCGCGCCAATGCGGCTGTCGCTTTTCTGACATCGCAAGGCATCAAGCGCTCACGTCTTGAAGCTGTATCCTCTTTTGGAGAATCACAACTTGTCATCCTATCGCAGGGCCCAGAGCGCCAAAACCGGCGCACAGTGACCGAGGTCACGGGGTTCGTGAAAAGACATCCGACAGTACTGGATGGCAAATATGCTCAGATAATCTATCGCGACTACATCGAAAGTGCCATTCCTCCAACACTTTTGACTGGCGCTACAATCGCAGCAGATGTGGCAGAGTAACCGCCACTTTTCGCCGATCGTTCAAAAAAAACGTACAATTGGATCTTTTTAGCCCCATTATTGCCCAGATTGTCCGCAATAGTCTCTCAGTAGGAGAATTGCGTCCGACTTAAACGGATGCGGGTGATCGCAGGATAGCAATATGGGGGCCTTTCTTAGGCTTTTGGTTTGCCCTGCGCCGCCCTTTTGAAGAAAGAGGAATCAAGGCGATGAGTAGTGTAATGCCACAACCCGACGCAAACCCGATTGTGGCCTGTACAGTGAGCCGAGACGTCCAGAACTTTGATCTTCTGATCGAAGATATGGAACTGGCTTTGGGTGAAAACTGGGGCGACTTGGGATTTGCTGAGGCACTGGCGTTCTTTGGCCAGCCCGATGCCGAAAAGCTTGAATTCATTGCGTTAGCGCTCGACGATTCTGACGAGGACAATCTTGTTCTGATGGGTGAAATCATCACTCAGGCCAAGTCCAAGGGCATTAAAGTCATTCTTATCGCAGAGGATGTTACTCCGGCATCGCTGCATCAGTTGTTGCGCCAGGGCGCCGACGAGTTTGTACCCTACCCGCTGCCTGAGCAGGAGTTGCAGGCCGCAATTGATCGAGTTCGCGCGCCAGACAAAGAAGAAACGCCTGCGGCGGTGCAAAGCACGACCCTTTCCGGCAATGACGATTCGAAAGATGGCGCCCTTATCGTTGTGCACGGTCTGGCTGGTGGAACCGGTGCTACTACACTGGCTGTCAACCTTGCCTGGGAGCTTGCAACAACCAGCAAAGAGGATTCGCCAAAAGTCTGTATCCTAGATCTTGACCTGCAATTTGGCTCTGTCGCCACATTCCTCGATCTGCCCCGCCGCGAAGTGGTATTTGAAATGCTTTCAGAAACCTCCAGTATGGACAATGAGGTATTTGGTCAGGCCCTTTTGGGGTACGAGGACAAGCTTCAGGTTCTCACCGCGCCTTCCGATCTTATCCCGCTTGATCTGATTTCCTCGGAAGATGTGGACAGAGTTGTTGCGATGGCCCGCCGCCATTTCGATTATGTGATTGTCGATGTGCCAACAACACTGGTTCAATGGTCCGAAACGCTTTTGCATTCAGCCCATGTTTACTTCGCGATGATAGAGCTCGATATGCGGTCAGCCCAGAACGTGCTCCGCCTGAAACGCGCGCTGCAATCTGAGGATCTGCCATTCGAAAAACTTCGGTTTGCTCTGAACAGGGCCCCAAAATTCACCGACCTAAATGGCAAGAGTAGGGTCAAACGGATGGCAGAAAGTCTGGGAATATCTATTGATCTGCAATTGCCTGACGGTGGTAAGCAGGTTCCACAAGGTGCCGATCATGGCCTACCACTGGCTATGTCAGCGCCCAAGAACCCACTGCGCAAAGAGATTGCCAAATTGGCGGCTTCTTTGCACGAACTCAGCCAGGACAGTCAAAAATCCAACGCTCAGGCAGCGTAACCAGAAGCAGGGGCTTTAACAATGTTCTCCAAGTACAAGAAATCCGGGACCGCTGGTAAACCCGAGGCTGCGGCGAAGTCGAATGTCACGGAAATCATTATGGCAGAGCCTGTTGACGTGATGCCGACGACAATGCGCAGGCCAATCAACGCAGTACCTGCATCTTCCGCACCGATGGACAAAGATCGCAAACGCAAAGAGCGTTTGGGGGATATCAAACTCGAGTTGCACAGCGCTCTGCTGGACAACCTGAACCTCGCGGCACTTGAACACGCAACAGAAGCGGATCTGCGTCAAGAAATCAATTCTATCTCAGCTGAGGTGCTTGAAGAAAAAAGCATTGTCTTGAACCGCGATGATCGTCTGACCCTCAATCAGGAACTCTACGACGAAGTCACCGGCTTGGGCCCTCTGGAGACTTTGCTGAAAGACGAGACCGTCAACGATATTCTTGTCAACGGTCCAAAGCAAATATTCGTCGAACGGGACGGCCAGCTGGAACTGACCGACGTCACCTTCAAAGATGAACGGCATCTGTTGCGCATCATCGACAAAATTGTGAGCGCTGTTGGCCGTCGGGTAGATGAAAGCAACCCGTACGTCGATGCGCGTTTGAAGGACGGTTCGCGGTTCAACGCGATGGTCCCGCCAGTCGCTGTCGATGGCAGCTTGGTCTCGATTCGGAAATTTAAGAAAGACAAGCTCGGCATAGATGACCTAGTGAAATTTGGGGCATTTACAGAAGAAATGGCCGCGTATTTGCAAGCCGCCGTTGCGACCCGCCTGAACATCATTGTGTCAGGTGGTACAGGGTCGGGTAAAACCACCACACTCAACGCGCTGAGTTCATTTATCGACGACAACGAACGCATTCTGACCATCGAAGACACTGCAGAACTTCAATTGCAACAAACCCATGTCGGTCGCATGGAAAGCCGCCCACCCAACGTGGAAGGCAAAGGCGAAGTCAGCCAGCGTCACTGTCTAAAAAACGCTCTTCGAATGCGACCAGACCGCATTATTGTGGGGGAAACGCGTGGCGAAGAAGTCATCGACATGCTTCAAGCCATGAACACAGGCCACGATGGATCAATGACAACCATTCACGCCAACAGCGCCCGCGACGGCGTATCACGACTGGAAAACATGATCGCGATGGCGGGGATCGAAATGCCGCTAAAAGCGATGCGATCGCAGATATCCTCGGCTGTCAATCTGATTGTCCAAGCCTCTCGTCTGCAGGACGGGTCACGTCGAATGACGTCAATCACCGAAATCACCGGCATGGAGGGTGACGTCATCTCAATGCAGGAAATTTTTAGGTATCAGCGGGTCGGTTTGACTCCTGATAATAAAATTATCGGTCACTTTACGGCGACTGGCGTGCGCAGCAACTTCTCCGACAGATTCCGTATGTGGGGCTTCGACCTTCCTCCCCAAATCTTTGAACCGATCGCAGCTGAATAGGGATCAGAGCAATGAGTGCAGATGCAATTATTTATGGCCTTATTTTTGTAGGCGTTTTGGTGCTAGTCGAGGGCCTGTATCTCGTCGCATTTGGCAAATCTATCAGCCTTAACAGCCGCGTGAACCGCCGCCTTGAAATGCTTGAGCGCGGTGCGGGTCGCGAAGAAGTTCTGGCAAAGCTGCGCAAGGAAATGCAGCAGCACATGAAATCGCGGACCATTCCGCTGTACTCGCTGCTGGCCAACAAAGCGCAAAAAGCAGCAATTGCGTTTTCGCCAAAACAACTGATCATGATAATGGCCGGACTGGCCGTCGTCTCGTTTCTTGGTCTGACTATCGGAACCGAGACCGAGCCGCTGGTACGGGCGCTTTTGTCTGTCGCCATCGGAGTTGCGGCTGTCTATTTGTGGGTCTCACACAAAGCTGGCAAGCGTCTCGATATGATCGAAGAGCAACTGCCGGACGCGGTCGAACTCATGGTGCGATCGCTGCGTGTCGGCCACCCGTTTTCGTCCGCCGTGCAGATCGTTGCAAAAGAGGTTCAGGATCCGCTGGGCAGTGAGTTTGGTGTCATTGCCGACGAGAGCGCCTACGGCCGGGATGTTGGTGACGCTCTTAAAGAAATGGCGGAACGCCTTGATATGCAGGATCTGCGGTTTCTTGCGGTCGCTGTGACTATCCAACAGCAGTCCGGTGGTAACCTGGCTGAGATTCTGGCGGGACTTGCCAAGGTGATCCGCGCGCGCTTTCGCCTTTTTCGCCGGGTCAAAGCCATTACTGCCGAAGCAAAGTGGTCTGGCAAATTCTTGTCCGCCTTCCCCCTCATGGCACTTGTCGTGATCAACGTCGGTGATCCTCATTATTATGACGAAGTAAAGGATCATCCTTACTTTATCCCGGCCTGTTTTGTTGTTGGGATATTTCTAACTGTTAACCTCTTGGTCATGCGCGTTCTGACCGACATCAAGGTCTAGGAGATATCGCAATGGAGTTTTTTGGACAAATCGAAGCGCTTCTGACCGGGTCGCTTGGCCAATTCGGTCCCGTCATTGCAATTGGTCTGCTGGGTTTGATCATGATCATGCTGGCAGTGCCTCTGATGCTGCGACAACGCGAAGATCCGCTGGACAAGCTCAAACGCCAGATTAAGGCGCCTGGCACAGAGACTGGCAAGCGCGAAACGCTCCGCCAAGGCAGCCGGAACGTAAAGCTGGATCGATTTGCCGGCTTTCTTGAGCCGCAAAATGTGGCCGACCTGTCCGCGATTCAGCTTAAATTGCGTCAAGCCGGGTATCACACAAAAGATGCAGTTCGGTTCTTCCACTTTGCGCAATTCGCGCTGGGTCTGTTGGGTCTGATTGGTGGGGTCGTTTATGTCACGTTGCTGGGTGGTGGCGAGGGCATGAGCACCCAAAAAATGATGATTTACGCAGTGTCGCCGGGATTGATCGGCTATATGATGCCGAAATACTGGGTGACCCGCCGTGTGGACGCCAGAAAAGAAGAAATCACGTCTGGCTTTCCCGACTCGTTGGATATGATGCTTGTCTGCATTGAGGCCGGTCAGTCTTTGGACCAGTGTATTGTTCGTGTGGCCAAGGAATTGCACGCCAGCTACCCTGCCCTTGCAGATGAGTTTGAGACTGTCGCCCAGGAAATGAAAGCTGGTAAAGATAGGGTCCACGTTCTTAACGACATGGGCGAAAGATGTGGCGTTCAGGACGTGTCGTCTTTCGTAACCGTGTTGATACAATCTGCAACATTCGGGACATCTATCGCTGAGGCGCTGCGGGTTTATGCAAGCGAGATGCGTGATAAACGCGTGATGCGGGCTGAGGAAGCTGCAAACAAATTGCCAACCAAGATGACTCTTGCCACAATGATGCTGACGGTACCGCCACTTTTGATCATTCTCGTCGGACCATCCGTGCACGGGATCACTCAGTTGGGGAAAATGGGAAATTAACGTTTGTCTTAGGAGTACAATCGGGAGAGTTGTTTGTTCTGCTGTCCTTGGTATTGGACTGGCCGCCTGCTCTCCTAGTGACCAGCGTCGTCCGGACGACAGTCCCTTTGCGCCAGGCGTCGACACCCGAAAAGAAACGCAGAATGAGGCCGAGGTCGGGCATCGACTGGTACAGGCTGGTCAATACGAACTGGCAATTGATACCTTCAGTCGCGCCGCGCTGGAGGACGGCTTGACCGCAGAGATCTTGTTGGGGCTGGGCAGCGCCAATCTGGGCCTAGGCCGTTTAGGACAAGCTGAAAAGCTGATGTTGCGCGCCATCGACCAAGACGAAAACTGGCCGGAGGCTTGGAATAATCTGGGTGTTGTTCTGATGGAACAAGGCAAGACGGCAGAAGCTCAGCAGGTTTTTCAGAAGGCCTATGCAATGGACAATGGCAAAAGCGACGCAATCCGGGATAATTTGCGCTTAGCGCTCGCAAAATTCGATAATTCTGATATTAGTGACGTAGAAAACCAAGAATATAAAATGGTGAGACGGGGCAGTGGCGATTTTCTGATCCGTAACACACCATGATCGAGGCCAGAGCAGTAAAAGGACGCAAAAATGCGCCACCCTATTCTTCTATGCATATGCCTGACAGGCGTCGTTGCCGTTTCAGCATGTGAAAAGTCCGGTGATGAAACCGTCGAGCGCGCGTTTCAGGACGTGAATGTCGTGGATGAAACCGATCTTAACGATGTTATGCTGACAGTTGCGGATCCCAACGAAGCCGTGAATTATTTTGCCAAGGCACTCAGCACAAGTCCAGATCGAATTGATTTGCAGCGTGGGCTGGCAGCCTCTTTGATCCGCGCGAAGCGCAGTACGGAAGGCGTCTCGGCCTGGAAAAAAGTGGTCGGAATGGAAGGTGCAACCCCCGCTGACAGCGTTCATCTTGCGGATGCAATGGTGCGCGATGGTGACTGGACAGGCGCCGAAAAGACCCTTGATTCAGTGCCCCCTACTTACGAAACGTTCGAACGCTATCGTCTTGAGGCGATGGTGGCCGACGCAGGTGAAGAATGGTCCAAGGCCGACACATTTTACGAAACCGCCGTTGGTCTTACAACCCGACCTGCAGGCGTGATGAACAATTGGGGCTACTCAAAACTCACACGCGGTGACTATGCGGGGGCGGAACGTCTGTTTGGCGACGCCATCCGTCAGGACAAAGGGCTGTTTACCGCCAAAAACAACCTTGTTCTCGCCCGCGGTGCGCAGCGGAAATACACACTCCCGGTTATCCCGATGGATCAGACCGAGCGAGCGCAATTGCTTCATACAATGGCGCTTTCGGCGATCAAGCAAGGCGATGTGCAAACCGGCAAGACCCTTCTGCGCGAAGCAGTCGAAACCCATCCTCAACACTTTGAAGCGGCCGCAAACTCGCTTCGCGCGCTAGAAGCTGGCTAGGAGATGCAGATTACTGCTGCGTCAGCCTTATGGTTTTTGCCATTTGTGGGGCCTATTTGCTTTTTTGTGATTTTCAATGATTTGCGCGAAATGCGGATCACCAACAAAACGGTACTGGTGCTGACTGGCGTTTTTGTCGTGATCGGTTTGATCGCCTTGCCCTTTGACCAATATCTTTGGCGTCTGGCGCAACTTGTGATCGTCTTGCTGATCGGCATTGTGTTGAATGCCGCGGGCGTCATGGGTGGCGGGGATGCGAAATTTCTGGCTGCGGCCGCGCCTTTTATCGCACTCGGCGATCAACTTATCCTTGGCAAATTGTTTTGCGCCTGCCTGCTTGCAGCCGTGGCGACTCAGCGGATCGCCAAATATTCCGGTCTGCGCCGCCTTGCACCTGATTGGGTCAACTGGGACCAGACCCGCATGTTTCCGATGGGAATGGCCCTTGGGGGCACTTTGGCGATCTATTTGGGGCTAGGGGCGATATTCGGCACCTGACCGGCGTTTTATAGGCCCCATTGCCATATTCTGCCCACATTGCGCAGGCAAAATGACGCAAATTCAGGTCAATCCCGCGTTCTGAGGTAAATTCATGCAGAATAAGAAACACCGCTCGGCACCAGCTATTTCCTGGTTCACATCATGAATATGCAACCATCATCGGTCATCGCGCCGCCCGCACCACGCAGCATCGCCGAAATGCGACTTCCACTTGTGATGATGCGGGACATCCTGCTCAAAACGATTTTCCGCAAAAACGCCGACACGGCCTCTGAAATCGCAAAAGCGATCTGCCTGCCCATCCCAGTGACGCAACAGCTGATTGACGCAGCACGAGATCAGAAATTGATCGAGGCTACAGGAACACTGAACGCCAATAGCGGCAACGAGATGGGCTATCAGTTGACCGATCAGGGCAAAGCACGCGCCCTCGATGCCTTGTCGCAGTCCGAATATTTTGGCGCCATGCCGGTGCCGTTGGATGTTTACCGCGAACAGGTTGAGCGTCAGTCGATCAAGAACATTTCCGTTACCCGCGATCAGCTGACTAATGCCATGGGGCATCTGGTGCTGCCGAATTCGCTGCTGGATCACCTTGGACCGGCGGTCAGTGCAGGTCGCTCGATCCTGATGTATGGTCCGCCCGGCAATGGTAAATCATCGATCTCGAACGGTATCCGCGACGCCCTTGGTGATCGCGTCTACGTGCCGCTGGCGATTGAGTATTCCGGTCAGGTCATTACTGTATATGACCCCATCGTACACTCGGCTGCCAAAGAGCAGGCGGATGACCCAAATTCCCTGCGGCGCAGCGGCAATCGATATGATACTCGCTACATTCAATGCGAAAGACCCACGGTTGTAACCGGGGGCGAACTGACGCTGAACATGCTTGATCTGGTCTACAACCCTAACGCAAAGACCTATCAGGCGCCATTGCAGCTGAAATCCACCGGCGGCATCTTTATCGTGGATGACCTTGGCCGGCAGTCTGAACCGCCTCAGGCATTGATCAACCGTTGGATCGTTCCGCTTGAAGAAAGCAAGGATATCCTTGCCCTGCAATCTGGCGAAAAATTCGAAGTACCCTTCGATACTCTGGTTATCTTTTCCACCAACTTCCACCCAAACGAAATCTTTGACAAAGCCGCGTTGCGCCGGATCTTCTTCAAGATCAAAATCGACGGACCAAACCAGGAAAACTTCCTGAAAATCTTTGCCATGGTGGCGCGCAAAAAGGGCATGCCGCTAAACGAGCCGGCATTGGTGCATCTGTTAAAGGTCAAATATCCGACGATCGACAATGTATACGCCAACTACCAGCCGGTCTTTCTGATCGATCAGATAATCGCGATATGCGAATTTGAAGGTATCCCTTTCCAGATGACGCCTGACCTGATTGACCGAGCATGGGCCAACATGTTCGTGAAAGACGAAGTCATTGTGAAATGATTGGCGTTGCCGGGTGCGGCCGTATGGGCGCCCCTATGCTCTCAGCATTGCGTGCCGCAGGTCTGGATGCTGGCGGTTTCGATATTCGCCCTCCCTCAGAGTTTGGTGTGCTTACACCGGTAATGACCTGTGATGTGGCTGATTTTGCGGCCCGGGTCACGACGCTGATCAGTGTTGTGCGCGACATCGCCCAAACCGACGACGTTCTTGTTGGCGCACAGAGTTTTGCCTCAGCTCCCAATCTGTCGCGAATATTGATCTGCTCCACACTATCGCCGCGCTACGTCAGGTCTTTGCGCGCCCGCGTGCCGGACCACATCACATTGATTGATGCGCCAATGTCGGGGGCCCAGATTGCGGCACAAGAAGCGCGGTTGTCGTTCATGTTGGGCGGTGAGCAGGCCGAATTGGACGCAGCACAACCGATCCTCAGTGCCATGGGGGAACATTTTCACCGCATGGGCCCGTTCGGATCGGGCATGCAGGCAAAAGTGCTGAATAATCTGTTGGCCGCCGGGTCGACCGCAATGACCCGACTGGTGCTCGACTGGGGTGACAAAACTGGATTGGACGAGGCGGCCTTACTTAACCTCATTTCAACATCCTCCGGTCAGAACTGGCTGGCATCGGGCTTTGACGACATCGAATTTGCCCGCGATGGCCATGCCGATGACAACACAATTGGCATTCTGGTCAAAGACATCGACAGTGCGCTTGACTCCGCACCCGAAGGTGCGGACGGGTCTCTGCCCGATTCCGTCCGGGCGGTACTCAAATCAATGCAACCGCGAACCCGCTAAATCTCCTTCGCAAAATGGTCTCCGGCGCTAAACTACTTTTATGACTGAACTACCTCCTGAATTTCACAAGTGGTTCGCCGCCAAAGGCTGGTCCATTCACCCGCATCAACTGGCGATGCTGGCGCGCGCAAACGATCCCGCTCTTTTACTGATCGCACCCACGGGCGGCGGCAAAACACTGGCAGGTTTTCTGCCAACACTTGCCGATTTGGCGCGTGACCCCAAGGCTGGTTTGCACACGCTTTATGTCTCGCCACTAAAGGCGCTCGCGGCAGACATTAAGCGTAATCTGACGACGCCAGTGACCGAAATGGGCCTGCCAATCAGAATCGAGGATCGCACCGGTGATACACCCGCAAGCCGCAAGAAACGGCAACGGGCTGACCCGCCGCACATCTTGCTCACCACACCAGAAAGCCTTGCGCTCCTCACGTCTTATGAAGATGCGCCCCGGATGTTTGCTGGCCTAAAACGCGTCGTTGTCGACGAAATTCATGCGCTGGCAGAGAGTAAACGCGGCGACCAGTTGATGCTGGCACTGGCCCGCCTGCAAACGCTGTGCCCCGGCATCAAACGCGTCGGGCTTTCTGCGACGGTCGAGGATCCCGCTGCCATCGCCCATCTGCTTGCCCGACATCCTGATCCCTGCGAAATCCTGTTGGCTGACCCCGGCCCTGCCCCCGATATCCAGATGTTGGAAACGTCGCAAAAACCACCTTGGTCAGGGGGCGGTGCAGCTTATGCCATTACCGCTGTGCTGGACCAGATCAAATCCCATAATACCACACTGATCTTCCACAACACACGCGCGCAGGCCGAGATTTTCTTTCATAATCTGTGGCTTGCCAATGATGATGGCCTGCCCATCGGCATTCATCATGGCAGCCTTGACCGCCTTCAACGCGAACGGGTCGAAGGCGCCATGGTGCGCGGAGAGTTGCGCGCAATCGTGTGCACCGGCAGCCTTGATCTGGGCATCGACTGGGGTGACGTGGATCTGGTCATTCAGATCGGGGCGCCCAAAAACGTTAAACGGTTGGTGCAGCGGATCGGTCGGGCCAACCACCGCTACAATGCGCCGTCAAAGGCGTTGCTGGTGCCGGCAAATCGATTTGAAGTTGTTGAATGTGTGGCCGCGCTTGATGCGGTCAAGGCAGGCGAATTGGACGGCGACCCCCGTGGCCCCGGCCCGCGCGACGTGCTGTGCCAGCACATTCTGATCTCAGCCTGTGCCGGACCAATCAACCCTGGCGCATTGTTCGAGGAAGTTACCAGTGCCGGGGCATATTCGGCCCTGACACGGTCTGAATTTGACACCTGTCTCGCGTTCTGCGCCACCGGAGGTTATGCCTTGCGCGCCTATGACCGATGGCAAAGGCTCCAGCAGGATGCCGATGGATTATGGCATCTGCGTGATCCGCGCGCAGCGCAGCGCATTCGCATGAACATCGGAACCATACAAGATACGGACACGCTCAAGGTCCGTCTCAAACGCGCCCGCGGCGGCAAACCTCTGGGCGAAATCGAGGAAGGGTTTGCGGCCTCACTGACGTTAGGTGACACTTTCCTGATTGGCGGACAGATCGTGCGCTACGAAGGCCTGCGCGAGATGACGGTCGAGGTCACAAGACGGGCTGACAAGAAACCAAAAATCGCAACTTTCATGGGCACAAAGTTTTCCACGTCAACCCAGTTGTCCCAACGTATTCTTTCTCTCTTTCAACAGGATAGCTGGCCAAACCTGCCCTCACACACGGCTGAGTGGCTTACCCTTCAACGCACGCTCTCCAAACTCCCAGAACCCAATCGGCTGCTGATCGAGAGCTTTCCGCAGGACGGGCGGGCTCATATATGCGTTTACGGCTTTGCCGGACGCAATGCGCAGCAGACGCTTGGCCTTTTGCTGACCAAACGGCTCGACGAATTGGGGCTCAACCCGCTGGGGTTTGTCGCCACAGATTACGCAACTCTGATCTGGGGGCTGGATGTTCTGGATGACCCTGCCCCGCTCTTTGACATTGAGGCGCTGCATAACGGGCTGGAAAACTGGCTGGCTGGCAACGCTGTGATGAAACGGACGTTCCGGGCCAGCGCAACCATTGCCGGGCTGATCGAACGCAACACACCTTCCGCAAAGAAGTCCGGGCGGCAGGCCACGTTCAGCTCGGATATTCTGTATGACACGCTGCTCAAATACGATCCCGATCACCTGATGCTGCAAATCACCAGACAAGAGGCCCTGCGCGGTCTTGTCGACTTTGACCGGATCAAAGATATGGCGCGGCGGATTGAGGGGCGGATCGATCATGTTCATCTCCCGCATGTCTCGCCTCTTGCAGCCCCCATGTTCCTTGAAATGGGCAAGGTCCCAATCAAAGGTTCTGCTGAAGAGAAGGTGCTGGCCGAAGAGGCAGCCGCCCTGATGCAGGCGGCCGGATTGCGGGCCTGACCTCACCCGGATCTCTCATCTGTCGCATGTCGGACCACGCGGTGTTTTGCTCTTGCTCCGCCTTGGCGTTCCTGTTTTGTCTGAACCATGGACGGTTATGATTTTACCCTTGCTGGTGCACCGCTGACCGCTTTGGGATCGGGGGCGCTATGGTGGCCTGATCAGCGATTGCTGTGCGTGTCAGATCTGCATCTGGGCAAATCCGAACGGATTGCACGACGTGGGGGAACTGCACTGCCACCTTATGACACCCGCGACACGTTGAACCGCCTGGCCGCAGATCTGGCGCGATGCAACGCAGCAACTGTGGTGTGCCTAGGGGACAGCTTTGATGACGTTCAGGCCGCGCATGCCCTGCCCGAGGAAGAGCGGCTGTGGATCGTAAAACTGCAGGCCGGGCGACGTTGGGTCTGGATTGAAGGCAACCATGATCCGGGTCCAATTAACTTGGGCGGCAGCCATCTTGCCGAACTGCCTGTGCCACCGCTCACCTTTCGCCACATAGCCCAAAGCGGGTCCTGTAGCGAGGTTTCCGGGCACTATCACCCCAAGGCAATTATCAAGACAAGATTCAAGACTATCACCCGACCGGCGTTCCTGCTGGATGCGGACAGGGTGATATTACCCGCGTACGGGACCTATACCGGCGGTCTGGCGAGCACCGACAAGGCTCTGGTAAATCTCATGCGAACAGAAGCTCTTGCAGTTATGACTGGACCAACACCGCACGCAATTCCAATGCCAAGGTAATGTACTGGCATCAAATGAGACCCACCTCCTCGAGATTTTCGCGGTACTTTCGACTGATGGGCACCACATCCCCATTTATCAACCGTACGGTCGTTTTGGGGCCATTTTGCTCTACGGCTTCAACAGCATCTGCAACAACCCAGTGCGAGCGATGTGTGCAATATCCTAATATTTCGCCCATTTCATTTATCGCGTCACCAAATCGCATGCGTATTGTGAATGTTTGGCGTGAGGTCACTACCTCGACAAAATGGTCCCGCACCGAGATACGCATTATCGGCCCAACGAAATCATCCGGCAATCTCCGTAACAATTGTGGCAGCGGTTTCGTAACAGGTTCGGTCAGATACGAAACCTCTTCGATTCCCGGAATGAGGCGGCATAGTACAAACACGGCAGTGGACAATGCCGCCACATAGAACACAACTTCTGCAATATTGGGCGGAACATCTTGAAAGGGCGGCAACAGGAGAATCGTTAGCAGGTAGACAATCGGTGAAAACGTCACCGTCATCGTGACAATCGACAATATGTCCTGCTTGATCGGCTCATCCGCCGGGAATTTTGACCGGCTAAAAATACGCACAGACGCACCAATAATGATGGAAATCCCAATGACGCTGCCCCAATAGGCCAACCGCACAAAATAAGGCAGGTTCTCAAATGTACCGAATGGCCCCGACAATGACACCGACATAGAACCAATGAGCCAGATCGCCATAGGGGCTGGTGCCGCCAACCTCAAAAAGAAATCTCTCAACTTTGCCCCATTTCTTTTGTCATAGACTCCAATTAGACTTAACAATTGTTAAAATTAGCTAAATGTTCACAATTGGATAGGTGTGGTTTTCCGCACTTTCCCCCTGCCGCACTTTGGCGTCAGACTATAGAAATCACACCCCGCCAAGGCTATGATATGAACAAATCAATGATCAAAAAAATTCAGTCCAGCTTTGACGCCCAGTCAATGATGTACACTTTGGGGGCGTCTCTGGCACATGTGTCAAAAGGCCGTGCGGTCATTACAGCCCCAATACGCGAAGGGTCGCGCCAGCAGCATGGTTTTGCCCATGCCGGGATGACATTTTCATTGGGGGACAGTGCGGCAGGTTACGCCGCTCTTAGTGTGATGGCACCCGAAGATGAGGTGCTGACGGCTGAGATGAAGATCAACTTGCTTGCGCCGGCTGATGGCGACGTCATGCGCGCCACCGGTCGGGTTATAAAGCCCGGCCGCAGACTTATCGTTGTCAGCGCAGAAGTTCACATGATCACAGAGGGGGTCGAAACGCTGATCGCTGTGCTGCAAGGCACCATGGTACCTCTGGCCGGCGCCGCGCCTTAACCAGTTACGCGGTGAGCCCCTCTGGCTCAGGCAGGTCATTTGCGCGGCAGCAGGCCGTCACCGTGTTGGCCAACAGACACGCAATTGTCATGGGTCCGACACCACCTGGAACCGGCGTGATCGCACCTGCCACTGCAGCGCAGCTGTCGTAGTCCACATCCCCCACAAGACGGGTTTTGCCCGCGCCTTTTTCCGGTGCATCTATCCGGTTGATGCCCACGTCGATGACCGTGGCGCCCGGCTTGATCCAGTCGCCCGGCACCATCTGCGCGCGGCCAACAGCCGCCACAACGATATCTGCGCGGCGAACAACATCCGGCAGGTCTTTGGTACGGCTATGCGCGATGGTAACCGTGCAACTGTCGCCCAAAAGCAATTGCGCCATTGGTTTGCCAACAATGTTGGAACGACCAATGACAACCGCGTCCAACCCACTCAAAGAGCCGTGGTGATTGCGCAGCATCATCAGGCATCCCAGCGGCGTGCACGGCACCATCGACTTTTGCCCGGTGCCAAGCAGGCCGACATTTGAGACATGGAACCCGTCGACATCTTTGGCAGGGTCAATCGAGTTGATGACCAGATCTTCGTCTACATGTTTGGGCAGGGGCAATTGAACCAAAATGCCGTGGATGGTTGCATCGTTGTTAAGCTGATCAATAAGAGCAAGCAAATCGGCCTCTGACGTCTCGACGTCGAGCTTGTGTTCCACCGATTTCATACCAACTTCGACGGTCATTTTGCCTTTGGAGCGCACATAGACCTGCGACGCCGGGTCTTCCCCCACAAGCACCACAGCCAGCCCGGGCGTGATCGCATGGTCCGCTTTCAGAGCCGCAACATGCTGTGCCACTTTTTCCCGCACAGTCGCGGCAAAGGCTTTTCCGTCAATGATCGTCGCTGGCATCTTATGCTCCTGTTATCTTTTAAAATTGACCCGGTGGGCCCATGATTTACCGTCGCTGATGACCAGCTCATCAAACTGCAGCAGCTGCAGCAGATCATAGAAGGTGACAACATATTGCAGGTCTTCCTGACGGAAAAAGCCGCCACTCCGCACACTCACAGTAAGCTGCCCCAAAAGAGCGCGTGCGCGGTAAAGTGTTGCAAATATTTCGTCGTCCAACCCAATCAGGATTAGCGTTGTGGAACTTTCGCCTTTGGCAAAGAACACAAAACGCGGGCTTTCCGGAGCTGCTAGCTGCGCCGCTGTCAACACATTGACAAAATCAACCCGGACAGCCTTGCTGGCACCCTCACTGGCACGCACTACACGATCGAATGTCTCTTCTGACGAGACTTCGGGGTAATAATATCCTGCATAGCGATCCTGCGCCGCGACGGTGCCTGCGACAGTACATGCAAAAAACAACGCAAAAAGGGCGGCAGTCAATCTGGTCATTTTAGTCTCCTTTGATGTCATGACGTACTGTGTGCTGGCGGCAATGCCGGGGGGCAACCCAATTCCGCTGCCCCCACCCACACATCGCTGTGATGTCATGACCCTAGAACAATCCTTCGATTTCCCCATCTGCGTTCAGCTTGATCGCTTCGGCTGACGGCGTGCGCGGCAAACCCGGCATGGTCATGATTTCACCACAGATGGCGACGACAAAGCCAGCCCCCGCACTCAGGCGCACCTCACGTACCGGCACGCTGAACCCCGTCGGTGCACCACGGCGCTCGGGATCGGTGGTAAAGCTGTACTGTGTTTTTGCCATACAAACCGGCAAGTTACCGTAACCCTGCGCTTCCCAGTCTTTCAGCTGATTGCGGATTTTCTGATCAGCCAGCACCTCATCAGCGCGATAAATGCGCTTGGCAATGGTGTCGATCTTGTCAAACAAGCTCATCTCATCGGGGTAGATTGGCGCAAAGTTTGCCATGTCTGCATCTGCAATTTCGGCGACCCGGGTGGCCAGATCGGCAGAGCCTTCGCTGCCCAGTTCCCAATGACGTGATAAGATCGCTTCTGAGCCCTGAGCTTCGACGTAGTCTTTGACCGCCTGGACTTCGGCATCGGTGTCCGTGACAAAATGGTTGATCGCCACAACCACTGGAACACCAAAGCTCTTGATATTCTCGATGTGGCGGCCAAGGTTCGGGCAGCCTTTTTCGACTGCACTAACGTTTTCAGCCCCAAGATCAGCCTTGGCCACGCCGCCATTCATTTTCATCGCCCGAACGGTTGCCACGATGACAACGCAGGACGGCGCAAGGCCGGCTTTGCGGCATTTGATGTTGAGGAATTTCTCGGCCCCAAGATCCGCGCCAAACCCAGCCTCGGTTACAACATAATCCGCCAGTTTCAGGGCGGTTGTGGTTGCGATGACAGAGTTGCAGCCGTGCGCGATATTGGCAAACGGTCCGCCATGCACAAAGGCGGGATTGTTTTCCAGCGTCTGCACCAGATTGGGCTGCATTGCGTCTTTCAGCAACACGGTCATCGCGCCGTCTGCCTTGATGTCGCGCGCATAAACCGGTGTCCGATCACGGCGATAGGCCACGATCATGTCACCCAAACGTTCTTCCAGATCAACAAGGTTGTTGGAGAGGCACAGGATGGCCATCACTTCGGAGGCAACAGTAATGTCAAACCCGGCCTCGCGCGGGAAACCATTGGCCACACCGCCAAGGCTACAGGTGATCTGGCGTAAGGCGCGGTCATTCATGTCAACGACGCGGCGCCACACGACCCGGCGCGTGTCGATCTCAAGCGTGTTGCCCCAATAGATGTGGTTATCGATCATCGCTGACAGCAGATTGTGGGCAGAAGTGATTGCGTGGAAGTCGCCAGTAAAGTGCAGGTTCATCTCTTCCATCGGCACAACTTGCGCAAGACCACCCCCCGCAGCCCCGCCTTTCATGCCAAAATTCGGACCCAGTGACGCTTCGCGAATACAGACAGCCGCGTTTTTGCCGATGCGGTTCAGGCCATCACCCAGACCCACAGTAGTTGTTGTCTTGCCTTCACCCGCCGGTGTTGGATTGATCGCCGTGACAAGAATAAGCTTGCCGTCTTTACGCCCCTGAACCGAATTGATGAACGACTGGCTTACCTTCGCCTTGTCGTGGCCGTAGGGGAGTAAATCGTCGCTGCTGATTCCCAGCTTGGCGCCAATCTCCTGAATTGGTTTCTTTGACGCCTCACGCGCGATTTGGATGTCGGTCTTAAAGCTCATGGGATTCCCTTTTGGCGGCAGTGCTAACGTCTTCGCTCCCTGTCTGATAACGGTCACTGCTGTCAAAACAGATCGCATTTCCGACATATCCGCCGTTAAGAACGTCGGAGCGCCGCTCGTGCGCTTCTTTTTGGAAACACTTGCAGCCCAAAGGAGCCTAGGCTCGCGCTGCGTCCAGATGCGGCCAGACCGGTTGGTCCGGAACATGAAGAGTGATAGCGTCGCCGACGCGCAACATTCCTTCACGTTCGACCCATGCCGTCACGCCGCGTAGCCCCTTTGCCGCGCCTTTGAAAGCCTTGCCGTAGCCCGGCACGTCCTTTTCGATCTCTTTTCCGGGGTAGATACAGGGGCGGTTTTCCATGTCGACAGCCAGCGAAGTGCCCTCTTCCGTCTGCAGTCGTGACGCCGGTGGCACGTGGGTGAAATTCGGGATGCCTTTGATCACCATGGTTGCCCCGAGCCAAACCGGATCAAGTGACGTAACCCCCATCTTTGTGGCAATCACATCCAGATCTTCGGCTGAAAGGATCGAAAACTGACGCACATTGCGGATCGTGGTTCCAGGTTTGTATTGCGCGCTAGTCCGCACACATGCAGGTCGCGTCAGGCCGCCATGGCGTTCCCCTTCGATGCCCGCAAAGCCTGCAAAAGCCTCCGGCAGTGCCATCGCCCTGACATCCTCGCCATCAACCGGCACTCGGCCCAGCCATGTTATTGTGGCGGTAAAAGATGTAGGTTTGAGTGCAGGCATGACGGGTCTCCGATGATTTCGCGCACTTTGCCGAGCTATTGAGCCAGCATCAACCCACTCAGCGGTGGTTTTCTCTTTTGAATCCGATGCGCCGAACCGGTCAGCGCAAAAACAGCCAAATTACTTCAGCCAAAGCTGTTGCGCCCTCGAAACAGTCAATCCGGCTCACTTCCGCGTTCGTATTTCACGATCAAGGGCAGGCTTGGTTCGGGCGCCAATGTACCAAGAAAATGCCGCGCTTACTTTCTGTCCGCAGGCTGACGATCAGGGCGGTTAATATCTTGCTACAAATCTCGTGTTGTTGACAGAAGACCATATCGGGGCACAAACAAAAAAACCCGAAACCAATTACGGGTTCCGGGTTTCAATCTGTTCAGACCAAGAAACGTTCACCCAGAAGGTTCTGGCTCCATTCCACCGTCGGCCTTTGGCGTCTTGCGGGCCTTCGCTTTTGGAATAGCTGTCACGCTGGGCGCGCTGCCTTCGTCCGGTTTGTCGTCCTCGTCCGGATCAACATGAGGAGGCTCGCCATTAATCACGCGCTTTATCTCATCGCCAGTCAATGTTTCGTATTCCAGCAAGCCTTGTGCCAAACGCTCAAATTCTTCTGCGTTGGCTTCGATGATCTTGTAGGCGCCATCATAGCCTTCTTCGATAAAACGTTTTACCTCTGCTTCGATCATTTCCTTGGTCTTCGTCGAGACCGAGAACCCAGCGGTGTTGCCGGAATAACCGTCATGAGCCTCTGAATAATCGATATTGCCGACTTTGTCGGACATGCCCCAACGCATCACCATCGCTCGCGCCAGCGCGCTTGCCTGCTGGATATCGCCGGCCGGACCACTTGACACAGAGTCAGCGCCATACTTGAAGATTTCAGCCGCCTTACCCGCCATCGTCATGGTGATTTTTTCGCGCGCTTCGTCCTTGAACATTTGCAATTTGTCCATTTCAGGTAGCGACACAACCATCCCCAGCGCACCGCCGCGTGGAATGATGGTTGCTTTGTAAACCGGGTCGGTTTTGGTCAGTTTCATACCAACAATGGCATGCCCGGCTTCGTGATAGGCAGTCTTTTCCTTTTGGTCCTTTGTCAGAACCATCGAGCGTCGTTCTGCCCCCATCATCACCTTGTCTTTTGAATGTTCAAAATCTTCCATCGTGACAAACCGACGGCCGAAGCGGGCCGCCATCAGAGCTGCCTCGTTCACCAAATTCGCCAGATCAGCTCCGGAAAATCCGGGGGTGCCGCGCGCGATAATGCGCAAATCCACATCTGGGCCCAGCGGTGTTATTCGTGCATGAACCGCCAGAATTTTTTCGCGACCCTTGATGTCAGGGTTCGCAACCGTAACTAGACGGTCAAACCGGCCCGGACGCAGCAGCGCTGGATCGAGCACATCTTTGCGGTTTGTCGCGGCGATGATGATCACACCCTCGTTCGCTTCAAAGCCATCCATTTCGACCAACAGCTGGTTCAGAGTCTGTTCACGCTCGTCATTGCCGCCGCCATAACCGGCACCCCGGTGACGGCCCACAGCATCGATCTCATCAATAAAGACAATGCAGGGCGCGTTTTTCTTGGCCTGCTCAAACATATCGCGGACACGGGACGCGCCCACGCCGACAAACATCTCAACAAAATCCGAACCTGAGATGGTGAAGAATGGCACACCCGCCTCACCTGCGATGGCCCGTGCGAGCAGCGTCTTACCGGTGCCCGGAGGGCCCACCAAAAGCGCCCCTTTGGGAATTTTGCCGCCAAGCCGCGAGAACTTCTGCGGATTGCGCAGAAATTCAACGATTTCTTCGAGTTCTTCTTTGGCCTCGTCAATGCCGGCGACATCGTCAAAAGTCACGCGACCATGTTTCTCGGTCAGCATTTTGGCCTTGGATTTGCCAAAGCCCATCGCGCCGCCTTTGCCACCGCCTTGCATCCGGTTCATGAAATAGACCCAGACACCAATCAGCAGAAGGAACGGAAGCAAAGACATCAGGAATGTCTGAAATCCCGATTGTTCTTGTTGTTCCGCCCGGAAAGGAATGTTCGCGTCGGTCAACAACCCGGTAATTTCTGCGTCTTGTGGTTTGATTGCAACGTAGCTCTGGCCATCGCTGCGCTCAAACCGAACTTGTTCGCCATCCAGCGTAACCTTGGTAACTTCGCCCGCCCCAACCGCGCCGACAAAATCGCTGTAGCTCATCTCACGGCTTTGCATCGTGGTGCCGGTGCCACTGAACATATTGAACAGTGCAAGAATCAGAAAAAACAGACCGACCCAAAACACGACATTACGTAGGTTACCCAAGGAAACTCTCCTATTAAATCGAACGCGTCATGCTCTTATCACGCGACCACTAGTCTAAGATAGAGATCATAACGGTTTCTTCAATGCGATAATAACGTTGCAAAGAACTCTTCGCCGCTGTGCGACAAGGTTGCAGTCCAGCCCGCCGCTCGTCCAGCAAGAGGGGCAGACACCAGATCGTCGCCATGCCAGACCGCCGGAGAGGCAAGCAGTGCAGCGCGCGGCTTGCCGGTGTGCTTCCAATCAGGGCACATCGCAAGCCCATGCGGACCAAGTGCCTGGACAACAAGATCCCGAGAATTGTCGTCATCAACAGGCTGGAGGACGGGGGCCTCCAGACGCCAGCGATTGTCCCATAGTTCATCGGGCAATGCAGTGAGTGCGCGGACCGCATTATATTCACGGCTGATCCACAATGCTGCTTGGTGAATCGACACGATACAGCCACCAAGCGTACTAGGCTGTCTGGCCCGAGCCGCCTTGATCAATTCTGCAACGGCTGAGCGCCGGGGTTTGTATTCCGCACCGCTGACCCACATCACCGAGCCTACCACCAATCGACGAGCGATCTCATTTGGCAATGTACGAAACCGTCTGAGACAGATGACAATATCTCCGTCATCAACTCTCGCAATCTCGCCTGCGGCCAAAAAACTATACCAATCAAGCGCTTCACGCGCCTGCCCCATCTGTTCCGCGACCCGTGTTAACACGGGTGTAGTGATGCCCAGCGGTGCCAGTACATCCATCGCCTGACGTATTTTGATCCGGTCAAATTGGGGGTCGAAATTGCTCGGGTCCTCTGACCAGCTCAAATCATTCTGAATCAGATAGTGACGTAACTCGGTGCGCGAAATGTCCAGCAATGGACGAATTAATGTGACGCCATTCTCCAAACGTCGCGCTTGCATGGCGGCAAGGCCGTCCACACCGCTGCTTCGCGCCAGACGCATCAGAACTGTTTCAGCCTGATCATCCGCCGTATGCCCAAGTGCCAGAAATGAGATGCCTTTTGATTGGGCCCAATCAGTCATCATCCGGTAACGTGCACGTCGGGCCTGATCCTGCAGATTGCCGCTGCCATCCCAATCCGTCCAGCGCAAAGTCTCGTGGGGTACAGACAACGACCTCGCTAGTATCGCGACTTCCTGCCCCTCCTCAGCAGAGTTTGCGCGCAGGCCGTGATCAACGGTAATCGCGTAAAGTTGAACGTCGCGGCTGGCACAATATTCGGCCAAGAGATGCAGCAAGGCAACGGAATCGCCGCCGCCTGAGACAGCAACAGCCAACCGAGTCGGTGGGCTTGGTGTAAAATGTGAAGAGATGCGACCGATCAAGTGCGAATGCACCTGCGCCTGAGCCCTTTTCTGGGCCTTCCGGCTCAAGGGCACCCCAGATTGCGCTTTTGCGCCTCTGCTTCCGTCACAGCGGGTGCAGTCGGAAACCGCACCGCTACTTCCGACAGCGTCACGCAGGCTTCAGTCGTTTGCTTCAGGCCGCCAAGCGAAGTGCCAAGCTTGACAAGGGCGTCAGGGGCCAGAGGACCTGTCGGATCGCCACTAAAACTTTCGAGATAAGCTCGCGCCGCATCACGAATATTGCCTGCCCCCTCCAACGCCTTGCCGCGATTCAACGCAGCTTCAGCGGCAAGCGGCCCACCTGGATAGGACTGGCTGAAGGCCGCGAACTGGTCCGCCGCAGACTGAAAGTTGCCAGCGGCCAATGTCTCAGAGGCTTTGTCAAAATCGGCCTGCTCGCTCATCGCAAGTTCGGTTGTCGGTTCGGAGGGTGTTGTGGTCGGCAAACCCGTTGCTGGCAGCGGTATATCTCCACCGCCCAATGTTGTCGTCTCGCTCAGAGTACTGAGATCACCGCCTTCAAGCTCGACCAGGCGAAACTCCAGATCGCCAATCCGGTTTGTGCCGTCACTGACGACGCGATCAACACGAAATTCCAACTGTTCGGTCTTCGAGGTCAGTCGCTGCAATTCAGTCTCGATGGCATTGATCCGATCCAGCATCGTCCCGCCCGATGTCTCCACGCTGGGTGAACCCGTCGTTGATAGTTCACGTTTGAGGCGCTGCATATCCACAAACAAAACACTCAGTTCCTGACGGATGTCTGCGAGGGTCTGATCCTGCTGCGCCGCTGCAAAATGCGGTATCATAAGACTACCGCAAACTAACGTGACCAGAGCTATGGCGCGCATATCAACTTATCCTGTCAATCCGCTGGACAGCACAGTCACAGCCCGACGGTTCTTGGTATAGCAGGTCTCGATACTGCAAATTTCAATCGGTCGCTCTTTGCCGTAGCTCACAACCTTTAAACGGTTGCCGGCGACACCGCGAGAAATCAGGTACTCGCGGACGGAATTTGCCCGCCGCGCGCCCAATGCAAGGTTGTATTCACGTGTTCCCTGTTCGTCCGCGTGGCCTTCGATCACAGCAATATAGTCGCTATTGGTTGTCAGCCATGTGGCCTGTCCATCCAGCACACTGACATAGTCTGGCGAGATGCTGGATTGATCAACGGCAAACAGCACACGGTCGCCTACGCTCTGTTGAAAATAGGCGGAAGATGTCGGATCAGAGGCGCTGCCCGCGACCCCGGTTCCTGCGCCGTTCACGCCACTCCCGTTGCCATTTCCGAAACTGCTTGGGTTGGTACAGGCGGCCAGCGCCAGTCCCGCCATCAAGATCATAGCTTTTGTCATTTTGTTCATTGTGCTCGCCTCGTAGTTTTTTTAATCGTTCATTCTATGTGAAACCGTTTTATCACAGGCGCTGCCTTTTGTGAACGCGCCTGAAGTCTCGGGCTGCCTTAGTTCTGCAATGGCGACCACGACGGGTCGGACCCACCTTCTGGTGTGCGCACGGGTTTCAGGTTGCGCCCAGAAATATCCACCGAATAAAGCGACGCCGCCCCCCCCGCGCCCTGTGTTTCACGGGTAAACATGATGACTCTGCCATTGGGTGCCCATGTCGGACCTTCATCCAGAAATGACGCAGTCAATAAACGTTCTTCGCTGCCATCCAGGCGCATGACGCCGATATGAAAGCGACCTTTGTTTTGCTTTGTGAAAGCAACCAGATCGCCGCGTGGTGACCAGACTGGCGTGCCATATCGGCCTTGTCCAAAGCTGATCCTGCGTGCTTCGCCACCGCCAGCTGGCATCGTATAAAGCTGCTGAGTGCCTGAACGGTCACTTTCAAATACGATCTGGCTGCCATCGGGCGAAAAGCTGGGGGCGGTTTCGATCGACGGTGCATCGGTCAGTTGAGTGCTCGCGCCGGACGCAATATCAAGCGTATAGATGTCCGTATTGCCGCCTTGTGTCAGTGAATAAACCACCGTCTGACCATTTGGCGCAAAACGCGGCGCAAAGCTCATCGTGCCTTCTTGTTGTTCCAGCGCGCTGTGCTGAACACTGCCCACATCCAGCACGTAGATGCGCGGGAATCCGCTTTCGTAGCTTGTATAAAGAACTCGGTCGCCGGTTGGGGAAAACCGTGGTGCCAGCACAATCGATTCACTGCCGGTAAGATACTGCGCATTCGCACCGTCATAATCCATGATCGCGAGCCGTTTTTTGCGGTCATTCTTGGGTCCGGTTTCAGAAACGAATACAACCCGGCTGTCAAAATATCCGCCCTCGCCGGTGATCCGGCTATAAACAGCATCGGCGACCTTATGGGACATCCGTCGCCAACCCTCGATGGTACCGGAAAACTGAAGCCCACTGCCAAGCTCTGCCCCTGAGAACACATCATAGACCCGGAATTTCACAGTAAGCGTGCTGCCAGACACATTCACGGCACCGGTGATCAGCGCCTGTGCGTTGATCGCTTTCCAATCGGCATATTGAATGGCGGCGCCAAAATCCGAGACCTGTGAAATATAGGCGCTGCTTGGAAGTTCCCGAAACAATCCTGTCCCGCTTAGATCGTCGGCAATGACGCGCGCGATATTGGCCGCGAATTCGCTGGCCGCCGTACTCTCGGGCACAAAATCAGGCGCTGCAAAGGGCAACGGCTCAATGATGCCTTCATCAATGGTGATCCGCAACGGCTCACTTTGAACCGAGGCCGGCACCAACAGCGCGGCAAAACACGCCAGGAGGGTCGCAATATGTCGCATCATTTCAACCTCATTCCTTCAGGATTAAACGTCATTTCGATTTCGCGCCACTGGTCATATTTGTCCGATGGCAGATCGTAACCGCGCGCGCCGCATCTTAATATGGCGCGGCGTGCTGCGCCAAAGGCCTGACCTGCGGCCGCATCGGACCCGCCAGAGCTGCTCAGCAACTTGACAGACCCCGCCAGTGGCTTGCCATCCTCTGCCAACCTGACAGCAACAACAACAGTGGTTTGCAATGCCTCTGATGAAAGCGCGCCTACATTCCAGCAGTTCGAAACCGCTACACGTAATGAATCGCGTTCTCCAGCGGACATCGGCGGGCCGGACGAGACGGCAGGTTCTTCGCCACCTCCCAACGCTTCGGCAAGCGCGGCATTAACGGCACTGTCTGTGTTTTGGGTTGGCGTTTCTGGCTGTTCAGCCTGCTCGGGCTGAGCTGCAGGTGTCGGGGCAGGCGCGCTTGGTCGATTTGCAGGCGGGCGGATCGATCGGGCCGGTGCGGCGGTCGCCTCTGTCACAATCTCGGTCGTGGCTTCTTCTGGCGCTTGGGCGACCTGCGGTTCCTGCGTTGTCTCGCCCGTCTCTTCCTCTGTGACCGCTTCTTGCTCAACCTCCGCCGGAGCCGCTTCAGGATCAGGTTCAGCCACAGGCTCTGGCGCCACACGCTCGGCCGGGTTTGGCACGGCCTCTTGCTGGATTTCAGGTGCCAGAACCGCAATATCCTCTGGCGGAACCGGCTGCTCTGGCGCGCTCTCGGCCGGCTCGACCTCTGGAAGAGCAGGCACCTCAGGCACCACATCAGGTGGTGGGATTTCTGAGGGCTCCGGTGCTGTCTGCTTGGTGGATTCGTCCGGCGCCGACGTCGCGTCCGGTGTTTCGCTACCTGCCTCAGGTGTTTCTGGCAAGGCTACTTCGGTGGTTGACTGCGGCGCCTGCTGCGCGGCCTGCAATGCGTCGAACTCCGCCCCTGATATCACCGACACTTGCGTCACTTCAAACGGCAACGGCTCTGGCGCGAATATTCCACCAAACATAATCCAGGCGATCAGACCAAGATGGCCCGCGCCTGAGATATAGGTGGCTGTATCCAACCTTGTGTCCACGCTCCTGCCTCAGCCGCCGTCGTCCAGCGACGGACCGCCAATATCTGTGACAAGGCCAATGTTGGAAAACCCGCCCGCATTCAGCGCGCCCATCACCTGCATCACATCACGATAAGGGACTGCCCCGTCCGCCCGCAGAAAAACCCGGTCGCTTTCACGTTCGGCAGCGATAGCACGCAATTTGCCAATCAGTTCGGCGCGCGGAGTCTCAGTTGTCTGGATCTGCACTTGACCATCAACAGTCAGAGTTACTGTTAATGGTTCTTCCTGATCCACCGGCAATGCGCCCGCCGCAGTCTTGGGCAATTCGACCGGCACACCAACGGTCAGCAACGGCGCGGCGACCATAAAAATAATCAATAGAACCAGCATCACGTCCACAAAGGGAGTGACGTTAATCTCGGCCATTGGTCGGGTCCGGTTGCGACCGCCCCTGCGGCGGGTCCTGCCGCCACCAGATGTGGAAACGCCTGCGCCCATGACCTAGCTGTCCAACTGTCGGCTGAGGATAGTGGCAAATTCATCCGAAAACGCTTCGTATCCGGCGATAATCCGGTCACTATCTGCACTCAGCTTGTTATACATGACCACGGCAGGAATAGCGGCCAGCAGACCAAGCCCCGTCGCCAAAAGCGCCTCGGCGATACCGGGCGCCACAACGGCGAGGTTGGTATTCTGCTGCGCTGCAATTTCGATAAAGGCATTCATGATGCCCCAAACTGTCCCGAATAGGCCAACAAACGGCGCAGTGGAGCCAACCGTGGCCAAAACTTGCAACCCCTTCTGCAGCTCTTCCGCCTCTTTGTTGATCGCCACGTCCATCGAGCGATCAATCCGCGCCGTCGCCCCGGCGATCAGCCCACCATCGGTCCGGTGAGATCTGCGCCATTCCATCATCCCAGCGGCAAATATTTTTTCGGAGTTCCCGTTGGGCTGCGCCCCAATCTTGTCAAACAATCCATCCAGCGGTTCGCCTGACCAGAATTGCCGATCAAACGCAGCTGCTTCACCCCTTGCAGCGCGATACATAATCAGTTTTCGGAAGATGATGGTCCAAGCCCAGAACGAGGCCACGACCAACATCAAGATCACAAGTTTTACGGTAATAGTGGCGCGCGCGAAAAGTGCCCACATGGAAAAATCAATTTCCTGCGCCAAAGCCAGCGTTTCTGCTTCCATTTGCCTGCTCTTTGTTACTGGCCTTTTGTTCGGCCTTATTGCCTGCGACGTTACTGCAGAAGTTATGGAAATGCCAATGGTTAGGGCTCAAATCCGCGTGTTAATGTAACATTAAGCGAATGTTTGCTGGCAAACGAACCGGTTGGCCGTTCTCTGCGATGCAGACAATTGTGACGATGGCCGAAAACAATAGATCCGAACCGCGCCGTACGTCCTGCTGCATAACTAGTCGCGCTGCGCTGACACTCTGCGTCTGGGTCTCGACAATCAACTCATCATCAAAGCGCGCCGGCGCGCAATAATCCGCCTCGACCCGGCGCACCGCAAACACAATTCCATGGCGGGTCTTCATCTCGTTCTGATCGATGCCCACGCAACGCACCCAGTCGCTGCGTCCGCGTTCTATGTACCGGAGGTAGTTGGCATAGTAGACGATGCCCGCCATATCTGTGTCTTCATAATAAACCCTGATGGGAAACATATGTGCCATAAAATAAGGCCTTTCGGTTGGTTTGGTACAGTTTGATAGATGTACCGTGTACTAATCAACGGCGAACACTTGCCATCCAGAAAGCCTTAGCTAAGATAAGTCCGCAGGCGGACGTAGGTGACCGCCATTGCCCATTGGGATGAGTTATCTCCCTTGGGTTCAGAAAGGTCAAAACATACTTGACGGGAGTGCCTCTGGGTGCAGCCAATCCGCGTTTTTCTATTGAACCTTTCTGGCTGCGCCCGAAAAAAGGGGTGAGATATGACCTCCCAAGTACTGACGATAGACGAAACCAAAGAACGCCTGAAAATTGGTCGAACTGCTATCTATAATGCTTTCCGATCTGGGCAACTCATCAAACGCAAAGTGGGTGAGCGTACATTTGTATCGACAGCATCAGTTGCGATGTTTGAGGCGACGCTCGAAGCCCACGAAACCGTGAAAATCCCCGATGGGCGGGGTCGCGGAGTATCGGGATGATTACGGCGCAAGCCACCCGACAGTGGGAGGTGGCACCGTGAGCGCAGTAAGAAAAGAAAGCGCAGCGGCGGATAACAAGCTGCTGGGCGCAGCCGTGGCGCTAGCCGAGAAAGGTAAGCCCGTCTTCCCCTGCAGCCCGAAAGACAAAAGCCCTCTGATAAAAAACGGCTTCAAGAATGCGACGACAAACGTCCAGCAAATCGGCGACTGGTGGCGCAAATATCCTGACGCCCTCATCGGTATGCCGACGGGTGCCATCACTGGCGTCACCGTGATTGACGTCGATATCGGCAAGGCATCGTCAGATGATCCAGCGCAAAAGGCTGAAGGTGAATCAGCAATCGAATGGTGGAAAAAGAACGAAGAAAAATATGCCATGGCGACGATCATCAAGACACGATCCGGCGGCCTCCACGTCTACTGCAAGTACAGGGATGGCGACCGCAACA